>Ga0210406_10003821_pt1 | contig 16332 bp, 18 predicted proteins | sample IncBWC30MmetaG_FD_155454 | JGI IMG/M metagenome (GOLD analysis project Ga0210406, IMG submission 155454) | Forest soil microbial communities from Barre Woods Harvard Forest LTER site, Petersham, Massachusetts, United States - Inc-BW-C-30-M | ecosystem: Environmental > Terrestrial > Soil >... | reverse complement strand
AGTTATACGCCAGGCGTCGTTCAATCTTTCTCAAAATATTCCACACCAGGAATTTCGCCCTTCCAGCCCGTCGAAAATGACCCGATTTTGCCCCTTTTCGACCTCCGAACTTTTTGCCACTCTTAATTAGAGAGCAATCCCCCCATGCTGGCCAAGATTTATTCTGCGGCGGTCTACGGCGTTGACGCCTACGAAGTCGAAATTGAAGTAAATGCCGGCCCTGGAAAACCGGTAATGGTCATCGTCGGTTTGCCGGATGTCGCCGTAAAAGAGAGCAGGGACCGGGTCTGGACGGCCATCGCGAACAGCGGTTACAGAGCCTCCCGAAAACGCACCACGATTAACCTCGCACCGGCCGATATTAAAAAAGAGGGGCCCAGCTTCGATTTGCCGATCGCGCTCGGAATGGTCGCCGTTGCTGAAGAATTGAACACGTCCGCGTTGGACAAGTTTAGTTTTGTCGGCGAACTCGCACTCGATGGCAGCGTGCGGCCCACTAAGGGCGTGCTGCCAGTGGCGTTAGAAGCGCGACGTCGCGGAAAGCAGGCGTTGTTCGTTCCGGCAGCGAACGCGCTTGAAGCCGCGATGGTCAACAAGATCGACATCTACGGCGTCCAAAACCTGCGGCAGACCTTTCAGTTTCTTCGCGGCGAAATTCCGCTGCTTCCGACGCGCAGTGATCTCACCGGATTTTTTGCAACGCATCAAACCTACGATGTCGATTTTGCGGACGTGAAAGGGCAAGCTCACGTGAAGCGCGCGATTGAGGTCGCGGTCGCGGGCGGTCACAACATTTTGATGATTGGTCCGCCTGGTTCGGGTAAATCGATGTTGTCGAAGCGCATCCCGACCATCATTCCGCCGATGTCGCTCGATGAGGCGATCGAGACGACGAAAATCCATAGCATCGCCGGATTTTTGGATGGCGAGAGATCGTTCGTCGCTACGCGGCCGTTTCGGTCGCCGCATCACACGATCAGCGACATCGGGCTTCTTGGCGGCGGCGCGTTTCCGACTCCGGGCGAAGTCAGTCTTGCGCATAATGGTGTCCTGTTTCTAGATGAGTTGCCGGAATTCAAACGGTCCGCGCTCGAAGTCATGCGCCAACCGCTGGAAGACGGAAAAGTTACAATTTCCCGAGCGGCCGGCAGTCTGACCTTTCCGAGCGAGTTCATGCTGGTCGCGGCGATGAACCCCTGCCCGTGTGGATATTTCGGCGATCTCAAACGCGAATGCCGCTGCAGTCCGGTACAAGTGCAACGTTATCGCCAAAGAATTTCCGGTCCCCTGCTCGACCGGATCGATCTTCACATCGAAGTGCCGGCCGTCGAATACCGCGACGTCTCGAGCAATCGTCCGGAAGAACATTCGTCGGCAATTCGCGAGCGAATCGCGCGCGCACGACACAAACAACACGAGCGGTTCGCTCGCGATCCAAAAACGAATTGCAACGCGCGGATGACCACGCGCCACCTAAAATCGAATTGCAAACTCAGCGCGGACTCCCAGGAATTAATTCGGGTCGCGATGACCGAGCTTAACTTGAGCGCGCGGGCTTACGATCGAATCCTCAAAGTTTCGCGAACCATTGCCGATCTGGACAACGAGGTCGACATCGCTCCGGAACATGTCAGCGAGGCGATCCAATATCGCACGTTCGATCGCACTTTGTGGATTTGAATGGAATTTGTGAGAAATTGAATCCGAAACCGAGGTTGGCGGTGTCTAAATAGATAGAAAGCCACGATGAAACCGATCGCTGAGAAGATCGATCGCCGAAGCGAAGGCGACGTTTCTTCGAATTGCAAACGATTGCCTTTGGTCGACTGCAATTACCAGACATTCTCGCTTGGTCGCTGTTACGGCGGACCTGCTGGCAATTCGCCAGGTTCGTTCCTGAATATCAGCCGCGACTACTTTCAGCGTGAAGCGGCGAAACTTCCTCGCCGAGATCGCGTTCTTTTTCGTCATGGCTGCGATTTGGCTGGCGCTTTCGTTGAAGGCGCTCGCGCGATCATTCACTTCCTGCATCTTCCCGCTGCTTGAGCTAGGCTCCAGCGGAAAACATGCGGCCGCTAACAACTTGTGTCATTTTCACAGCGTTAACGATTCTTCTCTGCTTGTACGGCTGCGAACTACCGGATGATTCAGGCTTAGAGGAAGTGTCAGACCGACGTTACCCGGTCGATTCTACGGCGCCAACGATCAGCGTAACGAATCGCGACGGATCCATTTCGATCTACGGCGCTGGCGGTGACGTACGCGAAGTGCGAGTCGAAACACTGAAGAAGGCGTATACGCCCGAACGTTTGAAAGCGATTACCACGCGCGTAACGGCGCAACAAGATTCGATCTCGATCGAAACGATCTATCCGCCTGACTCGGGCGGAAGATTTTCAGACCGTTCCGGGACCGTGGATTACGTCATCGTTGTTCCGCAGGCGGCCACCATTTCGAAGTTGGAGCTGACAAACGGCGAAGTGCTGCTCGAAGAAATAAGGAGCGAAGAGGCGCACGCGCAGCTGGGCAATGGCCGGCTTTTCGCCCACAACTGTTTCGGCAATCTCGACATCGGCGTAAAGACAGGCAATCTCGCACTTGTTTACGAATGGTGGGAAGAAAGCGATTTCTCCATTCACGCCGCGGTCACTGACGGCAACGCGTCTGCATATCTGCCGGAAGACGCTGCATTTCATCTGGTAGCGCGAACAGAGACCGGAAAAATAGCCAACGATTTTGTTGAGATGAAGCAGCGTGCGTCCGAACCGGTCAATCACATCGACCGGCTGGTCGGGGGCGCGGAGAAACCAAAAATTGAAATCGAAACCCACGACGGCAACATTAGAATCGCCGAACACAATCCGTAACTTTCGCTGGCATGCCTTCGTTCGATATCGTTTCCGAAGTCGATAAACAGGAGATCGACAACGCGCTCAACCAGGCGCGGAAAGAACTCGCCACGCGGTTTGATTTAAAAGATGCGAAAACGGAAATCGTCCTGGAAAAAGACAAGATCGTGCTCAGCGCTGATGATGCGAACCATTTGCGCGCCTTGCGCGAGATCGTGATTGGCAAACTTTCCAAGCGCGGCGTTGATCTTCGGAATCTGAAGCAGGAAGAACCGGCGCTTTCCTCAGTTGGGCACGCCCGACAGGAATTGAAAATTCAGCAAGGCCTCGAAGGCGACAAGGCCAAGGAAATTATTCTGGCCATCAAATCGCAGAACTTCAAGGTGCAGAGCCAGCTCCAAGATCAACAAATCCGTGTTACCGGAAAAAAGAAAGACGAACTGCAAACGGTGATTCAATTTGTGCGCAGCCGCGATTTCGGCGTGGCAACGAACTTCAAGAATTTCAGAGATTAGGAGCAACCGCGGATTACACTGATCAGACGGACAAGCAGATGAAGATCCATGTTCAATTCTATGCTCAGCTGCGCGACCTCGTCGGCAATTCAATGCTAAATGTCGATGTCGGACAAGGAGCGACGGTCGCGGAGTTATTGAATGAAATTTACGAACTCAAGCCGACATTGCGCGCCCACGATAAGAGCATTCTTGTCGGTGCAGGTGTCGATTTCGTCGAACGGAACCACGTGCTCAGCGAAGGCGAAGAGATCGCTATTATGCCGCCGGTGCAGGGCGGATAAATCCGCTCCATCCGCGCTTGTCGCGCCGTAGCGATGGCGAAGGTGGATAATCCGCGGTTGAGTTCCGCTATTTGATCAACTCGCGGCGCAAAACGCCAATGTAAGGGAGATTCCGGTATCGCTCATCGTAATCGAGCCCATAACCGACAACGAATTCGTCATCGATTTCGAAACCGATATAATCGGCACCGATCTTGCGGGCGCGCTGTTTCTTTTTGCTCAACAACACGCAAATCCGAATGCTGCGCGGCTCGGCCATTTCCAATTTCTCCCGGATCGCGGCCAGCGTATGTCCACTGTCGAGGATATCATCAAGAATAAGAACATGCCGATCCTTTACATCCGGCGGGGCGACCTGGTTGAAGATCACTTCGCCGCTGGTTCGCGCTTTGCCGTGATAACTCGCGACGCTCAGACAATCCAATCGGAGAGGCAACGGAATTCGCCGCATTAAATCGGCCATGAAGACGAGGCTTCCGTTGAGGACAACGATGACCGTCAACTCTCGATCCCGATAATCTTTGGAGATTTGCGCGGCAATCTCATCGAGTCTGCGCAGGATCGTCGCTTCATCAAAAAGCACGCGCTCAAGATCGCCTTGCACTGTTTTTATTAGGACATCGCTTGCGCGAAAGATCAACGCGCGACTGTTAAACAGCCGGTGCTATTCTTAGAAATGCGCGTTCATCACGATCAACTCGTCATCGGAACCAAGGGCAAAGGCACCTACGAAATCACCGACGACATTCAGGACGCAATCGACAAGAGCAAGATCGACAGTGGAACCGTCACCGTATTCGTTCAGCACACGAGTTCCAGCCTGACCACGATGGAAAACGCGGCGCCGGCGGCACGCCGCGACGTGGAAAGATTCTTTGAGCGGCTTGTACCTGAAAACGCCGATTACGAGCACGACGACGAAGGCCCGGACGACATGCCATCGCACATCCGCATGGTGTTAACGCGCACGAGCGAAACGATTCCAATCGTTGGTGGAAAAATGCAGCTCGGCACGTGGCAGGGAATTTTCTTGTTCGAGCATCGACGTGAACCACATCGCCGCCAGATTTCGCTGACAGTTATCGGCGAATAGGCGATCTCACTGACGCGCTTGGCGGATTATGGTTGATTGTCGATTGTCACCTGCGCATGCGATGGACGGCCAACGCGATAAAATCTGCCACCAATTACGTTTAGCACCGCAGACTCCTTGAGCGTTCCATCATTGTCGTCGACGAGCGACTGCAACGTGAGCGTGACGGTTGAGCTGCCGGCTGGAATCACGACCTGGTTTTGGCTGTTGAAGTTGCCGATCACAACGTAGTCAACGCCGAGGGCGGCAGTTCCCGTTGCAACCAGATTTACAGCGAGATTCCGCGATGCTGGCGGCGAAACCGTCAGGGTGATAGTCGATTGGTCTGCTTCGTTCGTGATGGTTGTCGGCGAAGCTGAAATGCTGACCTTCTGCGCGAGCAGACTTGGCATCAGCCCGAAAAATAAGAGGCACAAAATGATTCTAAACCGCTGACAAGTTTTCATGACAGGCTCCTTTTACCAAAAAGAACCCCCGTCGACAAAGGAAGTTTCGGTGAAATACGACTACAGATAAATTGCACTCACGAGGCGCAACGACTTTTCGTTGGGCAAAACCGATTGCTCCATCTGATTCATCACGTAGGCAAAACTAATTTTATTGTCCGGATCGGCGAAGGCGTGGCTACCGCCAGCTCCAGGATGACCAAACGAAAATGGCGAGGTTCCAAATATTTTTTTGGGGGATTCTTTTGAATCCTTCATGAATCCGGCTGAAAACGCGGTCGGAATTTGAAACACGCGATCAATTCTGTCGGTCAACGTCGTCGTCATCCACTGCATGGTCTTCTCGGCAAATAGTAGAGCGCCGCCGCTCGTCAGCATTGCGTAAAACTTCGCGAGCGAGTTCGCCGTGCCGATTCCGCCAAACGAGACAAATGACCGTGCGCGGTTCTCCGGTTTATTCATCGCGCTCACTGCATTCAAACCACTCGGCGACGTGAAAACTTTGTGCGCGAATGTGCCGCGCGTTACGATATCAGTGTAGAACTCCTTTGGCTCCGCGCGCTTTCCAGCTTTCGGCGCATACATCGTCGCAACGCGCCCGTTCTCTTTTTCCGGCAGCCCGATCCAAAGATCCAGACCAAGCGGTCCGGCAAAAACTTTTCGCCAATACTCACTCAAGGTCGCGCCGGTTATTCGCCGAACGAGTTCGTCGAGCAAAAACCCAAACGTTCGCACGTGATAACCATGTGCGGTTCCCGGTGGCCAGTTCGGCTCCTGTTTTTCCAAAGCATCGATCACCGCCGCGTAATCGAAAATGTCCACTGGTCGATCCAGCGCCGCGAGACCGGCTTGATGCGATAGCAATTGTGCGAGCGTGATTTTTTCTTTCCCCGCTTGCACAAATCCCGGCCAAAATTCCCCCACCCTCCGCTCGATGTCGATCTTGCGTTGCTCTAAAGCATGCAACAAACACGCGTTTCCGAGGCCTTTCGTCGCCGACCAAATCAGAACGAGCGTGTCTTTGGTCCAAGGCTGTTCGCGGCCCGCATCGCGAAATCCGCCGTGAAGGTCGAGAACCGGCTCGCCGTCTTGCCAAACTGAGATCGCCGCGCCGAGTTCGCCGAACTTTTGGAAATTTTCTTGAAACAACGGCTCGAGTCGCGCGCGCAGTTCGTCGGTCTCAAGATGCATCCACACAGGCTAAGGTGGAACGGTCGCCGCGGCGACTCCTCAACGCGTTTACCGCGCTGGGAGAGCGCGGTCCACCTAAATCAGCTCCCGGACTGATTCGAGGTCGGGATCCTTCTTCGCGAGATCGCGAAACGATGGATCCATCTTGAAACTCGTAAGCAGATGGACCTGCGCCGATTTTTGATTGCCGAGCAAGGCATCGTAGCAACCCATATTGTAATAATAGATCGGCTCGCGAAGCAGAGTGACCGGCCCCTTGAGCAAAAGCCTTTTCGCCTGCAGCGTTTTGCCCAGCTCGTGCAAACAAAAACCGGCATGCAGGAATCCAGCGGTGCATTGCGGCGCCACTCGACAAAGTTTTCGGCTCACCGTCAACGCACGCGCCCATCTTTTCTCGCGCATCAAATGATGCAGACGCAGTTGGAGGACTTCGGGACGATCTTGTTCCGGTCTTGCGATCGCGTTCAATTCAGCCAGGGACTCGCGGTTCATGCCGAGTTCGGCATAACCGGCGGCTGCCCGTAATCGCCAATCGTAGTCCACACATGCCACTAAGCAGGGAGCTTGCCAAGGGCATTGTAGCCACGCGCTTTGGGGCGCTCCGAACGGCGCAGAGCGCCGTCGCTATAGCAACATTTTCTCCAGCTCGCCGAGCCGGCGCTCGAACAAGCGCAACGTGCTCTCGATTGGTGCCGGCGTGGTCATGTCGACGCCGGCGGCCTTGAGCGTTTCCAGCGGGAATTTTGACCCGCCGGACTTGAGAAAGCCCAAATACGCTTCGACAGCACCGCGCTCGCCTCGCAGAACTTTATCGGCAAGCGCGACGGCCGCGGAAATCCCAGTCGCGTACTTGTAAACATAGAACGCGCCGTAGAAATGCGGAATGCGCAGACATTCCAAATCGAGTTGCGGATCGAGCACAAAATTGTCCGCGAAATACGCGGACAGCAGTTTGTGATACTCCGATTTGAAAACATCGAGCGTGAGTGCGTCGCCGCTTTCCTCGATTTCGTGAACGATCTTTTCGAACTCGGCGAACATCGTTTGCCGGAAAAGCGTGCCGCGAATGTCGTCGATCTGCCGGTTGATAATGTAAGCGCGCATCTTCGGATCTCGCGTTTGTTCGAGGAGATAATGGGTAAGCAGCTCCTCGTTGAATGTCGACGCAACCTCCGCGAGAAAAATTGGGTAATCGTAATCTTGAAACTTCTGAGACCTTTGCGCGAACCAGGTGTGCATTGAATGGCCGGCCTCGTGCGCGAGCGTGTAAAGATCGGCGAACACGTCTTCCTTGTAATTCATCAAGATGTACGGCGGCGCACCGTAACTTCCGGACGAAAAAGCGCCACTGCGTTTTCCTTTCGTTTCGTAACGATCGCACCAGCGTCCGCGCAGTCCGTCTCGGAGAACATCAACATACTCTTCGCCGAGCGGCCGTAACGCAGCGACAACCTTGTCGGCTGCGTCATCAAACGAAATGCTCGATTCAATCTCGGCGACCAGCGGCACATAGGTGTCGTAATGATGCAGCTCCTTCAATTTCAGAACCCGCCGTCGCAATTCGAGGTAGCGAAAGAGCGGCGCGAAATTCGCGCGCACGGATTTGATCAGGTTCTCGTAAACCGAAACCGGCACATCGTCGGGAAACAGCGCGCCTTCAAGCGAGGATGAGTAATTTCTGGCACGGGCGCGAAACACGTAGGCCTTCACCGAATAAGCGAGCGAGCTGGCCAAGGTATACTGATGGTCCTGAAACTCGGCGTAAAACTGATGAAACGCGCGTTTGCGCAGGTCGGGATCGCGTTTCACCAGGAATGAGCTAAACGAACTTTGGGTGAGCGGCCTTTCCAGGCCGGTGTCGTCGACCAACACGCCGAATTTCATGTCGACGTCGGTCAGTTGTGAAAACGCGTCGTCGTAACCGTTGAGCGCAGCTGCGCCGAGCGCGAGAATGCGTTCCTCCTTTTCGGATAGAACGTGCGGTTTCAGCCGGCGAATTTTATGTAGCTTGATCCGCCAATCCGGCAGCGCAGGATCGACCATAAACTTTTCAAACGTCGCGTCATCGATCGCCTGGATCTCCGGAACAACGAACGCAAACGCCTCGCCGATTTTCGTCAACAGGTTTTGAATTTGTCCGACGCGCGCGAGGTATTCGGTGTTCGCGCTGTCTTCAGCGAGCTGCAATGAGGCAAAGTGGTAGAGCCGTTCGATCTTAAGATCGAGTTCCTTCTCGAACTCCAAGCAATCGGCGAGATTTTTTGCCGACGCAGCCAGTTTGCCCTTCCGCTCCTTGATTCGCGGATAAGTCTGCTCGACCCACCGAAAATCCTCCTTCCACTTGTTGACGTTGGTGAACAGATGCGTGAGATCCCATTTGTCCGATTCGAGTACTTCTGCGCGCGTTGGAACCTCTGAGCTCATCGCAAGAAGATGAATCTGGAAACCAGGAAGCCAAGAGGATTCGTCGAGGGAGTTGAGGCCTCAATTGCTCAACCATTCAAAACACTCAACCTTCTGACGGCCGGATGGCGCGCAATTTTGCGCAACGCTTTTTCCAGAAGTTGTTTTCCGGGTGAGATTTTGTGCCAGGGCGACGCGCCGGAGGGATGCGGAAGCGGGATCAAGTCGAAAGCGTAACCCGAACGAAGTCCGCGAAACTTTCTACCGATCACCCTGTCCAATTTTTCGCATTCAATGAATTGGGAGATCGCCAGTCGCCCGACCGGAATAATCAATCGCGGTCTCAGAATTTGGATCTCGTCGTTCACCCACGGCGCACAGTTTCGAATTTCTTCCGGCGCGGGAACACGATCGGTTCCACCGGGAGCTTTTCCAGGGAAACACCGACAAACGGCCGCGAAATAAACTTTCGAGCGAATGACGGCTTCGTCCATTCCGCAGAAGGTCTTGAACCAGCGAAACAATGTTTGGCCGGCGGTGTGTGCGAACGGCCGTTTCAAAGTTGGCTCGCGCGGGCCTGGCGCCTGCCCAATGATCATCAAATCACTAACGATTGCGCCGCCAGAGACCGGCGTGGATTTCATCCGCGGACAACGCCGACATTTTCGCAATCGCGCGACATGTCGTTCCAAGGCGCGCTGTTGGGCCGATCCCGCCATCAGCGTCGAAAGAGCGAGAAGAGCAAACTCAACACGATACTGATAATAATGCAGGTCACGATCGGGAAGTAGAATGCGCCGTGTTCGCGTTCGATTCGAATGTCGCCCGGCAAACGTCCGAGCCATTTGGGTGCGAATCCGCTCCACAAAACGAAACCGAGCACGAGCACAACCGCACCGATGATCATCAGAAATTTTCCGACGTCGTGCATGCTTAGAGAAGGTTGCGCGAAGTGTTCGGCGGCACAAGGTTGAGACTGCGATGGCAGTGCAATTCAGGGACTATTATGAAACGCTCGGCGTTTCAAAGGCCGCGACTGAGGACGAAATCAAGAGCGCGTTCCGGAAACTTGCGCGCAAATATCATCCCGATGTTGCCAAGGACAAAAAGGCAGCCGAGGAAAAATTTAAGCAAATCAACGAGGCTTACGAAGTTCTGAGTGATCCCGAGAAGCGGAAGAAATACGATCAACTCGGCGCAAATTGGAACCAGCCCGGCGGATTTCAACCGCCACCGGAATGGGGCGGGCAGCCCGGCGGCGGATTTTATCAATGGAGCGGCGATGGCGGTCGCGGCGTTGAATTTGAATTTGGCGGGACGGGATTCAGTGACTTCTTTGAAGCGTTTTTCGGCGGCGGCCGCGGACGTTCGGCCTTTGGCGGATTTGGCGGACGCGAAGCAACGGCGGAACGCGGAGCGGATGTCGAAGCGGATATTTTAGTGACGCTCGAGGAAGCGTTGCACGGATCAACCCGGACCGTTTCGCTGCGTCGCGCTGGCTCGAACAAAGTTGAAAAGTATCAGGTCAAAATTCCGCGTGGAGTCCACGAAGGTCAGCGGATCCGATTGGCCGGTCAGGGCGAAGCTGGCGCGCGTGGTGGAAAAAGCGGCGACCTTTTCCTGCGAGTGCGCCTCGCAAAACATCCGGATTTTTCAGTCGAAGGAAGCGATTTGATACATGAAGTGAAAATCGCGCCCTGGCAGGCGGTCCTTGGAACGGAGCTAAAGTTACCGACGCTCGAAGGAAATGTTCGCCTCAAGATTCCGCCCGGCACGCAAGGCGGCCAGCGCTTCCGTCTCCGCGAGCGCGGACTCCCGGGGATCTCCGGACAACGCGGCGCCCTTTACGTCGTCGCGCAAATTCAGATTCCAAAAAAAATATCAGAGCGTGAGCGAGAGATCTGGACGCAACTGGCGAAATTACACGGCGGCTAAGATCGATATCGACAAACCCAACGGCCTTGGTTTAACGAAACAAAATGAAAATTTCGCTCGGCACAGATCACGCCGGTTTTCGTTACAAGGAAAAAGTGAAAGAGCTTCTCAATTCGCTCGGTCACGAATTGACGGATTTCGGAACCTTCAACGAAGAGCCGGTCGACTATCCCCTTTTCATTCGGCCGGCGGCGGAAGCGGTCGCAAGAGGCGAATGCGAGCGCGGCATCGTCTTTGGCGGATCGGGTAATGGCGAAGCAATGACGGCGAACAAAGTCCACGGCATCCGTTGCGCGCTCTGCTGGAACGAAGAAGTCGCGCGGCTGTCGCGTCAGCATAACGATGCGAATGTGCTTTCACTGGGACAGCGCGTGATCCCCGAAGACATGGCGCTCAAAATTGTGCGGGTCTGGCTGGAAACGGCATTCGAAGGCGGCCGCCACGAGAAACGCGTCGCGCAATTGAACGCGATGTAGGTAAGAAAAGGTCCTCGCTTTCTTAGACTAATCGATCGAGACAGACCGCGCCGAGAAAGACGGCGCTGACAAACGCATTGCTTTGGAAAAACGCGCGATTGATTCCAACAACGTCGAGCGATCGCGCGCTTCGGTGTTCGTAAACGAGGGCCGCGGCCACAACCGGCATCGCGTAAAAGTAGATCGTGCCAAGATGTGCGACGGCACCGAACGCCACCAAGGTCACGAGCATGATGGCGTGGAGCAGTTGCGCCACGCGAAGTGTGCCCGGAATTCCCAGCTTCACGACGAGCGAGTGAATTCCTTCGCGTTGGTCGAATTCAAAATCCTGCGTCGCGTAAATCAAATCGAACCCAGCGACCCAGCAGATAACTCCAACCGCGAGAACAAATGGCGGAAGCTCGACATCACCGCGTTGCGCAATCCAGGCGCCAATCGGAGAAATCGCAAGCGCTAGTCCAAGGAAAAAGTGCGTGGCCGCGGTGAAGCGCTTGGTCAGCGAATAGATAAAGATGATTGCGAGAGCGAGCGGCGAGAGCATGAACGTAAGCCGATTGATCGCGGCGGCCGCAACCAAAAACGTAACCGAGCTGATGACCAACAACCCCAACACCGCCGGCTTTGACAAAAGCAGATGCCGCGAAGCCGTGCGCGGGTTGCGTTGATCCAGCGACCAATCGACCCAGCGATTGAAAAGCATCGCCGCCGTGCGGGCGCAAACCATGCAGACAAGGATCAGAATTAGAACGCGTAGCGATGGCATTCCCTTCGCTGCGACAACAAGCGCGCCAAGCGCAAACGGCAAAGCGAAGATTGTGTGCGAAAACCGAATCAAACGGAGAAAACGTTCTACCGCGCTGGGGCCTGGCCGACCTTCGTAGCCAAGGCGTTGGCCTTCCAAATTCATACTATAATCGATCGGTAACGTGGCGGAGGCGGAAGGGTTAGGCAAGGGGGTGGCATCCTAGCTGCTTCACTGATTATGGAAATTATAAAATATGATCACCTTCGCCTACCAAGCCAGAGACGCCTCCGGCCACATCGTCTCCGGTATCCAAGACGCCCTCAACGAGGATAACGCCGTCACCAGCCTAATGAGCCGCGGCCTGATGGTGCTGTCACTTCAGGAAAAAGCCGTCGCTTCCAAGACCAAGAAGAAAGTCTGGAGCGTCAAAGAGACGGACCTGGTTCTTTTCACCCGGCAACTTGCCACCATGATCGAGGCCGGTATTTCATTGGTCCAGGGATTAACTGCGCTGTACGACCAGTCCGATCCCAAACGGCAAAAGAATCTGCGTCATGTTGTGAGTGATGTGACCACTCGCGTGCAGGGCGGTGAGACATTTAACGAAGCGATTGCCAAGCATCCGCGCGTCTTCAATCGCCTCTATGTCAGCATGGTGAAAGCGGGCGAGACCGGAGGTCTGCTAGCCGAAATCTTGGATCGACTTGCTGGATTTCTCGAAGCGAGCGCCCGTCTGCGCAAAAAAGTGAAGTCAGCGATGACCTACCCGGTCATCGTCATTTGTATTGCGCTACTTATTACGACGTTCCTAATTGTCCGAGTCGTTCCGATCTTCGGAGAAATCTTCAAAGATTTTGGCGCAAAACTCCCGGCACCGACGCAGTTCCTGATCGATGTCAGCGATTTCGTTCGCGGAGAGTGGTACTTCCTGCTCGTTGGAATCGCATCGATCATCTTCGGTATTCGCACGTTCCTCCGTTCCACTCGTGGCAAGCAACTGTGGGATAAGTGGCAGCTGAAGCTCCCAGTGTTCGGCCCGCTCATTCATAAAATCGCAATGTCGCGGTTTGCCCGTACTTTCGCTCAACTCATTCGCAGCGGCGTACCGATTCTTGAAGTCCTCGACATTGTCGGCGGTTCGGCGGGCAACGATGTGATCGAGAAGGGCATCAAGTCGGTGGGCGCGGACGTGGAAAAAGGTGACAACCTCTCAGTCGCCATGTCCAAGAAACCAATCTTCCCGCCGATGCTACTGCGTATGGTCGCGGCTGGCGAAGCCACCGGCAAGATCGACAACATGCTCGAGAAGATGGCCGACTTCTGGGACGAAGAAATTGAAGCGATGCTCGACGCCCTGACCTCGCTGATCGAGCCGATGTTGATTGTTTTCCTGGGTGTGATCGTCGGCGGCATCGTAATCGCGATGTTCCTGCCGATCTTCAAACTCAACGAAGTGGTGTCACAAAACCAATCCGCACATTGATTTCCCAAAACAAGAGCTAGGAGAAGCTCGTAGGCAGGGAGGGGGCGGACCGAAAGGTCCGTCCCTTTTCTGTTGTTATCTCCGCCTCCCGTCCGTGTTGTGATCCAAAACTACAGAACAGGGAGATTAAGGGTATAAGGAAGCGCCGTTAAGCTGAAGCAAAACAGCTTGCAGTCTTATTCGTGATCGGCAAAGACCGGCGCTTTCGAAATATCTTTCGCGTCGAAAGAAAATCCATGCGCGTTTCTGCGGAGCGACTTCAAGACCGCGGCCACGTTTTGTGCGGTAGCAGCGGAATAGAAACGGACCAATCCAACAGTCGTCCGCGTTCCAAACACCGTGATCATGATTGTTTCGTCGTCCACGGAATTCATGAATAGGTGGTTGCCATTGCCCTGATGATATAATGCGTTGAACTCCGCTTCGCCGATGCGCCGTGCGAGCTCGCGGGTGGCCGCGAACGAACCGGCCGCCAGCGCCGCGATTACCGTCACGTCCATTACGTCCATATCGCCACATTGGGAGATGACGTTGCCGCCGCGATCAATCACGATCGTCAGCTCAGATTCAGTCTTCTTCAAAAAATCGCCGAGCACACCATCGAGCGTGGCGACATCTTCAATTGTTAGAACAGGAATCGCGTTCACGCGGGAAGTTTTCGCGCCGGCGACGGCCCCGGTTCGACCGGGATCGCCACCGGCAATGCTGCGCCCTGGGGCGCCTCGCTTTGCTTGCTAAATTTGTGCAACAGAATCTGCGAAACCGCGTTTAGTGCCGCGAACACGTTCTGGCCGGTGCTGGAAATAACCTCAAAACTTTGCAGCCGCTTCTTTCGGTTGTTCAAAACGTATTCCATGTAATTGACCGGAGCGATATTCGGGAGGTCGCGCTTGTTGTACTCGAGCACGCAGGGCGTGTCTTCGATGTCCATATTCTGGAGAAGCAGATTGTCGCAAAGATTTTTCCAACTCTCGACATTCTCCTCCATTTTCTCCCATTGTGAATCGGCGACGAATACAATGCCGTCCACGCTGCGCAACACGAGTTGACGCGTCGCGTTATAGATGACCTGGCCGGGAACAGTGTAGAGTTGAAACTTCGTCACGAAACCTTTGATCACGACTGCATTCAGGGGGAGGAAATCAAAGAACAATGTGCGCTCCGTCGCCGTCGCCAGTGAAACAAGATCACCTCGATTGAGCGGATTAATTCTTTGATGAATATAATTGAGATTCGTCGTCTTCCCGCACAACGCTGGTCCGTAATAGACGATTTTGAACTGAATCTCGCGGCTCGCGTAATTAATGATCGACATTCGGACTCTCCGATTGTGTGTAAGTATGTGAAAGTTTCTCAGCGAGCTCGGCCAGTCGCGTTCGAACCTCGGGCGCGAGTGAAGAATCGTGAAGCGCGGTCAGGCAAACATTTCCGCGAGCGAAAAAACTGATCGCCGCATCGTTGGCGTACAATGTCATCGCCACTAGCTGACCCAGTTTCGTTTCGTGCACGTGCTGAACCACCCGCTTCAGCATCGATGGCGCCATTGCGCACAGACCGTCGGCCTCAAATTTTTTCGGAAGCTCGCCCGCCAAACTCAGTCCATCTGAGAACGTGATCGCGCATGCTTTTACGCCCCCAAGGGCATTTGCTTGTGACACGATCTCCTTTGGATCAATCTTCTCGGTCGCCAGCTTCGCGTTGGCCGCTTCGGCAGGTTTTTGCTTTGTCGATTCTTCAACAACTTCTTTGGTCGCTTCAGCTTTTGGAGCGAATCGCAGCGCGTCTTCCTGCGCCTTGGCGAGAAACGGTGTCTCAAAATCTTTGTGGACAGCGATGTGCTCCTGATCGTCGCGAAGTTTTAAAACTGTGGCCGGAAGATTCTTAAGCACTTCTTCCAATGGCAGCGCCACCGATGTTTTAGCGACATCAACCTGAAACAACCGGCGATGTTCCACCGGCAGTGCCGCCTGAAACACATCAGGCGCAACTGAAACACGGCCGCCCACCAGTTGTGGTTCAATCAAAGCCAAAGGAAATGTGATTCGCGCATCGTCCGGAATGGCGCTGGCGTCCCCGTGCAACTGGAAAGCCGGTAGATTTTGCAATATGGCTTTGAGCGAAAATGAAATCGTCGGCGCGTCCTCCTCCGGTTCGGAAACCACCAGCGGCATCGGATTGGACGGCCCGGCGATCGTTTTTGCCGACGGTGTGAGCTTTGGAGTCTTTGACAGGGCGAGCGTCGCCGATTTTTCAGCAACTGGTTTGACAGGCACGACGGGCGGCGCGATCTCGTCCGCGTTCGGTTTTGTCGTCGAGACCTGCGCTGCAGATTCTTTGGTCGCGGTTTTGGCTGGCGGCTTCGCGGGGGCTTCAATTTCCGCTTCTTTCGCAGGCGTCGGCGTTTGGGGTTCTTCAACCGAAAGCTTCAATGAAAGTTTCGGAGGCTCATTCGTGGACGGTAAAGAAGTTGGAACGGGCGGCCCGCTAGAGGCTGGAACTCTCTCGGACGCGGACACACCCGTTCCATTCGGCGAAAGTTCGAAAGGAATTTTCAATTCCATTCCACTGATCGGAGCTTCTGGCGTCTCGCTCTTTGGCTTCACCTCCGACGAGTGAAGCGATATAACGCGCTGGCCGGACGAGGTTGACTTCGTCGGCGGCTGCGTCTGCGCCGGAGTGGCATCTGGGACTGCGTCAGCAATCGATTTGGCCGTCGCATGTTTCACCGGAACAGTCGGCAGCACCGACGTTTCGATCGGCTCGACCTTGGTTCCAAAACGCCTCGAATCTTCAATGGTAGCACTCAGGATTGGCGTATCCACGTGAGGAACCGCCGGATCGCGAACCTGGTCTGTTCGCACATGGGCGCTTTGGAATTGTTCGAGAACTTTTTCGTACGGCAGTTCTACTCG
>Ga0210406_10003820_pt1 | contig 16332 bp, 11 predicted proteins | sample IncBWC30MmetaG_FD_155454 | JGI IMG/M metagenome (GOLD analysis project Ga0210406, IMG submission 155454) | Forest soil microbial communities from Barre Woods Harvard Forest LTER site, Petersham, Massachusetts, United States - Inc-BW-C-30-M | ecosystem: Environmental > Terrestrial > Soil >... | reverse complement strand
CACGTCACCGACCTTCAACTCGACTTTGCGTGAGCCAACCGCCAAGCCGCCGCAGCCCGGACCGTTCGGTCCGCCGTCGGGGTTGGCCGTGCTGTGCCGGCCATTGACGACATGGCCATCGATGAACGCCGTGCCGCCGCCGGAGACGATGTAATAGCCTTCGGTCTGATTATCATGCGTAATGGCGCCCGGAATTGCGTCCGCCGGCGGATTTGCCATTTGTTCTCCACACGGGATGGGTTGGGCCGCTGCTTTGCCCGCGCCGGCGCCAGGCGCGGGCGGCGGGTTCCGAGTGGAGGCGCGATGAACGATGCCCAACTCCATGCTCCAGCCGTCGCCGATATCGACAACCTTGGCATTCTCGTCACGGACCCGCTGAGATTGTTCCGTGGTGCTGATCTTGTCGATCTCAGCCTTTGTGATGACGGTAGCGGTCGTCGGGTTTCCCGGCCTGGGCTGGGCGTAGATCGCTACAGGAATCAGAACCGCCGCCGCAAGCAAAACTTTCAGTGCAGTGTTTTTCATACTGTTCCTCCTGAACCTAAGAAACCTAGGTAGATCAAAATGATGGAGAGACTTGCCCATAACATGGCGTATGGGAATGGACCATGCGATTATCCGTCCTTCGCGGTCGCTTGTCAAAGGAGGTGGTCCCGCAGCGCAATTCCGCCCGAGTGACGCGTCATCCGGACAGTGAGAGTTGCACGGTGCGCGTGGCTGCACTTCCGATCAGCAGAAGACGCACGTGGCTTTGAGATGTCATCCTATGATCAGGGCAAACGAAACTTTTCTTCAGCTAGTTTCGAGGACAAGCCAATGTCACGACCTCAGTCACCTCGCAAGAATGCTATCTTTTGTTCGAAGAGAATATGCGTACTCGACGACTCGCCCTTGCATTAGCTATAGCGGGCGGCGCAGCGCCGGCTGCTGCCCAATGGCTGAACTACCCGACGCCCGGCACACCACTAAGAAAGGATGGCACGGTCGATCTCACCGCGAAGGCGCCGCGCGCATTCAATCGCAAACCCGATCTGTCCGGAGTATGGCGGATTGAACCTCCAAAGCCAGGCGAGATAGAGCGCCTGTACCACCCGAGTGAAGTAAACGCGGTGGCGGGAGATGATTGGCGCGATTTCGATCGGCATTTCTTCAACCTGTTCATAGATTTCAAAGAAGGAGAGTCGCCTCTCCGGCCGGAGGCTGTCGCCCAAACCGAGAGGATCCGGCAGGATCTGCTCGCCTTACCGTCGGCCCGCTGCTTGCCGCTTGGCTTTCTGACGCGTTATTTTCACTTTCGCCCTTTCAAGATATTCCAGGCTCAACAAGAGATCGTCATGTACTTCGAAGTAGACGGAGTCTTTCGCCAGATTCACACCGATGGGCGCAAGCTTCCCGAGTCTCCTTTCCCCTCGTGGATGGGCTTCTCGACCGGCAAGTGGGAAGGCGATTCGCTGGTGGTCGATACCGCCGGGTTCAACGACCAGTTCCGGCTAGATGCGAGCGGTCATCCTAATAGCGAGCTACTTCGAGTCCGCGAAGTCTTCCGCCGCCGCGATTTCGGTCATATCGACATGGAAGCCACGGTCGAAGATCCGGTGGTGCTGACCAGGCCCGTCAATGTCAAGTTCAGTCTTCAACTAATCCCTAACAGCGATATTCTTGAGAACTTCTGCGCCGAGGGCGAGCGGGATCAGCTCTTCACGCGCCGACAGGTCAAGTAGCAGCACGGCAGAAGCTCGAACGGACCGCGCTAAGAGGGTCGCTGTGAGTCGCGAGTAACGCGCCACTCGTAAGATTGGTCTCGGGGGACCTTTGGGACCTACGCTCTCGGTCCGCGTTGCCGACGACTCGCCCGTAGACGCAGGTGGCGCTTACCCAGATAGGCTTGGGGATCTCACCGGTTTTGCCTTTCGACCATATCTCTGATTACTGGGATCTAGTCGTGATAGTATGGCTTCTCGATGATTCGCACGCCCTCGCCAACAGCAATCGGAGTTTCAGCGACGCGAGTACGTTATCGCGTTCTCGGGCTGAGCTTTCTGATGGCTTTCCTTATGTATATGGAGCGCGGCGCGATTGGAGCCGCTGCGCCCAACATCATGCGGGAGTTTCGGATCGACAAGATCACGATGGGGTGGAGCGTTTCAGCCTTCAACTGGTCTTATGCTCTGTTCCAGGTTCCTGGCGGATGGCTGGCGGATCGGTTCGGCGCCCGCCTTGTACTGGCCGGCGCGATTGCCTGGTGGTCGGCATTCACGGCGGGAACCGGTCTTTCGTTTAGCGCAATTTCGCTGGCAATTACGCGGTTGCTATTTGGGGTAGGGGAGGCCGCCGCGTTCCCGGCCGGGTCGCGAGCCTTGGTCCGCTGGCTGCCGACCGAGCAGCGTGCCTTCGGTCAGGGGTTTCAACATTCCGGCTCACGTCTGGGCGCGGCGCTCGCGCCTGCGATTGTCGTTTCATTGATGGCTGTTTTCGGATGGCGGCCGGTGTTTTTTATTTTTGGCGCCGCAGGAGTGCTGTGGGCCGCTGTGTGGTACGCCTACTACCGCAATTATCCTAGCGAACATCCGGGAACGAATGCCGCAGAAGTTGAGTTGCTGCCCAAAGTTTCGGGGATGCGACCGGGCACAAAGCGAAGTGTTCCGTGGCGGCGTATCCTTCGCAGCCGGGATCTTTGGTATTTGAGCGCCGTTTACTTTTGCTATGGGTGGGTGCTGTGGCTGTACCTGGCTTGGTTCCCTTCCTATCTTCGCGAAGCGCGCCATTTCACCGCGCTCAAGACCGGTCTCGCGAGCATTCCACTTCTGGTTGCGACAGTTACCAATGTCGCAGGTGGCGTTTTATCGGACAAATTGTCCGCGAAGTTCCGCGATTTGCGGCGCGGCCGGCTTACGGTTTCGATTTGTGGGTTCCTGGCGGCGGCGATCGGGCTGCTCCCAGGGGTCCTTGCAAACAGTCCTGTCACGGCGCTGGCATGCCTCAGCTTTGCGCTGGGCGGATTGGAGCTGACGGTGGCTGTTTCCTGGGCCATTTGTCTCGATATCGGCGGCGATTACAGCGGGTCGGTTTCGTCGGTGATGAATACGTGGGGCAACCTCGGCGGTGCGTTTTCCGCCGTCATGGTCGGCTATTTGGCGACCTTGCTGGGATGGACATCGCCGTTTCTGATGGCCAGTTTTCTGTGTTTGCTTTCGGCGTTAATCGTAAGCCGCATCGATCCGCGGCGCTCGGCTGTCTAGATGTCGACCTAGTTAGAACATCAACCTAAGCCCAACCTGAATGTCACGCGGCGTTCCCAGCGTCGCTGAGATGATGCCGGCTTGCGCGTTCCCGATCGTAGCGTTGGGTAAATCGAACTGCGGGTGGTTGAGTACGTTGAACAACTCTCCGCGAAATTGTACGTGGACTCGCTCCGAGACGGCGAAATCCTTGAACAAAGACGTGTCCAGGTTAAAACGGCCGGGGCCTCGCAGGATATTTCTTCCCGCGTTGCCAAACGTATACAAAGCCGGTGTCGACCATACCGATCCTGGCACGTTGAATGAGGTATTGAACCAATCGTTAATCGTGGGATTCGCGAGCGTCGCACTTACACCTGAATTGATGTTGGGCCGGCTCGACGAATTGGTATTCGCCACCGAATTGGCCAGTACCGGCGTAAAGGGAAGTCCGGTTTGCGCCGTGAGAATCATGTTTATCTGCCAGTCGCCGAAAGCCTTATTCACCCATGATTTTCCTAAGTCAAACCTCTTCCCTTTTCCGAATGGCAGATAGTAGTTCACGGTCTGCGTGAACCTGTGCCGGATATCAAAAGAACTGCTGGCGAAGTCCAGATTGCGGTGCAGCGGATCCTGCGGGACCGGTCCGTCGGCTCCGCCGCCCTCCTGCAGAGGGACGTCGTCAATGGAATGCGAGTACGTGTACGCACTGAGGAAGCTCAAGCCGGACGAGAAACGCTTTTGAGCGGTCACTTGTAAAGAATGATAGGCCGAAAGTCCATCAGTGGCCGCATAATTGTCGCCCGATACGCCTGGCGCGATAGCGTACAACAGTTCACGAGGGCCCACAGGCCCCGGTCCCGGGACCGGCTGATTAATGTTGTATGTCACATCCAGGTGCCGGCCCAGGTTGCCGAGATAGGACGCTTTCAAAACGATATTAAATGGCAACTCCCGCTCCGCGCCGAAATTGAACTGCTCCGCGTATGCATTCTTGTAGTTGGCTGGTATGCTGTACCAGGTTCCCGTGGGATTGTTCACAATCGATGCGACGTTGAGAGAAGGATTTGCCGGCAGGCCCTGCGCTACAGTCAGGTAGGTCGGTGAAAACTCGTTTATGACGACCGAGGTGGTCGCACCGAACGGTAATTGCCGATGCAGTCTGTAAAGCGCCCCGCCATTGCCCGACGCATTGTAGAAAATGCCGAAACCGCCGCGCAATACGGTCTTGTTGTCTAACTGATAAGCGAATCCAAAGCGTGGGGCGAACATCTTATACTGGGCCTGTACACCGACATTTGCGTCGGAGTTATAGCCGGCGATAAGTACCTTACCAGTCTGGGTATTGAAATTTGCGTAGCGGTTTGCTACTTCCACTGGCGGCGGCAGATATTCCCAGCGAAGTCCTAGGTTGAGCGTGAGCCGGTTGTTGACTCGCCAGTCATCCGCCACGTAGGTACCGACTTCTAACAGACGCGTCCCGGCCCAAACCAACTGAAAAGCCTGGGCTACGGCGCCGGGCACCCCGAGCAGGAAGTCTGCCATCGCATTGCCCGAATTGCCGGCGGAGTTCGGATTGTTGTCGAAGGTGCTGTCAAAACTATATGTGCCGTTCCCTGAGTTGTCCTGGAAGTCGATAATCTGGCGCCGAACCAGGCTGGCGCCCCATTTGAGTGTATGCCGGCCCAACGTCTTGGTGAAGTTGGCAACCGGATTGAACGTGTTCTCGTAACGGATGGTGGGTATCGCCGCGGGACCGCCGATACCGGTGTATCCCGTTATCGCAATGATCGGAAAGCCGAGCGATTCAGGCTCCTGGTTTGAATTTGGCACGCCCAGCATTTGTCCGAGACCTGGTCCGGTGGTGGGTGCCGTCGAATCCACGTTACGCATGGCAAAGCGCGTATATCCCATTCGCATGTCCACCAGAAATGTCGAACTGAACACGTGCGTGTACGCAATTACGGCATTGTAATTACTCATGGGTGCGCGGCCCGCATAATTCGTGTTATTGCCCAAACTTACTGGTATCGAGAGGCCTGGAACAGTGCGGAACCCGAATGTAGACGGCGTGTTTGTTAGTGTGTCCTGCCTGGAGAATCGGCCAAACATAGTATTATTGGCATTCATATTCCAGTCGATACGCCCGTCACCCGTGTCGTTATTCTGTCCCAGCACAGGATTGGTGAACTGGTTGTTGGCCAATGTACCCACGGAGGGCAGCGGGTAGGCCTGAATCACGCGCGAAGTCACCGGATCAAATCGATTGGCGGGAATGATATTCCCGGCAAATGGCTGTCGAGTGTAGCCGCTGGCGGTCCCTGGTGCTGCCACCAGACTAGCCGGATCGTAAATCGTTTGGGGGATGCCGCTGAAATTGCCGCCCCGTTCGGCGACTGTCGGGACTGTGTTGACACTCGTAGTTGTCCCCTGCAGCTTGCGAAAGCCTTCATAGTCCGCGAAGAAGAAAACCTTGTTGTGGATGATCGGCCCTCCCATGCTGCCGCCAAACTGGTTTTGATGATATTCGGGTTGCGGTGTGCCTACAGCGTTGAAGAAGTTCCGTGCGTCAAAATCATTATTACGGAGAAGTTCGAATACGCTGCCGTGATAGCTGTTCGTGCCGCTCTTGGTGACCACATCGACAGTCGCGCCGGAGTTACGGCCCTGTTCGGCCCCGAACAAGTTGGTCTGGATCTTAAACTCCAGGATGTCTTCCACCGTCGGACGCAAAGTGATCAGCCCATTTCGGCGAAAATTATCATCCACGCCGTCTAGAAGGTAATCGTTAGCCATCTCGCGATTGCCATTCGACATGAGCTCGGCGCCGGGACGCGGATCATCCGGCCGGGTGCCGCTGCCGATGGTGCCGGAAGGCCCAAAACCTACGCCGACTACGCCAGTTCCCAGAATCGCGAGCTGCGCGAAATTGCGACCGTTCAAAGGTAGATCGCTCACGGCTTTGGTCTCGATCACCTGTCCGATCTGGGAATTGCTCGACTCGAGCAGCGCCGCCGCGGCGGTGACTTGGATATTCTCGCTGACTGCGCCGGGATGCATCGAGACATCCAGCCGCGCAACCTGGTTCACCTCGAGCCGTATGGCCGCACTCGTGACCTGAGCGAATCCCTGTTTTTGAAACGTCAGCGTGTAGCTGCCCGGCTGAAGCGCGGTGAATTCGTAAGTGCCGGCTTCATTCGATGTACTCTCGCGCTGGGTGCCCGTTTCTGTACTGGTTAACGTGACTTTCGCGCCTGGCATTGCGGCGCCACTCAAGTCCGTGACAGTGCCAGTCAGGCCCGAAGTTGTCTGTGCTAATACCGTGGGCGAGAGGCCCAAAAGGCACACTGCGCCAATCTTCAAGATATAGCTACTACTTGGTGTTGCCATATTGATCCTCGTTGAGATCTAAAAAATAAGCTTCAGGCCCATCTGCAGGACCCGCGCTCCTGTGGCTGTGGATGCCGTTGCTACTGTGGTAATTCTCCCGAAAGTGCCCGCGCTCAGAGTAGTGCTCGGATCACCGAATTGAGGATGGTTCAGAACGTTGAAAGCCTCGAAGCGGTATTCCAAACCGGCCCGCTCAGTGATCCGCGTCATCTTGAAGAATGATGCGTCGAAGTTCCAATTGCCTGGTCCGTTGAAAGCGTTTCGGCCCTCGTTGCCAAAAGCTCCCAGTGGCGCTTTCACGAACGACCCACTATTCAAGTACAGCTGGTTGAAGGCTGCGCCTGAGGGCAACACGGGGCTTCCAACCATATTCACGCGTTCGTTGGCGACGGCGGCTCCATTCAGCACTGTGTCCACTCCGGGATTTACCGTTAACACATCGCCGCTAATATACCTAAAAATTCCATTCACTTGCCAGCCTTGAGTGAACTTACTCACCAGTCCGGTCTTTCCGGGAAGTGGAATCTCCGCAATGAAGGTGACGAAAAAGACTTGCCGATGATCGAAATCCGCAGGTCCGTATTCGGGCGCCAAGTTGAGGGGATTCTGTGGAAGGGAAGCATTGCGGTCCAAGGATTCGTAATCAAGCGCCTTGGACCAGGTGTAATTCAAACCTAAGCTTATACCCTTTACGAACCGCCGGTTGGCCGCCAATTGAAGGCTATTGAAGTTCGAGTTGCCGCCGGTGAAGGCCTCATTGATCGAACTGAAGTTGGTGTTGAGGCGGCGCGCGTTAATGTTTCCGGTAGTGGACAGCGGCTGTCCGTTCGGTCCATTGCCGGGAATGAATACCGCAGGATCTTGTTCAACGTTAAGAACCAGGTGGGTTCCCTTGGACCCCACGTAAGCCGCCGACACAACTGTGTTCCAAGGGATTTGCCTTTGAATGGATAAATTCCACTGCTGGCTATATGGGGTGTGCCAGTCCGGCCCGAAGAACCGCTGTATCTGGGCCGGTAGAACGAATTGGATGGCCGCCTTCCCGGCCGCACTTGTGGGAGCTGTGTATGGGAACGGATCTCCCCCGGGGAAAATTGCCCATGGATTGACGAACCCCTGGGGATTGCTGTTCTCAACAACGTTCAGGTTAAGAACAAACGGCTGAACGATTTGAGTTTCATTCTCCAGATAGTCGCGCTCAGTGTTGTAAAAGATGCCATAGGCGCCGCGAATACTGGTCTTCGAGTCAGGTCCGAAGGGCAGCCATGCGAAACCAAAGCGCGGAGCAAAGTTGCCCCAGTTCCGGGGATGCGTGATGGGTGTGATACCTGGATCGCCCGGAAATACCAAACCCAGTGGCGCGTTGGGATAAAGGACAGACTGCTGCCCGGGCCGGAAGGCTGTAGTTTCGTGATTCCCATCTATTACACCCAAGCTGGGCTCCCATCGCAGCCCCAAGTTTAATGTGAGGTTACGCCGGGCCTTCCAGTCATCCTGGATGAAGACACCCAGTGAGTCGTATATGCTGTCGGTTCTAACGGTTGACGATTCTTGGGAGTACTGGTTGGGCCGTCCGAGCAGGTACTCAGCCCAGCCGTTGTTCGCTATGCTGCCACCCCAACTGTAGACGGAGCCATCCGCCGAAATGTTCTCGTGGCGGTACGCCTCAGTGTGTGAAAACTCCCCGCCCACTTTGATCAGGTGCGAACCGAGAGTGATAGTCAAACTATCCCTGAATTCATCGACCCACGGGGTCACATCGAAGTACGTGTTTCCGTTTGTCCCGAAGTAGCCGGCGATGCTGCCAAATCGCGTACTGACTACGTATTTCGGATCGGAGGGAACGGTCATGACGCCCGCATCCTGGAACCGGAAACCAGGCGCGACCCCGGCACTACCTGGGTATTGACTGGGATCAATCGGGTCACAATTCCGCTGGAAGTGCAGGTCATTGAAGGTGTACGTAAATGAGTTCACTTTCGTCGGTGACAGAATCTTCGTGTAGTTAAACGTCATGCGATTGTTTGTCCAGTGGCTGTAACCCTCTTCAAAAGGAAGACCGAAGTTCGACACCAGGAAGTTGTCGTTGTAGAAGTAGCTGATGTTAATACGGTCCCTATCGGTTAACGCGTGGTCGAATCGCAGCACGTATTGATTTATGTTCTGGCTGCCCGGGGCATTGAAGTTAAGGATGTTCCCAGGGGCATTTGGCAAGGGGAAAAGCAAGTTGGCTATTTTGAGAGCGGGTTGCGAGATCTGAGACGCTGGAATCATATTGTTCGGAAAGGGCGAACCAGTAGTCGGGTCTATGGGTTTGTTCTTGCTTTGCGAAAAATCGCCGGCCACCTCTAGCGCCGAGGGCATTGGGCCGGCCGATCCTGGACTCGATTGCACATTGCGCAGCGATTCCCAGGAAAAGAACAGGAAACTTTTATCTCGTTTTATTGGACCGCCCAGACTAGCGCCGAACTGGTTTTGCTTCAGAGGATTCTTCGGCAGGAACGTTCCGCCAAAGAAGAACTGATGCGCATCCATGACGTCGTTTCTCAGGTAATCGTAAGCGCTGCCGTGGAAAGAGTTGGTACCGCTCTTGATTACAGCGCTTACGAGTGACCCCGCGCTGCGTCCGTATTCGGAGTCGAAGGAACTGCTAACGACGCTGAATTCCCGTAAAGCGTCGGGGTTGGGTAGCGAGGCAGGCGTGCCGGTATAGACGTCCACATTGCTGCCGCCGTCCAATATAACGTTGTTGTCGCTGCCTCGCGATCCGTTAACTGAGATTCCATTCTCCTCAGATAGGCTCACTCTCGCGCCAGGCTGGTTGACGCTGCCGGGCACCAGCGTCTGCAAAGTTAGGGCGTCGCGCCCGTTCAGTGGGAGATCCTCAATGAGTTCTGTGCGCACAGTGGAACGCAGGGACGATACAGCGGTCTCTACCGTCGCCACGCTGCTAGACACCTCAATTGACTCGCTCACATTTCCGATTTCCAGCGTGAGATCGGCCGTGTATACCTGCTCGGCGACCAGATTGATACCGGTTCGAGTTTCCTTCTTGAACCCGGCCGCGGAGATCTCGATTCGATAATTACCGACCGCCAATTGTGTGAAATTGTAGCGGCCTTGCTCATCGGTAGGGGACGTCTCGCGTAGCCCGGTGGCATCGTTGATCAGAGTCACTTGCGCGCCCGGCACCAAGCCTCCGCCAGAATCGGTGACCACACCGACTATTCGAGCGGTCCCTTGACCGTACAGCAGGAGTCCTCCTGCCATGAGTACAAAAAGTAGAACCAGGAAACTTCTAACCATTCGGCCCCCCAACTCGCGGGATTTAAGCGCAGATCCCCTGAGTTACACTACTGCGGCTATCACTGTGCCACTAGAGCGAGCATCGGTCAAGGAAACTTCAAAATAGTTGAATAGTATAAAAAGGCGATACTTCGGTGGCGCTCGAAGTCGCTACCCTGCGGCCGCTTGGGAAGCGCCGCCCAAAGTGGCTGATACATTGAGTGCGGCTGCCTTCAGGTGCGCTCCCAGCCGCGATTCGTCCCAGGCAATAAACTCGGAAGCTGGCATCGAAGTGCTGATCGCGCCCACCACGTTACCAGCGTGATCGCGGAGCGGAACTGCAAGACAACACACGCCGTTCACGCACTCCTCGCGGTCGACGGCGTAGCCCAGCCGGCGAATTCCCTCGAACTGCTGCTCCAGAATTGACATGTCGGTGATCGTGTTGCGGGTACACTTGGTCAGACCACTCTTTTCCAATGCAGGAAGTGCTATGTCCGGGTTCAAGTTGGCAATGATGGTCTTGCCAAGAGCCGAACAGTGAAGGCGTTCTGATCCTCCCAGATGGTCCGTGAAGACTGGGTCGTTTGGCCCTTCTACCTGGTCCACCAAAAACACTTTCAACTCTCTTCCATCGAGCAGCGCCAGGTGGGTGGCCGCTGCGATCTTCTGTGAAAGACGCACGAGAACGGGATGAGATTTCTCTCGCAGGTGATCCCGGCGGAACACAGTTAGACCCAGGCGCAGGAGAGAAAATCCAAGCCGGTATTTCCTGGTTTCCGGATCCTGCTCGATATATCCAAAGGCTCGGAGAGACGTCAAAATGCGATGCACATCGCTAGGAAGCAACTCAGTTCTACGGGCCAGATCAGTGACTCCAAAGGACTGGCGCTCCTGGAATTGTTCCATTACACGGCACAACTTGGTCACCGTTGTAGCTGGTTTCATAGATCCCTTTCACCTTATTGGCGACGTCCTGACTCTTCCCAGTCCGATACAGTTTTCCAGACTCTGCGAACGATGTTTATATCATGTCAGCGAGACGCTGTCAACCGATGATAGATCATCGGCTATTTCCGTGCTATCATAAATCTTTACCACATGACTCCTGGCGCGGCAAGTAAAAAGGGGGATGGTGCCGTATTCCCTCAATTAGAACCGGTCTCACTGGCGGAAGGCGTAGTGACCGCTCTGAAAGATGCCTTCTTCTCAGGCATGTTAAAGCCCGGGGACGTGATTGTGGAGCGGCAGATTGCAAAGCAGATGAACGTCGGAACGCCGGCGGTGCGCGAGGCTCTTATCTCTCTTAAGCACGAAGGATTCGTGCGTCGTGTTAAGAACAAAGGGACTTTCATCACTACGTTTGACGTTGATGAAGTCCGCCAACTCTATACGCTACGAATCGAACTGGAGACAATTGCTTTGCAGTGGGCCCGCCCCCTTGTCACCAGCTCGGACCTCGATCATCTTAGAATTCTGGTAGATCGTCTGGTCGAGGCCGGACAGCGAGAGAATCGTCGGGAGTTCCTGGAATGCGATTTCGAATTTCATCGCTACTGCTGGAAGCTGTCCGGAAACTCATTTCTAGCCGAGACCCTGGAGCGATTGATGGCGCCACTTTTCACATTCGTCGTGCTCGCTAGCGCCCACCCACTGACAGCTGGAATGGGTCGTGAACACTACGCTTTGGTCGAAGCCCTGCAATCGGTGGAAGAACCGGAATTTACGGCCATGGTCCGTAAGACCTTCACTGGCTTCGCTTTCCGATGGATTTCATCCGCCGCATCGAGAACGGCTGAAACTCTTCCCGAAGAGTCCGGCTAAGACTTCTTAAAGTTGCATTTAATAATCAATGATCTATCATTGATCTCCAAACTCGAAATATGATATGGTGTCTCGCATGACTCGACGTCAGGCGATCCTCAAGTTTGGTCAATTTGTGGCCGCCTCCCCTCTCCTTAAAGCAGATCGGAAGTACGGTGATCTGGGCGATCCCTTACTTAAACTGGCCAACGTCTTCGACTTTGCTAAGTTGGCCAAGACTAAATTGGATCCGCTCGCATGGGATTACCTGGACGAGGGGTCCGATGACGAAGTGTCCTTGCACGCTAATCGAACCCATTTCGATGACATTATCATCCGGCCCCATTTCCTCTTGAACGACGTGAGCAAGATCGATACTTCAGTCACGTTGTTCGGAAAGAAATTGACTCAACCGATTTATCTTTCGATAACGGGCGGCAAGAATTGTTTTATCCCGAATGGCGAGCAGGAAACCGCTCTCGCGGCGGGAACTTCCAACTCCATGATGATCACCGGGGGCGGCATCAATAACATTCTCTCGGCTGGTAAGGGCCCCAAGGTCTGGTGGCAGTTCACCACCGCTGCCGAGTTTCGCACCAAGAACCAGATGGCCGATTTCGCTGAAAGACTCGAGGATCAGGGCTGCTCGGGCATCTCGGTCACCGTCGATATCTACCATGTCTCTCATCGCGAGCGCAGTATGCATAACGGATTGGTGCGCAACTGGTGCCAAGGCAAAGGAGTTCCCCGGAATGAAAAGGGCGAGCTGGTTTACAAGCCAGACGACGTTCTTTGGACCGCCGGGGACGTACCGACGCCTCGGCCATTTCCGACGCCGAAATGGGAAACGCTTCAACGATTGAGAGAGGCCAGCAAGCTCCCGGTAGTCATCAAAGGAGTAATGACCGCTGAGGACACCGATCTCGCCGTCAAAAACGGGATGTCGGGCGTCATCGTATCCAACCACGGGGCCCGGCAATTGGATCAGGTCGGTTCGACCATCGAAGCGCTGCCAGAATGCGTGCGAGCCGCCGGAGGCAGGATCCCGGTCCTCGTGGATGGCGGTTTCCGCCGCGGTACGGATGTCTTTAAAGCCCTCGCGCTGGGTGCAGCGGCAGTTGGGATCGGCCGCCCTTATCTTTGGGGACTAGCGGCGTTCGGACAGAGCGGCGTGGTCCGAGTCATGGACATCCTACGAGCGGAATTGGCTGCTGATATGGGAATGGCTGGAACGGGCAAGGTATCTGAGATTGATCGCTCCTTCGTACGCATTCGTTCATGAAGGTTCGATCGAAAGTTTGCCTGGTTATGGCGGCTGCAATCGGATTGATGCGTGGACTTTCTGCCGCGGATGACGACGCCGGAAAGATTCTCCGTCCAGCCAATAATTCGTTCTATGAGAGCGGGCCAATCGATTTGATTGCTACTGCACCGGCCGGGAAACTTCAACTCGACGGAATGTTCATCCACACTGAACAGCCCTTTCCAGATGTGTTTCACGCCACATTAACCTCGTCTCCCGGCATGCATGCGCTGGTTTTGTCGTGGGAGGGCGGCAAGAAAGAAGTGCATTTTTTTGTTGGCCCGAATCCTCCAGCGGCTTTTCAACCGTTTCACCAGCATCCGCCCGTTGCGGGCGTCGAGTGTACCCAATGCCACGGCTTGAATCGGCGTGGCCGTTTTGTCGCACAAGGCGGCTGTTTCGATTGCCATGTGCGTGATGATTTTGCGAAGATCCATACTCACGAGCCCGCCAAGTTCGAGCAGTGTGGCATGTGCCACAACGCGCATGGCTCGACTGTGAAGGCTGACCTTCTTTATTCAAAAGAGACAGCCTGCAAGATTTGTCATAACAACTGATCCAGCGGTCAACGAAGGTTGCCATGAAGAATATAAAGATCCGGTCAACGATTTGTTTTGCGGCGCTCTTTCTTGCGAACCTGTTCAGTTTTCGAGAAAGCGCAACCGCTGCGACAAATGAGAACAAAACTAAGCCGGGTGAGTTCATCATCGACCACCCTACGCTGATCAACCTTGGGTTTGAATGGTTAATTCAGGGCGATGACAATCGCAACGCGCAGGTAGAGGTGTCCTACCGCAAACAGGGTGAGACCGCGTGGAAGGAGGGGTTGCCACTGCTGCGTTTGCAGGGCGAACGGATCTACCAGAACCAGGGTGTGTTTGATGTCGTCTCTCCCAACATGTTTGCGGGCAGCATTCTGGATCTGGAACCGGATACGCCATATGAAGCCCGATTTGTAATGTCGGATCCGGACGGGTTCATCGGGCAAAATGGCAAGACCGTGACGAAGACCGTGACTGTACGGACGCGCCCCGAACCCAAGCCCTATGCCAGCGGCCGCGTGTTCCACGTTTATCCGCCGGATTACAAGGGTACAAAAATCGAGCCTGCTTTTGACGCGCTCATGTGCGCTTACAACTATTACTGTGGCGGCGGAGATACCGTTACGGCCGGCCGGCCGCGGGTCAAAGCCGGCGACACGATTCTGGTACATGCCGGGCTCTACAAATACCATCCCGAATACTACACGGGCGATCGCACGATCAATGCGACCACGCCGGTGGAGGGAACTTATTATCTGACCGCGAGCGGCACCCCCGACAAGCCGATCGTGATCAAGGGCGCCGGAGACGGAGAAGTAATATTCGACGGTAACGGCAATTTCAACTTGTTCAACGTGAAGGCGGCGAATTACAACTACTTTGAAGGCGTAACGATTCGCAACACCGATATTGCAATTTGGGCGGGAACGCAGTTCATAGCCGGCTCAAAGGGTTTGACCGTCAAGAAATGCCGTTTTGAGAACGTGAATCTTGGGGTTTTCACGAACTACTCGGGCTCGAGCGATTTCTACATCGCCGATAACTACTTCATTGGCCGGGATGACCCAAATCATCTGATCGGATGGATCGGAAACTTCTGGGCCAAATTCGATGGAGTGGACGGTCAAAAATTCCCGCCGATCTTGGCTTCGTACACGGCGGTCAGGTTGTACGGTCCTGGCCATGTTGTCGCCTTTAACTATGTCGCGAATTTCCACGACGGCATCGATATTGAAACCTACGGAAATCCGGACGGGTCACACGCAATCGATGGTCCACACTATCCGCCGAGAGAGTACTGGGAGAGGCGGCCGGTCGCGATCGATTACTACAACAATTACATGACGAACTTTCATGATAATGCCTTCGAGATCGACGGAAGCATGCACAATGTTCGTGTCATGCGAAACATGATGATCAACTCGGCTTCGCAACCTTTTTGTAATCAGCCGGCCATTGGAGGGCCGATCTATTGGATACGTAACATCGCCTACCACGCTCCCGGCGGATCGATCAGGATGACCAATGGGGCTCCAGGCGTGCTCTTTTACAACAATACGATCTTAACCGAGACCAACGCCGGGTCCTCGGCCAACGTTCATTGGCGTAATAACCTCATGCTGGGAGAGAATTCCGCTCCAGCGATTTTCAGCGTCAACACGAATACAAACTACAGCTCCTCGGACTACAACGGTTTTCGCCCCAACCCGGGAGCTGCCTATTCATTTCAATGGAACTCGCCGCCCTGGAATGTTCCTGCGGACTATAGCGGCATGTTGCTGACGAGTCCCGGCCGCGGCGGCGCCGGAGGGAACTCCACATTAACAGCGCGCCGGTTCGCGACGCTCGCGGAATATAGCAGCGAGACGCACCAGGACCAGCACAGCGTCACCGTGGATTACGACATCTTCGTGAACGTCCCGAGGCTGGACGCGCAAGACCTGAAAAACGTCCAAAAGCTTTACAAGGCGGATGACTTCGATTTCAGGCTAAAGGCCGGTTCGGCGGCGATTGACAAGGGTGTAAACCTTCCCAACGTTACCGATGCGTTTACCGGCCTCGCGCCCGATCTCGGGGCCCTGGAGTTAGGCCAAACGCCACCGCACTACGGCCCACGGCCGTAACATCAAGGCAGCTACTGTTGACCAGGTAAGTAGCCCGGATAATCGGGGGCGTTCAGTTGGACCAACATTCCGTCCGGATCAACGAACTTGAGGCCCTCTTTGGAAACTCCATCGAGCTTTAGGCCTCGCTTCCTTAACTTCGCTGCGGCCTCCTCCGACTTGAAACCTTGGATACCCAAAGAGAAGTGATCGACGGCAGGTCCCTTGTCTTTCGCCGCCTCTATCCCGAAAAAGCAGTTTGCGTTCAGACTGAGAATGTTCACGGTGGGAGCAGACTTCCGCATGGGCATTCCGAAAAGCTCCTGATAAAACGTCGTGGAGCGCTGGACGTCCGGGACCCGCAAAGTGACATGATTGACACCCACCGCCTTGAAGTCCGAAGCGCTCGGAGCGGCATTAGCGCCAGCGGCGACGAGTCCGGCAAGCGTGGCAGCTAGCTGGCGGCGGCTCAGCTTACCCCTCTCGAAATCGGTAACGAGTTTCTCGATGAGTTGTTGCATTGGTCTGCTCCTTGTCACTCCATGGCCGATCGTCAAATACGCGACCGGGAACCGGGACCGTAGACTCGCAGGGCGTTTCTATACATCACGTCATCCCTTCCGTCTAGATGGTGGGGTTGGGCCAGAAAGGATTCCCAAATATTGATTTCAAAGTCGACCGGGTCCGTA
>Ga0210406_10003819_pt1 | contig 16334 bp, 14 predicted proteins | sample IncBWC30MmetaG_FD_155454 | JGI IMG/M metagenome (GOLD analysis project Ga0210406, IMG submission 155454) | Forest soil microbial communities from Barre Woods Harvard Forest LTER site, Petersham, Massachusetts, United States - Inc-BW-C-30-M | ecosystem: Environmental > Terrestrial > Soil >... | reverse complement strand
CCGAGATGCCTCCGTGGTTAGCGGTAAATGCCGAGTGGCTGAATCCTGAAAGCATCAAAGTCGTGCAGCGGCACTTTGGCCGCGTGCTCTGCAAAACCCATGAGTCTCACCGTATCTGCGCACAACTCTTTGGCGAGAAAGCGCACTACGTTGGGTTTATGTCCGAAGACCGATTTGAGCCTAATATTTGCAGAGAGAAAACAATTCTCCACGTCGCGGGACACAGCCAAGTAAAAAATACGACAGCCGTTATTGATGCATGGCGCTGGAAACGAAACGGAGAATCGCTTAATGCAAAATTGATTGTGGTCTCAGATTTCGAGTTTGAGGATTTGCCGGAAGGTGTCACGGTCCTGCACGATCTTTCGGACGATATGCTGCGCAATCTGCAAAACGTGTGCCAGATTCATTTACAGCCGTCCGCGTGGGAAGGTTTTGGACACGTCCTGCACGAAGCAATGTCGGTTAACGCCAGCATACTAACCGTGGACGAACCTCCTATGAACGAGATTCATGCGGCTTACAAGATACGTTCGACGGGCTCCACGCTGTTCAATTCAGTAAAAATGCACGAAGTTTCCGCGATAGACATTCACAAAGCGGTACAGGATATGCTCCGTCTTGGCAGAAACGGATTTGCCGCTGCTGGAATGCCGCGCAAGGAATTTCTGGACGGCAACGAAACGTTCAAGAAAGCCTTTGCTTCTGAATTTGCAACTCTTGAAACCAAAAAGACGCGGGTTAAGTCGGCCATACCTTGCATCGCGTTTATTGGGAATTTCGAGAATGAACACTCAACCGAGAACCATATTTTGTACGCATTACAGGAACGGCTCGGCTACGACGTGGAAAAATTACAGGAGAACAGAATCAACGGCGACGACATCCGTTCTGCCTGCGAGTACAGTAATATTCTCATGTGGGTGAGAACTCCTACATGGCTGAAAGTTCCCCATGATGAAATTTTTGAAATTCTGGAATGGTGCAAGCGGCGAGAAGTGCGGACCTGTAGCTTGCATCTGGACAAGTTTTGGGGTATCCCTGAGCGCGAATGTCTTATCGGGAAAATTCCCTTCTGGAAAACGCAGTTTGTCTTTACTGCGGATGGTTCGCGGCAAGAGGACTTCGCCAAAGTGGGAGTAAATCATTTTTGGATGAAACCAGCGGTCTCAGAAGTGTTTTGTCATCCTGGTATTCCGCGCGATGAGTACCGCTGCGATGTTGGATTTGTCGGAGCAAAGAACTACCACGGAGAATATCCTTTCAGGAAACAGATGGTGGAATTTCTGCAAGAGACTTACGGCAACCGATTCAGGCACGTTGAGGGCGTGCGCGGACACCTTCTGAATGATGTCTACCAAAGTCTGCGTGTTTGCGTTGGGGATTGCTTTCAATCCGGCGTCCCTATGTACTGGTCGGATCGCGTTCCTGAGACGTGCGGTAGGTACGGCCTACTCTTGCATCCAAAAGTTCACGGACTGCAACTACCGATACCGTACTACGAGCCGCAGAATTTAATAAGCCTCAAAAATGAGATTGACCGTCTACTTGCATTACCGGAACGCGAAACTCGTGCGATGCGAGCGATTGCCGCTGAACAAGTGATACGTGAGGATACTTGGACGGAAAGGCTGCAAGAAATTCTGGAGGTCGTTACCAGTGGGGATTAAACACAAACTCAAAGATTTGACCGGACTTCAATTCGGTAGACTAACTCCTCAATGGCCGTCAGGTCGCCTTCGCAAGAGAACGATTTGGTTGTGTCTATGCACTTGTGGAATAGTTCGACCGCGAGTCGGAGAAGATGCGCTTGTCAGCGGGAACAGTAAAAGCTGTGGATGTCTACAACGCGAACACGCTGCACGAACTGGAAGTGCCAAGAAGTTACCTCATCATGCCGCTGGCTACAATGCGATGTTCTCACGATACAAGATTTGGGCTATCCGTAGAAAGTTACGATTCGACTTGTCCAAAGAACAGTTCCTTTCATTTGTAAAAAATAATTGTCACTACTGCGGACGCGCACCGCGCAGAGGATATGTAAATAGTAGCGTCTTCTGCATCTGCAACGGAATAGACCGCAAGGATAATGTATTGGGTTACGAATTATCGAACATCGTGACTTGCTGTAAAGACTGCAACTTTATGAAAATGAAGCTAGGATATGCTGAGTTCATTGAGAATTGCAGGATGATTGTCCGCCATTTAGGAAATAGATAAATGACACGCATCTTCATTGCTGGGGGTGGGGGATTCATCGGCTCCCACTTGATAGAATTCATCGAACAGAATATGGATTGGAAAATTTGCAACACCAATCCTGATTTAGTGGTGCATCTTGCCGGATGCTCGCAGATAGACAAGTCAATCGCTGACCCAACAAAGACCGTTAGTTGGGATATTGACACGACTCTTGCCCTACTCCAAGTCACGCGAGATTGGCCGAACGTTAAAAAGTTTCTGTACTTCTCCAGCGATGAGGTCTTTGGACCGAAAGGGCATCCTCTTGGTTGGGAACCCATCGTAGATTTTTCTCCTTGGAGTCGCTACAACTCTCACAGTCCGTACGCAGCAGGGAAAGCGGCTTGCGAAGAACTCTGTCTAGCATGGGCCAGCACCTACGGAGTTCCAACGGTAATCACTCACTGTCAGAACCTCATCGGAGAAAGACAACCTGTGAACAAGTTTCTACCGACCGTAGTTCGCTGTGCTCTCAAGGGTGAACCCGTCCCGATTTACTGCGACCCACGCGAACGGCTTCCAAAGAGAGAATACCTACACGTCAGAGACGCGGTGAGAGCTATTGTGATTTTGCTGGCACGCGGAGAAGTTCGCCAAAAGTACAACATCGCGGGAGACGAAGAGTATAACGGTTTCGAAATAGTACAGGCTGTCTCTGCGATTCTTGGCCGGCAGATTGAAGTAAAAACTATCCCAGCCGAGACGGTGCGGAAAGGATTCACTTTGGGGCACGGACTTAACGGCTCCAAGTTGCAAGAGTTAGGCTGGCGGCGGCGTCCTTTGATGGAATCGTTGTCAAACACAGTTTTGTGGATGGCTGCACCGGAGAATCGTAAATGGCTCGGACTATGAAACTTGACCTTCGTGGTGGTAACAATTATCTCGACCTTACTCAGAAAGTTTTTGGCAGACTGACGACACAGTGGATTGCTGGTAGAAGAGGGAGAGGGCCATCGAAAAAGACGATATGGCTTTGCTCGTGCTCCTGCGGGAGATTACGTTTAGTGAACACTGGCAATCTCAGGAGCGGACAGGTACAGAGTTGTGGTTGCATCCGATACGAGACGATGAGAATTACAGGACAATCTAACAGGCGACACGGCTTGACCGGAACTCCACAGTTTAAGATGTGGAGACAAGCTAAACGACGTGCCGCTGCGTTCGGACTGGAGTTCTCTATTTCTGTCTCAGACATTGTAATTCCGTCAGTTTGCCCACTTCTGCATATTCCAATGTTCCCTAGAAAAAATGGATTAGGTCCGAATAGTCCTTCACTTGACAGAATCGTTCCTTCGCTTGGATATATCGTGGGAAACATTCAAGTCATAAGCATGAAAGCAAATTTGATGAAAGGAAACGCTACATTGGAAGAGATGCAACTGCTGGTACGAAATTGGGAGAAGCAGAAGCGATGATTCCCGTGGTTTGGCACGCTCAGGCAGACGGTCGCGGTTACTACAATTCAACTGCGCTCTTGAATGACATGCTGGACCTGTATCCGTGCGAACACTACGGAGGTTTGAACGGTATTCCTGAAAAAATCAGCGGTGCTGTCATCGTCGTGCATGGCGGTCGGGAGTTGGATGCCATTGAGCGGTTAAACACCGATATTCGTTCGTTGGGCTGGGTGATATTAGTGGTACTCGGTGATGAGGAAAACTCCTTTCCAGTGGAGAAGATTGAGCACAGCAACAAAAGAATATGGATTCAAGAACCTCTGCCTGGGCGCCATGATTTCTGTAATCGCTTCATGGTTAATGGATACGGACACGATTTTCGCAAGTACATCGTGCGTTGTGAAAAGGATTTGACGTGGTTCTTTGGCGGTCAACACACAAACTCCCGACGCCACGCGTGCGTGGATGCGCTCTCAACGATGGAATGGGGTGGAATAACGATTCTTAGTAAGGGCTACCATCAAGGGATAAGTTTGGGCGAATACTATCGGACTCTCTGTCGTGCCAAAATTGTTCCTTGTCCGTCTGGCCCTTTTTCTCAAGATGCCGCTCGCCCGTGGGATGCTCTTGAGGCTGGATGCCTGCCAATTCTTGACGATTTAAGTCCGGCTCGTATGACGCCTGGTTTCTGGAAATACCTATTAGGCGAAGCTCATCCCTTTCCAGTCATAACCGAGTGGAGTACGCTTCCATCCCTAATTGGAGAATTGGAAAAAGACTGGGAAGAACAGTTTGTGATGTGCCGTGCTTGGTGGGAAGCGTACAAAGCACGATTCTCGTCTTGGCTGGAAACCGATATTTGGAAACTAACAGGAGTTTCATGTACAAAGATTTGATTACGGTCGTCACGAGCACGTCGCCACTGCTCTCGCATCCATCAACAGAGATTTTCGACAAAGTGCATGAGAGCACGCAGTTTCATTTGCCTGGGGTAGAAACACTTCTACTCTGCGACGGCGTGCGGACGCCTGAGCACGAAGAACGTCGCGCTGGTTATGAAGCGTACAAAGCCAAACTCAGAAACCGACCGCTATTTACCGTCATGGAGTGGCGGGATTCGGTGCAGCAAGGCTTTATGGTGCGTAGCGGGCTGGCCCTTGTTTCAACCCCGCTGGTTCTCTGGCAGGAGCATGATTACGCGCTCACTCTCGACCCGATAGATTGGGAAGGAATCATCAACGCGATTCAGCAAGATCGTGCGCGGGTGGTCCGATTCCACAACACTCCCACGATTCACCCGCTACATGAACATCTCATGTTGGATTGTTTTGAGGGCGCGACTGGGGAAGCTGGCGGCACGAAGGTCTCCGAACCTCCGATGGTCTGCGGAGTGCCGATGATTCGTACTCGGCAATTCTGGTGCTGTCCATTCCTGACCACTACCAAGTGGTTGCGCGGAATGATGGATGACACAACGCTTTTCACGGAAAACACTTACTGCGAAATTGAGCCGGTGATTTACGGGCCTATTTCTTATCATCCGTGGGAAGACTACCGCGTCATGGTCTATGCTCCGTCCGAACCGACGATGCAACGCAGTCAGCATATCGGCGGACGTGGACACGATAAAGACGATCCGAAAAGAGAAATGACATGGTGAACCTGGAACGCGCAGATAAAGTAACCGGCTGGATGAGCACTGCGGAGATGGAATGGTTGGCGGAACAGGCAAAGCACGGCCTAACTGTCGAGATTGGCTCGTGGATGGGCCGCACGACGCGAGCAATGGCCGACAACAAGCGTGACGGCAACATCTTTGCCGTGGACACCTGGCAGGGAAGCGAAGAGAATCAGGATTTTTTGAAAGACAAACCGCACGGCTACCTCTTCACTGAATTTTGCGCCAATCTCTCTGACCATATAGCGAGCGGTATGGTCATTCCGATGCCTCTTGCTTCTCTTGCGGCGGCAAAATACTTTGCTACCGTTGAAACGAAATTCCGCTTTGTCTTCATAGATGCCGCGCACGACTACGATTCAGTGAAAGAAGACATCCTTGCGTGGCGTCCGCTAGTGGAACGAGGTGGCATACTGGCCGGCCATGACTACGATTGGGGTTTCCCTGGCGTAGTCTGGGCGGTGCGTGAATTGATTTCTGAGACGCCAGAACAGGCTGCGGGCGGCTCTAGTATTTGGTTTGCACACGTATGAAAGACCGTCTAGTAAATGGCCTCTACCGCGTCAAGATGCCTGAGCATATCGCAGACCTGTCGAACTGGGACGAATGGGAACGCGAGCGTTGCCTCAGTATGGAAAGAAATTTGCGTAAGGGCGATATTCTTTTCGATGTCGGCTCCGAGACCGGCTGGGCTTCCGCAATCTACGCTCAGTTTGTCGGTCCAGAAAATATGGTTCTTTTCGAATCGAATCACGTCAACTGGCGAAATATTAAAGTCACATGGGAAGCGGAAGGTCTTGCCGACCCGAGGGCTTGCCGTATCGCGCTAGTCAGCGACGAGAATACAAAAGCATATCCGGACTATTCCGAAGGTTATGAAGGTTGCTGGCCGCTTCCTGCCATGAGCGGAGAGATTTGGACATCAGCGTCTCATCGTCACGTTCACGAGCATACCGCCGTAGTTCCGCAAATAACATTGGATGAATTTGTGGCTTCCACCGGAATAGTTCCAGATGCACTCACGATTGACGTTGAGGGAGCGGAAGGAAAAGTTTTGCGCGGGGCGAAAGAAACAATCGAGAAGTACCTACCGCTTGTGTGGGTGAGTTTCCATCCTGAATGGATGATGAAGCACTACGGTATGACGGTTGGGGAGGTCCAGGCGCAGATGAAAAGCAACGGCTATAGCGCACGGTTTCTTGGGTTCGATCACGAAATACACGTATTCTACAGGCCAGTACAATGAACTGGCCTTCTGTTTCGATAGCCTTCCCTTGCTGGAATCGTGGCGTGCTGCTTGGAGAAACGCTGTCCAGTATTCGAAACCAGTTTTATCCTGGCAATCTGGAACTGATAGTGGTCGAAAGCGGCAATGACGGTCTGACCGAAAGCGTTGCCAGAGATTACAAATGTAAATATATTCGCCGCGAGCGCGAAGAGTTTCCAGTGTTCCAATCCATAACAGAACTTTGGAACGCCTGCCTGCACGCCTGCACAAACGAAATTGTTCTGCTCCAGTGCGCCGAAGTACAGCATGAATCTCCAAAGGTCATAGAAGATTTAGTGGTTCGCGTTGTCGGCGGCAAGAAGATTCTCGCGACCCCTCTGATAAAAGACCTAAATCAAGATGGCTCGTTTAACGGCTGGTACAACCATCCACGCGAGGGTTCGCGGCCTGGGTGGGTGTCGGGCGCGGGACCGCACGCGTTCCGGCGCGAAGAGATGTTGGAAATTGGCGGATATGAAGAACTGTTCTACGGATACGGCGGCGAAGATAATTTTCTTTTCTACATCCTGAGAAAAAACGGCTGGTCGGTAGAATACGTTGAATCCGCCGTTTGCGCCCACCAATGGCACGAACGCACGAAGTACGAGCCGACCACTGGTTATGCCAACCGCTCACTAATAAATATCTTGACGATGGAGATTGAGGAAGGAAAAAGGAAGCCGCTGGCTAACTTTGAGCCGGTTGTTTTTTTGGATGGTCCTGACATTGGGCAATTCCTAGAAGTACTCGACCGTTGCAGCAAACTTCCAATGAGCGACACCTTTAAGGAATGGGCATACAAGTGGACTGAGGCGGGGATGCACGCTGACGATATTTTTGTTTACCAGAGAACCTTAGCCAATGAGGGGAAAGGGAAAGTTTCAGAAATAGCGGAAATGGTCACAGAATCAGTGTGGGCGAGTAAAAGACAAGCGGAGTGTTTGCAGGTTGCGGCGTTCGCGGAGGGTGCGTGGGCGCGGCGTGCGGAGAGATGTGCGGATATTCATGCTACATGGGCGCATCTTTCGCTGGAAAGAGCCAAGCGCCTGATAAGAGAGGCACAATGAGGGAAGTGGTACTTCTTCCGACTTTTCATCGCGAAGAACTTTTGTTCTGCTGCCTGAAACGAATCCGCGAGTGCGAACCGAAAATTGAGGTTCACGTATTCCCCGACCGTGGAACTTTCCACGATTCATCCGTTCGCGCCATTTGCGAGGGGTTCGAAGCACAGGCACATCTAGTTCCCGATACAGATTTTTACGGCAACACAGCGAACGTGCTCAACGCCTATCTATGGGCTTTCAACACAGGCTATGACCGCGTGTTCTATATCGAGAGCGACGTGATGCCCCACGCCGATTTTTTCTCCTGGCATCGCGAACAACAGGAGACCTTTCCTGACATCTTCGCTTCGATGGCTTGGATATTTAACCGGCAAGCTCCCATCTCGGACGATCTGATGTTTCAGCCGTGGATTTATTCCATCGGGCTTTGCTTTTCACGCGAAAAACTTGCTTTGATTGCCCAACACGCGACACCGAAGTATTACGGTGATATGCCTGGGTACATCGAACGGCGATTCAAAACCAATCCGCTGACCGACCGCTTTGCGGTGGCGCATTGGGAGCAGGACGGTCTTCTGCAACGTATCTTGGACGAGGACCAAAGCCAAACCGTTTGCCCTGGAATTGCCAAGTGCTCCCATGTCGGATTCAAGCGTAGTTACGGAGACGACACGCAAGAGGACTATGAAAAGTTTCTTGGCCTGCAAGGATTGCGGTTCGAACAGCGCGTTCGCAGAGTCGAATCCTTCATTGCCGACCCGTACCAGCGAGCGCAGGTCTTCGGGCGCAATCTCGTGGAACGTGAAATAGGGAAAGAACTTCCGAAGCGCGAGTACACCTACCGGATTAAAATTGGCGAGTTTGAGTCCACGTTCAAGTCTGAACTGATGAGGGACAGACTACCCAGACGCATAAATTCTGTTTTGATGACAGAAGGTGCCGAAATAGTGTTAGCATAACCAGCAATCGCAGGAACTTCGAAAATCGGGCTGCGAACGAATCTCAATTATAGAAGAGGCAAGCCCGATGCCGCTTTATCCTGTTGGCGCAGGTGGAAATACTCCAGTTCGTCTACTGCAACCAGGCACGCCAGGGTACGCTTTCGGTTCAAAAGATACCAGCTTCCCGACTACACTTCTGCAAATCACCAACGTCGCTCTGACGAGCAACGTCGCAACCGTTAACGTGCTTGTCCGAGAAGGCAAGATACCAACAGCTGGCTCGCTCATTTCGATCACTGGAACTGCGGCATCCAGCGGCCTGTTCAACGTATCTAATGTTTCCATCTCCACGGTTTCGATTGACGCCAGTACGGGAATTGGAACGATCACCTTTGCGCTAAGTAATGCCGACGTTCCGAGCGCGCCAGACAGCGGACAGGGTTACGTTCCGATTCCAGAAGTTCCTGAAACGCTCGCGGTCCAGAAAAGTCAAGCCTTCGCAATCCAGAACTCTATTGGCAGAGGGTATTTCATTTCGTGGGCGTACACCTGCCCATCGGCTCCTGCGGGAATCTCCATCCAACTCGAAGGCGCAGCGAACAACAATGACAGTGAGTTCACAATCATCGGTTCGGCGGCAACGGCGACGACCGGATACAACGAAACCGTCGCGCAAGTTCCCAATCTCGTAAATTTCGTTCGCCTGCGTGTCACTTCAACGAATGGTGGAAGTTCTCCCAGCATCGTTGGGAAATTAACCTTGGGAAGCTGAAGCAGAGAAAGAAGGAAAATTTTGCCTCCATACAACGCGAATCCTGGCGTAAATGTTTTTCCCGTACTGCTGCAACCTGGCGTCAACGGGTACGCCTTCGGTTCTTTGAATGTAAACTTCCCGACAACGATGATGGAAATTTCGGCGGTGACGCTGATAGGCAACGTCGCGGGAGTGTCGGTACTTATTCGCGAAGGGGCCATTCCTACCCCTGGAAGCCTTATCACGATTCGCGGCACGTCCACAGCCAGCGGTGCGTTCAACGTCGTCAACGTGCAAATCGGCACGGTCTCGATTGACCCTGTGACGGGAATAGGCACGATTACTTTTACTCTAGTCCACGCCGATGTAGCGCCGGTTGCTGACACTGGACAAGCGTACGTACCAGTTCCGGAAGTGGGCGAACTACTTCCGGCGCCAGGTTTAAGCCAAGTCAGCCAAGCCTTTGCGATTCAAGACATCGCGGGACATAACGAAAATGGCCTGACGATTCAGTGGAGCACTTCTTATCCTGCTCAACCTTCGACTGTGCTGATGACGCTACAAGTGGCTGACGTAGACCAGGACAGCCAATATCAGATGCTAGATTCCAGCAACAACACGAACGGCGATAGCCGATCAATCACCTTGACGCGCTTTCGGTTCTTGCGCGTCCTCGCTTCGGGCGTTTCCGGTGGAAGCTCTCCCACGGCAATCGTGCGGATAGGAATTTGATGAGGTTGACGATGAACAAGAGATGGTCTGCTCTGTTACTTCTGCTTGCCGCGATTCCTGCGTTCGCACAGCATCGCGAACCCGTCGCGACAAACATGGACGCGAACGGCAAGATGATTTCCGTGGACTACTCGGCTCGCGACCTCTTAACGCCTGACCCGCAACACAATTCTATTCAGAAAGCTGTGATTTTTGATTTTCAATGCGTGCCGACTCCGACTAATCCTCCACCTGGAAACGTCCGTTTCTATTGCGACTCCGGAACTGGAAACATGGCGTGCCTGACTTCTGCTGGTGCAAATTGTCTCGGCGGTGGTGGTGGAGGCGGCGGCGGGAACGTTACTAGCGTAGGGTTGGCAGGGCCGACAGGTATTCCAATTTCCAATTCTCCAGTGACAACCACTGGAACGCTCACATGGTCTATGCCGTCTGGCTGGGTGCTTGGCGACTTGCTCATCGGCAACGGAAGTAATTCAGTTGCGCGATTAGCGGCGCCGATTACGCCAGACCAAGTAACCGAAATGCTTATTTCCACGCCGTCAAGCGGTGCGACACAACCGCAATGGGGACCGGCAGGGCTTCCGGGGCGCGTAGTTTCAACAACTACCGACACAATTCTTGCGACTGACCGTGATCCAGGATCAATTGAGTACACATCGAATAGTCCAACAGCAATCACTGTGCCCGATCCAGCGAGCACCGGATTCAACGGAAACCCTTCTTTCGTGACGATAGCCGAAGGTGTCGGTCCTTACACGTTCACTCCGCAAACTTCTGCAGTAATCATGTACTGCGACGGCTCAAACTGTTTTGACGGGCAACCTTCGCTGACTTTGCAAAAAGGGCAGTACGCTACATGGTCTTCGCCTACGACTTCGAATTGGGTAGTGCGTGTCGCGAGCACGCAGCCAATTTCGCAGCCTCCTATCATCAACGGTCTTATTTCTGGCGGTGGCGTAACCTGGACAGGCCTGCTGAACTTCACTTGTTCGGCGGCGCAGTACGCCATCGCTGGAACGGTTTACAATTCGCCGCAAACCAATCTGACGCTCGCTGCGGCTGATCCGACCAATCCGCGCATTGACGTGATTGCGGTAAATACTTCCGGTGCGTGCGTGGCTATAACCGGAACGCCTGCGGGAAGTCCTGCGGCTCCGAGTGTTGACCCGACAAGTCAACTCTCGCTGACATTCGTAACCATTCCAGCGAACTCTACAACGCCAACCCTTAACAGTATTCTGGTATATGACGAAAACTCCACGCCTCCAACGGAATATACCTGCACACCGACAGCGAACTTCAACTGCAACTCGACGAATAACCCTTTTCACTTGACGCACGACATCGAAGCAACGACAGCGGTAGCCACAAACAGCGTGACGCTCGTGAACTCCAGTGCTATCAGTTTTGCCACTTACAGCACGCTCTCTTTCAATATCCGAAATAAGGCTTCATGGGCAGCGGCGAAGTCTTTGCAAATCTGTTTTCTGAACAGCACGACGATCATCGGAAACTGCATCGGCTTCAAGAATGGCGTGTACGGCTTCAACCAAACAAACGTCACTTCCTACCAGCAGATTGTGATTCCACTTTCCGCTTTCGCGCTCGGCTCTACGGTGGCCGACCGGATTCGTTTTCAAGTGCTTGGCACTGGAGCAGGTATCGGTTTCTATCTGGACTGGATTCAGATTCAGAGCAACTTGAGCGGTGGCGGCTCCACGGGATTCCAGTTGCAGGTGAATGGAGCCAACACGCAGCCGACCGCAACGCTGACAAATAGCGCCAGCGTCACATTCGCACAGACGGTACAAAACGGGGTGAGCACGGTTACAGCCACGGCAATCGGGGCTCCTCCATCCGGCACGGCAGGCGGAGCATTGGCAGGTACTTATCCTAATCCAACTCTGGCGAACGCCACGACTTGCACCAACCAGGTCGTTACCGCGATTAGTTCAAGCACAGCCGCAGGCACTTGCTCCAGTGTGGCAAACGCAATGCTCACCAATCCCGCGACCACGCCAAACGGACAGACCTGCACACTTGGCTCAACCTGTAACGTGAACGCCAGCGCGTCTGCTCACAGCGTAGCCATCAATCAAGGAAACGGCGCGGCAATAACCGGCGTTGGCCCTGGTTCCACTACGGGCAAAATTCTGCAATCCGTTGCCAGCGCCGACCCTGCGTACAACGACTTTCCAGACGTGAAAATAATTCCCGCTGCGAATTGCCCAAACGCTACAGCAGGAAGTGGATGGAATTATGCAGCCTCTACGTGGACGGCAGCCTGTCGCGCGGGTTCAAACAACTTGGGCGGTGCCTTGCAGCTTATTCCCTCGACGGGTGGCGCTGCACAATTCCGTTTTGAGATTCCTACGGATTGGGACTCGGCGTCTCAGCCGTTCATTCGCATCGAGTACGCATCGGGGGCCAATACTTCCGGCACGGTCATCTGGACAGTGGCGAGCGCCTGTACAAAAGCCGATGGCTCGGTGACGGATGACCCTGCCTTCAACGCTGAATCTGCCTTCGGTTCACAGACGATGGCCGCAGCAAATCGAGCATGGTCGCAAACTGGACAGTTCACGGCAATTACCAGTGGAAACAACTGTGTGGGTGGCGGCGGCCTGATTATCAAACTCACGCTCTCTGGTACAGCGGGAAGCGCCATCAACGCATACCAGGCGGTAGTGACGACGCAGAGACTTCCTGTGGTGCAGGCCAACTGATGAGACGCTACCTTTCCATCTCTCTGCTCTTGCTGGGAGTACTCTCGGCTCGCGCACAAACTCCCGTGACTGGCAACACACAGGAATTTGCTACTTGTGCGGCTGGTTCTTGCACCGCGACTCTAGCCAATCCATCAACGGCGGGGAACGCTTACGTGGTTTTTGTCGGTCCCACGACGAACACTAGCCAGAGTGTCGTGTCGGTCGCTGACACTAACCTCAACGCGTACAATTCTGAAACTTCGATGCAGTTTAACCCTGGATTTTCTGGATCGTGTAGTGGTTTCGTTTGCGGCTACCAGACTTTCGTCGCCTGCAATATTTCCGTCGCGCTCCACGCGACTCCCACGTTTACGATTACATTGAATGGTGGAGCGGGTGGCGCACACACAACGATTTCAGAAATTGGCGGCGTCCTCGCATCATCGTCATGCACCCCAGGCGGCCACGGAGCGACAACCGCAAACGCGGGAACAGCGGGAACGCAGTTTTCCAGCGGAACGGTGGCGACGGCAAAGGCCAATGCACTCATTGTTGGGTGCGCGACCACGAACAACGGGAACACGACGGTAGGAACAGGCTACAGCCTACTCGGTGCTAGTCACTCTTTCAATATCTGCGAACAGAAAAATGTAACGGCGCTGGGAAGTTACGATGCAAAATTCAGCAGCACGGTAAACAGCGATCAAATGATGGCCCAAGTGACAATTTTATATAGCAGTACGCAGCCTGCGGGGGGATTTCCTATGGTCATCAAGTATCGAGCGGCACCGTACAAAAAAATTCCCTGGGACAACCGCAAGCGAAAATTGGAGACTGTGAGAACATGAGAAAACTAGTCCTAGCCATATCTATCTTGCTTTTGCTCTGCGGAGCAGCGAACGCGCAAGCCTTCTACGTCGCAACCACCGGCAACGATTCCAACAGCGGAACTAGCATCGGGAGTCCCTGGCTCACCATCCAGCACGCCATGAATAACGCCACGGCTGGCTCCACGGTCAACATCGTGGCGGGAACCTACCACGAACGCCTTGCGATGGGCGTGAGCGGAACCTCGGGGAATGTCATCACTTTCCAGCCGAACAACTTCAGCGTTCCGTCAGGGGGGTGCGGAGGATATACCGGTGAAGAAATAAACTAAATGAGACGACTTCTCCTAGCCATCCTGTTCCTTGTTTGCGCATCGTCTTTACGCGCTCAGACTTTTTACGTCTCGACTACAGGAAACGACGCCAACGCAGGGACGACTATCGGAACAGCATGGCGCACGATTCAGCATTCTATGAATGCCGCAACAGCGGGCTCTACGGTCAACATCATCGCTGGAACGTACCATGAACGTCTGACGATGGGAGTATCGGGAAGCAGCGGAAACATAATCACTTTTCAGCCGAATAATTTCAGCATTCCCCCGACCGGCTGCGGCGGCTATACCGGAGTAACCTGCGGCGGCGATTCAGTGATTCTCGATTATTCGACCTTCGGAACGATCACCGATGGCGTTCCTCTCATAGACATCAACGGAAAATCATTTGTCACCATTCAAGGTTTAACGCTGCAAAACTTCACCACTCAAGAGACCAGCTTTATCGTCAACTATGCCATACGCACGCACGGCTCAGCGAGTGCGGTGACGTTGCAATACCTAAAACTGCTGACCTTTACCGAACTTGGAGCGGTTGGCTCCGCGTTTCAACACGGTATCTGGTGCGACTCGCCAGCTTCCATGACTGTGCAGAATAACGAACTGGGGAATATTCTCAACCACGATTCAGCGATTCAATGGACCTGTTCCGGCGTCACGGTCGCAAACAACTGGCTTCACGACATAGACCAGATCGGGATAGATGCGTGGAACAATTCCACTAATTACACGGTTTCGCACAATAAATTGGAGTATGTCAGCGTCCAGAGAAACGGCACGCCTTATTATGGAACTCCTGCCATCGGACTTTACAACGATGGCGGCAACAACGGCGTGTGGGACGGAAACTCGTGCAACCATTGCGGGTTTGGCATCGTTGACCTTGCAGAACCGGGAAACTCAGCAGCACACGACATCAAAGTTCGCAATAATATCGTCCAGAACTCCAACCAAACTGGACTCACTATCGGGACATTCTATAGCTCCCAAGGCGCGGCGTCGGTTTTCAACATAAATATCTGGAACAATACGTTCTATAACAACAGCCCAAACGTGGCTATTCCCAGCAATGGATTCCAACCGTTCACAGCGGCCTCGGTGACTTGGGAAAATAATATTTTCTTTGGCTCGTCGAATTATTCAAATGCAGGCAGTTGGGCCACGGGAACAACGGGATACAACGTCTACGCGGGCGGCGGCGGTACAGGTCCAGGCAGCAACAACGTTACGTCTGACCCTCTTTTCGCGTATGTAACGGGTGGAGTATTTACTCTTAGTTCTGGATCTCCTGCCCTGAACGCTGGCGACCCAGCAACATCCTCGACGAACGCAGGAACAACTGACTTTCTTGGTGGTCCGCGCTTTCTTGGAACATCAGTTGATATGGGCGCTGTAGAAGGTTTGCAAACGTATTTCGCGCAGACAGCGCAAGGAGCGAACAACGGAGCGGACTGCGCCGATGCTTTCGCCTACAACGACGGCACGCACGGCTGGAACGTCGCAGGGAATTGGGTTGCTGGGAACACGCTACATACCTGCGCCACAGTAACGATACCGACCAATACGACCGGAATGGTGGCCGCAGGAAGCGGAACTAGTAGCAGTCCGATCACAGTTTTATTCGAGCCAGGAGCGGTACTTCAATCCGCGCGTTTTAACGGATGCGCCGATGGTCCTTTCGACGGTTCCGCGAGTGAAGGCGGCGCAATTGACATCCCTTCTTCGCGCAGTTTTATTATTTTAGACGGCGGGACGAATGGCGTCATCCAGAACACCGCAAACGGAACAGGACTTGCCAACTCAGCGTGTAGTTTAGGTATTTGGGATGCAGGGGATAACATCATCGTCCGAAATGTGACCGTCAAAAATATCTACAACCGCGTCCGTGGCACCACGACTACAACTGGCGGCTCAACTGCTGACTTGTTCGTAAGCGGCGGCGCGACCTCGATGAAGATTTGCAACAACACATTGAATAACGCATCTATCGGCGCGGAATTGAACTGGCACGGAGCCTCCACGACGCCGGGAATAACTACGTGGACCAATCCCACTAACTGTCAGGCAAATACGTTCCCATCGGGCGCTCAAGTATTCGGCAACAACACGCTCAACGATCATAACTGGATGGCCAGCACGAACGGTGCAGGCGCTCCGGTATTCGTCAACAATCAATTCACCGACTGGAGCAATTGGAACGCCTCCGCTTTCCATCAAGACGGAGTTTTTACCACTGGGAATAGCGCAGCGACTTTCAAACCTTACTTCATTAATAACTATATGTATGGCGACCAGAATCAGGGAAGTCCATCAGGCATGATTCTTTACACCGATAATGGCGTAGCGTCTAGCGGTCAAGGACAGAGTTCGGTAGCAGTCGGAAACATATT
>Ga0210406_10003818_pt1 | contig 16335 bp, 12 predicted proteins | sample IncBWC30MmetaG_FD_155454 | JGI IMG/M metagenome (GOLD analysis project Ga0210406, IMG submission 155454) | Forest soil microbial communities from Barre Woods Harvard Forest LTER site, Petersham, Massachusetts, United States - Inc-BW-C-30-M | ecosystem: Environmental > Terrestrial > Soil >... | reverse complement strand
GGGCCCCAGCGGCTTCGGCGACACCAGTGGCTGCTGCAATGCGAATCCCGGCGGCGGTCACGTTGTGACGCTGGTCATCTCGAGGACGCTTCGTTTTGCACGGAGTTCCGGCGACGCCGCCAATCACTATTCCATGATGGCGACTATTGAGGACAATTGGCACCTCGGCTGCCTCGCGAATACGTGCGACCGCGACAGCGTTCGCCCGATGCGAGACCTTGTCGGCCCGGTCGGCGGTTTCTAGTCCCTCCTTTCCTTCCGTGTGCCGGGAGGTTTTCTTTCTCCCGGCACATCGGAAGCAGGCTCACGCAATTCTCGAGTGAAAGATTTCGTTTCCCTTCCTTGCCTCAATTTCAGGCGCTTTCTCGTGCACTCGCCGAGCCCCACTTTTGCGCTCAAAACCGCAGTAATCAGCCCGCTACCTGTACCTCAGGACGAGTTGCGTGCACTGTGGGCGGGTGCTACTTTGGGGATGGCTTCTGGAAGGAGACGGATTCGGAGGCCGGGCGACGATTTCGGGAGCTTCCACAGGTGGACCGGGGCGTTCTTTATGGGCCTCGCCGACCGGAGAGTTCGCACTTCAACGCTTTAGTAAAAGAATTTGCGCGAGCGGGCGCCGCTCAGCCCTGAGAAATATAGCGGCTCGCGCGCAGGTTTCGCGTGTCGTACTGGTTTGGCAACGATAATCGACTGCCGCAAGAACGGCTGGCCGCCGCCTCCTACGTGATCGTGGGCATGATCACGATTCTGCTGCTGGGTTTCTGGAAACTCCAGGTCATTGATTCGGACAAATATGGCGTGATGGCAGAGCGCAACCGCGTGCGTTCGATTCCGATCATTGCGCCACGCGGGCGCATGCTCGATCGCGATGGCCGCGTCCTCGTTGACAACTATCCTTCGTTCAGCGTCCTTCTGCTTCGCGACGACATGGCCGCGGTGGAGAAAAATCTGCCAGCCATCGCCGACGGCCTGGGACTGTCGCTGGACGATCTGAAAGAGCAGTTGAGCAACACCGGCGCGCTTCCCAAATTCCAGCCCATCGTCATCAAGCCGGAAGCCACGCCAGGCGATGTCGCTTTCATCGAATCGCATCGCGCGGATATTCCACTTCTCGAAATGCTGATGGTCCACCGCCGGCGGTATCTGCCTGGCGGCTTCATGTCCCACGCCAGCGGGTACGTTGGCGAAGTCAGCGAGCAGCAGATCGAAGCCAGCAACGGGAAATACCGTCCGGGAGACGTTGCCGGAAAGTCCGGCCTGGAGCGGCAGTACAACGACATGCTGGTTGGCACGGACGGCATGCGCCGGGTGATTGTCAATAGCATCGGCAAGGAAATGGGCCGCCTTTCGCAGCAGGAAGCGATTCCCGGCAAACAGATTCAGCTGACGATTGATTATGATTTGCAGCAGATTGCGGAGGAAGCCCTTGCAGGCAAGAAAGGCGCCGTAGTGGCGCTGGACCCAAGCACGGGAGAGGTCCTCGCCTTCGTCAGCCGTCCGGCGCCGGATCCAAATGATTTCGCCATTCGCGTTTCGAAAGAGGAATGGCAGCGCCTGAACACGGATCCCGACCGTCCGCTGCTGAACCGCGTGACGCAGGCGCAGCTCGCGCCAGGCTCGGTGTTCAAGATCGTGATGGCCACGGCGATGCTCGAAGAAAAAGTGCCGCCGGAAAACTTTACGACATTTTGCCCCGGCTACGCGACGTTCTACGGCCGGCAGTTCAAGTGCTGGGTCTACGGCAAAGCCGGCCACGGCGTGATGGACGTTCACAACGCCATCGTGCATTCCTGCGATGTTTTCTTCTACAACATCGGCATGCGCATGGGCATCGATCGCATTTCGAAGTACGCGAAGATGCTGGGACTCGGCGCAAAAACCGGAATTGATCTTCCGTCTGAAGAACCCGGGCTGGTGCCTTCGGAAGAATGGGTGGAGCGCGTGTTTCACCGCAAATGGTATCCGGGCGAAACGATTTCCGTCTCCATCGGGCAGGGCGCCGTCATCGTAACTCCTATCCAGGTCGCCTCCATGATCGGCGGCCTCGCTTCCGGCGGCGATTTCAAGCAGCCGCATCTTCTGAAAGACGCCCAGAACATTGGCGAGCGCCGGGTGAACATTTCTGATTCGACCGTCGAAAAAGTAACGCAAGGCATGTATGGCGTGGTGAACGAAGGCGGCGGCACGGCCGCGGCGATCAAGCTGCAAGGCATCGAGTTCTGCGGAAAGTCCGGCACCGCGCAAGTGATCGGCGAGAACGCCAAGACCCGCTTCGGCAAGGGCGAGAAGAAGTTCAACAACAACGCGTGGTTTGTCGGCTACGCTCCCCGGCGCGATCCCGAAATCGTGGTTGCCGTGCTGGTGGAAGAGGGCGGCCACGGCGCTTCCGCTTCCGGTCCGATCGTGCGCGACATCATCAAGGCCTACTACGACAAGAAAGCGAAGAAGGGCCAAGGGCAAACGACCGTGGAATTCAAGCGCTACGATCTCGACGGGGATTCCAGGGAGAAAATTGCGGAGAAAACAAAGCGGGCGGTGAAACCCGAACAAGCAGCGGCTGCGGTTGCGCCTGTTTCGGCGGAAAAGCCTCAGCCTGAATAGATTCTGAATTTGATGCGGATCGAAACACGATGAACGAAACAACTGGAACACGCGATTACGACTGGTGGCTGCTGGCGATCGTCGCCGCCATCTGCGCACTAGGCGTAGTGGAAATCTATTCCGCTACGCACGGCAGTGTGCTGGTCGGCATGCACACCAAGCAGATTCGCTGGCTGGTGATCGGCGTTGTGCTGATGTTCGTGCTGTCGCGCATCGACTACCACCTGATCATGGATCAGGCCCCTATTCTGTATATTGTTGGTATATCAGCACTTATAGCCGTCCTACTGGTCGGCCACACGCGGTTTGGCGCCAAGCGGTGGATCCCGGTCATGGGCGAATTTCTCCAGGTGTCAGAACTGGTCAAATTGATTATAATCATCGTATTGGCGCGCTTCTTCGCAGAGGTGCGTACCGATGAGCTTTCCCTGCAGGATTTAATTAAGGCAGGGCTCCTGGTAGGAATACCGTTGGTCCTAATTCTGAAGCAGCCTGATCTCGGCACCGCACTCGTTTTGATGCCGATGTTGATCGTCGGCGCATTTCTCGCCGGGCTGCAGTGGAAACACGCCGCGGTAATTATCCTAATCGGCGTCTTGATGCTACCCGTCGGGTGGCATTTCTTGAAACCGTACCAGAAGGAAAGGGTTACTTCGTTTTTGCATCCCGAAGAGGACGCAAAGGGTTCCGGCTATCAGGTCTTGCAGTCGAAGATCGCCGTGGGCTCGGGCGGCTTTTGGGGGAAGGGCTTCGGCAACGGCAGCCAGAATCAACTTGGGTACATTCCGGTCCGGTATTCCGACTTCATCATGTCGGCGTGGGCGGAAGAACAGGGATTCAAAGGCGTGCTGCTTGCTCTTGGGCTGTACATGGCGCTATTGTTACGACTAGTCCAGAACGCTCAGCGCGCCAAAGATCGCGCGGGAATGTTTCTGGTCATGGGAGTTGCGGCAGCGCTTGGCTTTCACGTTTTGGTAAATGTGGCCATGGTCATCGGGGCCATGCCGATTACCGGCATTCCGTTACCCCTGATGTCCTATGGAGGATCCGCCACGCTGTTTGTTTTTCTGGCGATAGGCCTGGTAATGAATGTCCGGCTGCGCCGATTCGTTAACTAGCTTTTTGCCAGCCCCGAGCGCGACCTGCTTCAGGAAGTTTGCGCCGGACCCGCGGACCGATCAAAGTTCGGCCCGCTTGTTGTTCAAGAAGGAATTTACGAGTGAGGATAGCATCGTCCGCCGTCACCCCGGGAGCTTCCCGGCAACGGCCCAGCCTCGATAGCATGAGGTTTTCGCAAAACGAAAGCCGCAACCCGGCTTCCCCCTCCGGCTTCGAACGCAATGCCGCAACAATATTGTTGTCGCCAGCGTGTCCCGGTTCCGACCGGGACGGCGCCTTGCCCTGGACCTCTGTCACAGAGGGACCCGTGGCGGTGCATCCCAAGGAGTTTTCATGTCGAAAGAATTGGTTATCAGCGCGTCCTCCCACGAGCGGAGAGTCGCGATTTTGGAAGAAGGCCAGCTAGTCGAGATCTACATTGAGCGCGAGAAAGAGTTCGCGCTTGTCGGCAGCATCTACAAAGGAAAAGTAACGCGCGTTTTGCCGGGCATGCAGTCGGCGTTCGTCGACATCGGCCTGGATGGCGATGCGTTCCTGTACGTCAGCGACGTTTTCGAAAACCTCGAGGACTATGATCACGGACATTCCCACGGTGACGCACCCGCACCCGCGATTGCCGCGGCGTCGGGTGGCGCGTTGATCGAGCCGCTGCCGGGCGAAACCCTCTCTACACGCACCATCCATGAAGAGACGATCTCTTTGGACGAGCCGCGCGAAGAGCATGGGCACAGCCACGTCCACGGTTTATCGGAAGAATTTCACGGCGCAACCGAACAACGCGAGGGTGATGGCGGCTCGGACGGCCAGCCTGCCGAAGGCAGCGAACCGGACGAGCGTCAGCCGGAATCAAATGCTTCCGCGCCGCAGAATTTTGCTCCCAGCTACAATCCGACCCGCAACTATCCTCCACGCATCGGCAACGATCGCCCGCAGGGCACCGACCGTGGCGGGGATCGCGGCGGCGACCGTGGTGGAGATCGCGGACGCGGCGGACGGCGTGGACGATTTGGGCGGCGTCGCGGCGGTAGCGGCAGCGGTGGTGGCGATCGGGATCGCGATCGGCGTCCGCACGGACAAGGTGGCGGACGCAATTTGCCTCCGTCGAAATATGCTTCCCCGCAGGGCGACCGCGACAATCGCGGAAGTTTCGACAACCGGCGTCCTTCGAATGATCGTGGACCCAGCGCTCCCGTGGAAAGCCGCGAGGACGATATTGTTCTGCCGGGCGAATCGCTGGCGAAGTATCGCGCGCGGCCCGTACCTCTTCCGGTCGAACCGCTTGGCGATCACGAACCCGAAGAACGTCAGCCTGATTACGAGCAGACTCCCTCGCGTCCGGCAGTCGGACTGCAACCTGGGACCGGAACGCCGCGGCGTTTCTCCGGCAGCTTGCCGCACTGGGTTCTAGCCGATACGGAATCGGAAGCCGATGCGGCCACTGGGGAATCCGCCACGGAAGAGCACGCCGCGGAGGCCGCGGAGGAAGCGCTGGCCGCGGCCGCGCAGCAGCATGCGGAGCAGACTCCAGCCGGGCCTGTTCGCAATGGTACCGCAGGCCTTAGCGATGAAGAGGCTGTCTCTCTCTCGGCTCGCCTGGTCGAAGCCAAGCACGAAGAGACGCAGGCTCGCGCAGAAGCCGACTCGCTGGTCGGTGGTGCGGACTTTGATGAGGATGAAGCGGAAGCGCTCCACGAAGCGCATGAAATAGCCGAGCACGAGGAACACGGGCACCACGAAGAAGAATCCGAAGCAGAACAAGAAGAGCGTGAAGACCGCGAAGACGCGGAAGACGACGCGAGCGAAGCACAATTCGCCGCGGAATCCGGCCACGCGGAAGCTCAAGCCGAAACGGTTGAGGGCGCTCACGAGCAAGAAAACCGCACGGAGATGACCGAAGCCGAGCGCGCCGACCTTGCTCACGACGAAGCCATCGAGCATGTTGCGGCGGAAACAATGTCGGCCGGTGTGGCGTCCGACGGTTCCACCGTCGAAGCCGTCATCGAAGAGGACACCATTCTTTTGCCCGGGGAAACCCGCACGCCGCGTAATCCCAACGCCCCGCGTGAGGATTTCGCGCGCATCGGCACCAATCCTCGTTCGCGCTTCCAGCGCCCGCAGCGCGGCGGACGCGACCGTGGTGGTGATCGCGGCGGTTTCCGCGGACGCGGTGGACGCCCCGACGGGCGCTCCGATCGTCCGCATCGCGGAGGCGACCGTGACCGTGGTGGCGACCGTGGTCCAGATCGGGGTCCGGATCGGGGCCCGAATCGCGGCCCGGATCGAGGCGGTGATCGCGGCCGGGGGCGCTTCGAGCGCCGCCCCAGTGGCCATGGCCCGCATCGCGGACACGCACCTTCTCGCCGGCCTCAACTGATTTCCGAAATGCTGAAGGCGGGCCAGGACGTCGTCGTGCAAATCGCCAAGGAACCTCTTGGCAAGAAGGGCGCGCGCATCACGAGCCACGTCGCGCTTCCCGGCCGGTTCCTGGTGTACATGCCGACGATCGATCACATCGGCGTCTCACGAAAGATTGCGAGCGCAGAAAATCGTTCACGCTTGCGCCGGCTTGTCGGCGAGGCGCGGGGCAGCTATCCCGGCGGCTTTATCGTGCGCACCGCTGCTGGTGGGGCCACGGACGACGAAATCCGCACCGACATCGAGTTCCTGGGACGGACCTGGAGTGAGATTAAGCAGAAGCACGACGACCGTAAGGCTCCGGCGCTGCTGCACCGCGACTTGAACCTGGTCGAGCGGATTCTTCGCGATTACGTCAGCGACGATTTCACCGGCATCTGGATCGACAACGAAGAGGAATACGGCAAGGTCGTCGAATTCGTCAGCCGGTTCCAGCCGAAGCTGGTCAACAAGGTGAAGCTGTATACGAAAGAGCAGCCCATCTTTGAAGAGTTCGGGATTCAGCACGAACTCGACAAGGCTCTTCGCGCCAAGGTATGGCTGAAGTCCGGCGGTTATATCGTTATCAATCACACCGAAGCGTTGGTGGCCATTGACGTCAACACCGGCAAGTTCGTCGGCAAAGGCTCCATTCGCCTGGAAGACACCATCGTCAAGACCAACCTGGAAGCCGTGAAGGAAATCGTGCGGCAGATTCGCCTGCGCGACCTCGGTGGCATCATCGTGGTGGACTTCATCGATATGGAAGAGCGGCGCAACCGCGAAAAGGTTTTGGGCGCGTTGCAGATGGCTCTGGAGCAGGACAAGGCGCCGTCGAAAGCGCTTTCGTTCAACGAGTTCGGCCTGGTCTGCATCACCCGCAAGCGCACGAAACAGGCGCTGGAGCGCGTGCTCTGTCAGCCTTGCCCCTATTGCACCGGCTCCGGCATGGTCAAGTCCATCCCCACGCTCTGCTACGAAATCCAGTCGGAAGCGCGTAAGATGGCCGTCACCGACCACGAAGGCCCGAACCTCACGCTGCGCGTGCATCCGGAAATTGCCAAGGCGCTGAAGACTCGCGAGTCCATCCTAATCGACGAGCTTGAGCAGAACTCACACAAGCACATCATCATTCAGTCCGACGCCACCCTGCACTGGGAGCAGTACGACATTTACTAGTTCTCAGTAGTTAGTGGAAAGCCTTAAGTAATGGAAACGCCCGGGCGAATCCCCGGGCGTTTTCCATTTGCCAGGAACTGGTGCGAGGATTTGTCGCCCAATTCGCGCAACACCAGCCCTGCAGCCAGGCTAGCTGCATTCTTGCAACTCCACGCGTTTCCCGTTAGATTTCTGGTCGAGCCAGACTTCCTTCCGTATCGTGAGCTCGCAAGAATCCTTGAGATGAGGTGAAACCGCGCATGGCCGCTCCGCCCGCTGCCTCCACCCGTTCCGCGGACGAAGGAGTTCGGGACGTTCACGAGACGTCCTGCTGCATCGTTGGGGGCGGGCCCGCCGGCGCCATGCTTTCCTTGCTTCTTGCCCGGCAAGGCATTCCCGTCACGCTTCTGGAAATGCACAAGGACTTCGACCGCGAATTCCGCGGCGATACCATTCATCCTTCAACCCTGGAAGTCCTCGACCAGATTGGGCTGGCAGAGAAGGTGCACGAAATCCCGCACACCAAAATTTCCGGGCCGACCATTAAATTTGCCGACGGTGATTTCCAGCCCTTCAATCTGGGGCGCCTGAAAACGCGATTCCCGTACATTCTGCTTGTACCCCAGGTGAGGTTTCTGGAATTCGTCATCCGCGAGGCCTCCAAATATCCGTCGTTCAAGCTGGTGATGCACGCCAACGTTACGCAACTGGTGAAGGACAACGGCAATGTCCGCGGGGTTCGTTACCTGGCGCCGGACGGCACGCACGAAATCCGCAGCCAGCTGATCGTTGGCGCCGACGGGCGATTTTCCCTGCTGCGCCGCCTGGCTGGGTTCGAACCCGTCAAGACTTCACCGCCAATGGACGTGCTGTGGTTCCGGCTTCCTAAAATGCCCGGGGAACCTGAAATAGTGGGCGGCGCGTTCGGCGGCATCGGCGGCGGGCGCATCTTCATTCTCATGGAGCGGAACGACTACTGGCAGGCGGGGTTGGTTTTTCCGAAGGGGCAATACCAGCAACTCCACGGCGCCGGTGTGGGAGCAATTCGCAAGAGCATCGCGGAGATTGAGCCGCGCTTCGCGCCGCACGCCGAGTCGCTCACCGACTGGCATCAGCTTACTTTGCTCTCGGTCGAATCCAGCCGCTGCCCGCTGTGGCACAAACCGGGGCTGCTCCTCATTGGCGACGCCGCGCATGTGATGTCGCCCGTTGGCGGCTTGGGCATCAACTACGCCATTCAGGATGCGGTGGTCGCCGCAAACGTTCTTTCGACGCGCCTGAAGTCCGGCCGCGTTAACGATGCGGACCTTGCGGAGGTGCAGCGCCAGCGCGAGTGGCCGACCCGCGTCGTCCAGGCGATGCAAACATTTTTGCAGAGGCGTGTGATTGCCGGCGCCTTTACTACGGGGGGAGCAGGAAAGGTGCCCTGGCAGCTTCGATTGTTTACAAAGATTCCGATTTTGCGGGACCTCCCGCCCCGCCTCATCGCGTTCGGCCCCCGCCGCGTGCGCCTCAAGGAAACGTAGATTTTTGATGGTGCTCGTTCGCCCGGCAACCGGGTGAACCCGCCACAAGTAAGCCACACTCGGCGCTTCAGTTCGCGTGGTATACTTCGCGCCGTCTGTTCAGGGGAAACCGCATGCTTCGAAAATTTATAGTTCTCTTTTTTGGATTCATCCTGCCCGCTGCCGCGCAAACGATCGCTATCCGCGCGGGGAATCTGATTGATCCGGCAAAAGGTACGGTCAGCAAGGACCAAATCATTCTGCTCGAAAACGGCAAAATCACAGCGGTGGGGGCCAGCCTAACAATTCCCAAGGATGCCGAGGTTGTCGATCTTTCCAAAGAATGGGTGATGCCCGGCTTGATGGACGCGCACACCCACATCACGTTCCAGGAGATTCCCGGCAAGGCACCGTTTGAAGCCATGTATCTGAAGGAGGGATCGCCGTTCCGCGCGCTTCGCGGGCTGCACACCGGCCAGATCCTTCTGAATGCCGGCTTTACCACGATGCGCGAGGTCGGCAACGAGGCCGATTACGCCTGCAGTGATTTGAAGAAGGCCATTCAAGCCGGCTGGTTCGATGGGCCCACGCTGCAATGCGCTGGCAAAATCATCGGCCCGTTCGGCGGCCAATCCAAGGGGATGCCGGAGGAAGTGGGCGCCTTCTGGCTGCACGAATACATCGACGCCGACAGCCCGGCTGAAATTCGCAAGGCGATTCACGAGAACATCTACTACGGCGCGGACGTCATCAAGCTTGCGGCCGACAACAGCGATTATTTTTATACGGAAGAAGAAATTCGAGCGGCGGCGGATGAGTCGCACAATGCCGGGCGTGCGCTGGCCGTCCATGTCTACGGAGGAAAGGCCGCCGACAACGTAATTCGCGGCGGGGCGGATTCGGTTGAACACGGATTCACGTTGACCGAAGCTCAGTTAAAACTGATGAAGGAAAGAGGGACGTACCTGGTCGGTACGGACTTTCCCGCGGCGCATCTCGCCGGGCTCAATCCTTCCAATGAAACCCTGGCCGACGCCAAAAAACTGGGCAACCAGATCATCGAACGCTTGAGCAACGCCAACAAGCTAGGGGTGAAAATGGCGTTCGGATCGGACACGGTGACGGAAATGTCCGGCCGGACGCGCGCGGACATGGTGTTCGACTATCTGGCTGTGTGGCGCGCCGCGGGCGTGACGCCAGCGGAAATTCTGAAAGCCATGACCACCAGTTGCGCCGACCTGCTCCGCATATCCAAGGAACGCGGCGCCATTTCGCCAGGCCTATTTGCCGACATCATCGCCGTCCCCGGGGATCCGCTCCAGGACATCGAGTCGCTGCGCAAAGTTAATTTCGTAATGAAGAACGGCAAGATCGTGCGGATGATCAATCCGCTTCCCGTGAAAGGAACGCTACAGACTCACCCGATGTAGCCTAGTGCACGAGGAAATTACTCTCCGGAGTAGCGCTGTTCCTTCCAAGGATCGCCATAGGCGTGATAGCCGTTGCGCTCCCAGAAGCCCAGCCGGTCGTGGTCGAGTAGCGTGAAGCCGCGCACCCATTTCACGCTTTTCCAGGCGTAGAGTTGCGGGACGATCAGGCGCACGGGCCCGCCGTGCTCTCCCGTGAGAGGTTCCCCGTCGTGTTCGAAAGCAAAAAGCACATCGGGCCGCAGCAAATCCTTCAGTGGAATGTTGGACGTGTAGCCTTCTTCGGCCAACACCAGCACGTATTCGGCTTCCGGCTTGGCCTTGGCGCGGTCCAGTACATCCGTGAAGCGCACACCTTTCCAGCGGTTGTCCAAACGGCTCCAGCGCGTCACGCAATGAAAATCGCTGGTAGATTCCACCTGCGGTAAAGCGCGAAACTCACCCCAGGTCAGGCGCAGCGGAGTTTCCACCAGCCCGCTGATCTTGAAATCCCATTTCGCTGCGTCAAACTGCGGCACACTGCCGTAGTGCAGCACCGGCCATTTGATCGTCAGCGATTGCCCGGGCGGCAGCCGCCCCTCGACCTTCGCTTGTTTCTCTTTGGCACGCCTTCCGCCATCGTCCCCGAATATCGGCATTCCTGTACCTCTACAAAATTAGAGTCGATTGGGCTAGATTGGTTTCATTCTGGATTATCCAGCATTCCACCGCGCAAATTGCGGTATCTATGCTATTTTGGGCCTCTACGTTCGTGCCGCTGGCGGCCTGTTCCGCAAGGAGGCTTTCGATGGCAACGCCTGCACCCTTCGGCGACTTGAATCGCCGCTTTGAAATTCCCGGCATCGCCAAAATCGTGGACGGCCGCGGCGGGCTCCCCTGCTTGCGCGTGACCTCGCCGCGCGCCTCCGGCGAAATTTATTTGCACGGAGCGCATGTTGCGTCGTGGCAACCGACCGGCGGCGATGAGGCCCTGTATGTCAGTTCGAAATCGAAGTGGCAAGCTGGCACCGCGATTCGGGGCGGAGTGCCGGTGTGTTTCCCGTGGTTTTCCGCCCGAGCCGAAGATCCGCGTTCCCCGGCGCACGGCCTGGTGCGCACAAAAACCTGGCAACTGGAAGGCATCACCCATGCCGACCACGACGTCACCATAGCGCTCTCCACCTCTTTTGACACAGCCAGCCGCAAAACCTGGTTCGGCGATTTCCACCTTCTCTTCTGTGCCACTTTCGGGGAGCAACTCCGCCTTGAGTTGATTGTCACCAATCAAGGAACTTCTTCCTTCCGTTTCGAGGAAGCGCTCCACTCTTATTTTCGGGTAGGCAATGTAGCAGCCGCCAAACTGCGCGGCTTGAACGGTACTGCTTATATCGACAAGACGGAAGGCCGGCGCGAAAAGCACCAGCATGGGGACGTCATTCTTTCCTCGGAAACCGATCGGATCTACCGCAACACGCTTGCTACTGTTGAGATTGAGGATCCCGCGGCCCGACGTCGGCTCCTCGTCGCCAAGGAAAACTCCCGCGACACGGTAATCTGGAATCCCTGGTCCGAAAAAGCGAAGGCCATGTCGGATCTCGGGGCCGACGAGTGGCGCCAGTTCGTCTGCGTCGAAACTTGCAATATCGGCGATCACGCCATCAACTTGCCACCCGCCCAAACCCACACGATGACTGCGCTTGTATCCGTGGGGGCGATGTGACGATGGAGCATCGCTAGTCCGCTGCTTCGCTACTCCATGGCTTGTTAGCGCGTGTTATCATTTGAGCTTCGAATCACAAAGGAAGCGAACCCTCAATGCCCGCACGCATTCTCGACGGCCTGAAAATCCGCGATGAAATTTTCTCTGAGCTGAAATCCGAAATCTCAAAGCTCCACACACAGGGCATCCGGCCCGGCCTCGCTGCCGTTCTTGTCGGCGAAAATCCAGCGTCGCAGGTCTACGTCAAAAGCAAAATCGCCGCCTGCGAACAGCTCGGCCTGGCCAGTTGGCTGCACACTCCGCCGGCCAACGTTTCCACGGAGTACATGCTGCAACTTGTCCGCGACCTCAACGCCGACGACAATGTCGACGGCATCCTCATCCAGCTTCCACTTCCCTCGCAGATCGATTCGAAACGCGTCCTCGAAGCGGTCGATCCCGCGAAGGACGTCGACGGCTTCCATCCGGTCAGCATGGGAATGCTGGTCAGCAATCGCCCCGGCCTTGTCGCCTGCACGCCCGCGGGCTGCATGGAAATCCTCCGCCGGAACAATATTTCCATCGAAGGCGCCAATGCGGTCGTTCTCGGCCGCAGCGACATTGTCGGCAAGCCCATGGCTCTGCTTCTGCTGCACGCCAACGCGACCGTCACAATTTGCCATTCGAAAACGCGCGACCTTCCCGACGTGATTCGCCGCGCGGACATTGTCGTCGCCGCCATCGGCAAAGCGGGTTACGTGCAGCCCGGTTGGGTCAAACCGGGTGCCGCCGTGATCGACGTCGGCACGAACAAAGTTACCGACCCGGCCGAGGCCGCGCAACTCCTCCGCAACTTCCCGGGACGCCTGGAAAAATTCCGCGCCAAGGGCAACGTCCTCATCGGCGACGTTCATCCCGACACCATCCAGGTTGCTGGCGCGCTTTCGCCGGTTCCCGGCGGTGTTGGCCCCATGACAATCACGATGCTCATGAGCAACACGGTGAAAGCCGCGCGCCTGCGTCGCGCGTCCAGCATCGCCGTAGCACGTTCCTGAGACTTAAGGATTTATTTGTGTGAGTTGTGGCGCCTTCGAAGGAGTTGCGCGATTTCATGCAGAAGCTCGGCCTCACGGGCGGCATCGCCAGCGGCAAGAGCGCCGTGGCCGCGATTTTGCGCGAACTCGGCTTCTCCGTTCTCGACGCCGATTCCATCTCCCACAAGCTGATGGAACCCGGCCAAACCGCTCACGATGAAATTCTGCAAGCGTTCGGCGCCGATCTGGCCGACTCGTCCGGCCGCATCGACCGCCACAAACTCGCGGCCATCGTATTCGCCGATTCAACGAAGCTCGCGAAGCTCAATTCCATTCTTCATCCGCGCGTCGATCAAATCATTTTCGATCAGCTCGATGCCTGGCAAAAAAGCGGCGGTCACTCAGCCGCTTTCGTCGAAGCCGCGCTGCTTATCGAAGCCGGCATGGCGCCGAGGCTGGACGGCATGGTCGTCGCCTGGTGCACGCCGGAGCAGCAACTCGAACGACTTCGCGCCCGGGGCATGAGCGAAATGGAAGCCAGTCGCCGCCTGGCCGCTCAACTTCCGATCGACGAAAAGATCAAGCATGCCACCTATACCATTGATTGCTCCGGGACGCTGGAAGAGACCCGCGCCCAGGTGCAGGCTCTCGCGACGAAACTTCACAAACGTTAAGCAGGCTGTGCCGTCGGGCCCGTGCTGAGCGCCCTATCTCGTCACTGTCGTGAAAAACGAATTTCTTCCCGACCGCAAATCCTTGCCGTAACCGAATACAACCTGCACTCCCCCGAGCACGCGAATCTTTGTCTGCACTCCCGTATCCCAAAGCCATTTAGGCGATCCGAAGAATCCCGAGGGGTCGTATGTTCTTCCGGTGTCCACAAACGGCCCAGCCTTCAGCGTGAAAATTCCATTGTGATAAAGAATCTTGTCCGTCTCCGCATTCACCAGCACATAGTTTCTTCCCAGCGGCGCGTCTCCCTTTTGTCCGTCCTGCAGTCCGGGATGCCCCCGCAGCCACAACGGGGTGTCCCGATCGAATCCCAGCGTGAACAATTCGTCGAACGGCACATCTCCGATCGTGCGGCTTCCGTGCAAACTCACTTGCGTTTCGTAATCATCCCCGCGCGCTCTCGGTAGCCAGCGCGCCGCCAACGTTCCTTCCAACCTTCCGTATCTTCCCAGCGGATCGCGGAAAAAAGTCCCAAACTCTCCGCTTCCTCTGGAATTCAGCGTGAATCGCCGCTCTGGAAAGCGGATCAGCCAGCGCTGCACATTCGATTTCAGCGCAAGCGCTGGTCCGTTGGTAAAAAACGGAGCGGCCGAGGATGGAATCCCAAACAGATTGCGGAAATCCCTGTAACTGTATTCCACTCCGGCGCTCCACTCCCATCGGCCGCTCTCGATAAAGCGCATCTCCGCGCCAGCCGTCGCTTTTTCCAGGTTCAGCCGCGAAAACGCCGGGCTTCCCGGAATAAACGTGTTCGTGATGTTCCAGTTTTCGTTGCGCCCGTCGAAATAAACCCGGAAACGCGCCGCTGGATTTTGAAACACTGGCGACGAAACCTCCGTGAATACGCGCCGCTTTTCATCGTCCCAGCGATAGGTCGAAACCCAATTCACTCCGGCGCGCCCCAGGTTGTAAAACTCGGGATCAACGGCCTGGAATGGCAGATCGCGCAGGAAGGAAACTGCGCCTTCGTATTTCGAACTTCCCCAGCCGTTCCGCTCGGCCGCGTGGAATCCCAAATCAAACGAGCCGTCATCGCGCGCCCTCAACTCGAAAAACATCCCGGGATACAAATCCAGCGCCCGCAACCGAGCTTGCGTCGTCAAAAATTGTTCTCGTTGCCATTCGGCGCCGCGCGCAAAGGCAAAGGCGCGATCCAGCACCAACGGCCGCAGTGTCGGCGCCGGCTCGAACGTCAAATCCTCCAGCTTCGGCTTGCCAGTCCGGTTCCAATACTTGAGTGCTGCTTCCAGATTCCCTTCCTGAAAATAAATGGAAGCCAGGAAGTTGTTCGCGTACTCATCCTTGGGATTCATCGACAACGCCCGGCGCAATTCACGCTTGGCTTCTGAAAATCTCTTTTCCCGGTAAGCAATCCCCGCCAACTCGATCAAAAAGCGCGGGTCGCCCGGCGCCTTTTCCCTGCCAGCCGAAAACGCCGCCTTCGCCTCATCCCATCGCTCTAAACGCGCCAGTGCCAGCCCGCGGTAAAGCAGCAAGTCGGGAGGCTCATCCGGCGATTGTGCAACCGCACGCACTACGCCGTCCCAATTTCCTGCTTCGTAAAGATTTCTCATTTCGGAAAGTCTCTCCGCGGCCGGATCAGCGGCCTGCGCCAGCGCGCGCACAGGGAGAAGAAAAATCAATAGAAAGAAAATCAATCGACGCTTCGCGGCACGGCCAGCAGCGTCCAATGCTCGGTGGCGCTCCATTCCGACTCGAATCCCTCTCGCGAAAGCCGCAGCATTTTCTGCTGCGCCGGATCGTTCACGTAAATGTACCCCCGCCCCGAATCGATTCCCACCACAACCACATAGTGCAACGGCCCATGCGGCCCGCTCGCTTTCAAACTGACAATCAGCGGCCGCCCGCGCTCCAGATGACGCCCCAGTTCGGCCCAATCGCCCGCGATCACAAATGTGCGGTAGCCCGCGCCATCGAAATATCTCTTCATCGCACTCGCCGGAATTCCCTCTTCGGCCGGCGAATAAAGCTCCTCCTGGATTTTCCCCGCATCCGCGGTGCTCGAAGCAGCCCGGCCCGTTTTCTTCTCCCAATACTCCATCATCATCGCGATCGCGGCCGAGCCGCAACCATTCTTCACCTGTGCCACAAACGGCACGTCGATCCACAGGCTGGGCGTCGCGGCGGCAAGTGCAATTCCCGCGCCCGCCGCCGTAAACAGCACCAGCCCGAGGATGCGACGCAGTTTCATCTCAACGCACGGCCACGATAATCAGGATTAAGGCCGCCACCGCCACCAGGATGATCAGCAGGTCGCGGTCGGAAATGTTTCCCGCCGCAAAGTCCCGCTGCGTCTTCTCCGCCCGTGCCGAGAGCCGCGCCAGGTCCTCGTCATCCAGTTGCCCCACCGCGTTTTTCACTTCCTGGGGATTCATGTGCGCCGATTTCAGCGCTTGCTGGGCCTCTTTCGACGACAGGAACCCGTCCAACTGCCGCACATGCTGTTGCCGCGCAGCCGATGCGCCCGCAGCATCCTTCTGAATCTCGCCCGGGGAGACCACATGATCCTGGGCCAACGCGGCCCCAGGTGACGTCAGGATGAGTCCCAACAGCAACACCAAGACAGGTCCGACGGCGCTAAAAAGCGACCTCTTCATCTCTCCTCCAATGAACAAATGTAGTGGGGCTGGTCTTTCCAGTCTAACAACCGCCGCTGCGTGCTGTCA
>Ga0210406_10003817_pt1 | contig 16339 bp, 13 predicted proteins | sample IncBWC30MmetaG_FD_155454 | JGI IMG/M metagenome (GOLD analysis project Ga0210406, IMG submission 155454) | Forest soil microbial communities from Barre Woods Harvard Forest LTER site, Petersham, Massachusetts, United States - Inc-BW-C-30-M | ecosystem: Environmental > Terrestrial > Soil >... | reverse complement strand
TGGAATACGCTGAGGAAAATCTCTCGCAATTTCTTCGGCAGCGACCGCTCACTCCCGCCGAAGCGCGCGACGTTCTTACTCCCGCGCTGCACGCTCTCGCTTTTCTCCACGGCGAAGGCCTGGTTCACGGACACCTGCGGCCCTCCAACATCCTCGCCATCGAAGACCAACTCAAGCTCTCGAGCGACGGCATTTCCTCCCTCGCCGAACCGTCGAACCTCCCGGCCGCCGAATCCCAGCAAGGCGCCGCCGCCTCCAGCCTCCGCCATCCGAGTCCTTACGACGCGCCGGAAATCGCTAAGGGAATCATCTCTCCCGCAGGCGACATCTGGTCGCTCGGCATCACGCTCGTCGAAGCCCTGACGCAGCATCTCCCCGCTCCCGCGGGCTCCGCCGCACAAGAACCCCTTGTGCCGGACACTTTGCCCGCTCTTTTCCTCGACGTTGTGCGCCACTGCTTGCAACGCGATCCGCAGCGCCGCTGGACCGTAGTGGAAATCGCCGCGCGCTTGAATCCAGGCTCCGTTGCTCCTTCGGCTTCGGCCGCGACGCCCGCCTCTGCGCCCTCTTCCGCGCACGTCGGCACAGCCGCTGCCCCGGCGCTCGTCCCAGTCCCCCCTCCGCAAGCGTCGCTGTCCGTTTCCTCACCCAGCGCAAAAAGTGAGCCCTCGCGGCCAACTCCGTCCCCGGCACGGCCGCCCATCCACACGCAAACTGTTGCGGCCAGGGGCTCGGCCATCAAGCCGCGCTACGAGCTCGTTCAACCCCACCTCCAGCGCCCTCCCTTGCTGCCGCCGCTGCCCAAACTCAATTACCTTCCGCTCGGCATCGTCGTCGCCCTCGTGCTCACCGCCATCTTCCTCGGTCCGCGTCTCCTCCATCGTCGCGCTCCCGTCCAGCAAGCCGCTTCCGTCGCGCCGAAGGAGCAACCCGCCGCAAAGCCCGCCTCTCCGGCCGCCAACGCGAAGAACATTTCCAAATCCGCGCAGAAGCCCGCGCGCCCTGCGCTGAATTCGGGGCCGCCGTCTTCGCAGAGCACCTCGCAAACTCCGCGGCAATCTTCGCCGCAAAAAACGAGCGATACGCGTACAGCGGATACGCGCACGCCGAGCTCTTCAACCCCCGCGCCCGCTCCAGCCGCTCTCACCAGCGTCGCCAATCCTCCGCGCCTCGAGTCCGCCGCCAAGCCTGCCGCGGGTTCCGTCGCTCAGGGCGAAGTGCTCAATCAAGTCCTGCCCGAAGTCTCGCCTGGGGCGCTCGCCACCATTCGGGGCACCGTCCGCGTAACCGTCAAGCTCCACGTCGACCCCGCCGGCAATATTTCCTCCGCGGAGCTTTTTTCTCCCGGCCCCAGCAAGTATTTTGCTGACCAAGCCCTGCAAGCCGCGCACCACTGGGATTTCGCGCCCGCCAAGGTCGATGGCCACGCCGTCGCCTCCGACTGGCTGGTCCGTTTCGAGTTCACCCCTTCCGCCACCAAAATCCACCCCACCCAGTCCACTCCATAGACCACGGCGTCGGCTCGCAAATCAAGAAGTCGTCGGCCGCCTCCTGTGCGCTACGTCACCGTATGGCGTGACATCAGTCACATACAAAAGATTCTCGCCAATAAAGAATGAAGGTGATCTAGGAATGTGGTCCGGGGAAGTCACGCAAGGGAGGGCAAATTTATGACGCAAGTGATGGAACCAATCCGCGCAGTTAGGGCGGACCAAAAAATATCTCTCGCGAAAATCATGGTCCTGACGGATTTCTCAGGCGTTTCCGATCTCGCACTGCAGTACGCAATCGCCCTGGCCCGGCGATATGAAGCGCAGATTTATCTGACCCACATTATTTCTCCCGCCTCATATCAACTTGCCGAGCCGGGCCTGGCCGAGATCACCTACCAGCGTTTGCGCCAGGCGGCCGAGCAGGGACTGGGCGACATCCTGGTTTCCGGCAAATTGCGCGACGTCGAACACACTACCTTGCTCATGGAAGGCAACATTTGGCCCACCGTGGAACGCCTCATCCGCGACTATCAGATCGATCTCCTCGTAACTGGCACCCACGGCCGCGGCCACACGAAAAAGATGTTCCTCGGATCCGTCGCCGAGGAAGTCTTCCGGCAAGCCGGCTGCGCCGTGCTCACCGTGGGACCGCACGTGAAAAGCGAGGCGCCCCATGAGGTGGAGCTCAAGAACATCCTGTTCGCCACTGACTTCGGCCCCGGCGCAGCCCGCGCAGCCGAGTACGCTTTCTCGCTCGCGCAGGAACATGAAGCGCGCGTCACCGCGCTGCACGTCGTCCAACCTGCCGTCGCCCACACCGAAGAAGGCGAGAAGAAAGTCCGTCAAGCATCCATCGATCGCATGAAAGAGTTCGTGTGTCCAGAGTGCGACGATTGGTGCAAGACGGAATTTCGCGTTTGCTTTGGCGAAGCCGCCGAGGAGATCCTGCGGCAGGCTCGCGAGACCAGTGCAGAGCTGATCGTCATGGGCGCGAAAGCCCGCCGTAGCCTCGCAGGACACGTGCCGTCGACGGTCGCCTACAACGTCGCCGCAAAAGCGACCTGCCCAGTGCTCACCCTTCGCGGCTGAGTACGCAAAATGAAAAGCGGAGAGCCGGCCGACCTCCCAGCTCTCCGCTTCTTTTCTTGGGGTGGTCGATCACTACCTCCGGCGCGTAAAACTCGAACGCCTTTTCGGGCGACGGCATCGGCCGAAAGACCTTCACCAGGTACTTGGTGGTTGGTCCGAAGTCTGTTTCACAATGTGACCAACAGCGTCACCCCTTACACATCACGCTCATGGTGGCAGGAGTGCCAAAAAAAGAGGGGCCGGATTGGCGTCCGGCCCCGTGCTCGGCAATAGGAAACTACGTTGTAAGCCAAACGCTCGTTAGTACTTGCTCCACGTGAACGTATCCAGCGTCCAGTTGCCCACGGTAACCAGGTTGGCCGACAACGCGCGGTCGTAGTGGATCGTCACCGGGCCGCCAATTCCGTTTATCTGCGCTCCAATCACCGATCCATATACGGTGCCGTTTCCCTTCAGGTTGACCGTCGCGTTCGGTGCATAAATCACCGCCGCCGTTGCGCCGTTACCATGCAGGTTGATTAGCCCCGCACCGCCATATTGAATCTGTATCAGCGATGAATTGAAACCCGGATTCGCGATACCGTTGCCGCCGGCGTCAAGGACCGTGCCGCCGCCGCTACCCACGATATTGATGATCACAGGCATGTAAGCGGCGGGGAGGGGTGGGTTCGACCCAGGACCGGTGCCAGGACACGGGGCAATCGTGAGCGAGGCGTTGCCTTTTAGGGAAATGCTATTGACATAATAAATGGCGGCTGCACAATCCGCAGGAGTCGTTCCGGCCGGGTTAAACGTGACCACCTGGTTTCCCGCCGCAGAGATATCTCCATAGAGTCCAGGTCCAATAGGCGGTCCAGGAACCGGAACAAGGTTGTTGGGCGCGGGAAGGGTGGTGTCTAGTGCTGCGTCGCATACTGCCGCACCGGCGCCTGTGCATCCCGGATAATCGGTGGCTGGGGGCACGAACGTCATTGGCTGGGGCAACTTAACCAGTCCAGGAGCGGGAAGACAACTCGTGGTGCTCATGGCACAGCCCGTCACCGTGCCTCCGCCGGTCAAGGCATCCACGCCGCCACCTCCGCCGCAGGCGCCGACACCCGTGTCCGGACTCGAGAACGTGCCATTGATCGTTGTGCCGTTTGAGGTGTTCACATTTCCGTTGGAGCCCAGGTCGCCCTGATAATTCTGCGTGACCGGGGATCCGCCGGATAGCGTCATGTTGGAGGAATTGTAGCTGTCGATCGTGCCGCCGGAATTAAAGTTGATGGAGCCGCAGCCATTGCCGGTGGCAAAGCCCGCATAGAGAAAGCAGGGCGTCACGTGCAATTCCAAAAGGGCGGAAACTTCGACTTCGGCGCTACGCGTACCCGTGATATCTCCATGCGAAGTGAGTCTCCACAGTTGTGCGGTTAACGGCTGACCGTTTCCGTAACATTGGTTGATCGACCTCATGGATAACAGTTCAGCCGACACCGAATAATTCACGGTGTTGTTGCCTCCCGTCAGGGAACCTTGGCTGGCCGTATTAAAGTTGGTCAACACCGTGCCCACCGGATAATTGGAGCTAATCCCGTTCATCGTCACTCCCAAGGCGATCGGGCTGCCCCCGCCTGCCAGCGTGACCGGGCTGACGGTCTTATAATTGTATGCGGAGAGCGGATCACCGGGGCCGCCTGGCAGCGTGTAGTTGTTTATCATGTAGTTTGCCGCGGCATGCAGGCCCGCTTCCGCTCCGTAGCGCGATTGCGTCATCAGCCGGTAATTCATGCTCGACCAGGTTTCCGACTGGGACAGGAACATCAGTGTGGCCGCTGTCACCGAAAGCACCAGGATAAAAATCAAGGTGAAGATCAGAGCGACGCCTTTTTGGTTGGTCCGTTTCATGATGAGTTTCTCCTTGCAATCCTTTACGGCAATAATGCGGTTACCGAGGCCGGCATGGGTTGCGCGCGCATCGGATCCGTCAGGCTAGCCGTGTCGTACACTTCAGAGACATTTCGCGGGGAGACGTTCAGCAACGCTTTCGTCTCCGGCTGGAAAACGCCCGTTTGCGGGTCTCTATTCTGAGTTTGCACCGTCAGAGTTACGGCAACGTCCGTCACGCAATAGCTGCTCCCAAGCGGCTCAACCTGGTAGTTGAAACAAGGTACCGCATTGCCGTTTACATCATTGGGATTGGTCAGAACGTTGTTAAGAAGAATCATGGTATTGTCCACCGCTGGTTTGCTCGCAGCCGTCATGGATATTTGGTTACGGTACAGGGTCCCAGGGGCCGCAGTAGTGCCCTGCACGCAGGTGTATTCGACGTAAAGCATATTGCCGTCGCTGTTGATGTCCCCGTACAACTTCAGCACCGTGGCCGTGGAACCATTGGTGTAGCTTGCCGGGGCCGCCGTCGGCGGCACCACTCCCGTGCCAAACGCCCCCAATGCATTCACCGGTGCGCCCGCGGCATGCGAAACCTGGAAAAGCGCCGTCCCTGACGCGCCGCTTCCGGTTGCGAGCGTAACTACTTCCTGGTTCGTTCCGAGATCCACTGTCAAGGCTTCCCCGGCATAGACCGTAGGAGTCGATCCGTCGGAAGCGCTCAGCGTGAATGCCACGTTACCCGCAGTTGCAGTTACCGCGCCGGCCAGGCTTACATTGGCCGCGGGAGGGCCAAGCGAGACTTTTCCCGCCTGTCCTATTTCCTGCTGCAGTAATTCCGTCGCGCTCCGCACGCTGGTATGCATCTCCGTGCGGTTCGTGATGCTGCCCTGCGTCCGCATCAGCTGCACCATTCCGGACATCACGATACCGCCCACGGCGGAAAGCACCGCAATGGACACCATCGTTTCCACCATGCTGAATCCAACCTGTTTCTTGCGCGTCATAGAACCTCGATCAAAATGGATACGTCTTCAAAGCCACCACGGTGGACTGCGGCACCGTCAAGCCACCACCACTGGCGTGGTTAGCCTTCGTCAGTACCGTAACCTGTTTCATGCCCACCGAGCCTGCCGGCACGGTGATTTGCCAGACGCGGATGTATTCCCATGTCGCTGTCGAGGCAACTCGGCTGCCGCTGCCATCCAGATAGTCCACGTACCCCGCCGTGGGTGCCGTAGTGCTCAAACCGCCGCCAGCCGTTGCGGTTGGTGTTGGGGCAGCAAGATTCGTGCATCCCGCGAGTCCGGTGCCACCCGCGTTCGGGGCCGGGAACTGGGTCGTATCCGTTTGTCCATCGCAGAAATGCAACGCCAGCAGTTGCTCCATCTTGTCCTGCGAGTATTCGGCCGTGCGCGCCGCCAGATGCCCTTGCGTTTCTGTGGTGGAAACGGCCACTGTGGCCAGTCCCATCACGCCGGTCGCGACGACCAGCAACATCCCGAGGGCAATCATCGTTTCCATAACCGTTAGTCCCGCCTGGGACTTGCGGCTTCGAGACAAAAATAATTTGCGATGGAGTTTCATCTGTTTTTCCTTACAGTCCATACCAACTTGCGGCCGCGATTGGAGTGGTCCAGGTTTGGATGGAACCGGTGGCGGACACGGTGACGCCATCCACGACGGTGCCATTGGTAAGATAGAAAGCGCCGGTAGCCAGCGGGGCACCGGTTGCATTGATCGGTATACCGCGCGAATTGAACACGATGCAGGCGGTGTTGCCACCCAGGCTGGCGCCGCTATTGTCCAGGCAAGCCGCTGCTTGGCTTATCGTTGTCTGGCCGGGTGTCGGACCGCCTGTGAGGGCTGCGAACCCAAACGAGACGCCTTGCGCGAGAGTGAATACTGGCCCACTCGGCTGCCCCGCGGTATAGGTTAAGCAGGTTTTAGTGGAATCTACGTCAGCGTACCAGCATCCCGCGCCGCCATTTCCCGTCTTGTTCCATACTTCCATTTGAAACGTGCCGCCTGCCAGGCTCGCAAACACGCGGGCGTGCGTAAAACTAGCCGCGGCGCGCATCTTGGCCAGCGCCGTCGCACCGTTGAGGTCGCGCATATCGCCCGATACCCGCAAATAAGCCGCAGTGTTGAGGTAACTCGGTACGGCAATCGCTGTAAGGATGATCGACATCCCTATAACAATCAGCAGTTCTAATGTCGTGTAGCCCGCCTGTTTCTTGTTCTTCACTGTTGCCCTCGTTCGCTGCGCAATCAGATTCGGCAACCAAAAGTGCAGGCCGGGGGCCAAGCCAGCCATCTCCGTAAGCTATTGTAAAGGCGGGTGTTACAGGCACGATGGCTCGTCTCCCCAGGGCAAGCTCGCGGGGCTATGGGTAGAAATGTAACAAGTCGAGAGTTCTCTCGGAGAAGCAGAAAGGCAATGCCAATCTCGCAACGCTGACGGTAGCAAGGAAGCTGATGGCCTACCTCATGGCGGTCAGGAATGACAAAGACCTATCATGGGACTCGGGTTATCGGAAACTGACATTACCTCCATACAACACAAAGTTGCGAATTGACGCCAAGGCAGTACAATGCGCCGCAGCATTCCCCAGTATCTCCAAAGAGGAGGTCGGCCTCATGTTTTTCGACAGCAGATTTCGCCCCGTTCGCGCCGCCAAGTGGTTCTGCCCTTTAGCTGTTGCGCTCGTTCTAATGATTTTCGCTCCAGCCGCGCGCGCTCAAGATCCCGACATCGCCAAAAAGCTCGGTGACTTCGATGCCTACATGGCGCAGACACTAAAAGACTGGAACACTCCCGGCATCGGCGTCGGCATCGTCGTCAACGACAAGCTGGTCTTCGCCAAGGGCTACGGCTACCGTGACTACGAGAAAAAACTTCCTTTCACGCCCACCACCCTCCAGCAAATCGCTTCCAACTCCAAACTCTTCACCGCCGTCGCTGCCGGCATGCTCGTTGAGGAAGGCAAACTCACCTGGGACAAGCCCGTCCGCGATTCCGTCCCCACCATTCAGTTCTACAACGATCAGCTCAACAACAACATCACCCTGCGCGACATGCTCTCCCACCGCACCGGCGTCACTCGCCACGATTCCATCTGGTTCAAATCGCCCTTTACCCGCAAAGAATTGTTCGACAAGCTGAAGTATCTTGAGCCGCAAGAGCCCATGCGCCAGACCTTCCTCTACAACAACCTCATGTTCTCGGCCGTCGGCGAAATCATCGAACTGAAATCCGGCCAGAGGTGGGAGCAATTCGTCCGCGAAAGAATTCTCACGCCCCTCAGTATGACTTCCACCAGCTACTCCATTTCCGACATGACTCAGCGTCCCGACCACGGCGTGCCCTTCCGTGAAAAGCGCGACTCCTTCGAACTTTACAAAATTCCCTACTATGAGGACACGGAAGGTGTTGCCCCCGCCGGCGCGATCATCTCCAACGTCGACGACCTCTCCCACTGGCTCATCGCCCTGATGAACGACGGCAAATACAACGGCAAGCAAGTCCTGCCCGCCAAAGTCCTGAAGGAAACCTTGCAGCCTGCCATTGGCTTGCCCAACACCCTCGGCGAAGCACTCGGCTATTGGGAGCTGCTAAATCCCGCTTACGGCATGGGCCGCCAGACTGTCTCCTATCGCGGCCACTTGCTCACCTTTCACGGCGGCGACCTGCCCGGATTTCACTCCCAAGTCTCCTTCATGCCCAACGACAAAATCGGCGTCATCGTCCTGGTGATCAGCGACCACAGCGCCCCGCTCTACAATATCGTCAGCTACAACGTCTACGAACGCCTCTTAGGCATGGACCAGACTCCGTGGAGCCAGCGCCGCCTCCAGCAGCGCCTCGCTAACAAAAAAGCCGGCACCGAAGCGCGCGCCAAAGCTGGCGCCGACCGCGTCCCAAACACCAAGCCTTCGCATCCCCTCTCCAGCTACGTCGCCGAATATGAGAATCCCGCCTACGGCATCCTCAAAATCGGTCTCACCGGCGATCAGCTACAAGTTGCCTTCCACGAATTTCAGTTTCCCATGACCCACTTCCACTACGACCGCTTCGATACCCCCGATGACGAGCAGTACGGAAGACTCTCGGTCAACTTCCGCACCAATCCCCAAGGCGACGTCGACACCGCTGTAATCTCTCTCGACGAAGCCGAAGTTACCTTCACCCGCAAGCCCGAAACTCTAGACACCAAGCTCCTGCAAAGTCTCGCGGGAACCTATCTCACGCCCAGCAAAGTAAAATTCCAGGTTAGCTATCAACCCGGCGCCGGCCTCGCCCTCGAATTTCCCGGTGCGCCCCCGCAACAGCTCATCCCAATCAAAGGTCTCCAGTTCCGCACGCAGCGCTTCGCCGACGTCATCTACGAGTTCGTCCTAGAAAACGGCCACGCCAAAGCCCTGAAGGAGCGCGACCCCTCCGGCGAATTCACCTACACCCGCCAGTGAGACTGCCTCTAAAACGTGGCACAGCCAATCATGGCTGCGCGTGTGCCCCGCCCTCGGTTTGCGAGCGTGGGCTCTTCACTCCAGAAGCAAGTTATGAAGGCAAAGTGGTGGCACAGCCAATCATGGCTGTGCGTGTGCCCCGCCCACGGCTTGCGAACGTGGGCTCTTCACTCCAGAAGCAAGTTATGAAGGCGAAGTGGTGGCACAGCCAATCATGGCTGTGCGTGTGCCCCGCCCTCGGTTTGCGAGGGTAGGCTCTGTTTCTTTAGGAGGTGGGAGCTTCTCTGGCAGCCCGAATCAACTCGCCGCCGCGGCCAGCAGCGAAAGCCACTCGTCGTGGTCATTCAACACGACGTTGTAATCGGCGCCGACGAGCTGCTCTCTCGATGGATTCAGCGCCACAATTTTGACGTTTGGATAGTTCTTTTTCAGCCAGGAGACCATTTCTTTCCTGGTTTGTTCCGGCGCCGTGTGGCCAACAATAAACAGGTCCACATCATGATAGGAGCTGAGCGCAACCTTCGCTGCTTCGTTGTGCGTCACCGAGATTACTTCATGACCGAAACGCCGCAACAGTTCCGCCCTCGCGTTCAGTCCTTTTTCGTCATAGCCGATCTGAAACAGGATGCGCTTGGTTTGCACCTTGATGGAAATCTTCTCGCCGGTCTTTTGGTTGGCGATGATGAATTCGCCGGGCGAAGAGGTGGCCAGCATTTTAACCCGCGCCCTAGCACGTTCCATGTTTGCCGCCGCTTCCAGCCAGCGCGGGCCGTCACTTTCCACCTTGAAAATGTTGAATCGTGGAATCATGGGCTAACTCTCGTGTTCTAACGCGCGTATCAGACCACACTAGCCCCATGGATGTCCATTCAATTGCGTTTCTCGCTGGAGGCTGTAGGCGTAACTGGTTCTGCCTGTCGCAATCCGTGCCAGCGGGAGTACAATGAGCGCCTGTATTGGAACATACGAAGCACCAGCCCAGCGTGGCTCCTTTGCGCTCCCCAGCGGCTTGTGGGCGCCACGCAATGCCGGGAACGCCCCAGCGAGCCCGGAACGATCCCTGGACATCGCATCGCTTGTGAAGGAGAGACTCTCATGGCGCGAAAACTCGGGCTGCTGTTTGTGGTTCTCTTGTTTGTTTCCATCCCGGCGCGGGCACAAGACCAGGACAAAGTGGAAGTCTTCGGCGGTTATTCTTACATGCGATTTCGTACTCCGCCTTCCAGCAATCTGAACGGCTGGGAAATTGCCGGCCAGTACAAGTTTACCGACTGGCTCGGCGGAGTGGCGGATCTCGACGGCCACTATGGCTCGCCGGGAGGCGTCGGCACGTCGGTGTACACCTATCTGTTCGGCCCGCAGGTATCTTGGCCGGCCCGCGTTTCGCCTTTTGCGCACGTACTTCTTGGCGGCGCGCATGCCAGTGCCGCGGGATTCGGCAGCTCTTCCTTTTCGATGGCCATCGGAGTGGGCATCGATACGGAAATTAAGCGCGGCCTTCACTGGCGCATCATCCAGGGCGACTATTTGATGACCAACTTTGGCGCCAATAGGCAGAATAACGCGAGGCTCTCGACCGGTATCGTCCTCCATTTCTAACCAAAGCCGCGCCGCGAGGAATCTCGCTGAACTTAACCACAAGAGATTAAGTCACGAACCGTGCCTAATATTAGAGTTGACAAATGTTAGTTAAGCGGCGTACGCTTGCTACGTACCGATAGAGGCAGAACGGCAATCGCAGTCGAGCAGTCATCGGAAATTGCCTTCCAAACAGCCTAAACGTTAAGTGGAGGCTAAAATAATGAGAAACATGAATCGTTGGGAACAACCGTTCCGCGGGGCTTCGACCCTGCAGGAGCAGATCAATCGCGTGTTTGGCGATGTGGTGGGACGCACTGGAGAGGAGTCGAACTTGACCCCTTGGGCTCCGGCCGTCGACATCTACGAGACCGAGAATGAACTGGTCGTCAAGGCCGACCTGCCGGACGTTAATCCCCAGGACCTGGACATCCGCGTGGAGAACAACATCCTCACCATTCGCGGCGAGCGCAAGTTTGAAGCCAAGGTGCACGACGACAACTATCTGCGCGTCGAACGCGCCTATGGCTCGTTCAGCCGCAGCTTCTCGCTGGCCAACTCCGTCAACGCCGAGGCCATCAAGGCCGATTATCAGAATGGCGTGCTGACCCTGAGCCTTCCGAAGCGCGAAGAAGCCAAGCCGAAGCAGATCAAGGTCAATGTGGCAACGCCTGCAATCGCGGGAACGCACGCGATGGCAGCGGCCGCCGGTAGTCAAGGCGCACAACAACAACAAAGGACTCTAGCGGCCGCCCCCGGCGCTCGCTAAAGAACCCGCACCGGACCCGCAGTAACAGCAAGGGGCTGGCGATATCTGCGCCAGCCCCTTCTCGTCAGAGGGCTACACGGAACGAATCTCCTGAATGGAGGGACCGCATGCTGACCGCAGACCGGCTAAAGATTTTCAATGAGTTGGTGGGACTCTGCAAAGCGCAGTTGCCATTGGTGAAGCCAACGGACTTGCATACCGGCAGACACTGGACCATCGCTGATCTCGAACTTTTTGATCAGCGGTCCGAGCGCATTGCCAAATTGCAAAGGCAATTTGTGGAACCGCCTGCGGTGAACGTTGTCAAGCTCAAGGCCAGCCGGATAGTACCTGTCGGAAGCTGGGGAGACCGCTAATCGCCCCTGAAGAAACGTTTTACGATTCCCGTGTCCTCTAGGCAGTTCTCCGTGCACTCTGTGTTAAAAACCCCGGCCCATCCTTGCCGGGCCTCCTCCCCGAATTCTATTTCCCAAATCCTCGCCTCATGAAGACTGCCGCGACCGCCCACAACGCCACCCCATACACCAAGTACCACACCACTTCCTGCGCCGCGGATACACCCGCCGGACTAAACACCGCCAGTGCGCTGGTCGAGCTCGCGTGCATCAGTTGCGCCAGCAGCACGCTGTTCGTTCGCGTGTAGACGAACGCGATCAATACGCGCATCGCGGTCATCGCCACCGTGAATGCCAGGAAAAACGGAAACCAGTACGCCTCATGTGGGGTCGCCGCGCCCAGATAATCGATCACCGGCAAGTGCCACGTTCCCCACAGCACCCCCAGCAACGCGGCCGACGCCAACGGTCCCCAATACTGGCGCATTCTCGGGAACGCATAACCCATCCAGCCAATTTCCTCGAAAAATCCTGCCAGCAACCCAAAGCCTAATCCCGGCAGAAAGAGATTTCGCGCGTACGCCGGAGACACAAACGCTTTCAAGCACAGGAGAACCGCGAAAACCAATGCCGGCGGAACAAGCAGCATGGCGTACCACCGAAGCGCGAACGAAATTTTGCGTATGCGTTCAAACAGCCCACTCAACCCTGTTCGCCCGTCAAGCAGCCAAGTCAAGACAATGCCCGCCACGCTCGGCCCCAGCAGCATCACCGGAAACATCAGGACGCCGGCCAGTTTCGGCACAGCTTCGCCGCGCATCAGGTGCGGCGACACCACCAACAGCGCCCCAGTCCAGGAGATCGCATAAGTCAGCGCAAAATAACTGAAGACCGGGTGCCGCCGAACCAAGGATTCTCGACCGATAGCGACTGTGTCTGCATTCGACATTTCGCGACGCATAGTAAGGCGCACGCAGCCAATGTGCAACCGTCCCCGCGTCGGAAATGACTACATCATTTGCTCACAGTGAGACCCATTTCTGGCTGTCCGTCTTTGCTCGCGCGTCCGTAAATGCCAGTGTCCACCCGTCAAAGGGCGTGGCCGACAGGCTCGTGCAGAGATTTTGGGTGCCGCATACGCCGGTTTTGCGTGTGCGGGTTTAGAGTTACCTTCGCGGCGACCAAGTAGGCAAGCGCCCTGACCAGGTCGAACAACTCGTGTCACTCCCCTGACTCGCTTGCCCCGCACCTCGCTTTTGCTCCGGGTCTTCCCAATGGTTACCTTTTCACCCCATCTTCGTTACAACTCTCCGCGTTTGAATGACTTAGCAAGCCGTTCGAACGAGTACCTTAGAAGTAAAAGATTCCTATTGACAACCGTCCAGATCCGTAGTATGTTTTCTTGTGTTATCTCGAATAAACCTCTTCTACTCCTCTCGCCGCCCCAGCCCTAACCCTCGCCGTTTGATACTGTTACAAACTCTTTTGCGCTCCCAAAAAAGTCAACTCCTTTGTAATCAAGCAAATCCAGACTCTTCTGGCAAAATACCAGGGGGTACCCCTGCGCTTGCGAACTGGGCAACGCCCGTCGGCTCGGGCATTCATGCCCCCGAAAGGGGCCAACTCTTTTACTTACAGGCAGTTGCCGCCTCTTTGGCCTCTTTTCGCGCCCTTTTGCGCACTCCCTTCCTTTGTTTTCAACAGCTTACAGCCTCTTTCCACAAAACACCCGGGTGGGGGGTACCCTATTTCAGTGCCGGATTTCACTTCCGTCCCCCCATGCAGCCTCCAGTATCAAGCTTTCCAGAACCTGCTACCATGAACGCCATGAGACTCCGAACACTTTGCATTGCGCTCCTTTTCTTGCTTCCCGCTGCTGCTTCTGCGCAGACGGCCGACGAGATCCTTGCCAAGGTGCTGGCGGCGCGCGGGGGGCTTGACAAGATGCGGGCCATTAGCTCCGAGCGCGTGTCTGGGCAAATTTCGTTTGGCGATGTCAGCGGGCCGTTTGCGGTGGAGCTGAAGCGGCCGCTCAAGATGCACATGCAGATCACTATTCAAAACCAGACCATGGTGCGGGTGTACGACGGCAAATCGCAGGGCTGGGCCAACAATCCCTTTGCCGGCAAGATGGAGCCGGAAGCGATGAGCGAAGAGGAATTGAAAAACATCACCGAGGAGTCCGACTTCGACGGCCCGCTGGTGGACTACAAGAGCAAAGGCAACCAGATCGAACTGGTGGGGAAAGACAAGTTCGAGGACAAAGATGTCTGGCGGCTGAAGCTGACCACTAAAAACGGCGACGTGCGCTACTACCTCTTCGATGCCAATTCGTTTTTGCTGCTCAAGTGGGAGGGCAAGCGCAAATTCCAGGAACAGGAAATTCCCGTGGAATCGCACTTCAGCGACTATCGCGAAGTCGGCGGGGTGAAGTTCGCGTTTGGTATCGATTCGGGCAGCTCGCCTACGGAGCTGACGCAGAAGATCAGGATTGAGAAAATCGAGTTGAATCCGGAGCTGAATGATGCGGAGTTTGGCAAGCCGGCGGCGCCGCCCGCGGCAACTCCGCCGCCCGCCTAAAGGCCATTCACCACAGAGGGCACAGAGAGCACAGAGAAAGTCGGGGAAATTTGAACGGAGCCCGCCTCAGAAGGCGGGCGCTACAAAATCATGCGGACTTGGCGCGGAAGATCATGCAGGTTATGTCGTCGGATTGGCGGGTCGCGCCCACGAAGGCGTCGACGGTGGTCATCAGGAATTGCAGGGACTCTTGGGCGCTGATTTCCGGAAGGTTGCGAATCGCGGCCAGCCAGCGGCCGTCACCAAATTCCTGGCCGTTTTCGTCGAAGGCTTCGACGACGCCATCGGTGAAAAAAATCAGCGCGTCACCCGGCCGCAAATCTTTCGCGGAGGATTCGTACTCGGCGGCGGAGTCGATGCCCAGCGGCAAGCCACCGATGTCGAGCTTTTCCATGTCGCCATTGGCGCGGCGCAGGATTGGCGCATTGTGTCCCGCGTTGACGTAGCTGAGACGCCGCGTCGCGGGCTCGTACTCGGCGAGAACCGCGGTGGTGAAGCGGCGGCCATCGAGGCTGTGCGCGCAGGCGTAGCGGTTCAGGCGCAGCACCAAATCGGCGAGCGACGCACCTTCGCCCGCGATGGTGCGCAGGCTCGCTTGCAGCGTGGCCATCAGCAGCGCCGCGGGAATGCTTTTGCCGGCGACGTCGGCGATTACCAGCGTGAGCTTCCCGCCCTCCGCGGCGGCGGTAGTGCCGAAAAACGCGTCGTAGTAATCGCCGGCCACGGAATTTTGCGGGCGCGAGGCGAAGGCGAGTTCCGCGCCGGGAACCGGCGGCGGAGACGAAGGCACGAGCCAGGTCTGAATTTCGCGCGCGATTTCCAGGTCGCGCTTCATGGTGACCTTGTCGGCGAGCTCGAGAGATAGAAGAAGAAGGAAAACGGCCGCGGCAAGGAATTCAAATCGGATGTCCAGGATTTTCACGTCGGACAAAAGCAGCATCATAAAGGCGGCAAGCAGCAGAATGCGCCGCGCGGGCGTGAGCTTGAGAAGCAAAGCCCAAAAGAATTCTTTCGCAACATGGAGAGGCTGGCGCCAGCGCGGAAGCTTCTTGATTTCGTCCCAATCGACGTCGCGGCCGTAAAAGCCGTAACTGGCGCGCGCATCGGCCGCGAATTGCGTCCACAAATCGTCGATCTGGCGGCCTTCGCTGACGCGCTCCCAGAAATTGCGCAGGCGCGTGCTGAAATGCTCGTGGGTGCGAGCCGATGGTGCCGGAGACGCTGCAGGTGGCGTGCTCATCAGGAGAGAGTATAGGTCATTCTTTTTCGTCGCGCTCGTCGCCTGGCTCGGAATCGCCGGGGCGCAGCGAGCCGCCGAATTGTACGGAGCCGAAGCCGAAGCGATCGCGTAGGAGGTCCGTGGCGCGCGTCAGTTTCTCGAGTTTGGCGCGGCGCTCGGCGGAGAGTAGATCGAGTTGTTCGGCGCCGTGGGTCAGGCCGCTGAGGCTCACGCCGAGGAGGCGGATTTTGCGGCGAGGGTCGCGGTGCTCGCGAAAAAGATTTTGAAAAACCGCGAAGATGTCGGAATCGAGTTGCGCCGGTTCGCTGAGCGTTTTCGCGCGTGTGTAGGTATCGAAGCCGATGTAGCGAATGGTGAGAGTGAGCGTGCGCGTGGCCAGGCCCGCTTCGCGCAGGCGCTTGCAGGCTTTCTGCGAGAGGTGACTGAGCGTCGCGGCGAGCTGGGCGGTGTCGTCGGTATCTTCGCCAAAGGTGTGATTGTGCGAAATGGATTTCGGCTCCGCATCGATTACAAATTCGTAGGAATCGCCGCCGCGCGCCTTGCGGTATAGCGCGGTGCCCCACTGGCCGAAAACTTTCTCGAGTTTTTCCAGCGGCTGCGCGGCTAGCTGCTCCACGGTTTCGATGCTGAGCGCGCGCAAGGCGCGCTCGGTGACTGCGCCGATGCCGGGGATTTTGCGCACGGATAACGGCGCGAGAAAACGCGCTTCGCTTCCCGGAGCGACCCAGAGGAGGCCGCGCGGCTTGGCTTGATCGGAAGCGACCTTGGCGACGAGACGCGTAGTCGCGAGACCGCCAGAGCAGGGAAGTCCCGTGGTGCGCGTGATGGTGCGGAGAAGATTATCGGTGGCGGCGAGCGGCGGGCCGTGCAGGCGCTCGGTGCCGGAGAGATCGAGATAGGCTTCGTCGATCGAAACCAT
>Ga0210406_10003816_pt1 | contig 16345 bp, 14 predicted proteins | sample IncBWC30MmetaG_FD_155454 | JGI IMG/M metagenome (GOLD analysis project Ga0210406, IMG submission 155454) | Forest soil microbial communities from Barre Woods Harvard Forest LTER site, Petersham, Massachusetts, United States - Inc-BW-C-30-M | ecosystem: Environmental > Terrestrial > Soil >... | reverse complement strand
CCTGCTTGGTCAGGCCATCGAGCGACACGCGGCGCGCGGCGGCATCCGCCGACCACTTGACCTTGGGCCACAAATTGAGGTCCGGCGGCGTCAGGACCGCGGGACCTGCGCCATCCAGCGTGAAGTGGATATGACGGGTGGCGGCGCAATTGGGAATCACGGCCACGGGCAACGATGCCGCGTGCGTCGGATAATCCAACACCTTGACGTCGAGCACCGTGGTCAGGCCGCCCAAGCCTTGGGCGCCGATGCCGAGCGCATTGACGCGCTGGTAGATTTCCAGGCGCAGCTCCTCGAGCGGCGTCTTCGCTCCGCGCGCGATCAGATCGCCGATGTCGATGGGATCCATGAGCGATTTCTTGGCGAGCAGCATGGCTTTCTCGGCGCTGCCGCCGATGCCGACGCCCAGCATTCCCGGCGGACACCAGCCCGCGCCCATTTCCGGCACCATTTCCAGCACCCAGTCGGCGACGGAATCCGATGGGTTCAACATCGCAAACAGGGATTTGTTTTCCGAGCCGCCGCCTTTCGCGGCAACCGTGATGTCCAGCCTGTCTCCCGGCACCAGTTCGGTGTGAATGACCGCCGGGGTGTTGTCGCGCGTGTTGGCGCGCTTGAACGCGGGATCGGAAACGATGGAGGCGCGCAGCTTGTTGTCGGGATTCAGATAAGCCCGGCGCACGCCTTCGTTGATCATGGACTCAAGATCGAGCTTCGCGTCCCAGGTAACGCCCATGCCCACCTGGACGAACACCACCACGATGCCGGTGTCCTGACAGATCGGCCGGTGACCCTCGGCGCACATGCGCGAATTGGTGAGAATCTGCGCAATGGCGTCGCGCGCCGACGGGCTCTGTTCAACCGCGTACGCGCGACCCATGGCGCGGATGAAATCCGGCGTGTGGTAGTAAGAAATGTACTGCAGGGCGTCGGCAACGCTCGCAATCACATCGGCTTCGCGAATGACGGCCATGACACACCTAGGAGCCAAGCTCCAAAACGATTAACGAACTGTGCCGCAAATCTATCAAGATGTGGCCAGCCGTGGGTAGCGAATCCCATACAATCGCCATCAATCGGAGGTGGCATGCGGCAGGGGTTGGTGGTGCTCATGTGGGTTGGCTTGTGCGCGGGGTGGGCGACGGGCCACGCCCATGCCGCGGATGCCCCGGTGCTGCTGACGGAGTGCCGGCTGGAACATCCGCTGCATTTGACCTCCATTGCCGCGCGCTGCGGCACCTTGCGCGTGCCGGAAGATCGTGAGCACCCCAAGGATGGGTCGATTGCGCTGAAGGTGGCCGTGGTGCCGGCGCTCAATCGGCGCAGCACGCGGGCGCCGATGTTCCTGTTGGCAGGCGGCCCCGGGCAAAGCGCCATGCAGGTGTACGTGGCCTTGAGCAGCGCCTTTGCGCGCGTCAACCGCAATCACGCCATCGTGCTCCTGGATCAGCGCGGTACGGGAAACTCCAGCCCGCAGACCTGCGAATACCCGGAGGAGTGGCAGCAGCCCGTGGATCCGATGCCGGCGCTGCGCAAAGCGACCCAGGAATGTCTCGCCAAGCTGGGCCCTAAGGTGCGTTTCTATACCACCAGCATCGCGGTTCGAGATCTGGACGAGATGCGTGCGGCTTTAGGGTATGAGCAGATCGATCTATACGGTGCGTCGTATGGCACGCGGGTCGCGGAGCTTTATATGCGCCGCTACCCTGCACACGCGCACGCGGTCATCTTGGACGGAGTGACCTATCCCGAACAGATCATCGGCGCGGAGACGCCGCAAGATGGCGAGAGCGCCTTGAATCTGGTCTTGGCGCGCTGCCGGCAAGCGCCGGACTGCGCCGCGACCTATCCGGAGTTGCAACAGGATTGGGAGTCTTTGCTGCGGCAGTTCGGTCCGCAAAAAGTCATGGTGACGATCGACGATCCCAATAGCGGGCTGCCGCTCGAGATCGAGTTCAACCATAGAATCATGGGCTCCGCCCTGCGGTTTTTATCGTACAGCGCCATGCAGGCCTCGCTGCTGCCCGCCCTGATTCATGAAGCCGTGCATGGCAAGCTGCGGCCGCTGGCATCCCAATCCGTCATGAACGCGCGGCAGATCGGCGATCAGTTGGCGAACGGCATGCAATACAGTGTGATTTGCAGCGAGGACGAACCGTTTTTCGCCGCCGCCAATGTCGACCGTGCCGCCCTGGCGAGGACCTACCAAGGCACGGAGCTGATGGATGCCTTGCAGGAGATTTGCAAACTATGGCCGCGCGGCCCGGTGGACGCGGATCTGCATGCGCCCTTGCACAGCGACATCCCGACGCTATTGCTGTCCGGCGAGGCAGACCCGGTGACGCCGCCCGCGGATGCCGAACGCGCGGCGGTTGGGCTGACCCGGCATCGACACCTGATATTGAAAGGCGAAGGCCACGGTCAACTGAGCACCGGCTGCGTACCGCGGCTGATGGCGGATTTTCTCGACAGCGCCGCGCCGGGCAAGCTCGATGCGGCCTGCCTGGAGCAGCACACCCCGGAGCCGTTTTTCTTGAGCATGACAGGCCCTGCGCCATGATCGAGGCGATGGCTTTATCCAAGCGCTTCGGCAGCATCGAGGCGGCGAAGGCCGTGTCCTTCGTCGCGCGCGACGGCGAGATCACCGGCTTGCTGGGCGCCAACGGCGCCGGCAAGTCCACCTGTCTGCGCATGCTGTATGGCGTTCTGACGCCCGACAGCGGCAAGGCATGCATCGACGGCATCGACATCCGCGGCGAGACCTCCAGGGCGCGCGCGCACCTGGGTGTGCTGCCGCATGCCGCCGGGCTGTACAACAATCTCACCGCGCGCGAGAACATTCGCTATTTCGGCTCGCTGCATGGCATGACGGCCGGGCGCCTGCGATCGCGCACGGCGGAACTGTCCCTCGCTTTGGGAATGGATGGCTTCATCGAGCGGCGCGCGAAAGGCTTTTCGCAGGGCCAGCGCATCAAGGTGGCCCTGGCCCGGGCCCTGGTTCACGATCCCGGCAACGTGGTGCTCGACGAGCCTACCAATGGTCTGGATGTGATGGCGATACGAAATTTGCGTGAAATGTTGTTGGCGTTGAAGGGCCAGGGCCGGTGCGTGCTGTTCTCCTCGCACGTCATGCAGGAAGTGGCGGCGTTGTGCGATCGGGTGGTCATCATCGGCCACGGCAAGGTGCTGGCGGACGCGACGGTGCAGGAAATTCGCGAACGCAGCGGCAGCGCGACTCTGGAAGAAGCGTTCTTACAGGTGCTCGGGGACACGGCAGGCGTGAGCTGATGCCCACGCTGTTCATCGTTTTCGCCAAAGAGTTTCTGGAAAACCTGCGCGACCGGCGCACGCTGTTGTCGGCATTGCTGTTTGGCCCCCTATTTGGACCGATCCTTTTTGGTCTCATGGTCTCGCGCATGCTGGAGCAAAGCGTGGTCGAGTCGGACGTGCCCTTGAAGCTCATGATCTCGGGAAGCCGGCACGCGCCGGGGCTGACGCAGTACCTGAAAGCACGCGGCGTCAAGCTCACTTTGAGCGAACTGTCGGAGAATGAGGCGCGCGCCGCCGTCCGCGGCGGCGGTTCTCAAGTCGTGCTGCTGGTGCCGGAAGAGTACCCACGCCTGTTTGCGGCGGCACAGCCTGCGCCCGTTTTGCTGTTCGCCGACAGCGCCGATTCGCAGACGCGAAAAGTGGCGGACCGGGCCCGCGGGATTTTGGGAGCTTACGGCAGCAGCATCGCGCAATTGCGGCTGCAGCTGCGGGGCGTGAGCCCGCTGCTGTCGCTGCCCATCGCCGTCAATGAGGTCGATGTCGCAACTCCCACCGGCCGCGCGGTGGTGGTCTTGGGTTTCATGACGTACTTCGTGCTGTTTGCGCTGCTGATGGGCGGCCTGTACCTGGCCATCGATTCCACCGCGGGCGAGCGCGAACGCGGCTCGCTGGAGGCGTTGTTGAGCCTGCCCGTGGCGCGCGCGGCGTTGGTGGGCGGCAAAATTCTGGCGACCTGCGCCTACATGTGCATTTCGTTGGGGCTGAGCCTGACCGCGTTCGTCTGCGTGTTTCGCTTCGTGCCGCTCGAGCGCATCGGCATGAGCGCCAACCTGGGCCTGCAGACCGCGCTGATTTTCTTCGCGATCTGTTTGCCGTTCGTGCCGCTGGGCGCCACTCTCATGACCTTGGTTGCCTCGTTCACCCGCAGCTACCGCGAGGCGCAGACTTACCTGACTGCTGTGCTGCTGGTACCCACGCTGCCGATTGCGTTTGCCAGCATTTATTCGCTGAAAACAAAGAGCTCGCTGATGTTCATTCCCTCTTTGAGCCAACATTTGCTGATGACCAGCGTGCTCAAGGATGAACCGATTTTATTGCCCGATGTGCTGGTGTCCGCCGCGGCATCGCTCGGGCTTGCGCTGCTGCTGTTCGTTCTCACGGCGCGCCACTGGCGGCGCGAAACCATGCTCGGATGAAAATAATTGTATGAACGTTTAATAAGGTTGGTCGGCGCAAATAAATTAAGGGGAAACCTGTCTAGGAGTTCAAGTACACCGTATGTATACTATTTGGGGTCGCGTCATTTGGCTCCGGGGGTATTTGGCATGGAAGACTCTTCGTCCTCGCGGATAGGCATTGTTGCGTTTTTCGCAGTGGTGGCGGTTTCTGCGGCCACAATGCTGTGGTTATTTTGGCGCTTTCCTCTTCTGACAGCCATCGGCACGCTCTGCGTGCTGGCCGTTCTCGGTGTGCTCGCGCGGCTGTCTCGCTCCATCGAAGTCGACATTCAGGATTTGGATCGCACCGAACAGGGCGTCTAGACTGTCGGCAAACGGCGACAGCGCTCGTCCCAAACGAACTCAGCCAATTTGCGGATGCGCTTTCTGGTCTGAAGGTGGAAGGAACGGCTCATCGTACTTTGCTATTTCCCCGCCCCTTGGTTCGAATGACATATCGAACTGACTGGTCGGCGCTCCCTTGACCGGGCGTCTCACGGTGTGAAAGGCTATTTGCGCGATTCTCATTCCCGGATAGAGCTGAATGGGGATGTGGCCCAGATTCGCGAGTTCCAAAGTGATAATGCCGTTGTAGCCCGGATTGATAAAGTTCGCGGTAGCAATATTCAATCCTTCGCGTGCCCAAGACGAACGCGCTGTGACCACGCCCTTTAGATTCGTTGGCAACTGGACCCATTCCAGCGTGGGTACAAGGGTGAGGGAACCAGGGTGCAGCAGCAGTCGCTCTGCAAAGGTAAACTCGTAGCGAGAAAATTTCTGCCGTTGCCTACGTTCGCGAACCTGCTCGTCGTCCTGTTGACTCTCGTAGTTCTGCGGGTCGACGTGAGATAGCCCAGATGCTCGAACAAACAAAGCAACATGACCTAGACGCAAATCGATGGATACTGGCCCGATTTGTTCTTCTGGATCCAAGATCGGGGAAACATATAGTTTGCCGTGCCTCATCATCTGGAGAATCTCTTTGCTACTTAGCACGGGCACGTGATTTGCTCCTGCGATGCTTGTTCGTCTCCCAATAATCAACGGCGCTCTGTAACAGCACGGCTCGCTCGCAAAGCATGTTGACGCTTGCGAAGTCCAGCTTTTCTTCATTTCGCCGATCGCTATGCCAAGCGAGCCAACCCGCGAGCAGAATGGAACGAAAGTCCACATGTACGTTTGAAACATGAAGGGCTTTAGATACGACCGATTCGACTGGTGGTCTTGCCGCTAACAGTCGTTCGACCATTCGCTTGATTTCTGCCTGAGGCGGCATCGCAAACAGCGTTTTACCCATGGGTTGTAGGATTCTCTGTAAATTCCCCACGGCGGCTCTTATTTGTTTAGGCTGGAGCAACTGAAAAGCCCTCGGGACCTTTTGAGCGATCGCAGAAAGAGTGCCGAAGTATTTGGTCGCGGCCTGCTTAACAAGCGGCGGCGAGTTCATTGCATCACTCCATTTGAGACACTTTGCTGCGGAGTCAGTCATCCAATATCTAGTCAGGCCGGGAGGATGCGAACTTGAGACGGTCCGCATGTCGAACGGGAGAAGGAGAGAGCAGTTGGCTCCCAAATAGCTTGGCCCCATCGTCACCATACCAAATAGATCGCAGTAGAGTTCCTCTGGCCAGCTAATGTGTGCTTTTTCCACCATGAATTCGATGCTGAGTTTGCTTCTGGTGCGATACACCCATTTTTCAAAGTTACCCAAATCCGCAAGTGGGCTTTCGGCGACTAAAACATCTATTACCTCTTTCCGGAGTCGCGCGGATAATTTCGGAATGGCAAAGGCCGCATGGCCAATTTCATGACCTAAGATCGCGTGAAGCAACACAAAAGGCTTTAGCGAACGGGGAAAATTAATGCTGAAGAGCGGTCGTTGGAGTAGACCTGGGGCATTCTGTTCAGTTTCGACTTCGTAGGATGATAGCTCGTCGTCAGCAGAAAAAAGGAATAGCGGCGGTTCTCCGGAGTCGGCACCGCTACACACGCTGGTAGCCAATTCCTTCAACGACCGCGCAAATGGCCAAGAAAATTCCTCTATGTGTGAACGTTCGACTCGGCCGGTCAAGACACTTAAGCGTGACAACTGTACCCAGAGCTCCTGCAACTCATCAGTGTCGTTAACTCTAAGTGTATGGAACCCGATATCGATCAGGTCCAAGCGTGCCAAGCACTCGCGGTAGATATCGACGCTCGACTCAGAGCTATACGTATACCGCAGCGTGTTTCGGAGGAGAGATCTAACGTTCTTGCATTCCTGCAAGAGGAAGTCTGTCGGGCGCAGCATGCGCCTAGTTGCGAAGTGCCTTAGCGAATGTCTCTAGGAAAAGCTTCGCATGCCGAATGTCTTTGGCAGCCAAATTGAAATCTTTTTGGGTAATTTGAAGGAACAGCCCCTTCAAATGCTCGACCATCTGTTCCTTGGACATCGTTGCATATACGGCGTTGTGGGCGGCCTTAAGTGCTCGTTCCACGACCTCGGCCTCCATGTTTTCCTGTTGAAATTCTCGCTTTGTAGTCTCGCGACGATCTAATACCGCACGGTGCGATGGCTGTCGCAACGTTTCATAACGATACATTTCCAACAGTGTAATAAGGTTCTGAAAGTAAGCGCTTCGACGCGTCTTTGGCGGATTCGCGTCGAATTGGCTCAATGCGGACTGAGCCAGGATGCCATAGAGGACGCTCAAGCGACTTCGGCGAGTGCTTTCAGCTATTAGCATGCGATTACCTCCCTTTTGCTGATATGAAGATTGCCCCGAGAAAGCTATTTCTTGCTAGTCAACGTGGATGACCGTTCCCTATTCTACCCAAAATCGACCCAATAACTAGATCTAGTGCTTCGCGATTTATGAGAACACAATATATGGATGTGCATATTTCTATTTAATATCAGTGGTTTATCGAACGAAATACCGAGCGAATCGCGTATAGACTGCCAGTCATTTAAACCCATCATTGACCCAAATGACGCGTCGTTTACAAGGACTGCCCCTCGACCCATCTGGCTCCACTGTTCAACCCGTCCTGCAGGAACCGGTCCAACTCCGTGCCCGTGGCAGACTTGGCCTACCCCTGGAGATCGTTAAACGGGTCAGTTGGTTGGCTGGTCAGACGGCAGAAGTGAATTTCGCGCTGGCAATACTGAACGAGCCCGGACAGATTGCGCTTCGATCGTGGGAATCGGAGGCCCAACCAATTCTGGCGGAACGCAAAAGGCTGATCCAGGCAGAAGAGTATGAAACTCTGAGAATGCTGGAGGACAGATATCGACGAATTCAAGTTGCGAAGGATGGGCGCGTTACTCTGACGCTTACCCATATCCTCCACCTGGGCCTTCCGGTACATGACGACGCCTACGTCTTTGTGAGCCTGGTAGGCAAGGGCATAGAAATAATGTCACCAGCCTATCGAGATCACCAGATAAAGCGTGCCTCAGCCGCGTTCCCCGATCTCCCGTGATAGCGAAACGAATGCGAAGCTACAAGGCCGAGTGGACTAGCTAGCGTTGATTCAACGATTCAACAGTGCTCAAGCAGTCAGAAATATGTGTTTGTTATGGGACTCGTGTACTCGTATGCGGTAGTGGGCAGATTCGCTACTTGCCGATACAAAAGCTGCTGAATATTTCCCCGAGCAAATCATCACTGGTGAACTCGCCGGTGATTTCACCGAGCGCGAGCTGCGCGCGCCGTAAATCCTCTGCGAACAGCTCGAAGGCGCGCATCGTGCGCAAGGTTTCCGCAGCCTGAATCACGCAGGCTTGCGAGCGACGCAGCGCGTCGAGATGACGGCGCCGCGCCGACAGCGCGCCGCAGTCACCGCTCAGGTACCCGGCACGCGTCTTCAAGTGCTCGCGCAATAGCGGCAGACCTTCGCCCGTCTTGGCGCTCAAGAAAACTTGCGGAGGATCGTGCGATTCATCGGCTCGTGGAGCCACGCCGGTCAAGTCGATTTTGTTGAAGACCAGCGTGACCGGAACACCCGGCGGCAATTCCTCGAGCTCCGCACGCCAGTCGAGCGGCTCATCGGCCGCGGCATCCAAGATATAAAGCACGCGATCGGCGCGGTCGAGTTCGTTCCAGGCGCGGCGCACGCCTTCCGCCTCGGCCACATCGGCGGTGGCGCGCAGTCCCGCCGTGTCGATCAAGTTCAAGGGCAGGCCGTCGAGATGCACGTGCTGGCGCAGCACGTCGCGCGTGGTTCCCGGCTGGTCGGTCACGATCGCGATCTCATCGCCCACGAGCTGATTGAGCAAGCTGGATTTTCCGGCATTGGGCTTGCCGGCAATGACGACGTTCAATCCTTCGCGCAGCAGTGCGCCCTGGCGTGCCGCGGCCGTGATGGATTCGAAGCCGCTCAAGATATTCGCCATGCTGCGCCCGAGTACGCTGCCCGGCAGAAATTCGAGTTCTTCATCGGGAAAGTCTATGGCCGCCTCCACCAGAGTGCGCAGCTCGGTGATCTGCGCCTGCAGCGCGTTGATGCGCGCCGAGAACTCTCCCTGCATGGAGCGCACCGCCGCGCGCGCCGCCGCGGTGGTGCCGGCATCGATCAGGTCGGCGATGGCTTCCGCCTGCGCGATGTCGATTTTGCCGTTCAGATAAGCGCGTTCGCTGAACTCGCCCGGCCTTGCCATGCGGCAGCCCAGTTCGAGCAGCCGCTTCAGCAGCAAGTCCATGATGAGCGCGCCGCCGTGGCCCTGCAGCTCCAAGACGTGCTCGCCGGTATAGGAGGCGGGGGCGGCAAAGTACAAAGCCAGTCCGCGGTCCAGGGCTTCGCCGCTGCTGCTGCGAAAATCCGCGACTTGAGCCAGCCGTGGCTCGGGAACAACGTTGAGAATCGCTTGGGCGATGCGCGGCACGTCGGGCCCCGATACGCGTATCACCCCGACCGCGCCGCGCCCGGGAGCGCTGGCGATGGCGGCGATGGTATCGTTGGACGACACGGACAGCCTTGAGCTTCTAGCTGCGCTGCTTGGCAGCCTCTGCCTCGACCACTTGATTCACGCGCCACTGCTGCGCGATCGACAGCACCGTGTTCGTCAGCCAGTAGAGCACCAGTCCTGAGGGGAACCACGCCATCATGCCGGTCATGATCAGCGGCATGAACTGCATGATCTTGGCCTGCATGGGATCCGGCGGGGCGGGGTTCAATTTGAATTGCGCGAACATGGCGCTGCCCATGAGCAGCGGCAACACGAAGTACGGATCCTTCGAGGACAGATCATTGATCCACAGCAGGAAGGGCGTCTGGCGCATCTCCACGCTCTCCAGCAGCACCCGGTAGAACGAGATGAACACGGGGATCTGTACCACCATCGGCAGGCAACCCGCGAGCGGATTTATTTTTTCCTTCTTGTACAGCTCCATCATGGCGCGGCCCAGCTTCTCGCGGTCGTCCTTGAAGGTTTCCTGGATCTGCTTCATGCGCGGGCCGACGGCGCGCATCTTGGCCATGGAACGGCCGCTCGCCTGGCTCAAAGGATAGAACAGCAGCTTGATCAGTGCCGTGACGATGATGATCGACCAGCCCCAATTCCCAATGAGCTTGTGCACATAGTTGAGGCCGGTAAAGAGCGGCTGGGCCAGCACGGTCAGGACGCCGAAGTCGACGGTGCGTTCCAGGTTCCGGCCGAGCCCCGCCAGCTGCGACTGCAACTTCGGACCCACGAATAACTCTTCGTGGAACTGCGCTTTGGCACCGGCCGCGACTTCGGTCATCGGTCCGGTGGCGCTCACCAGGTAATCGTTGTTGAGCACCTGCAATTGATACTGATAGGGCTGATTGGCGGGCGGCACGACGGCGGCCACAAACTGATGCTGCAATGAGGCCAGCCAGCCGTTGCTGATGGCCGCGGCGTACTTGGCGTCCGTTTCATTCTCGACGTTCAGATCCTTGGACTTGGTGCCGTCATAAACGGCAGGGCCTTTGAAGGAATAGGTTTCGACATCGAAATATGAGCGCGAGGCATGTTCCCAATGGCGCAGGATCTGCGCGTACGAGGCTAGTTTTCGCGGCGCCGGGCCGTCGTTCTTAACATCGTACTGCAGACCGATGGCGTACTCGCCGCGCGTGAAAATGAATGTTTTGGTAACGCTCAGGCCCTGACCGTCCGTCCAGGTCAGGGGTACGCGCAGCTCCTTGGCGCCGGGCGCGAGGACGAATGTTTTTTCATCCGACTTCCACATCGCCAGATGCGAAGGAGAGGCTTCACCGGCGGCGCCGGTGAGCCCACTTTGCAGCACGTAGCGGGTCGGCGGCGGCTCATAACTCAACAGCCGCACGGGAATGTTCGGCCTGTCCTTGTGCTGCGGATAGTCGAGCAAGTCGGCGCGATCGAGCTCGCCGCCCTTCAGGTTGATGCCGACATCCAGCACGTCGGTGGTGATGTGCAGCGGCATGCTTGGACTCGATTCCGACGCGGCGGCGGGCGCGCCGAGGGTTGCGGGTGACGCGGCAGCGGCCGGAGCGCCGGCGGTCTGCTGCGCCGGCGCTTGTGCGGGTGCGGGTGCGGGTGCCGCCGTTGTCGCCTGCGGCACCGTATCGCCGAGAGTGCTTGCTGGAGGCGCGGCGGGGGCAGTACCGGATTGAGTCACGGCGCTCACCGGCGGCTCATAGTCATGCAGCCACGTCTGGTAATTCAGAAACAGAATCGCGGCGAGGACGCCCCAGAGCATGAGACGGATATTAGGCATGAGTCGCTCGCTTATCCGGCACAGGATCGTAACCGCCTGCCGTGAACGGATGGCAGCGCAGGAGGCGGCGCAGACCGAGCCAACTTCCTCGCAGGACGCCGTAGCGTTCAATCGCCGCGTGCGCGTAGCACGAACAGCTGGGATAGAAGCGGCAGTTGGCCCCAAGCATGGGGCTGATGGCGAGCTGATACCCGCGGATGCTCCACATGAATATTTGGCGGGGCTTTACCATTGCTGCGTGATCGACTTCCAATGCTGATCGAGGCTGGCGCGCAAATCCTTAAGCTTGGCCAATCGCGCGGCGTCTCGCGCGGAGACGGTAACATCGACCGGCGGCAATGAATGTTGGTTCAAACGAAAGGACTCTCGTGCGAGGCGTTTGATGCGATTGCGTGATACGGCGGTGCCGAAGGTGCGCGTCGCGATGCTCAAACCCAATCGAGGATAGGTTTCATGATTGGCCAGCACGGATAAACTAAAAAATGCATCGGAGAATTTTTTGCCGTGCCGCTTCACATCACGAAATTCGGCCGGCTGGTGCAAACGCTTGCGCGGCTCGAACGTCAGTTTACGGATCTAGACAGCCTGAGCGCGTTAGGGACAGAGACGCTTGCGGCCCTTGGCGCGGCGCCGGGCCAGCAATCGACGGCCGCTCTTTGTGGCCATGCGCGCACGAAAACCGTGGGTACGGGCACGATGTAGATTACTGGGATTAAAGGTACGTTTCATAGCGCGACTCGGACGAAAACCACGGGTTAAATCAATGGCCTAAGCTGTTTAAGAAAGGCGGCAAGGGTACTGAGCGTGCATGGATGTGTCAATAGACAGCCCCTTCAACTTGGAGCTAGACTCGCTGCCCTTTCGTTCGTTTGCCCCATGCCCCAACCCTCAAGGAGAGCGCTCTTGCCGGAGTCGCTATGGAACCGCTGTCTGCGAGTGCTCGAGGGCGAGCTCCCGGAACAGCAGTTCAATACCTGGGTGCGGCCCCTGCAGGCGATCGAGCGGGACGGTGAATTGAAGCTGCTGGCGCCGAATCGCTATGTCATCGAGTGGCTGGGCCAGAACCTGCTGCCGCGGATCAAGGAACTCATTCTGGCGTTTGCCGAGGGGCTTGCCCCGGAAGTGGCGCTCGATGTGGGCACGCGGGCCGGCGTCATCGTCCCGGCCGCCGCGCCGATCGCCCGGGATGACGGTGCGGCCGCGGCCAGAATGCGCAAGCTGCTCGCGCCGACGGTGCTGGGCAGCCGCATCAACGCCGACTTTACCTTCGACGGCTTCGTCGAAGGCAAGAGCAATCAACTCGCCAAGGCAGCGGCGATTCAGGTCGCTGGCAACCCCGGCAAGGCGTACAACCCGCTGTTCATCTATGGCGGCGTCGGCCTGGGGAAAACGCATTTGATGCACGCGGTGGCCAACAAGCTCAAGGAGCGCAATTCCGAGGCGCGCCTCGCCTACGTGCACAGCGAAAGATTCGTGGGCGACATGGTGAAGGCCTTGCAGCACAACACCATCAACGATTTCAAGACCGCGTATCGATCCTTGGACTGCCTGATGATCGACGACATCCAGTTTTTTGCGGGAAAAGACCGCTCCCAGGAAGAGTTTTTTCATACCTTCAACGCGCTGCTCGAAAGCCAGCAGCAGGTGATATTGACCTGCGACCGCTACCCGAAGGAGGTCGACGGGCTCGAGGAGCGGTTGAAGTCGCGTTTCGGCTGGGGCTTGACCGTTGCCATTGAGCCGCCGGAACTCGAAACCTGTGTTGCGATCCTGATGAGCAAGGCGGCGATGACGCATGTCGATCTTCCCGAGGAAGTCGCCTTTTTCATCGCCAAGCGGATCCGCTCGAACGTGCGCGAATTGGAAGGCGCGCTTCGCCGGGTCGTTGCGACTTCCAATTTTACCGGAAGACCGATTACGCTGGAGTTCGCCAAGGAGGCGTTGCGGGATCTGTTGGCGTTGCAGGAAAAATTGGTCACGATTGAAAATATTCAGAAGACCGTGGCCGAGTACTACAAAATCAGGATTGCAGATTTGCTGTCAAAACGTCGCAGCCGTTCGATCGCTCGGCCGCGCCAGGTCGCGATGGCGTTGGCGAAGGAATTGACCAACCACAGCCTGCCGGAGATCGGAGACGCGTTCGGCGGCCGGGATCATACGACGGTGCTGCATGCGTGCAGGCGGGTCAAGGAGTTACGCGAGACGGAGCGTCGCATCGGCGAGGATTATCTGAACCTGTTGAGAACTCTGGCGGGATAGGGTAGGAAAAGCTGTGGATGAGTCTGTGGATAAAGATATCCACAGTTCGATGACAGGTTCTGGCAAGCCTGTGGACAAGTGTTGAGGTTGTTTCGTCTGATTGTAGGATATTGATTAATATAGTGTTTTTTGCCTTATGCACTGGAATTTGGTCCTTCATTAATCATAGTAATAATCTCTTTTAAGAATCTAAATCTAAGATTGATAAGACGGTGAGCCCATGAAATTGACGGCAGAGCGCGAGAAATTATTGACCCCATTGCAGGCGGTAATCGGGGTGGTGGAACGGCGCCAAACCATGCCGGTGTTGGCCAATGTGTTGCTGGGTGTTCGCCAAGGACAGTTGCTCATTACCGCCACGGATTTGGAGGTGGAGTTGGTGGCGGCGACCGAGGTCGCGGTCCAGGACGCCGGCGACATCACCGTCCCTGGGCGAAAATTTCTGGATATTTTGCGGGCGCTGCCCGAGAAGCTGTCGGTGTCGTTGAGCGTCGAGGGCGAGAAAATTGTGATCAAGGCGGGTCGCAGCCGGTTTAGTTTGTCGACGCTGCCGGCGGCGGACTTTCCGGTGATCGATGACATCAGCGCGCAGCAAACGGTGCAACTGCCGCGCAAGGAATTATTGCGGTTGCTGGAAAAGACGCATTTTTCGATGGCGCAACAGGATGTGCGCTACTACCTGAACGGCATGCTGCTGGAAATCGACGCACAGGTGTTGCGCGCTGTAGCCACCGACGGGCACCGCCTGGCGTTGTGCGAAACGGCGTTGGCCGTGAAGGCGAAGAACTCCCAGCAGGTCATTGTGCCGCGCAAAGGCGTGTTGGAGTTGCAGCGAGTGTTGAATGACGACGGCGTTGCCGATGTTGCCATAGGAACCAACCACGTTCGTGCGCAGATCGGCGACATTCGCTTCACTTCGAAGCTGATCGATGGCCGTTTCCCGGAGTATTCTCGGGTCATTCCGGCCGCGCCCGCCTCCGCCATCCGCGCGGATCGGGATGTGCTGCGCCAGGCCCTGCAGCGCACCGCCATCCTATCCAACGAGAAATACCGCGGCATTCGCGTCACCGTGAAAAAGAACATGCTCACCGTGCAGGCCCACAATCCGGAGCAGGAAGAGGCTGAGGAGGAGATCGAAGTCGGCTACGAGGGCAACGATCTGGAAGTCGGGTTCAACGTGAATTACCTGCTCGATGCCCTCGCCGCCATCGACGGACAGGAAGTTGAACTGGGACTCACCGACAGCAATAGCAGCTGCCTGATTCGGTCACCCGGCAATGCCAATGCGCGCTACGTCGTGATGCCGATGAGGCTATAAGCGGTGGCTTTGAGCCGGCTGCAAGTAACGGATTTCCGCTGCTTGCAGTCGGCGGAACTCGAGCTCGATCCGCAATTCACGCTCATCAGCGGCCCGAACGCCTCCGGCAAGACCAGCCTGCTCGAGGCCATGTATGTCTTAGGACGGGGGCGCTCGTTTCGGACCCGGCGGTTGGAGCACCTGATTCGGCATGGCGTCGAGCGGTTCGTGGTCTTCGGTGAAGTCGATAGCGCCAATCGCCGAGTGCCCATGGGGGTCGAGGGATCGCGGGCCGGAATCCGCGCCCAGATCGACGGAGACAAGCCTTCCTCGCTGGCCGAGTTGGCGCTGCAGCTGCCGGTGCAAATCATTGACCCGGAAGTCCACCATCTCATCGAAGAAGGTCCAAGCCGCCGCCGCCGATTCTTGGACTGGGGTGTGTTCCACGTGGAGCAATCCTTCGTGGGTCATTGGCAGCGATACCAACAGGTGCTCAAGCAACGCAACGCAGCCCTGAAGACCCACCAACCCAAAAGCGTTGTGTCGGTGTGGGACAGCGACCTGGTGCGCTCCGGGGAACTGCTGTCCGCTGCCCGATCGCGCTACGTCGCCGCCTTGAGTCCGCGGGCCGAGGCCATCGGGCGGAATCTGCTGGGCATGGAATTGTCCTTGAGCTACCGCAGCGGCTGGGCCAAGGATCAGAGCATGGCGGAAGCACTCCAGCAAAGCTGGAATCATGATCAGGAAGCGGCTGCCACCCAGGTCGGACCGCATCGCGCGGAGCTCGTGATCCGCTTGGACGGAACCGCGGTCAAAGACCGGATCTCCCGAGGACAACAGAAGTTGCTGGCCGCGGCGTTGCTGATTGCTCAGATCAAGCTGTTCCCGGAAGGCTCACCCGTGCAACCCAGCTTGCTGCTGGACGACCCGGCAGCCGAACTGGATGACGACCATTTGGCCGGCCTCATCCGAGAGGTTTCGTCGCAGTCGGTGCAGTTGATCGTGACCACGCTGCATGGGGAGTTCTCGGCGTTCGGCGAGCCCGGGCGGCGGTTCAAGATGAGCGGCGGAAAGGTTTCACCTGGGTAGATGTTCCACGTGGAACGCGGCGGTCACGAGCGACGCGAGTTGAGTCCAGGGGACCAGGGGAGGTGGGTTGCGCGGAGGCAGACGTCGCGATGCATCGGCGGTTTCGCTTTATGGGAATACAATGGCGCGCGGTTCAACCGCAGACCCTCAACCATGTCCGGAGAGATTTATGGAATCGAATCCTCTGAAGATAATCGTGGCGGTCCTGGTCACTGTTGGCTTGCAAACGGTTGCGCTGGCATCTGGGTGGAACCGCAGTGTGACTGTTACCACGATAGGCGAAAATAACGTCGCCGGCGAGGTCGTCCAATTTACGGTTGGTGAGGTCGTCGACAACCCCGGGCATTGCCCTGATGCTACGGGGTACGCCATTCGCGATCCGGCAACCCTGAGGGGCTCCCTTGCACTGCTCACTTCGGCCATGGTTTCGGGCAGGCACATAGACATATTTGTAACGGGTACTTGCGACCCAACCGGCATGCCCAACGTTGTCGGGGTTATTCTGCGATGAC
>Ga0210406_10003815_pt1 | contig 16346 bp, 12 predicted proteins | sample IncBWC30MmetaG_FD_155454 | JGI IMG/M metagenome (GOLD analysis project Ga0210406, IMG submission 155454) | Forest soil microbial communities from Barre Woods Harvard Forest LTER site, Petersham, Massachusetts, United States - Inc-BW-C-30-M | ecosystem: Environmental > Terrestrial > Soil >... | reverse complement strand
GTCGCCGTCATCTTGCCGCCCGTTGCGCTCCACATCGCGTTCGAAGTCCGCACCGCGTAGGCATTAAATCCCTTGTTCGTTCCCGCAAAACCTGAGCGCGTACGCCCATAACCAAGCGGCAATACCACCGTGTTTTCCGCTTGCCCCGGCACTGTCCACGTCGCCGCAGTCACCTTGCTGCCGTTCAGTTCGATGTCCACCACCGTCGAGCGAATCTGCCCGTGCTCGCCGCCGCGTGAAACCACTTTGTGCGCCAGGTCGTTCTTCTGCGCGAATTTCGGGCTGACCAGCGCCGCGTTATCCCAGGTCAGTTTGGTCACCGGCTTCGGCAATTCCTGCAGCCATCCATTGTTCGCAAAGCGTCCGTCGTACACCGTTGGATCCGGCCGGAAAATGTACTCCACCTGGTCGGCCGGCATTCCCTTGAACGCGGGCAAACTTGCCGGATCGAATTTCAATGCCGGATTGATCGCCGGCAATTTCGTTCCGGCAATCACGCCGTCGTTCAGCCACTTCCGCCAGCCGGCGTCAATCGAGGTCTCGAGATGCGTTGACGCTTCCGTCCAATACGCGCGCACGGCGTCGTAAGGCGGCTGCCCCGGTTTGTCGCCGAACGCCGCCACCACGTCATGCGCCGACTTCGTGTAATACAATGGCGAAATCAGCGGCTGCACGATGCTCGCGGTCCCATCGTAAGCCCGCGCATCGCTCCACGACTCCAAGTAATGCGACTCCGAAACGTGCCACTTGCAGTAAGCCGACGTCTCATCAAAATAGGGGCTCAGATGCACCGATGTGTGCACCTTTTTTAGCTTGGTAACAAAATCGAAATCGTGCGGCGCGTCGTAAACCGGATTGCCGCCTAGCATCACCAGCAAATCCACTTTGCCGGTATCCATGTCGGCGCAAAGTTCCCGCAAAGATTCCAGCTGATTGACAGGTTCCGCTTCCACAGGCTCCGTGTAATAAACCGACGTGCCCACATTCCCGAGCGCCGCGTTAATCGCATGCGCCAGCGCGTGCACCGTCGCCGACTGTTGCTCGCCTGCAATCACCAGCGAATTGCTGTGCGCCTTTTGCAAATCGGCGACGACCGTGTTCAGCCACTTTTCCGCATCCCTCGGCAGGCTCACCGCATTGCCACGACCCAACTTCGCCGCCAGTGCCCGCGCAAACAATTCGATATCGCACGCACGCATCGGCAACTTATTATCCGCTGAGGATCCGGTCACCGTCGGAGTCGGCTCCACCACATACAACCGGTTCATCGAATCATTCGTGCCTTCGAGCTTGCGCCGCCTCGCCCATTGCTTCGCGTACGAAATGTGCCCCGGCCCGCTCGCCAGGAAATCCGCGTCCAGCGACAGAATCACGTCCGCCTTGCCCGGCACGTAAACCGTGTTCACCACGCGGCCAAACGCCAGCTTCGCGCCCTCGCGCGCTCCATCGCTTACCGCCGGCTCCCACTGGTGCCACTTCGCCTGCGGATAAAGTGCCAGCAATTTGCGCAACTGAGACGCCAGCGTCGGCGAAGTCACCGTCCCGGTCAGAACGCGGAAACCCGCTCCGCCGGCGGCTCTGGCGCCCGTCGCCGCTTCCTGCGCGGAGCCCAGGAACGAGGACCACGCCCGAATCTCGCCGCCTTCCAACACTGTCTGCGCGCGGTCCGGATCGTACAAATTCAAAATCGAAGCCTGCACCATCGCACTCGTCGAACCCATGCTCGACGGGTGATCCGGATTCCCTTCAATCTTCGTCGGCCGCCCTTCGTGGCTTTCCACCAGCACGCCAACGGCGTCCGCGCCAAACGGCATCACGGTCGCATAATAATTCGGCTTCCCCAGCACCATGCCGTCCGGCTGCTTCACGTACGGCACGATGTGCGATTCATCCGGCCGCCCGCAGCCCGCGAGCCCAGCCAACGCCAACGACGCTCCCATCAATTTCAGGAAGTCGCGCCGGTCCACCGCGTCATCCCACTCCGAAGCGTGCCGCGGAAATTCCCGGTGCAGCAATTCCTCGAAATGCGGATCTTCCGAAAGCTCTTCCAGCGTCCGCCAGTACTGCTTTCCGCTCTTGTCTTTCAGCTTTTCGCGGACCGTGGAAAGTTCCAGCCGGTGCTCCCGCAAAGTGTCATCCACGATCTCATCGTCTTCGTGATCGTGCCCCAATGCGGGATTCGAGCCCTGTAGACTTGGCGGGCCTTGCAGAATGCGCAGTTGCTTGTCGTGTTCGTGATCGCTCATAGCATCCATTAGCGATGACAGGTCGAGCAGCTCGTCAGCTCGACCGTCGTTCGCAGCTTATACTCCGCCGCAAGTTGCCGTCCCACTTGTTCCTGGTTTGCGGGCGCCTTCCAGTCCATATTGAAAACCTGATCCTTCGGGCGAAGATTCGGTTGCGGATTCCGGTGGCACTCCAGGCAAAAATTCATGTTCAAGGGCGCTGCCTGGAACATCAACGGCATCTGGTTTACGCTGCCGTGGCACGAAGAGCAGCCGATGCCTTTGTTAATGTGAATGCTGTGGTTGAAATAAACGTAGTCCGCCAGCCGGTGCACCTTCGTCCATTTAATCGATTCATCCGTCCGATAGCTCTCGCGAACCGGTTCCAGGTATCCCACGTTGTTGAAGAGCACCGAATGGCAGTTCATACAGGTTTTGGTTGGAGGAATTCCCGCGAAGGCCGAGCTTTCGACACTCGTGTGGCAGTACCGGCAATCGATCCCGTCATCACCGACGTGGTGTTTGTGGCTGAATTGAACCGGCTGGCTTCGTGTGACGCGCTGGTTGGTAATGTAGGGCGATCTTGCTACGACGAGCACCGCCGTCAAAGCAACTCCCGCAAGAGCGGCCACTCCAAGCAAGCTGGCCCGGGCAATAAAGTTTGCACTGCGGTGGAAGATTTGTGCCATGTCAGAGTTGCGCTAGAGCGAAGTTCTTCCCCATGAGCGTTGGTCCCCCGAAGTTTTCCACTCTTACGCCGGACAGCGCATGTCCGGGTCCATCAGCGACCGATTAGTGTCCAATAATTTTTCCGGGAATGCAACTCATATCCATTTTTTCTGGGATTTGAATTCTTCAAACGTAAGATCAACGCACCGTCCAGGCTTTTTGAACATTTCGAAATAATTCAAAATCTCGTATCATCGTGGTAATTCTCCTCAAAACAGAACCGCTTCCCCTTCTTTGTCCCGCACTCCCCGCTCTCTTCCCGATAAGCCTTTCTTATGATTCCCCTCAGCCTATTCCGCTCTTGCTGATGGCCCGCGCCATGCTATGCTTTTTATGTTCTTCATCACTTTGCAGGCTCGGCCTGCAGGCTCCGGCCCTTCCCGGAGCAGCCATGCAAACCCGCTGGGGCGTGGTCCAACTGGTAGGACACCTCACTGTTAATGAGGACGGTGAAGGTTCGAATCCTTCCGCCCCAGCCAATTTTCCCCTCTCAACTTCACTATCGGGTTTTGCCCGTCAGCTTGTTCAACTCTTGAAATACGCCGTCGTCAATCTTCACCGACGCCGTCGCAACGTTCTCTTCCAGGTGTTCCACGCGCGAGGTGCCAGGAATTGGCAGCATCACCGGCGAACGCCGCAGCAGCCACGCAAGCGCCAACTGCGATGGCGTAATCTTCGCCTGTGCCGCGATCTTGGCAAGTTTGCTGCCCGCCGCCGACAACTGCCCCGCTCCCAACGGAAACCAGGGAATAAACCCGATCTTCGCGCGCTCGCAGTACTCCACCACGTCCTCCGCCCCGCGATCCAGCACGCTATAGCGGTTTTGTACCGTGACGATGGGCACGAGTTTCCGCGCATGTTCGATCTGCGCCACGCTCACCTCCGATAGCCCGATGTGTTTGATTTTCCCTTCCGCCTGCAAGTCCTTTAATGTCCTCAGTTGGTCTTCCGCCGGCACCTTGTCGTCAATTCGGTGCAATTGAAAAAGATCAATCCTCTCGACACGCAACCGCCGCAAGCTCCCCTCGCACGCCTCGCGCAAGTGTGCCGGCCGGCCGTTCATTACCCAGTTATCCGGACCCGGGCGGTCAAATCCCGCCTTCGTGGCAATCACCAATTCTTTTGGATATGGGTGGAGCGCCTCCGCGATGATTTCTTCGCTGACCGACGGCCCATACGAATCCGCCGTGTCAATAAAGTTGATCCCTAGCTCGATCGCCTTCCGAAGCACTCGAATTGCCTCGGCGCGATCCTTCGGCTCTCCCCAAATTCCCTTGCCGGTAATCCGCATCGCCCCAAAGCCCAGCCGGTGAACCCGAAGATCCCCTCCAATCACAAAATCTCCGGCTTTCGCCGCCGGACGCTCTGCACTCGTTTGCGTTGCGCTTGTGCTCTTCATCTCTGGCCTTCTTTCTGTCCGTCGTCTCTCATCCGGAATCGCGAGCCATCACCCACGCTGATTTGGTGTCTCGCGCAATCCTTCCCGCCTCTCACGCATCGTTGACGCGATTCGGCCCGCTTAGTTCAGATGAACAAGTCGCCCCTGTTGTTGCAGCTTTTTTTCGATTCAAAGGCCGTATCCGGCGAGGAGCCACAGGCGATCAAAGTGGGAAGCGGTCCCGCCACGTCCTACAGGTACACCGCGGAAAGGCGAGAGCGCAAAACTCCGCTCCTGTGCTGCGGCCTGGGCGCGCGGCAAATTTCCTGGCGAACATGCTGGGCGCCATCTCATAAACGGTTTTCAGGGGGTCGGAGCTTTAGCTCCGACATTTGGAGCCCTCAAGAACGGGCTTCAGCCCCTGGGGACACTCTTCCCAATCCAAACCCCATTTAGGAAATTGGTTTGAGTTGCGATTTAACGAATCACCCTTTTTGTGTTGGCAGTCCCGCCCCGATCCAGCCTTTCCACCCGCCGTCCATCGATTCCACATTCGTATAACCCATCTTTTGCAGATTGTCCGCCGTCAGCGCCGAACGAAAACCTCCGCCGCAGTACAGAACAATCTTCGCGCCCGTGTCCGGCACGCGCTGTTCAATGTCGCGTTCAATAATTCCTTTTCCCAGATGAATCGCTCCCGGCAAATGCCCCTGCGCCCATTCGCTCTCTTCCCGCACGTCCACCAGCACGAATTTCTCTCCCGCATCCATGCGGCGCCTCGTATCGACCACATTTGTCTCCTTGATCCGCTTCTTCGCATCATTCACCAGCGCAAGAAATTTTTCCGCATGTGCCATGGGACTCTCCTTATCGATTCAGTTTGCAGAAAACCATCATAACGCTTCATCTCCAAAGAAAAAGGGCGTCTGGCATGGCTGCGGACGCCCCTTCATGCCGAACCATTCCAATTCTCAGCAGCTAGGGTTTCTCCGCCCCTGCCTCCGCTGCCGGAATCGGAGTCGCCGTTTCGGCCCCCTGCGGATCCTGGCTCCTGTTCGTGGATTGTTCCACTGGCACTCTGCATCCTTGTTCCGGCTCTTGCCCGCGGCGTCCAGCTGTAAACCGGCTCGTCTCTCTCACGCGTGTTCGCAGGCCATCAATCACTCCTGGAATCGCGTTGTGCTTTTCTCCTCGAATCAGGTAAATCATCAAGGCAGCTTCCCCCGGCGCGTCGGCGCTCGACGTGATCCCCACGCCCTGCACGCCCGGCTGTTTCATCAATTCATCCACGTGCGCCGCATGAACTGCCTTCGCGCGTTCCACTTCTGTTTTTTCCAGCGCGCTCACCCCAAATCCATCTTGTGCTGGAACGATTCGCGATGCCGCCTCATATTCCAGAATTCCGTGCGGTGCCGCCCCTTCCATCGCCACGATTCGCGTCCCCACGCCTTCAATCGTTGCCGGCAGCGCCGTCGGCTCCTGTCCCGGATTCACCACGATCAGCACGGCGGCTTCTCCAGGGCGATCCATGCTCGCCGCCACGCCCACCGCATAGATATAAGGATTCGCCAGCAGTTCAGGCGCATGCAGATCGCGCGCCCGCTGCGCCAGCGCTATCGAAGCAGCATCCACGGAAATAGCCGCCCGTGTCGCCGTCTGCACCGCCGCACCCGCCAACGTGCACCCGATCACCGTGTGCGTCGAAGCGCTTCCAACAAACGATGGCTGGTTCCCCTGCGTGTCCGCCAGCGCCGTCAGCACATCGCCCACCGGATTTCCCACCGTGTCCGTGTCCGATCCCCCGTAGAGAAGCGCCACAGGGTCCGCCGTCAGTTGATCCACAATCAGCGACCCCGAGTCTCCTGCAGAGCTGAACCCTCCGCCTGACACCGCAATCTGATTACTGTATGTGACGTTGAAACCCGTTGTTGCGCCGCATGGTGTCGGGTACATCACCGATGTGCTCAAGTTCGTCACGGAAACCGCCGAGCATGTCAGACCGGTAGTCCGGCCGCTCTTCGCCACCTGCTCTCCGATGGAAGCAAGAATTCCTCTGCCCAGATGCGGCGGCCCGGGATCCGGCGTGCTTCCGGTGGCCGTGCTGCCCAACAAAAGAATGTTCCCCGTCGAATCCACCGCGCCCGGCACGATCAGCGCAATCGCGGCATCAACATTCGCGCCATTCTGCAGCTTCACAAACGAAGTCAGATTCGCCACCGTATGCGTTCCCGCGGTCGAGCAGTTCGTATCAATAATCCCCGGCTGCGAAATCGGCTCCCCTGGCGACGCCTGATTGGTCCTCGCCAGCACGTGGTTATTGCTCAAAACGTAGAAGTTTCCGTTCCTGCTCAACAGGGACCCCAGCGTGCCGCCGCAACAAAAAAACTTGGTTCCTTGCGTGCTCGTGTCGTCAACGTTTCCGCCCGAAGTCCCCAGCTTGACCGGCAAGCTCTGCGCGCTCTGATTTTGGTTCGATTGAAACACCTGCACGCGGCCCGTTCCCATTTTTGTCGTGTCCGCCTGCGAAACCGCAGTCACCACTACGCTGGAAGGATTTGGCAATACAGTCGGCGCCGTATACAGACCGCCGGCTGTAATCGTTCCGACGGTGGAATTCCCTCCCGCCACTCCTGCCACTTCCCAGTTCACGGCAGTGTTCGTCGTCCCTGTCACCGCCGCGCTGAACGGCACTGTCTGTCCAACCACCACCGACGTCGCGGTCGGAAACACTGCGACCGTGATTCCCGTCGGATTCCCGCCGCTTGCGGAATGTCCGCCGCCGCATCCCGCGCACCACAAAATGGCCAGGGTCAGGAATAGTTTTCCGCTTCGCCCCATCGTCATCCCTCGCATGTTCATCCCGAGAAAGGCTAGTATGCAGCTGCATAGCCACTGGGAATCTGCATTGTCCGAGTGACCTACCTGTCGCCTGCGGGCCGGGCAGGACTTCCAAGAATATTCTAACGCTCTTCACTTCTTGCGCGCGCCGGTAACTATTCACCTTGTAGGGGCGGGGCTTGCCCCGCCATCTTGAGTTACTCCTGCCGTTGGTGCGACTCCGTCCGCGTGCTTGCCACAGGTAGGCGCGGGGGCAGCACACTTCTTCAATCCAAATCGCGCCAGTTCGGGCCGGTTCCCATCTCCACCACGATCGGGACGGCCAGTTTGTGGACGTTCTCCATCTCTTCTTTCACCAGCTTTTCCAGTCTGTTCTTTTCCTTCACCGGCAGTTCAAACAGCAGTTCGTCGTGTACCTGCAAAATCATCTTCGCAGCCAGCTTTTCTTTCTTCAGCCGTGCGTCAATCGAAATCATTGCCATCTTGATCAGGTCCGCCGCCGTTCCCTGCAACGGCGAATTCAGCGCCGTGCGTTCCGCGAAATTCCTCAGCTGCACTTGCGGCGAACTGATCTCCGGGATCGGCCGGATCCTTCCAAACAAGGTCCTCGCCACTCCCGTCTTCCGCGTTTCCACCAGCGCGTTGTCCAGGTACTGCTTCACTCCGCGATACCTGGTGAAATACGCGTTGATGAATTGTGACGCCTCTTTCTGCTCGATGCCCAGTTGCTGCGCCAGGCCAAACGCCGATAGCCCGTAGATAATTCCAAAATTGATCGCTTTGGCCGCCCGGCGGTGCTCCGCCGTCTGGGCCATCGGTCCCACGCCGAACACTTCCTGCGCCGTTCGCGCGTGGATATCTTCGCCGTTCCGGAACGCCTCCGTTAGCACCGGATCCTTCGAAAAGTGCGCCATGATTCGCAACTCAATCTGCGAATAATCCGCCGACAGCAGAATTTGCCCCTTTTGTGCTACAAACGCCGCGCGAATTTCTCTTCCCAGTTCGCTGCGGATCGGAATGTTCTGCAAATTCGGATCGCTCGAACTCAGCCTTCCCGTCGCCGTCCCCGTTTGCGAAAAACTCGTGTGCAACCGCTTCGTCTCCGGATGAATCAGCTTCGGCAACGCATCCACATACGTGGATTTCAGCTTCGCAATCTCGCGATATTCGATCACCTTCCCCGGCAGTTCGTGCTGCTCCTTCATCTCCTCGAGGATGTCCGCCGCCGTAGACCGCACTTTTCCTTTACCCCGCCGCGCGGGTGGCTGCAAGTTCAGCTTGTCGAACAGAATCTCCGCCAGTTGTGTCGGCGAATTCACGTTGAATTCCGATCCCGCCAGCTTCCAGATCTCCTTCTCCAGCCGCCGGACTTCCTTTTCCATCGAGTGCGACATCTTCGCCAGCGCGTCCGGATCCACCAGAATTCCGGTGCGTTCCATCGCTGCCAGCACTCCCGCCAGCGGCAGATCAATTTTTTCGTAAACGTTGTCGAGTCCCTGCTCTTCCACCTCTTTCCGTAAAATTGGCGCCAGTCGTTGCAGATAATCCGCCCGCTCCCCCGCGCCTCCGCCGATCGGCGCATTGAACTGCCGGAAAATCACGTCCGCAAAATTGTGGTTCGCGGTCGTCGGCCGCAATAAATACGAATAAAGCTGCGTGGCGTGTTCGATCCTTTCCCCGCTGCCCGCCAAAAGTTGAAACAGTTTCGGATCGTGCACAATTTTTCGCCGCTTCGCATCCTGCACCGCCGCGGCCAGCGCTTTCATTGCTTCGCCCCTCTCGTCCGCCCAAACCGCTCGCCCCTCGCCCTCTTTCTGCGAAACCTCAATACCGGCAACGCGCGTACCGAATCCCTCCGCCTCGCGTTCCCCAGCCTCCAGGTTCAGCCACACAGCTAGTTCAGCCTTCGCGGGCAATTTTTTCAGGTACGCCTTGAACTCCTCCACGTTTGCAAACTGCGCGTAATCCTTTTTCTCCCCGCCGCCCGTCGCTTGCGATTCTTCGCTCGTTCTTCCGGTTTCGGCACTCGCCCCGCTCGCCAGCAACTCCTTCAGCAGCGAATTAAATCCCAGCTCCCGGTAAAGCTCCGCCAGCGCCGCTGGATCACCCGCGCGCACCTGCAGCTTCTCCAGGTCCACTTCCAGCGGCACATCCAGGTCGATCGTCGCCAACTGCTTGCTCATCATCACTTGCTCTCTCTGCTGTTGCAGCGCTTCGCGGTATCTTTTGTTCGTCACCTCATCCGCGTGATCCAGCGCGCTCTCCACGCTTCCGTACTTCTGAATTAACTCCGTCGCGCCCTTTTCTCCAATTCCCTTCGCACCCGGAATGTTGTCCACTGTGTCGCCGAGCAGCGCCATCAGGTCGATCACTTTCTCCGGCGGCACGCCCAGAATTTCCGTCACCTTCGCCGCGTCCACAATCGTGTCCGCCTTCGCTCCGCCCGACCCTGTTCGCAAAATCCGTACACCGGAATTCACCAACTGCATCATGTCCTTGTCGTTCGACACCACCAGCACGTCCAGCTTATTCGCCGCCTTTTTGGCCATCGTGCCGATCACGTCGTCGGCCTCGTACCCATCCAGCTCCAGAATCGGCAGCCGCATCGCCTCGCAAAGCCGCCGCACGTACGGCAGCTGCACGCTCATCTCATCCGGCATCGGCGGCCGCTGCGCCTTGTACTTCTCAAACAATTTGTCGCGAAACGTCGGCTGCCGCGTATCGAACACGATCGCCACGTACTCCGGCTGGTAGTCCTTCAACAGCCTCCTCACGATATTCGCGAACAGGAACGGCACCTTCGTCGGAATGCCGTTCGGCGCATTCATCCGTATCATCGGCGCATAAAATGCCCGGTAAATGTGCGCCATCGCATCCACAAGGAACAATTTTTTCGCGGGAGAAGACATGCGGGCGAGTATAGCAAAGCTCGCTGCCGCTGGCCGCTCGCCAACAGGAGCAGAAATGCGGCCGCTTCTGTGTGGCACAGCCATTCATGGCTGTGCTCTTGGGGTTCTCTCGTTTTGTAGCGCCCGTCTTCCGAGGTTGGCCGCTCGTCAACAAAACGAAAGGGCGCACGCAAGTGCGCCCTTTTCATTTGTCATTTGTGAAGCTAGTCTACGGTTTCGGCGTTTCAGCCGCGCCCGCCGCCTGCGTCACCAGCAGCATCTGTGTCCCGCTGTCCAGATGCAGATTCTTTCCCGCAGAAGTGATGACCGATCCTTGCGCCGCGCCCGTTGTCGCTGAGCTCAGATTGACTCCCTGCAGGCCAAAAACTCCCTGGCTGCTTGATGTCAATTGACCCGCGGCGTTCAGGCCGCCAACTGCGCCCTTGCTCGCCGCAGCGGTATTCGTCGCTGAATGAGCCGTGGAGTTCAGCGCTCCGCCTGCCGTGCTGCCTGCGCCCGCGGCCGTATTCGTCACCGTCCCTGCAGCGCCGCCTGCCGTTGAGGTCACTCCTCCCAGCGCTCCGCCACCCGTGGCCCTGCCCGACCCGGCGGCGTACGATCCGGCGCCGCCCGCCGCGGCCAGGTCATCGCCGGCATTCGCGGTTGCGGCCGACTGCGCCGATGCTAACGCCTGGATCGCCACGTTCAATGGCACTTCCTGCCCGTTCTTCAGGATCGCTTTGTCAAACACGATGCCCAACGCCGATTCCGAATCTCCCTTTGCGCGAGCCGAGGCCTGGGTTACGTGTCCCACAAGTTTCGATCCCTTCGGTATAATCGTCTTGCCTTTCGATTTTGTCGGCTCGGTCGTGCGCGCCGCAACCGGGTCCCCTGGCTTCGCTTTCTTGGAATCAATCGGCGCGCTCAACTCCGCATTGATCGCTGTGCCGCTTCCGAGCGAAGCATTGGTTTGCCCATTCTGGGTCGACGCGCCAGAAGCCGCTGAAGCAGAACCCGACCCCTGCGCTTGCGCTTTCCCGGCCTGCACGGAAGTTTGTCCACCTGCCTGTGCACCTGCTTGCGCGTCCGCTTGCGTTTGTGCGGCAACGCCACCGGCGAACAGAATCCCTGCCACAATTACAAACCATGTGCGTTTCATGAACGAATCCTCCTCCCGTATTTCCACGATTTAGCGAGCTGGGCTTGCCCTACGGAACATAAGGGTAGCGGGAGCTCGATTTGATATTCGCAAATCGTGTGCCAAGGTTACGGCTTTTGTTATCAATAAGATATGAGTGGGGAACGTTGGAAAAAGCGTGCGAAACCTGTGAAAAACGCCCCCTAAAAGGAAAGAATTACATACTCTTAGACCACCAGAAGGAGTGGCGGAAATTGGCCTCAGACAATCCCCAAGGGCTTCGCCACTTCCGCCAATATGTCCGCCGCCTTCAGCAGATGCTCCCTTTTATGCGCCGCGCTCACCATCGCCCGCAGCCGCGCCTTGCCTTCCGCAACTGTCGGATATGCCACCGCTGGCGCGAACACTCCCGCCTCGAACAGTTTCCGCGAAAATTCATAGGCCTTCGCCCCATCGCCCACGTGAATCGGCACAATCGGCGTCTCGCTCGTCTTGAACTGAAACCCGCGCTTCTTCAATTCCCGCTTGAAAAACTTCGTGTTCGCCCACAGCTTCTTCACCAGCTTCTCTCCGTCCGGTGAATCCAGCAGCGCAAACGCCGCCTGGCACGCCGCCGCTGTAGCCGGAGGGTGCGAAGTCGAAAACAAAAACGGCCGAGCCCGCAAATACAAAAAGTCAATCAAATCCCGCGAGCCGCATACATACCCGCCCATCGACCCGATAGCCTTGCTCAACGTCCCCACCTGGATGTGCACGCGCCCGTGGCATTGATGATGATCCACCGTCCCGCGTCCACCGCGCCCCAGCACGCCGCTCGCGTGCGCGTCGTCCACCATCATGATGCAGCTATACTTCTCCGCCAGATCGCAAAGCTGCGGCAACGGCGCGATATCCCCATCCATCGAAAAGACGCCGTCCGTGATAATCAGTTTCTTCCCCGGAAACGAAGCGTGCTCCTGCAGAATCCGCTCGCAGTCCTTTACATCCTTGTGCTTGAACACCTTGATCGTCGCTTTCGAAAGCCGCGCCCCATCAATGATCGACGCATGATTCAGCTCGTCCGAAATGATCAGGTCCTCTTTCCCCAGCACCGCCGACACCGTCCCCGCATTCGCCGTGAACCCCGATTGAAACACCACGCATGCTTCCACGTTCTTGAACTTCGCGATCTGCTCTTCCAACTCTATGTGCAGCTTCATCGTCCCCGCAATCGTCCGCACAGCCCCCGCGCCCACTCCCAGCTTTCGCACCGCTTCAATCGACGCCTTGCGCAACCTCTTGTCCGAGGTCAGCCCCAGATAATTGTTCGACGCCAGGTTGATCACCTCGCGCCCGTCAAACACGCACAACGGTTTCTGCTCGCCCTCCAGCACGCGCAACTTCGGCGCCACGCCTTTGGCTCGCAAATCATTCAAAGTCTCCGTCACATACAACAACGGATTCTGCTTAATCGCTATCGTTCCCGATTCACTCATCTCTTCTTCTCCAACCTCTGTGTCCTCTGTGGTGAAATTCCGATTCCTAACTCTTCAACCCATTCGGATAAATCAAAATCTTCCCCGCCAGCCCATTCTGCAACTTGCTGAATGCATCCTCAAATTTATCCAGCGCAATCTTCTCCCCGAACAGCGGCTCCAGATTCAACCGCCCCGCCTTCAGCAGGGCCGTCATCTGCACCCAGGTCTGATACATCCGCCGTCCGTAAATCCCCTGCACTGTCGCGCCCTTGAAAATCACGTCATTCACCAGGTCCAGCGGCACATTCTCCGTAGGTATCCCCAAAAGCGAAGCTCGCCCTCCCGCCCGCAGCGCCTTAAACCCCTGCTGAATCGCCGACGGCACTCCGCTCATCTCCAGCAGCACGTCCACTCCCGTTCCGCCGGTCTCCGCCAGAATCTTTTTCACCGCATCTTCCGCTGCCGGATTGATCACCACGTCCGCGCCCATCTGCTTCGCCATCTCCCGCCGGTGCGCATTCGTCTCCGTCGCAAACACCGTCGAGCTCCCGCAAGCTTTCGCCACCGCAATGGACATCAATCCAATCGGCCCGCAGCCAGTCACCAGCGCCGACTGCCCTGCAATCGCTCCCGCCAGCACCGTGTGAATCGCATTCCCCAGAGGATCCAGAATCGCTCCATACCTCTCCGGAATCGCCGCATCCAGCTTCCAGATGTTCGTCGCCGGAATCTTCACAAACTCCGCAAACGCCCCGTCCTGATCGATCCCGATCACCCTCACATTCGGGCAAATGTGCGCTTCGCCCAACCGGCACTGGTGGCAGTGCCCGCAATTCACGTGCATCTCCGCGCTAACGAAATCGCCCGCCCGCACCGCCGTCACATCCGTGCCCACGCGCTCCACCACGCCGCAAAATTCATGCCCCAGCGTCACCGGAGGCTTGATCCTCCCCTGCGACCACCGGTCCCACCCATAAATATGCAAATCCGTACCGCAAATCGAAGCCGCCTTCACGCGCACCAACACGTCCCCATGCCCCACCTCCGGCACGGGCACGCTCTCAATCCGCAACCCTCTCGCCGCGTCCATCTTCCGCAGCGCCTTCATCATGGCAGCCATTCCACCAAGCTCCTCACTACTTCACCAACTCCTCAACGCACAATCTAAAATCCTAGCACCCTTTGGAGTGCGGCGCGCGCAGCCGCCGCTTTCACGCCGTAATCCGCACCACCCAAATGATCCTCCCCGCGCAAATGCGTCCCAAAATCCTAATCCTTCCTTCTTTACCTCTCTATTTCCTTACGTCGCTCTTCATCCTCATCCCCTCCATCGGCTCCCTCCTATTCATCCTCGCCGCCGCCAGAATCAATCTCTTCAACGCCGGCCTCTTCAAATCCTCCACGGTCCGCAACTTCACATGCCGCAAATCCTTCCCCGTTCCCTCCAGTAGCTTCTCCGGGTCCGGCAGCGACGTCCCCCGCAAAAATCCAAACGTCACATGGTTCTTTCCCACCATGAAAAAACACATCGGCCCGTTCGACTCAAACGCCGGGATCCTCCACGGATTCACCGACTCCGTGCTCCCTCTCACCGCCTTCTTCACCAGCCGGCGCAAACCCTCCGCCACTTCAATCAGCTTTGATCCCTTCTTCTCGACATAATCATCAATCAACTGCCGCGCCTCTTTTCCCCGAATCCACGCCATCACTCACCTCCAGTTCCCAATCCGGCAACATTCTATTCCGTTTTTCCCGTTCTCCCCGCCGCCCCTTTTTCCGATCCTTTACCTCCTTAACTTCCTTAACCTCCTTTAGCTCTCCTCCCCGCATCCAAATCTCAATGAAATCATTTCTTCCTTTCCCGCGTATCATGAATTGACGCTACCTCCATGCCCACCGCCGATCCCGCCATCCAACTCGACCGCGTCTCCCGCCACTACACCATGGGCGAAACTTCCGTTCGCGCCGTCAATGAACTTTCCCTCTCCGTACCCAACAACGAATTCCTCGCCCTCCTCGGCTCCTCTGGCTCTGGAAAATCCACGCTCCTCAATCTCATCGCCGGTCTAGACCGCCCCACTTCCGGCTCCATCGTCGCTCTCGGCCAAAACATCGCCTCTCTCTCTCCCCTCGATCTCGCCCGCTACCGCTGCAACACCATCGGCATGATCTTTCAGTCCTTCAACCTGCTCCCGCGCATGACCCTCGAAGAAAATATCGAGCTTCCTCTTCGCCTCGCCGAAGTCGATCGCGCCGAACGCCCCGCCCGCGTTCGAGAAGCCCTCGAGCGCGTTCGCCTCACGCATCGTCTCGGCCATCGGCCCACGGAACTCTCCGGCGGCGAACAGCAGCGAGTCGCCATCGCCCGCGCCCTCGTCAATCGTCCTAAAATCCTTCTTGCCGACGAGCCTACCGGTAATCTCGACTCTGCCACCGGCGAAGCTATCCTTACTCTTCTCCGCGAGCTCCAGTCACACCTCGGCATGACCATCGTCATGGTCACTCACGAACGCCCGCTCGCCGAGCAGTTCGCCGACCGCCTCGCCATCATGGGCGACGGCAAGCTCCTCTCCACCACTTCCGTGAAAGGCGTTCCGCAATGAAGCCGCGCGACCTCACCGATCTGGCCCTCCGCAATCTCCGCGAATCCATCCTTCGCAACGCCCTCACCACTCTGGGTGTTGCCGTCGGCGTCGCGTCTCTCGTCGCTATGCTTTCCCTCGGTGTCGGCCTGCAGCAACTCTCTGCCAAGCGCCTCTCGCAAAGCGGCCTTTTCGATACCGTCCTCGTAACGCCCAAGAACGCCTTCCGTGGTATGGGCCGCCAGCAACGCGAACCCGATTCCGGCAAACCGCCGCGTGTCCTCGACGACGACGCCCGCAAGGAAATGGAAAAACTTCCCAACGTCATCGAGGTCTACCCGCAGGTTCGCTTTTTCACCGAAGTCCGCTTCAACAATAAGCCGTTCGCCACCGTTGTCGCGGGCATGCCCGACTCCTCCCGAAACTCCGGCTCCTTCGACGGCATGCAAGGCAACTTCTTCTCTTCAACAACCGCCAACGAAGCCATCCTGCAAATCGAATTTGCAAAAGATCTTTCCGACAAGACTTCTTCTCTCATCGGCCAGGAACTCGTCCTGCGTTACGCAGAGCGCCAAGCTCTTCCCTCCGCAGCAGCCAACAACGACCCGTCGACAAATCCGTCTGATTCTTCCGGTGGGGGATTCACCGTCGTCCCCAAGGAACTCCGCCTAAAAATCGTCGGCATCGTCGAAACCGAACCCGCCGCCGGCTACGGCGGCTATGGCAACGCCCGCCTCCTCATGCCCCTCGCAACTGCCTCCACTCTTCGCGCCGCCCAGGTCAACGACCTCCGCGACATCGTCCGGGATTCCAACTCCGGCAAAACCACTTATGCCTCTCTCTCCGTCCGCGCCAAATCTCCCTCGCAGGTCGATGCCCTCGAAACCTCCATCAAAAAAATGGGCTTCAACGCCTTCTCGCTCCTCGACGCTTCAAAATCCTTGCGCACCTTCTTCACGGTCTTTGATAGCCTCCTCGGCATCTTCGGCTGTCTCGCGCTTGCCGTCGCCACGCTCGGCATCGTCAACACCCTCGTCATGGCTATCCTCGAGCGCCGCCGCGAAATCGGCGTCCTCAAGGCCCTCGGCGCCGCCGACTCTGACGTCCAGCA
>Ga0210406_10003812_pt1 | contig 16358 bp, 14 predicted proteins | sample IncBWC30MmetaG_FD_155454 | JGI IMG/M metagenome (GOLD analysis project Ga0210406, IMG submission 155454) | Forest soil microbial communities from Barre Woods Harvard Forest LTER site, Petersham, Massachusetts, United States - Inc-BW-C-30-M | ecosystem: Environmental > Terrestrial > Soil >... | reverse complement strand
GATGACGCTGAAGATGTTCTCCAGGATTCTTGGATGAGAGCCTTTACACATATAGGGACCTTTGATGGGAGGTCAGCTTTCTCAACCTGGGTGACGAGAATCGCAATTAATTCGGCTTTGGCGATGATTAGAAGGAGAGGAACGCACAAAGAGGTTTCGCTGGATGATCCTGTCGATCCTGATAGTCGCGGGCCCACAGAAATGTTGGAACTTTCGCGAAACCCGGAAGAGCGCTGTTTGGAGACAGAAAGACTGAAGCTCGTTCGGCAAGCGATCAGGCGTTTGCCCTCAAAGCTGCGATCGGCAATAGAAATTCGTCAATCTGAGGATGGTCCCGTAAGTGAACTTGCAATACTGGCTGGCGTCTCGCTGCCAACAATGAAGTCCCGGCTTATGAGGGCCAGACGCAAACTTCTCCTACCCCTTGCAAACGTCTTGAAAGGGATTGCCGCGTCCGACGTCTCACACCGGACGAAAAGAGCCAACACAGCGCGGAAGACTTCTCGACTCCAAAGTCGTGCGGATAAGACCGCAGTTGTTCGCGACCATCCCTCTTCGAAACAGTGGTCGATTCATGCCAACGGCACGAATAACAACAACGAAAAAGACGGTACCTGGCTTGGCCAAGGAGTCGCATCTGAATCGTTCAGTGACGCAGCAGGTTCCGATGGCCAGTGAATTGCAAACTGAGATCACGATGCGCAGTCAATTGGGAGAAATTCCGGACGTGATCGAGAGGCTTCAATCCGATCCAGAATTGGTATCTCGGATTCGTGGGCGTGAGGCAGCATTCGTTATCGCGATGCGAGAGGCCCTGGCGAATGCCGTTACTCACGGCAACCACCACAATGGCTTTAAGAAAGTCTACGTTCAATACACCTGCGAACCCGATAACTCTCTGTCGATCCTGATTCGGGATGAGGGAGACGGATTTGATTCGAGCGAAGTACCGATACCGAAAGACATGGGACAAGACATCAGTCGGGGAATTTATCTTATGACCTCCTGCATGGATGAAGTTCAGTTTCGAAGGAATGGCACGGAAGTCTACATGCGCATGACTGCGCAGCAGGATCCTTCTGCCTGAGGGAGATCACAGACAGGACACTCAGGAGATAAACGAATGTTGAGAATCACGGTGAACGAGAGAGCTTCTGAACAGAGATGGATCCTCCAGGGCCGATTGACAAAAGAATGTATTGGCGAGTTGGTCTTTAGTTGGAGAGCCGCCCGCAGCCGCCCGTCAGCGGGAAACCGCATTGTCGACCTCAACGAGATTACGGTAATTGACAAGAGCGGTGAAGAGGTTCTCTCGATGATGATCGACGAAGGAACGAAGTTTGTGGCAACGGGTCTGTATACAAAGCATCTGTTGGAAGCGCTGCGTATACGAACAGGAAATCCCCCCGATTGACTCCCATCTGTTCGAAAGGAATACGCGCTGTCCCATCTCACAGTCAATCTTATGCCACACGTTTCCACCTGGATTCTCAGAACATAGGCGTTGTGTCTCGGAGAACCCCCCGGAACATTAACAACTCAACAAGCATTTGATGTCGCGGCTTATCTACATGCGATGCCTCGACCGAGGTTTAACGAATCCTACAAAGAATATTGAGTGACCGAATGTTCAGTGGCTCGCGGTTCACCTTATTCGCAACAGCGACCACCGCGGCCGGCTCGATTCCAGGGCATCTTACCGAGGACCGAGCCCATCATGCAGGTATTGGATATGCCGGCAAAGATGAGGCCCGCGCCAACGAGCGCTGCACCTATAAGAAACTGTGGTGAGACCACCAAGCCAAGCAGACTAAAGATAACGACAAGGGTGCCCGCTGCAACTCGAACCTGCCGTTCGATAGCCCACGGGCGGCGGCAGACGGTCTGAAGAGGAAGTCCCTGCTCCCTCCATGCTTCGACACCTCCGTCTAGCACGGCGACATTGGAGAACCCCATGGCTACGAGTTTTTCGGCGGCACTGGTCGCACGGCCACCGCTCTTGCATATCATGACGAAGGACGCACTCTTTGTCCACGTGGAAGCGCGACTGGCTACTTGCGACAGAGGCACAAGCTGCGCCCCCTGGATAAAACCTGCTGCAAACTCAGGATACTCACGGACATCGATCAGGGTTGGGTTGCCGTAGCGGATTTCTGAAGCAGTAACTGTGCGCATGGTATTGATCTCACTTGCCAACTATATGATCATACAGTTATATTGTAACGGTGGCAACAAAAAAGAGACTTCCGTTGAGTGACACCGCGTTGGAGATGGTAGCGCAACGCTTCCGACTGCTGGGCGAGCCCCAGCGGCTGCGTATTCTGCAGGCGCTGGAAGCAGGCGAGCTCTCCGTAGGGGCGCTGTGCGCGCGCACAGGCGCAACTCAGCCGAATGTGTCGAAGCATTTAGCTGCCTTGTTTGACGGTGGATTAATCGAGCGAAGACGAGACGGCAATAACGTTCTATACGCGATTGCGGACCCGGTCGTATTTCTATTGTGTGAGCTTGTATGCCGGTCGAAGAGTAAACAGGGAGCACGGCAGGCAATTGTGATGCGCAAAGCGACAGGCAGCTTTGCCGGAAAGTGAGTGATCGTGGTTTTTGAGCGTTTTGATGTTCCTGGGCTTTCCCAGTATTCCTACATTGTTGGCGACGGCGGCGTGGTGGCAGTCATCGATCCGAAGCGCGACATCGACACGTATCTCGACTATGCGGATAGCAAGGGATTGCGTATTGGGTATGTGCTCGAAACGCATATCCATGCGGACTTTGCATCGGGAGCACGCGCCTTGGCAGACGCAAGCGGAGCCAAACTCTGCCTGAGTGGACACGACGAAGGCGAGACGTACCGCTACACATTTGCCCACAGAAAATTGCGAGATGGAGACGAACTCGTGTTGGGGAAACTGACGCTCCGCACGATACATACTCCAGGGCACACTCCCGAGCACATCAGTTTTCTCTTGTCTGAACCAGATCGAAGCGGGGAACCGCTGGCACTCTTCAGCGGAGATTTTCTATTTATCGGATCTGTAGGCCGACCGGATCTGCTGGGCGAAGCGGAGAAGCGGAAATTGGCGAAGGCGCTGTACCGTAGCGTGCAGAACTTGGCGGCTTTGCCGGATGGAACGATGGTATTTCCCGGACATGGCGCAGGCTCGCTGTGCGGTGCGGGCATGGCGCAGCGGGAGCAGTCGACTCTGGGCTATGAACGTGCGACAAACCCATTTTTCAAGAAGCAGACGGAGCAGACTTTTATAGATACGGTGCTGGGCAGCGTACCGGAGTTTCCGGACTATTACCGGAGGATGAAGAAACTCAACTCAGAGGGGGCACCTCTGCTTAACGAAGTCCCAGGTGCAGCGCGCATGTCCGGGAAGGAGTTCGAGGAGAAACAGAAGGAGCTGGATGCGATCCTGCTTGATTTGCGCAGACCGGAGTCGTTTGGCGGCGCGCATATTCCTGGGTCCATCAATATCGGCGCTGGTCCGAATCTGTCCATGTGGGCGGCGTGGGTGCTGCCCTATGATCGGCCCATCTTGCTGATCGGCGATGCCAACACCGATATGGAGGCGGCACGGCGGTCACTGATTCGTGTGGGTCTGGACACAGCGATTGGATCGCTGCGCGGAGGCATCAGCGCATGGTTGGAGTCGGGCGGAAAGCAGGGACATGTGCCTCAGATTTCTGTTCAGGAACTGCGTGCAATTCTCGGTGAATCGAAGAAGGTTACTCTGCTCGATGTCCGGAGCCCGGGCGAGTGGAAGGACGGCCATATTGACGGAGCAGTGCATATCTCGGGCGGTGACTTGCCAAAGCATGTTGCGGGCGTTCCTGTTGATAAGCCGCTTTACGTGATCTGCGGTAGCGGATACCGTTCCAGCATTGCGGCAAGCGTCCTTGTTCACGCGGGCCTTACACAGCTAACAAACGTAGATGGCGGGATGAGCGCGTGGAAGAGCCAGAACCTCCCGGTGGTGGGAACTTGAAACTCCAAACGCAAGCGAGCACCGGCTGGGGGAAAGAATGACTCAGCTGGAGTTTACGGAGTTGGCGTGGGCAGGGTCTCTGTTTGCAGGGTTTCTCGGTTCTCTCGCGGGACTCGGTGGAGGCGTGGTGATTGTGCCCATGCTTAGCGGCCTTGCAGCCGCCGTGGCATGGCGCCCCGCCGCAACATGGGCCAAACCGGAGGGCCAGTGTAAGATGGCGTCCACTCCCGGCGAAGATGTCAACTGCGAACTGACAGGAACACGCCGTGACAGCTCCATAAGAACACGGAGCGATGGCCGCGACTTCTCATATCCTTGATATCTGATACTTCGACGGCAATCCGATGGCCGTTTCGAATGCCTGCAATCAAGTCGCTTTCGACATCGAGTGCCGTCATGAAATATGGAAGGTCATATAGACAGAACGCCTCGCCACGTTCGGTAACAATCGGCTGGCTGCCATCGAGGCACCTCCGCTACGTGCGCACCTGGAAACGGCGGGCATCAGTAGTTCTTTAGTCAAGCCGATGGCGTCCTCAATAGATTCGCTGGCTACAGCTGAGTTGCTGGTTCGCAGTCCGAGCTACTTCGGCCGCTTCGCATCCATTGCACTATTCCACTGCCCTCCGGGGGCCGCACACGTTGTCAGAGTTGTGGATGGGAGATTTCGCGGGGTCGCGCCAGCAGGATGGCATTTCGCCAACCCATTGGCACGCATATTGAATTCCGGCGCGTCAGCAATTCGGAATTTCTAGTCCCAATCCCACTATTTGCGGGGGTTCGTGCCTGGGCGCGTCCTCAGCCGACCATCTGCTAGTCAGAGATAGAGCGGCATAATCCAAGGGGGGCCGCTCATTTAAGCCTTCAATCTAAGAAAGGGCCGTGGGAGTGCTAGCGGACTTCTAAACTCCATTCCAAGGGAGAGAGGAAATTGATACGGGAGGAAACACGGGTTATGGTTCAACACTCGAGGAGCTTGCAAGAAAAGCTGAAGATCAGCCAGGAAACCTCGGGGTTGAGGTTCACACGAAAACCAAGGTGACACAAGTAGAAAGAGATTAAGTATGGACCGGCGTGTCAGGCCGGCCGGGATTGAAGCTTCCCGGTTGGGAAAGTGTTGTCCAGGCAATACTGATCGGGGTGAAGCATTAAGAGTCAATGAAGTTCTGAATCCAGGCTGATTCGAGACGTCTTCAGTTGTGGTGATCCTGCTCACTTTGAACAGGATGGGATGAGGATTCCAGGCGTTGCGCAACCTGCAACACAAATGGGAAAGTATGCTGCAAAGATGATCGCGGAAGACGCCTGGGGAGATCCTCGTACGGCATTCCGTTATTTCGATAAAGGGAACGTGGCAGCGATTGGTCGGTACCTGGCGGTCGCCGATGTCAGATGGCCGTTTCAGGCACGTTTGAGCAGCTACCCGGCATGTCTCGCGTGGCTTCTGCTTCATTTGCTCGTTCTGGCTGGCTTATTAACATACCTGTCGTGATCGCGGCCTGCCTCATCACGAGAAGCGGAAAGGGACAAACGGTGATCGGCCTTAAGCCCGCCTCCCATTTCTTCAACTGCGTAATGATCTGCGGCCTGAGATCGAAATCAATGTTCCGGAAGGCGCACAGGCTGGCTCCCATAGGGCCTTCGCTCCCTGTCGACACCCTAATCACGCGCCGTTGACGGCGCTCATCGCGAACATCCTCCTGAACGCGTGGATGTCAGTACGCTGGCAGGTCGTCAATTAGCTCGCATCCAGTTTCGAGTCATGTCCTGTGGTCGAGCTGACGAATCTGCGTCGTCGCGTTTGACAGGGTCAATCACTTCCCAGCAGCGTCGCGTCCTTTGGCCACTCATCTGCTAATAGGCAATAGCAGTTGAGTTCTTTCGGAGGCAGTAAGCATGACGTTTCAATGGCAGCGAGTCAGGATGCACGTTTTAGTAAGTCTTCTCTCTATAACGAGCGCTGTATTTGCGCAGAATACAAACTCAGGTGATCTTCGCGGCACGGTGACCGACCCAACAGGAGCAGTAATCCCCGGAGTAAAGGTTGAAGTCAGGGATGTGGACAAGGGCGTAGTCAAGACTTACGTCACCAATGGAGCCGGCTTGTACGATACCGGTTCGATCACACCGGACCACTATCTACTGACCTTTACCAGGGCTGGGTTTGGAACCTTTGTGCGCGGTCCGATTACGTTGGGCGCTTCCATTCAGACCATCGACGCGCAACTGAAGGCGGGCTCGACGCAGGAGGTGGTTGTGAACACGGACGTGCCCCTGCTGAACACGGAGACCGGCTCGCAGGAGGCGACACTGACCTCCGAGGTCATGTCGCAACTGCCCCAGACCAATCTTGGTGCGGACTGGGAGATCTTCACCGTGCTGCTGCCCGGCGCCGCCGGCGCTCCCGAGAACGCCAGCAGCGCCTCCAACCCAGGCCAGGTCGCGGCCATCAATGGCAACCTGCCCTTCGAGAGCATGCTGGCCGATGGCGCCACGACCACGCTGCCGATGAGCATGAACTCGGACGTCACCATCTTTGAGACGACCTCCGAGGTGAAGATCAGCACCTCCGCCTTCTCGGCGCAGTACGGCCAGGGCGGCATCATTTACAACCAGATCACCAAGGGCGGCACCAGCCGGTTCCATGGCGCCGGATACGAGTACTTCTCCAACAACGCATTCAACGCCAACCCCTATGAGTTCGGCACGACCGGCGTGCAACCTCCCAAGCTGCGCTTTAACAACTTCGGCTTTGCCATCGGCGGTCCGATCATAGCGCACAAGCTGTTCTTTTACTTCGACTTCGATAAGACAATCAACAACACCACGCACATTGGTCATGAAACGCTTCCGCTTGGGCAGAACGCGGCGATGGCGAACGGTGATTTTACCGCTCCTGGAATGCCTACCATCTACGATCCGACCACTCAGACGATTCAATATACCGGTAATCACACATACACAACCTCTGCCGGCAACGTCACCCAGCAGTGCCCCTGCGTCATCCGCAAGTCCTTCGCCGCGGAGTACGGGAATGGCAACCGCATCCCGGCCGCCATGATCAGCCCGGTCGCAAGGAACTTCCAGACCCTTCTGCTTACGCTGGGCAACAACGCAGTCCAGCAGCCCACCAATGTTGGCACTTCGACCATCGTGCAGGGAGTCGTCACCAACAACTACGCTTATAGCGCGCCCGGCATCAATCCGTTTACCAAGTACTTCGGCCGTCTGGATTACGACATCAATTCCAGGAACCGGCTCACCATTTCGCAGACGGAGAGCGATAACCCGGGCCTTAGTTTCGGGCAAAATGTCTGTCCCATCAATTGCGAGACCGAAGACGTAAGCCGCGAAAACGCTCAGATTTCCGATGTCTGGAGCTTTAGTTCAACGTTCCAGAACGAAGCGCGTATGGGCTTTACTGATCAGTTGAACTTCTTTGGTCCGGAAACCCTGGGCAAAGGCTACCCGGCCATGGTCGGATACAAGTTAGCCAAGGCGGATCTGATCCCAGGCTTCGGACCCGGCAGCAGTATCACGGGCTTTAGCACAGGCAATACCTCGCCATTCATCTACAAGGAGTTCGTGTACGATCCGTCCGACGTGGTCACACTGATTCGCGGGCGGCACGTCCTGCACTTCGGCGGGGAGTTTCTGATCAGCCTCGCCGACTCTACTCAATATGGTTATCTGAATGCTGGCACTCCGAGCTTTGGCGGTCTGTACACCTCCCAGGGCGGTCAGATTACAAAGTCCTCGGGTAAGGGCGACGGCTTCGCTTATGCGGACTTCCTGCTAGGACAGATGAGCAGCTACAACGCAAGTGAGACGCCGGAGTATGGCGCCCGGACGAAGAGCCCGCAATTATTCATTCAGGACGATTACAAACTGCGTCCCAACCTCACCGTCAATCTCGGTCTGCGCTACCAGATCCATACCGGCTGGAACGAGGTGAAGGGCAATGAGGCTGTCTTCGACCCCACCGTGGCGAACCCGGCCGGCGGCCTTGGCGCTATGTGGTACGGCTTCAGCAAAGCCAATGGCCGCAGCCAGCTGATTGCGCCGAGCTACAACATCTGGCTCCCACGCATCGGTTTTAGCTGGCAGCCGATGAAAGATACTGTCATTCGTGGCGGCTGGGGTATCTATGCCTCGACGCTAAGCATCGACACCTACGGCGCCGGCATGGGAGGCGCCTTCGGCAGCAGCGGAGGAGTCAACGACACAACAAACGGCATCTGCCCGGTGGCTCAGATCGACAGTGACGGCAGCGCACCCGATACGACGGACCCCGGTTGCGGCGTTGTCACAAACGGCAAGAACTACAACACGCTGACGCCCAACGCCGCATATCTGACCGCGCCAACTACCGCTAACGCCCGCAATGGCCAGGGAGTAAGCTACAACCAGTACCACACTCCTCTGCCTAAGAACTATCAGTGGAATTTGTCGCTGGAACGCCAGTTGGGTCAGAACTACGTGGCCACTCTTACCTACGTGGGCAACCACGGGTCGAACCTGAGCTTCCCGGTGGATATCAATCAGGTTCCCGAAAACATGCTGAGCGCCAATGACCTCGGCAATAAACCGTACCCCTTATTCAATGGGATCACTGGAAGCACGAACAACGCCATTTCCAACTACAATGCTTTGCAGGCTCAGATGACCAAGCGCCTGACCCAGGGCTTTCAGTTGAACGTCAACTACACCTGGTCGCACTTCCTGGACGATCTGGACTCGTCCGGCTGGGGAGCCCGCGAAGGTTTCCAGAACTACCAGAACGCCTTCGATCCCTCTGCCAACTATGCCAACAGCAACTTCGACATTCGGAACATGTTCAAAGGGCAGGCAATCTATCAACTTCCTCTTGGCAGAGGGAAGCAGTTCCTGAACAAGAACCGGTTGCTGGACGAGGTACTGGGCGGGTGGCAGGTCTCCGGAGTATGGGTGATCGAGGGCGGAAATCCCATGGGTATTACGACCGGGAACAATAACTCCTCCAACAACCAGTCTGGTGGGTACACGCAGCAGGCGAACCTGGTTGGGAATATTCATCTGCCGGGCGGCACGAAGTCTCGCCTCAGAGAGTGGTACAACCTGAATGCCCTGGCGGTGCCCGCGCCGTTCACCTACGGAAACTTCCGCCGGAACCAGGTATATGGTCCCGGAGTCGTTAATGTGGCTGCCTCGGTGGGCAAAACGTTCGACGTCTGGCCGGATCGCGGAGTGAAGCTTCTATTCCGCGCAGACGCCGGAAACGTGCTGAACCATGCCAGCTTCGGCCAGCCTGGAAACAATGCCATCGGGCCTGGCCAGACCGCCAATATCACAAGTACCACGGTCGGCGGAAGACAAATCCAACTCTACGGCCGTATCTCGTTCTAACCTGAAATAGAACTTTCTCACAAGAGAGACGGTAGAGGGTTACCGTCTCCTTCTTTTTTGAGGTTTTTGAACCTCTCTTAAACAGCCTTCTGTCTGGCCGACTATCAAGGGGCCCTTCAGAGCGTGTCGGATGCACTGATCAAGCTCCAGTAGTACCGGTAATTCCGTGAGCAGGAGGCAAATTTAACCGCGTCTCTAAGGATGCGACAAGGCTCGCATTGCATCGGTTACGCATGAAATACCGGGCTGAGTTCGCGGTTGGAAGTAGGTGAGGTTTCGCGCTTACCTCATAGTTGGAGGCAAGGTGCGGATGTCGGCGAAGAAGCTGCGGAACATTTTCTCGAGTTCGAAGATCCCCATTGAAGCGGTAAGGTGGAACAACTTCTAATCGACATTCCAGTAATTGCCGTCTGCCGGTGATTCGCGGGATGCTGGTGGAGTGCGCCGCGAAGTGAGCAGGTCTCAGATGGAGAGCTGTAAATGACGAGAGATCCGATTTTGTGGGAGCGGATCACTCATTCGGACGACAGTGCGTTTATTGCACTGTTAGTTGGAAGTTGAGGGAGTGCGAGATATTGTTGACGGAGTCCGCCACCATGACAGTGATGGATTGGACGCCGTTGGGAGTTCCGGGGTTTGTAGTCGCTGGGTTTTTGGGTGAAGAAGAGTTGCAACCAGAGAGCGATAGTAGGCCGGTGACGAGGAAGAAGGTCAGGAGCCTCGCACGCATCAGGCGGTGATTGAACGTGCGCAGGCGGCGCGGGGAGAAGGCCAGAAGAACGAGGCCGGCCAAGGCGATTGCCTGGGGTCGGCGGTCAAGCGTTCGCAGCAGGGCAAGCGGGTGGGCGGTGGTTGTGAGGGTAAGTCTGGTAGTCGCTACTGCGCCGTTGGTTAAGGTCACGGAGGCAGGGGCGAAGGTGCAGGCCGATCCGGCTGGCAGGTTTCCGCAGGAGAACGTTACGGTTCCGCTGTAGGTACCAACGGCCGTGATGGTGAGGAGCGTAGTGGCTGATTGTCCGGCTGAGATAGTCGCGGTGGTGGGCGTGGCGGAGATGGTGAAGTCCGGCGTTGCGACTGTAATGGGAACTGGGTTCGAGAAACTGGCCAGGTTGTCCGCGTCGCCTGTGTAGTTCGCTGTGACAGTGAAGCTGCCGGCCGTGCTGAAGGCGAAGGGGAACGAGGCGACGCCGTTGTTGAGGGGTGCCGTGCCCAATGTCGTGTTGCCGGAGGTGAACGTTACGTTTCCGGTCGGGTTCAATCCTGTGACGGTGGTGGTAAAGATGAGTTGCTGTGCAGGGGCGGAGATATTTGCCGAGACTGCAAGCGCTATCTTCGACGGTAGTTGGGTTGGCGCCGTCGGAGTAGGCTGGGTCTGGTTGAGCAGAGATGTTGCGCCGAAGCTGGTGAAGGTGAGGTAGTCGAGGGCGGTGTCGTTGGGGAGTTTGGGGGCCTGGTTGTTGAGACGGGCGAAGGTTGCCATGGGCGATGACATCGCTGGTGCGCCCTGGATCGTGTTGCCTGCGGCGTAGGTGTTGGGGTCGACGATGAAGTTGCCTTTACCGTCGCCCAGATAGACGGAGACTACGGCGGTGAGGTCGGAGGTTTGAGATTGAAACAGCAGGTCGGGGTGGCCGTCGGCGTTGACGTCGCCGATGAGGGCCGATGTAGTTTGGAAGGCGTCGGGCAGAGTCGTTGTAGTGAAGAGTGGGGTGGATTGGAAGGTGCCATCGCCGTTGCCTGCGTAGATGTTGGCTGCGGGGGCGTTGCCTTCAACGTCGGCGGGCTGGATGACGATGTCGGGGATGCCGTCGCCGTTGAGGTCTCCGATGGCGAGGACTGTACCAATGAGACCGAGAGGCTGTTGGCGGAAGCTGCCATCTCCATTGCCGAGGTAGACGCTGTTGTTCCAAATGAGGTCGGGTTTCTTGTCGTTGTTGAGGTCGGCGGTGAGAGGAGGTCCGGCAGAGGACGTCGAGGTCTGCGCAGAAAAGAGCGTGGGTGTAGCGAATGTTCCATTGCCATTGCCGGGTACGAAGACCAGAGCGTTTCCGGAGAGGGAAACGATGATGTCGAGGTGTCCGTCGCTGTTGAAGTCGCCGGTGACCGCGTGGAGCGCTCCCTTGGATTGCAGGTCGACGGGTGCGGAGGCGGGTTGGAAGCTACCGTCGCCGTCGCCTTTGTAGAAGAAGAGCTGGGAGTTTGGCGTTACACTTTGGATACTGTTGCCAGGAAGGATGGCGACGACATCTGTGTGGCCGTCACTGTTGAAGTCTCCGGCGAGGAGAAATTCGTTGGCGGTGGCGGGGATCTGATTGGTGATCGAGAAGGTGCCGTTGCCGCGGCCGAGTGCGGTGACGAGATTGCCTGTGGCGCTGATGGATAGTACGTCAGTGAGGCCGTCGCCGTTAACGTCGGCGACGACGAAGCCGGTAGGAAGGCCGTTGGATTGACCAGTTAGACCGGTGGGGCCGACGGGGAGATTCGGAAGCGCTTGAAAGGTTCCGTCGCCGTTGCCTGGGATTTGGGTTACGCCGGTAGCAGTGAAGAAGACGAGGTTGGTTTTGCCGTTGCTGCCGGTCTCCTGGATGGGGCTTCCGGCGATGGCGTAGGTCTGGCCGACGGTGAATCCACCGTTGCCGTCGCCGAGCAGGATGGTGGTGGCGGGGCCGCCGAGGGCGAGGTTGATGATGCCATTGTTGTTGGTGCTTCCGGCGAGGGCGAGGGAGACGTAATTGGTCGATGGATCGAGAGACAGGCTAGTGCCGAGTGTGAACTTTCCGCTGGAGTTGCCGAGGAGGACCTGGACGGTTTGCGAGACGCCGGGCGATGGGTTGGCAGTGATATAGATGACGTCGGAGATGCCGTCGTGGTTGAGGTCGGCGATGACGGGCGAAGCGTATTCGGTGGGCGCGGATAAGGTTTGTGGAGGCTGGAAGGTACCGTCTCCGTTGCCTAAGTAGAGGGCGAATTGCGTGCCGCCGGCGAGGATGTCGGGCTTGCCGTCACCGTTGAAGTCGCCGACGCCGATGAGGCCGAAGGTGGTCTGGGGGACTGCGGGGTAAGTGGTTTGGGAGCCGAGAACGCCGGGAGCGCCGCTTCCCTGGTTCAGGAGGACGACGGGGCCGGACTGGGTGGAGACGACGATGTCGAGGTAGCCGTCGCCGTTGAGGTCGGTCGGGGTGATGAGCGCTTTCGCGCCGGAGATGGCGTAGTAGGAGGGTTTTTGGAAGGTGCCATCGCCGTTGCCGAGGAGAACGGCGACGAAGCCTTCGGGACAGGTGAGAACGACGTCCTGTTTTTGATCCTTGTTCATGTCGGCGACCATGAGGGAGGTGACCGAGGTGCAGGTCAGTGAGTTGGTGACGACCGGGGTGGGATTTGTGGCGGCGCCCTGGTTGAGCAGTACGGTCAGCCTGGTGAACTGGTGGCTTCCTGTTGGTATGGGGGGTGGGGAGTAGATGAGGTCGGGTTGGCCATCGCCGTTGAAATCGCCTACTGCTGGGGTCGATACAGCGCCTATGGGCAGAGTGTTGGCTATGGGAAAGAGAGGAGATTGGCTCTGTGCTGCGGCTGGAAGAAGGATGATGAGGAGAAGGTGCGGGAAGGAGAGTGTTTTACGTATGAACTTCAACCAAGAGATCGCAGACATTCGGAGGGCCTTCCATCGGCACGGCAGGTGGAGCAGAGTTAGCCAGTCTCGGAGGAAACTTCCGCGACTGGCTGCCTCATCTTTGCACCGCTTTTGAGCAACGGTTGTCATCGTACGGTCATTTGCTTGTCATTTGCCTGTTAGGGCGAATTGACGAGGGACAGTCGAATGAGCTGGAGTGGGGGTCAAGCCCAGGGGGTTACGTATGAAATACCGGGCCGAGTTTGCGGTTGGATGTAGGTAGGTTTCGCGCTTACGTGATAGTTGGAGGCAAGTGCGGATGTCGGCGAAGAAGCTTGCGGAACATTTTTCCGAGTTGAAAGATCCCCGTTGCAGCGGTAAGGTGGAACACCTTCCCATCGACATTCTGGTGATTGCCGTCTGCGCGGTGATTGCGGGTGCCGAGAGTTGGGTCGACATGGCGCTCTATGGTCAGAACAAGGCGGACTGGCTGTCGACTTTCCTGAGGCTACCGAACGGCATTCCGGCCCATGACACCTTTCGGCGTGTCTTCATGCTGATCGATCCAGAGGCAAGCCTCATTGCGCGCCATGGTGTTCTCGACCATAACCAACAGTCGCTCCTGGGCGCCAGATCCGTACACTATCGGCCGTGCCCGGACGGCCTGGTGGCAGTCTATTTCTCGGGAATGTCGTCCTTCATCATGCAGGCCGCAGAAGAGCAGGGCTTTCGCGGCCGGATCATCGTGCAGGAAGACACAACATCGACTTGTTCGAAGGGTAGGTATGTAGAGTTGCGGGCACTGGTTCGCGGCGAGACGAACGTGGACGCGCTGCTTCGCCATGCGATGAAATGGGAGAGCGCGCCGGACGCGCTGAGGCCAATTATCAGTGTGGATCTTACTTCACCGGCAAATCAGATGACTGAGAAAGTAAAGGCTCTGGTCGCCATTGGCAAGCGAATGGATTTCGCCTACTACGCTATACCTATGGGCGGTCTTCTTACAAAATACGTACTGGAAGATGGCCACGCAGCGCTGTTATACACCGATAAAAAGACCTGTCTACCGCGCGCAGCAACGATCATCGCCGCACCACGCTCTGATGTGATCTGGGCGGAGGTCGCTGCTAAACACGTGCAACGGTCCATCGCGGTCTGCGCCATGCAGAGTGGGGCATGGTTGCCGGCAGAGATGCCACAGTTCCTTCAAGCCGCGCAGTGAAACCTGCGAGGTTTTCGAGCGAAACGAAGACCAGAACGTCTCTCTGTTCCGCCCATAATGCCCAAACAGCTGGACGAGCCGGTCCATAATCTTCAGGGAGAAATAGTTCGCGTGAATTGCAGCTCCAGGCGGGACCAGCGCCGGCCCAAAGGGAGGAGGAGAGATTCCCAATCGACATCCAGACTACGAAGCTGACTGGCATGGACGTCAGTGCGACTAGCTCGAGCCAGGTCTTGATCGAGAAAGACGACCACACCTTTATTGGACGGACTATTAAAGGAGAAAGTTACGAACCGTTGACCAGCGACAATGTTCACCTCGACGTGGAATGAATTGTATTTCTTCAGCCATGGACCGATCTGACTCCTCAACTTTCGTATGAGAACGACCTTCTCTTTTTCCAGGAGATCCAGGTCAACGCTGCTCATGTAAGGGACGCTCTTCACCAGTAGCCTTCGACGCCGGGTCCGCTCAAATTCAAGGAAATAAGCTTTATGCCATTCCGGAACTACCCGCGCGATACGTTCGAGTATTGCCTTTCGGGGGACAAAAGCCCCACTTTCCCACTGACTAGGGATACTCTTAGAGACGCCGACTGCCGCAGCAAACTGCCTCTGATTGAGCCCGAGTTCCGAACGCGCTTGCCGTATTCTCTTTGCTATCTCCTTATACGGATCGCTTTCCTTAGCGTCGATCGACATTTGACCCTTTTGGCTCCTCCATGATGAGACCGGCAGCCTGCGACCGCGACAGGTATGTCAATCCCCAGGATAGGAACACTGATGCTCTATTTCTAAAGCCGGCCAGAAAGAATAAATGGATCAGAAGCCACGCAAGCCATGCCGGATAACCGCTCAGCCGTGTCGTGAACGGCCACCTGACATCGGCGACTGCCCGGTGACGACCAATCGTTGCTATATCGCCTTTGTCAAAATAACGGAAGGCTGTTCGAGGTCTTCCCAACGTGTCTTCCTCGATCATCTTTGCAGCGTGCTTTCCCATCTGCATTGCGAGTTGCGCGACGCCTGCAACCCTTTTCCCGTCCTGTTCGAAATGTGCGAGATCACCACAAACGAAGATGTCCGAATATCCCTTTGGATTCAGAAATTCGTTGACCACTACAGCCCCGCTTCGATGAGTGTCTCGAAAGCACTTTCCCAGCGGGGACGCTTCCACCCCGGCTGCCCATAGTGTCACTGTCGACGGAAGCCTGACGTCGCCGATCCAGACGGAATCCTTTTCTACTTGTGTCACCCTCGTGTTCGTGTGAACCTCTACCCCTAACTTCCGTAACTGGCCCTCGGCCTTTCTCGAAAGCTCGTCGGGATAGTGGGCAAGAATCCGGGGCGAACCTTCCAGCAACAGGACTTTGCACGCCGCAGGATCGACGAATCGGTATTCGTGTTTCAAAATAAACGTAGAGATGTCTCGAATCGCCCCGGCAAGTTCGACGCCAGTCGGTCCACCGCCAATGATGGTGAAGTTGACCGGTTCAGTTATGTAAGTGTCCCATGCATTTCGTTCTGCATCTTCAAAAGCGAGCATAATGCGCCGCCGTATCTCTATGGCGTTGTCGATGCTCTTTAGACCAGGGGCATCGCTCTCCCAGGTCTCATTTCCGAAGTAAGAGTGTGTTGCCCCTGAAGCGACGATTAGGTAGTCATATTGAACGCAGGAGCCACTAGCAATGGTAATTCTGCCGATATCGGGAACTATCTTGCTCACCTCATCAAGGAGGACCTGAACATTCGGAGCCCTGCGGAGTGCGGTCCGCAGAGGCTGTGTAATGTCGCTGGCCGACAGAACGCCGAGTGCCACCTGATACAACAGAGGCTGGAAAGTGTGATAATTTCTCCGATCGATAAGGACAATGTCTACTGGTTGATGAGAGAGTGCTTTTGCAGCGCTCAATCCAGCAAATCCACCGCCAATAATAACGACCTTTTTCCTCAATCTGTTCTCCAGAGCATTTTGTCTCGGCATTTTCCTCGGGCTGACTCTTACGGCCTGCATTGAGCACGACTGATCGGGCTCGCCTACGTAGACGACTGCATCGAGGTTTGGCTCCTTATATCGATGTACCTGGGTCGGTGTTCAGGAACAGAAGTCGCTTCATCCATGCCCCTCGCAACCCTGACCTACGTGCCGAGTT
>Ga0210406_10003810_pt1 | contig 16361 bp, 17 predicted proteins | sample IncBWC30MmetaG_FD_155454 | JGI IMG/M metagenome (GOLD analysis project Ga0210406, IMG submission 155454) | Forest soil microbial communities from Barre Woods Harvard Forest LTER site, Petersham, Massachusetts, United States - Inc-BW-C-30-M | ecosystem: Environmental > Terrestrial > Soil >... | reverse complement strand
CATAAGAGGCCGCGCGTAGCATGCGGGACATTTCGCACTCGCGCGGTCTCGTCAACGATTAAAGCTGTTGACCGGTTTCCATTGTTGCGCCGCAGAACAATGGCCCTGCTGCTGCGCAGTGCCGCAAGGGCTGTTGTCAGCTTGAACCGGGCATAGCCTGACCCTATGTTGATTGACACGTCGAGGACGGCGCCATGCAAATACGACCTAAAACGTATCTGCATCTGATTTCGCTGTGGCGTTCATTTCACGAGTCGATCTCGCCACACCATGGTGACTTGCGTGCCGAAGCGTCACCATCCCTTATTTATACCGTGGTCGTGCTGGCGTTTCTATTGGCCATTCTGGAAGTCGACGCTCATCGGGGCGAGCTGGAATCGCTTGGTCTCTTGGGACACGACTATCCGATTCAGGCTGCTTTCTTTGGTCCATAAGGCCACGGATCCACCACCGAGCGGTTCAGCGCTTCGTCTCCCTCGGAAAAACCAAGGAACGGTCCTCAAAGTCCTCGACCGGCAACTTGCCGCCGCGAGCGCTTTGCATTTCCTGTAATGTCGAGCTGCTCCCTGTTCCAGCGAACCCGATCGTCGAGTGTGACCGCGGGATGCTGGTCACAGCAACAAGCAGACCGGCAGCGGCAATGACTGAAATAATCAAAGGCTTCATGCGAAATCTCCTGTCGATTGAAACTCAGGAAAGTTGCAGCGATCTGATTAATGAGAAGCACAACGTGGCGGTGTGACCTACCTCACAGCTCTCGAACAGCTCTTGCGATAGCGCTCGTCGGGTTCCTGACTTGGAACCAGCGCAGTCATTTGCGGGATGTGGTCGGCGATCGTTGACTGCTCGACGACGGATGTCCTACTGCAGGCCTTGCTTCTCCACAGCGCCAAGATATTCGGCCAGCTTCGCCACCGCCGGCCCCGGCCTCTCGCATCCATCTGCCGACGGTGACCTTGGTGAACTTCCGTAGATGAGGTTGGGTGAGCCCCATCCCTATATCGATCCGGAAGCCGCCGCGCCCAAGCTAATGGGCATCGCCAACTCCACCGAACCTGTGCAAGACGGCCGCATCCATATCGAGTTGTTCAACCGACCATTCTTGCAGGAGCATCGTGGCAGCCCGGCCGAATACAAGGCCGGTCTCAACTTCGCCATCGAACGCGGCTGGCCCTTGAAGCAAGAGAGCGGCACCTACGTGAAAATCACCCGGGATCAACGATAGGGGCCGCGGTCGTCGTCGGCTAAGCCTGCTTGGCCTTAGCAATAGCACTGTCCATTTGCGCCAGGAAATCCGAAAGGTTGATCGACTTGGCCGCTTCAAGCCCGCCGGAATCGCCCTTGGCGCCGCCGGAGACATTCTCCAGATCGTCGATTGCCAGTTCGCAGATTTCGTTCTCGTACATGCTTTTCTCCTGTCTCCTGATTTTAGGGAGGGGCCATCCCCTCCCTCAATTTGCACTCGCAGGAACGGGCTGCGAGGTTCGTTGCCCCGGTGACCACAATCACACACGGTGCGGTCCGAGCTGTTTGCATGACGATCGTGCCCGCTCAATCCTTGTGTTAGCGTCTCCGGGATCTAATGCAGCGGAGTTAGCGCATGCCATTCGATGGAGAGGCCGAATGCGTACCTTCATTTTTGCTCTGGCTGTTATCGTCCCCTCATGTGAGATTGATCGGGCCCGGGCAGCCGACAAGCTCCCCGCTTTCGACGTCGTACGAAATTGCAAAGCAGAAGCGGCAGGATCCATTGCCGGCGACGCCGGCGCGTCCTGCAAGAGAGAAGAAACAGAAGCCAAGAACGAGCTGACCAAACACTGGTCTCAGTTTGACGCGCCACAGAAGAGATTCTGCATCGGCGAGAGCAGCACGGGAGGCGATCAGAGCTATGTCGAGCTTTTGACCTGCCTCGAAATGCGCACCGGTCAATTCAGTGGATCTCAAAAACAATGAGCGAACGCATCCGCGGGAAGCACTAGCCTTACGGCCGGCCAGTCCAGCTACCGCTTCCAATGGCGATCTGACTAGCAAATGAGCCATGGGATAGGGATGCAGCCGTCTGACTAAAGCCTTTTCCGTTCCGATTGAATCGGAACGGAAGCTCTAGTTTTTTGTTTTGACGCGTTTTCTTCACGCGAACCGGTACCCACCCCGCATCAAGTGCGGGGCAGGCTTTCGCTCGAAAACGCTCTAGAATGACATGCCGACGGCAAATACGGCGGTCGCCAACAGTGCTCCCAGCACAATCTCGGGAATCTTGAACTTCACCCGCGCGCCAATCGTGTTCAACGCCTCGAAACTTTCCATGGGGCGCGCGCCGCAATCGGGATCATGCACGCGCGCCTGATGCGGCTCGCTCCTTAGCGAGATGTATGCGAAGGCGGCGCCTCCCGGATCGTTGTCCTCGAGCCAACAGTTGGCCGCTTCCTCGCTAGCGAATACCTTTAGATGATCGGGATCGCCCGGGAGCGCGTCGGTGTCGATGTGGATCCATACGGTCTTCATCGACGACGCTGCGGGATGGTTGCCGGATAATGGATTGAACATGCCCATTGATTGAGCGAATCAGCCGGGAAGAAAAGCCACTTGGGTGGCACGGTCGTGCCTTCAACGAAAGAGGCCCCAGACGCGCCACGAAGCCCGGGGCCGCTTACCGCGGTAGGATTATGAAGGTGGCAAGAGGGGTCCGCGGCACGATAACTTTACTCCCGAACCTTCGGAACGACGAGCGGCCCAAAATGGGTAGCGACTAGGGACCGCACGATACGCCCGTGGCCGCTTCGTGCTTCATCCGGTTACATGGCAGGCTGGCGAGCCCACGCCCGACCTTTCATCTGCGGGACCACCTTCCTTGTGTGGACAGGAGTTTCTTCTTCCACGGATGCCGATGTTGGCCTGTTTCAAAGACAACGATGTAATAGTTTCGCCCGCTGCCATCCGATCACGATAGCAACTAATAGGAAGCGAAAAAGGGGCAACGCTCGGCGGGTGCCCGATCCCTTCTAATCGTGCACCTCGAAAAAACGAGAATTTGCGGCGACGTAGTCGCCCCACAACTGCTCCATGATTGTCTGCACTTCATGGGGACAGTAATCCTCGCCACTAGGGAGCAAGTTGCCAAGCTGGCCTAGACTCGTGATTCCGCAATGCGGGGCGCCGGGATGTGGAACGTATGCCGCCCCAGTTGGCGTGTGTATGATGCCCTTAGGCGATACCTGAAATTGCTCTCGCTGGACCAGTGTCGGTGACATCTTGTGCTCCAAGTCCTGTTTGGCGCGACATCGCTTGCTAATCGACCGGGCGCCGGATGGTTCCACAATTTGGAGGCGTACATGAGAAGGACTGTCAGCACGGCGTGTGGCCGTTCTGTGGATTTGGCGTCAGGCAAAGCCGAATTAATGGGCAGCAAATAGCGCGATCGTTTGCTGCGCTTTTCTTGGCCAAAAATTCTTCCAATGGCTGCTTTCCGGCAAATTTTTTCCGCCGTGAATCAACAGGCCTTCATCTGCGCGGTATTTCCTGGTGGCGACTCACCTCGACTCACCCCTGGTATTGAAGGTATTGCGGTCTCGTGTACCGCACCGAGCGGTGAAGCCTGATGGCTCGTCCACGTTCATGGGGCCGGTGGGTTTTCCATGAGGCGCAGGGCTTTGGTCCCGCGGTTCTATCGAGCGTGATAGGCCTCGATCGCATGCGCCAAGAAAATTCCGGCGCTAAATAATGCGAGGAGCGCGATTGCTACCTCAATCATGGAATTCATCCTTACGCCCCGTCCGCGCGCCAACTACACCGGCACAAGAATCCGCGGCCTCGGGATGCTGCGTCGTTCACTGGAAATAGTTTCATGCAGGCGCAGTCAGGCGTGTCATCGCTACGCGCATTCCCGCGCTTCTGTCGCAGGGCCTTTATTTGCGGAATGGTCTGGCACCTCGCTTGTTCCGCTCGGTGTTTCGACCCACGTCATTTCCAGCACTCGGCTTGGGTCCGGAAACGCGATTTCGCGCGCATATGTTTCGCGAAGCGAGCGCAGGATCGACCCTAGGGATTGCTCTTGGTACATGCCCGGCATCGTACCCCGTCAGCCTTTAAAATCCGTTTCTCGCGCCTCGTTCACGCCTCGTCGCGGATCTATGCGGCTAAGCTGTGGACAGGCGGTGCAAAGCCGCAGCACGACGGGGGCGTGTGTTCCTGAGTACACAGAAGCGATCAGCTTTGGATGCTAAGAACCTGGCTCCATGGCCTACAGGTGATATTCGGTCATGGCCACTGTGACGACTTTGCCCCGCTGCACAGATCCCCTAGCCGCGGGGCTCTTTTTTTGGCCGCCGCGGGTCCCGCGCTCACACCGCCGCCGGCAGACCTCAAGCCCGCCGGTGTTTTCCGCGCTGCCGGATCGGCAGCGCTTCATCGCCGCCAAAAGATGCTTGCATCATCGGGAAATGGACCGGTCAGGATCTTCACGCCGTCCACAAGCGACGGCGTCTGCGACGGCTGGGTGCAGATCATGCGAAAACCTGGCGTCAGCAAAGCCAGATCCCAGGGTTCGCGCTATTCTGGCTGTTTCTTTTGGCGCTTCTTCTTTATTGCAACCGGAATAGCTGGTCGAGTTCTCGCTTCCTCCGCTTCCCTGGCTTCCCTCAAGGCGCGAAGACGTTGCATGTTCTTGCGAACCGCAATGGCCTGTTGCTCGATATCTGTCATCGCCCGCGCACCTTCTTCCGTGAAGATACGTTGCCGTTCAGCGCGCGCGATGCTTACGGGAGAGGGTTCAGCGGACTTTTTGGCGGCCATCTGCCCATCCAGATTTGCAATTGACGAGGGCCCGCTCAATCCCCGGGGATCGAGCGGGCAACACCGCCATTTCTGTACATCCGTGAAATGGCCTCAAGCCAGCGACAGATTTTCCGCGCTTGCTTTCCCGCGCATCCTGTCAGTCTTGATGTCGAAGGTAACCTTCTGGCCCTCAGCAAGGCCGGAAAGGCCCGCCCGTTCAACGGCGCTGATGTGAACGAACACATCGTTTCCGCCATCGTTCGGCTGGATAAAGCCAAAGCCCTTCCGACCATTGAACCACTTCACAGTGCCTGTCGTCATTCTCTTCTCCAAAAAGCATTTCGCGTGACGCTCACGCGATTCCATCCAACTGGTCGATGTCTTTGGGAAAGAGCCCGCAGGCGCATTCAGAAAGGCACAGCGGCTAATCGAACTGAGCTAACTTACAGGTTCTGCTAGCAAATTACAAGTCTCGGAGGCAAACCGGTTTCCGCTACAAGCAACGAACAAGAGCTAATTACGACTTTCGCGACGTGCCGGAACATCTCTCCATCGCGCCTGACGCGAGTTTTTCGTGAGGACCTCCATCCGAACGTAGACGATATCCCCTTCCCGGAGCGCGGCGACCTCCAGTCTGCCGCGCGTATTCACGCCGGCGCCGCTTATGAGGCAAAGCAAGAAACCACCCTCTCCTCGCGCCGGTTCTACTGCAGGAGAACCGGCAGATTGAGTGGGCCACGGAAACCGAATCCGTGCCAGCGCACGCTCGCGGGATCAGGCAAGCTCATGTGGGGGAAACGCTCGAACAGCATGGGCAGCAGGATAGCGCCAACGGTTCGCCGCGAAAGGTGCGCGCCCGCGCAGTGATGCGGACCGTTACCAAATGCCTGGTGAGGATTGGGTTCGCGCAGCCCGTTGTAGTTCTCGCCATCCTCGAAAACTTCCTCGTCTCGGTTGGCGGACGCCTGGATCGTCATCACGGTGTCGCCCTTCGGGATGAAACAGCCGCGAATCTCCGTATCCTCCATGACCAGCCGTGAGCTCGCCTGGATCGGCGCCACCCAGCGCACGCCTTCCTCGAAAGCGGCGCGCCATTTGCCGGCTGCTCGCACAGCGTCAAGCTGATCCGGATTGGTGAGCAAGCCGTAGAGGATTGTCAGCAGGGCATCGCGCGGTTCGTTGATGCCGCCGCCGATCGCTATCTTTATGTTTGCAATCAGCTGGCTTTCCGGGATCGGACTCTCTGCATTCGCCATCATGGAGAGCGCGGAGGAATCCGGTTCGGCCTGCACGCGTTCGGCGTTGGCACGGATACATTTATCCATCTCTGCATTGGCGATGTCAGTCGCTTCGAAAGGCCCCGGCGTCCAACCGAAATTGCCTGCACCGTCGATCAGCGTCTGCGACCATCGCTGCATGTCCTCATCGCTCGCGTCCGGAACGCCCATCACATGCGCCAAAATTCGCGCAGCAAGCGGTCCCGCGAGAGCGGGAAAGAGATCGATCACTTCGCCGCGCGGCAGCCGATCAAGATACGCGGCGGCCAGTTTCGCATACAGCGGCCCCCAGACGGCTTCGATCGTCTTCGGCATCAGGGCCGGCATCATCGCCATCCGTTCGGTCCGGTGCTCGTCGTGGTCCTTGCGCATCAGCGTATGCGCGAGAAAGGCACGCTTCATGGGCGTGTTCGGGTCGTCGGAGCTGAATAACGCCGCGTTGTCCTTCACGTATTTGGTGTCGGCAGCCTTGGTGAGGAAGGTACGCCCCACGGATTTGACCCGCAACACGGGCGCCTCGCGTCTCAACCGCCTGTAGATCGGATAGGGATCGCGCGTGAGCTCCGCGATCGTAATGCTCTCGTCGAGGGGCGCCAAACCCGCGGTCGGCATGGAGAGATCCTGTTTTAGGTGCAGGCGAGTATTTGCTAAGCCGCATCATAATGGCAAGCGCGAAACAGAACAACCCAGCTGCCCGCGAAGCCGGCACGGCAGCGACAATCACATTGAAGGTCATGAATGCGAGCGACGACAAACTTGCTCCGCAATGAATTTTTGAGGAAAAGGCCGCACCCCGCCGAGCTCGAGGAAAAGCGACCTGCTCAGCCGGGTTCGCCCCCGACGTGCTGGCTATGAAGCTCCCTTAGCCAAGCGACGCCGACGAAAGCGCGACTACTTCCGCTCGGCTTCAGCCTCTTGCTCCAGCTGCAAAATATGTGCGCGTAGCGCATCGAACCGCTCTTCGGCAGCATCGCTGAACAGCGGATCCTCACGGCTGGTTACGGCCGAAGCGATCTCGGTCCAGTCTTGCGGCTTGAGCGCCTTGAGCGCGGCAGGAAAAAAATCGCGATCTTCCATCATCATGTGACGTCGCTCGTGCTCGATGAAATCGCGAACGATGGTATCCACATTTTGGCGAAGAACTTCTCGATCCGCCAGCACGTTGTCAATCGCGTGAGCGACGCGGCGCAACCGTTCGGCCCCTTTCTGGTGTTCGCGAGCGAGATCACCGACCTTCGCGGCCGCAGCCGCATCGCGTGTTCTTAGCTTGGCAAAGACCAGGTCTTCCTGGGGATGGTGATACACTTCCGGGTAGACTTCGAAATAACTGATCACCGCACGAATGACCTCGTAGTCGGGGCGGTCTCCGCGGTCGAATACCTCAAGTTCCCGTTCGAGGATGGCGAGCAGCTTCTCGATATTGCGATGCTCTTGGGATAAGCGTTCAATGATCATGGCAACACCCCTCGGAGTGAAACCACTTCAAAGAATAGTCCTTGGCCCAATGTGCGCTTTGCGGCAGATCAAATTCGGTCACAATCAGGATGCGGCGCGCGCTCGCCGATACGGGTCTTACCGGGAAAGGTTGCCGGCAAAACATGTCGCACATCGCGATCTGCTCCCGAAAATTCCGCAGCAAATGAGGCCAGGCCGCAGCTAGCGACTGGCCCAAAATTTTGCTATTGGCGACGAGCGCTGTGGCTGGCGACGTGTTACTTTGCACGCAACGGCCGCGGGGCCGGCCAACAGACGATCGCCTGAATGCGGGAATTCCTGTTCTTCGTCGCGTCGAGCTTCTGGGCAGGCGCCGCGCACGCGGCGACGCCGGGTCACGGCAAGACGATAGCGGCTGCCTACATCGTTGGCGCGCGCGGCAGGCCGATTGATGCGGTGATCCTTGGAATTTTCGTTACGCTGTCCCACACCAGCGGCATCGTGCTGGTCGGCGTTCTCGCCTCGCTCGGCTCGACCTGGCTGCGGCCGCAGCGCATCGAAGCTTACCTGGCGGTCGCGGTCGGCATCCTGGTGATCATGCTCGGCCTATGGATGTTGTGGGCGCAGCGCGATCTTCTGGCGCTTGCCATGGGCGAGCCCGGCGATGGCACCAACCGGGCCGATGCCCACGCACAAGATCACCGTCACGACCAAGATCACGACCACCCGCATGGCCATGGGCACGGCACGTCCGTGGTTTGGCACAGCCACGGCTTTGGCAAGGTCCACGCCCACCGTTTGGACGTCGTGGTTGAGAACCGGCCGAAGCTGCCAGTGCTGTTGGCGTTAGGTATTGCCGGCGGCCTGCTTCCCGATCCAGCAGCTCTGGCGCTGCTGCTCGGCGCGCTGTCGAGCGGAAAACTCATGCTCGGCCTCGTCACTGTCGTGGTGTTCAGCCTCGGATTTGCAGCGACTCTGGTGATAGTCGGCATTGTTGCCGCGAAAGTCGGCGAAAAGGTGCTGGATTGGCTGGCCAGCATTTGGATGATCCGCCTGCAGATCGCCACCAGCCTGCTGATCGTTGGCATGGGCGTGGTGCTGACCATCCGTGCGGTCTCCGATCTATCGGTGCTGCCGACCGGCTGAATGTCTGTAGCGCTCCGATTCCAAAGTCCGCACCACCTCGCAGTAGATTCGGGTGCGAACTCCAGAGTTGCTGCAGGTCGAGCAGAAACTTCGCGTGCAACGCATTGACTAGAGCGTTTTCGAGCGAAACCCTGCCCCGCACTTGGATAGCGGGGTGGGTACCGGTTCGCGTGAAGAAAACGCGTCAAAACAAAAGATTGGAGCCTCCGTTCCCGATTCAATCGGAACGGAAAAGGCTCTACCGCGCACCCGCATGCCGGGCCGGAAGCATACCCACAAATCCGCTGATGTCGGCGTACCAGACATTGCCATCGCGATCGACGGCGACGCTGAACGGCCGGGCGTTATCACGGGGGAGCGCAAAGATCTTGATGTGGCCGTTGCGCAGCCGCCCAAGGCTCGCGCCGCGCATCATGCCAAACCAGACATCGCCATTAGGAGCCACGGCAATACCGCTGAGACCCGCGTTTTCCCGACCCGCCTCGACATCCGAGAACTGTCCATCCTTGAATCGCCCAATGCGATTGGCTCGAAACTGCAGAAACCACACCGAGCCGTCGGAGCCGACCGCGACGTCAGTCGGCACGGCGCCGCCATGCGGGAGGTCGAATGTCCTGCTGGTCCCGTCGGGAGCGAGGTGGAGCAACTGGTTGCCGTTCTGCAGCGTGGCCCATATGGCGCCGTCGGGCGTCACCGCCACCCCATAGGGTCCGCCGCGCGCGGACTCGATCGGATAGCGGGTAAAAACCCCATCCTTTAGCTTGGTCAAACCATAGCCGGTCAGATCGGCAAACCAGGCGGCACCGTCGGGCGCGATCACCAGCCGTCCGAGGCGGGTGATCGGAGTGTCGAGCACAAACCGTGCGATCTCGCCTACGCTGCTGATGCGCGCAATGGCGCGCGCGGCGAGATCCGTGTACCAGGCGCTGCCGTCGTCTGCGACCGCGAGCCCGATCGGCTCGATGTTGCGGTCCGACGTCGGCAGCCGTTCGATGCGGCCGTTGCGCAGACGGCCGATCGCATTGGCATGGTCGATGGTGAACCAGACGCTGCCGTCAGTGCCGGCCGCGATCGCGATCGGCGCATCCTGCGGCTCTTCCATGCGGTACTCGACGAATTTTTCCTCCGGACCGGCGCGGACCAGCAGAAGCGCGCCTCCCGCCAAGACCGCGATGCCGAGCGCCCCGGCTAGCGCCCGGATTTTGAAGTTTGCAAACATTCGCGGCATACTCCGTACGAGCCTCTGCAGCACATGCGGCACGGTGTTCCCGAATTTCGGGTTTGCAGAGCCATGCGGATCAGCGCGGCGAATGGGCGTCGGCGCGCCGGCGCGACAGATGGAGCGCCGCAAGACCACCGCCGATCAGCACCAGTATACAGAACGAGAACCCGCCGACGAGGCTGATCGGTTCGATGCGCGCCAGCAGGTTGCCGCCTTCAAGGGCCATGCGCCAGACCTCCGCATAGGGCATCAGTGAGAAGACCGCGTAGACGACGGTTGCATCGTTTGGGTCCCGGGCGAGAGGTCCGGCCTCGATGTGGATTGGAAGGTTGTCCTCCTTCGGCACCCAAGTTTCGCCGCCGTCGTCGCTGCGATAGATTCCGCGATCGGAGGAGATGACGAGGGTCGTTGCGTCTGCGCTGGCCGCAATGCCGCGCACTCTGGCTCTCGCCTCAGGCAGCGAACGTCCGATGGAACGCCAACCGGAACCGAGATCATCGCTAACCACGATTCGACCGTCCGCCGCCGCCCAGATACGTTGCGGCCGCCTGGCATCGGTCGCGATCGTATCGACCGGCGCATCTGCGCGACCGAAGCCGGCGTTGCGCCAAGTGCGCCCCTCATCGTGGCTGATCATCGCGCGGCCGTCGATCACGGCCGCCAGAATGTCGGCTGATCCCGGGATCGACGCCAGCGCCGTCATCTCGCTGTCCACTGCTAGGCCGGGCACGACCGCATAGGTACGGCCACCGTCCTCACTTGCGAACAGCTCTCTTCGGCCGAGCAGATAGAAACGATGGTTCGCCGCCCCGGCGACCAGCGCCCGCGCCGGGATTGCGGATCCCGGCGCCTCGGCACGCACCCAACCGTCCTGGTCGCGGCGAAACACGCCGCTGGCTGCCGCACACACAGCTAGCTCGCCGTCCGGCGAGAAGGCGACCGCAAATACCGCGCCGATGATGAGGTCGCGCGCCTCCGCTACCCAGCTCCGCCCTCCATTGCGCGAACTCAGGATTCCGAGATCGGTGCCAACCAGCAGGTGGGACGAATCGCGTGGATCGACCGCAACGACGAGCGCCGCATTGAGAAACAGGCCGACATCCGCATTCAACCAGGCGGCGCCAAGATCGCGGGAGCGAAACACGCCGCCATAGCTGCTCGCGTCATGCGCCGACGCGCTGCTAGCCAGGAGCGACGCGACGCAGACAAGCCAGAGCGGCGGCCGACGTAGGCCGAATTGCCTTCTTCCAATCCCAAGATGAAGCGATCGGGGTGGGCAGGCCTGTCCCACCCCGAAGACACCGGTCATGGCTTGCGCGATTTTTCACCCGGTGCCAGCGTGATCTCGGCCATGCGTCCGCCGTTCAGCGCCACCCAGGAATTCTTCGTCAGCGGATATTTGTCCGTGTAGCTCAGCGGCTCGTGGGCGGCGACGCAATTGTTGTAACCGCCGGTGATCTTGTAGCACTTCTCGTAGGCGAGAAACTGCTGGACCGTATCGGTCTGCTGCACGTTCGCCGTCATCCAATCTCGGATGCCCTCGTACGAGGAGAACGCATCCGAGCCGAACACCAGCTTGCCGATGGCGGTAGGCACTTCAAGCAGCTGCGAGCCGGCCGTATGGGCGCGAAACGCCGGATGAATCCGCACGCCCGGCAGGATCTCCATCTCGCCATCCACAACCACGGCCTTGCCCTTCAGCACCTTGCCGTAGACCTCCTCCATCGTGAGCGGCATGTAACCGCAAGCAGGCGTACGGTAGCAACCGCCGGGATCGGTATTGATCGCACGGATGTGCGGTTCCGGATAATTGAGCGCCCACTCAATCGCCCTGAGTTCCTCGCGTTGGACATAGAGCACGGCATTGGGCAGGTCGGACAATTGGCCGGCGTGGTCCCAGTGGGCGTGGCCGATGACCGCCTTGGTGACATCGGCAGCGTTGAAGCCAAGGACCTTCAGCTGGTCCGCGATCGGAGCCCAGTGCTCCGATCCGGTCATCTTGAGATAGTCCTGCTGCTTCCAGCCGGTATCGTAGAGGATCAACTCACTGCCGCACTTGATCACGCCGACGTTGACCGGCAGATCGACGGTCGGAATGTTGCTCTCCGGCTTGGTGCTGCCCGGCACGAATGCGCGATCCGGCATGAACGATCCGAACGGCACATTCATGAAACGGCTGCTTTCGATGAGCCATACCGAGCAGACCGGTTGCTGGGCCTGCGCCGCCCCACCGAACAGGCATGCCAGCGCCGCCATCGCAGCGGTCCACTTGAACTGACGAAATCTTAGCGCAAGTCTTCTCATTGCCTCCTCCCTACAGCTAACTTCAGCTTTATGATTGAGATCGGAATGCGGTTGTCTCTTTCCTTATCCAATTGTCCCCTGGAGCATGATCCGGAAAAGGCCTGCCCCGCTCTTGGATAGCGGGGTGGAAACCGGTTTTCCGAAACGATCATGCTCAAACATCACGTCATGCTCTAGTGCGGCTTGTACTGTCCCGGCCACAGCACTTCGCCGACGCGCAGGATGTCTTCCGAGGCCTTCAGATCCAGCTGGTGGGCGACATCGAGACGCTGCGAGTCGCCGTCCTCGGTGAATTTCAGCATCTCGGTGGCAGCGTTGGCGTACAGCGCCATGGCGTCGGCGTACTGCCCGTGGGTCCTGGACAGTGAGGGCGGCGGGCTCATCGTTCGGACCTGCATTTCGGCATCATGAAAGAATTTCGCCAGCGGCTCGATTCTTTGTGCGAGCGCGCGCGCATCCCGATTCTCGGTCTGATAGACGATGCCTGCAAAGCTCATCGCCACCGCCGAGCGAGTCGCCTCTCGGTGGACGGCCCACAAGGCCGTCGCGAAGCGCTCCTCGTCGGCCGTCAATGCCGGCGGTTGAGGTTTCTCGGCTCGCATGCTGACAGTCTGGGCCGCCGGTTGCACCACTGACCGCGGCCGCACCTCCTGTAGCCACGCGGCACCCACGGTTGCTGCGAGCGCCACAACGACGACGGCCAGCAACAGGGACCACCTACCGGGCATGCCGATCGTCTGAATGGCGCATCCTCCAGGTATTTTTACCATAGTGTATCCTTCGGGTTCCGGCGGTCAACCGCTGCGGGCGGCTACGCAGACCTGCGCGCGCTCATGGGTTGCGGCAGCCCCGAGGCCGACTGCGGGGTCAACGGGGCTCCCAGGCTGGTGCGTTGCTAAACAGGCCGCCCTCTGCGAAGCCGATGCCGTAGATCAGGACCACCCCGAAGACAAAGCTGATCAGGCCCGATGCCACGCGGAGCCGCCAATTTAATTTCGGCAGATTGACCGCTGTGAACGCAAACGGCGCCGAAATAGCCAACGTGATCAGCATCATTCCGACGATCGTGCCGAGTCCGAACAGCAGCAGATAGCCGAGCGCGGCCACCGGTTCGCGGATGATGGACAGGACCATCAGGGCGACGGCAGCCGATCCTGCCAGGCCGTGCACGAGGCCGACGGCGAAGGGGCGCAACCAGTCGTAGAAGGCGAGCCGACCGAGCCCGCTCCGGTCGAGCCGCGCCAGCGGCGTGTGCTCCTCAGCGTGCCCGTGCGCGTCAGGCGTGTGCCCGTGCGGGTGTCGGTGCACGTAGTCGCCATGCGCATGCAGGTGGTCGTGGGCGTCCAGCGCATCTCCGCCGGGGACGCCCGCATGCGCGTGGGCCGCCCCGACCGCGCGGCCCATCCCTGTCAGGGTGAGAACGCCGAGCAATACCAACATGATGCCGACAGCGAATTCCATCGACATGCCGAGCCGTGGCGGAATGACGACCCCGAACACGATGATTGCCGCGCCGACCGCCATGACCGTAATGGTGTGCCCGACGCCCCAGGCGGCGCCGATCAGCGCCGAGCGCGCCATGCTGTGCTCGCGACCGACGATCGTCGCAATGGCAACCACGTGGTCGGCGTCGGTCGCGTGCCGCATCCCGAGGAAGAAGCCGAGAAACAGAAACGACACGATGTTCAGAGCGGTTTCGGTCATTGCGGACGCTACAACATGGCTATCCGGGCCGCATGATGCGGCGGCGCCTCGACCCCATGCCATCTCGCATGTGCGGCAACGAGGGACGTACAACGAAGCGGCCACGCTGATTTAGTGACACTGCCCGTTCCCGAATATGTACCTTTCCTCCTCTCGCCGCCCGTCGAACAGCTTCGAGGCGCCGAAGAACGCGCGGGCGGGTCAGTCGATGGGCTTGCACCTGGATTTTCAAAACGTGGCCGAACCCAGCGAAGATCTGCGACGAGTGTCTCTTTAAGACGGCAGGATAGGAGCCGCAAGGTGCAGCCGGTTGGTTTGCCAAGAACCGGCAGCATTCCAATCTACGCTCCACTGTCGGCCGCGCCGGAGTGATCCCCCGCATCGGGATTGAGGACGTGCTGGTGGCGCTGCGCGCGCCTTGATCGCGTACTTTGTTCAGGCAATCGTCAGATTGCCGGAGAGCGGACCGACGGGCGCTTCAATGCGCGGAATCTGGCCGCCACGCAGCACACTGTTGCCTTCAAACAGCGTGCGCTGGTCGATGGGCGTCGGATTGAGCCAATCTTGCTCCTTCATGACGCCGGAGAGACCATAGGCGGCCAGCGCATTTTCGTACGTGACCTTGCGGATCGTGGCGGTCGGAATGCCGCGCTGCGACATCAACGCGGCGGTCTTCGGCACGGCAAGCGAGTCGGAGACGCCCCAGTCGCAGGCCGAATCGACAATGATGCGCTCGGGTCCGAACTGTCGGACCAGCTCGGTCATGCGCTCGTTTCCCATCTTTGTCTGCGGATAGATCGAGAACGCCGCGAAAAAGCCGCGGTCCAGCACATCGCGGACGGTCTCCTCATTATTATGATCAATCACGCAGCGGCCCGGGTCGAACCGATGCTCGCTGAGCACGTCCATGGTCCGCAATGTTCCGCGTTTCTTGTCGCGGTGCGGCGTATGGATCATGATGGGAAGATCAACCTCCTTGGCGAGCTCGATCTGCTGGCGCAGATATTTGTCTTCCAGGGCGGTCTGCTCGTCATAGCCGAGTTCGCCGATGGCGACGACGCTCTCCTTTGCGGCGAAGTGCGGCAACACCTCCATGACGGCTTCCGCCAGCGCCTCGTTATTGGCCTCCTTCGGGTTGAGCGCAACGCAGCAATAGTGGCGGATGCCGAACTGGCCGGCGCGGAATTTTTCGAAGCCGATGATGGTGGAGAGATAATCCACATAGCTGCCGAGGTTGGTACGTGGCTGGCCGATCCAGAACGCCGGCTCGATCAGCGCCACCACGCCGGCGCGTGCCATGGCCTCGTAGTCCGCAGTGGTGCGCGAGATCATATGCGCATGCGGGTCGATGAACATGGTGCCGGCTGCAGCGGGCATCATGTATCCCTGTGTGTCGGCCTCAAGCCGCATTGTGCCGTTCTGGCCCCGCAGCGACAGACGTGCGCTGCAGCACGGGCAAAGGAGTTCCGAGCGCTCCCGCGCATCGAGCGATCCTGTGGCTCCTTCGGAGGCGGTAAATTGTTGGGACATGCCGCTCCTCCCTCTTTTTTATGCTTCTATACTTCTAAGCTTCCGCGGCGTGACGACGAGAAGTCGCTTCGGTCACGCCTTCATTGGCAGCCTCGCAAAATCTAGCATGACCCGGGACATTTGAACACGGAAGACAAGGGCCTGTAGAAATTCACGGCCTGTCCGCAACGCTGCCGGATTTCGCTGATGCCGGCACTAGTCGATCGACGGCCCTATCACGGCGTATGGCCGAAATCGCCGACGCGCTGGCGCCTTTGTACGGGGCCATCAGTCGAAGACGTGCGCCAGGATGATCGTCTTGACCGCCGCCGCCGCGATCGGTCCATCCGGCACGAGGCGCGGCTCGCTCGAAATCAGCAGCGGACCGCGCGGCGGATCGTCCACGATGCGTCCATGAGACCCGCGCACGAGGGTGGCATCGAGCGGGATCACGTCCATGAGGGTGCGCAGCCCAAGCGCACGCTTGGCAAGGCGCCAACCCAGCGCCATTCTGGGAGACCGGATGGCAGGGTCGAGAAAGAGCTCGACCGGATCATACCCCGGTTTGCGATGGATCTCGACCAAACGGGCGAAATCCGGAGCGTGCCGATCGTCGGTCCAGTAATAATATGTGAACCATGCATCGTGGCGCGCCAGCGCGACGAGCTCGCCCGAGCGCGCGTGATCGATCCCGAGCGCGCGCTGCTCGCGCCGGTCAAATACGCCGTCAACGCCTGGCAGCGCCGCAACGATGCGACGGACTTCCTCGATCAGTGCCGGTTCCGAAATATAGAGATGGGCGATCTGATGATCCGCCAGCGCGAACGCCCGTGACTGCGGGATATCGAGCACCTCGCCACCATCCTCGGTGCGCACCGCCAGGAGCCCGGCCTGACGCAAGGCTCTGTTGACGTGGATCGGCATGTTGACGGCCGTGATCCCGTATTCGGACAGCACGATCATCCGCGCCCCTTCCCGCTCGGCATCGGCAA
>Ga0210406_10003809_pt1 | contig 16363 bp, 19 predicted proteins | sample IncBWC30MmetaG_FD_155454 | JGI IMG/M metagenome (GOLD analysis project Ga0210406, IMG submission 155454) | Forest soil microbial communities from Barre Woods Harvard Forest LTER site, Petersham, Massachusetts, United States - Inc-BW-C-30-M | ecosystem: Environmental > Terrestrial > Soil >... | reverse complement strand
CTTTGCAACGCAAGACGGCACGATCAGGGGTTGGAATCCGAAGGTCGATCCCACCAACGCCATTTTGGGGGCCGACCGGTCGGGGATGCACGCCAGCTATACTGCTTTGGCGATTGCCAGCAACCCCAACGCCAATAACGCCAATTTCATTTACGCCGCAGACAATAGTTCGAACCGGGAAATCGATATGTTCGATAGTAACTTCCACTTTGTAATGTCTTTTAGCGACCCGGCTGTCCCGAAGGATCTCGCCCCGTACGGCATGCGGGAGATCAACGGCAAACTGTGGGTGACCTTTACTTCTCTGAATAAAGCGCAGAACGGTCTTGTCGATATTTTCAACCCTGACGGGACCGTTTTCAAACACGACGCCGTCCACGGCCCACTCCATTCCCCGTGGGGCCTGGCACTGGCTCCTAACAATTTCGGCCAATTCAGCAACGCGGTCCTGATCGCCAACAACATCAAGGACGGCCGGATCAACGCCTTCGATCCCGGCAGCGGCGCTTTTCTCGGCGCTCTGGCCGACGCATCCGGCGCGCCGATATCGATTAATCAGCTTTGGGGATTGGACTTCGGCAAGGGTGCCGGCGCAAACGGCGCCACCAACGAACTCTTCTTTACTGCAGGACCAGATAACTACGCCAACGGCCTGTTCGGCGTGATCACAGTCGAACAGTAGGGAGTCTTCGGCCGGGGTTCCCGCGGCTTGAGCGGTTGTCTCGTGTTGGGGGCTGGCGGTAGTTGCGGCGCGTATCCGCGCTTGTGACGGGCTGTACCGCTTGTCCCCAGCGACCTGCCATGGCTGGATATTTTAGGCTGATGAGCCGGGGAGATGACGATCGCGATCGCCGCTGTACATCCCGGCCAGATGGCACAAGCACCACGAGGAGGCCGCCGCACGAGGACATCTCAGAAGCAGACTTGGGGAAGTTCGGAGGGTGCAGCGGGTTTCTAACTTCTGTGTCCTCCTCTCTGCGCATCGTAGGCAGCGGTTTGCGCCAAAGTTCGCAAGCGGCGACTTGGCGACCAGGTGATCTCCACAGCAGCATTGGACCAAGTTCGATTCATTCCAAGCTCCCTGCTCAGTAACTCCTGACCAGGGGTCCCATAGATATCCGCGGTTGGATCGTTGGGCACAGGGAGCCACAGGCTTACGGCCATGACATTCTCGGGATCGAAGCCGAGGCCGCACGTTGAACAAATCCCAGAAACTGCGCAACAGAAGGCCCGCTGAAATCAGGAGCACTGTGGCCGGTCATCCAACCGGAACGGCACATTGCCTTAAGAATCCTTGCCACATGCCGACTTGCGGGGACCCATCGGTGCTCGATGTGTGAATCGGCGATTTGGCATGCTCTGAGAGGTCGGCATTTCAAGAGTCGACGGATCCCGAAAAGTCAGAGAGTGAGATTCTGCGTGGATGGCGCTGTCACGCCTGGCACTACCGGGCAGGCCAATTCCATTTCGGTGTGTTGAATAGCGTCGAGCCCTCCAGCTTCGTTTCTCCAAATTCCTTTAATAGATGGAGGCGAGTGCAAATGGACGCAGTCGTCAGTTCCTCGATGAGTTGCGGTGCGTGCGATACCACAATGATCTGCGTGTTTTTCGCTGCAGCGAGTATCAACCTTGCAAGCGCCGGAAGTAGGTCCGGATGCAAGCTGGTTTCGGGCTCGTTCAGCACCATCAGTTCCGGTGGGCGCGGAGTGAGCAAAGCAGCAGCCCATAAGAGGTAGCGCAGCGTTCCATCCGATAACTCCGCTGCGGAAAGTGTCCGAAGCAGTCCGTGTTGCTGCAACAGCAGTTCGAAGCGCCCATTCTGCGCTTCCACTGAAAGCCGGCTGCCTGGGAAGGCGTCCTCAAGAGTCATGGTGAGCGCCCAACGTTTGTCGATCTTGTGGCTACCGGCCCGTCGCCTCGCTGTCACCCAATTCTTGTGCCCTCTTTTGCCAGCCAAGTAAATGCCGCTGGGCGGCCAACACAGCATCAAACATGTCGGGAGGGTTAACCTAAGCGGGATGAACAGCGGGGGCGGACGTCACTTTTCGGCTCCCTGCTGCTGAGAAAGCCGGTCCAAACATGCCGGGACTAGATCCACCTTCCTGCGCAGCTTAGACAGCGATTGGAGGTAAGTATCATGCGAAGACTTGCGCAGTTCCTCCTGGTAGGTTCGTTTCTGGTAATACCTGCCGCAGCTCAGCGTGGCGGCGGTGGCTTCCACGGCGGAATGGGCGGTGGTTTCCACGGCGGAATGGGCGGTGGGTTCCGTGGTGGAATGGGCGGTGGTTTCCACGGCGGAATGGGCGGTGGTTTCCGTGGCGGAGTAGGAGGCCATGGCGGGGGCTTTGTCGGCCCAGGATTACGTGGTTGGGGTGGATTCCGCGGTGGCTACTTTCCAGGTAACCGCTTTGCCGTCGGCTTTGGCTTCCCCTACTGGCCGTACTACGGTGCAGGATGGGGTTATCCATATCCTTACTTCGGGTACTCCTACTATCCTTACTCGGCTTATTCATACCCCTATGCTTATTCGTACCCATCTAACGAGTACGGGTATGCGTACAGCGGACCCGAGCAGACCTCCTGCCCGCAAGCAAATGGAAAACCGCTTTATCTGATCAAGTTGACATACCAGAACGACGCTTGGGTGGCTCAGGATTATTGGTATACAGCGGGAACCCTTAACTTCGTTACGTTGCAAGGCGAGCAGAACAAAACGCCGATTAGTTCGATCGATCGCGCCTTCACATTCCAGTTGAACCGCGACTGTGGGGTCGTTTTCCAGCTGCCCAGGTAGATAGGTAGACGACCGGACGTACTGATTCACTAATTCGAGATGGGACGAAACGGGACGAATTCGCTTGCCCGTGCTAGTCGACTGCGCTTAGATCCTGCCCGACGCGTAGCGCGTAGGAAACGTAAGGACAGTGCACAACCAAGCTAGCGCGTTTCTCAGGCACAACCCCGCGATAAGACCGAAGACCATCTAAGTTTGCTGACTTAACGAGGTTAGCCAGCGCTAGGCGCGTGGACAGGCGGCGACAGAAGGAAGTGACTCAGAGCCCATCGCGCGCTCTTCTTTTCCGTTGATCAAAGCAGACCGCTGGGACGCCTGAGAGACGAAATCTGCTTGGCGCCGAGTCATCTTGTCATACAAGGCTGCGGTCCAGCGTCCCATTGGAGGTTTCCGTTCGCGTGGTCAGACGACAACAGACCACAGCTTGATCCTGAGTCTGCGTAACCGGCTGAACGCTGGAGTCCACGGCCGGAGCTGGCAGCCACGACAAAAGTAATTCTTCTACGGCGGATACCGGCCCGAATGGATCATCGCTTGCAGGAGGTTTAACTACACGACCACGAAAAGTTGCTCACGTCGGACCGACTCACGTTACCGACGGGAAGACGGACGACGTGCCGCTGCCTCCGATCGCTCGCGCAGTGGCGCTCGCTGGTAGCGTTGTGCTCCTCGTAACAGGGAGATAGGGATGACTCGGTTGAGCTGACGTTTTGAAGAAAAGGAAGATCACAATGTTGATACTGCTTATCATTTTGTTGTTGGTTTTTGCAGGCGGTGGAGGATACTACGGCTACAATCGCTGGGGCTCCGGAGGGGGTGCGGGCATAGGTCTAGGTACGATATTGTTGGTTCTCCTCGTAGCCTATCTCCTGGGCATTTTCCATTGAAGCTACCGCCCATTGCGCACAGCCAGCGGCAAAGCATTCCAGGGTGACCGAGCGCGCAGTCGGGATGCATCGCTTCACTTTGAGGCTGATAGGGCGTCAGCTCGCCGGGTGTACCGGCGCAGCCCGGTTTAAAATTGGCCGGGCGTGGTTCTTGCAAAATTGCTGTGGCTCCGTTTTGGCGGGAAGCTTCAGACGATAGCTCTAGGGGAGAGGGGAATCCTGGCTTCAAGAAGAAAGACGAAAGGATGACCTTTATGAGAATGAATTTAAAACATGGTGTCTGGGTTCTGGCAATTGCCGGTTCCATGAGTAGCGCCGGTTTCGCGGCAGACAGAGAAATCAAGGTGGACGACAGGCTGGACGCTGCGGCCGACACGCTGACCGACATGATGAGGGCTTCCGATAAAGGTATCCCCCATGATCTGCTCGATAAGGCGCACTGCGTCGTTGTCGTGCCAGGTATGAAAAAGGCCGGATTCATCTTCGGCGCGAAGTACGGCCGCGGGTTCGCTGTGTGCCGTCGAACAGGCGGCTCAGGCTGGAGCGCCCCGGCCGCGATGCGGGTTGAAGGTGGAAGTGTCGGTTTTCAGATTGGCGCTTCGGAGACGGATATTGTGTTGCTCGTGATGAACGATGGCGGAATGAAACACCTCTTGTCCGACAAGTTTACCCTCGGCGGACAAGCAACCGCGGCAGCCGGCCCGGTTGGCCGCGATGCGGGAGCTCAGACGGATGCCATGATGCGCGCGGAAATGCTGTCGTATTCCCGTTCGCAGGGGCTGTTCGCAGGCATATCGCTGGAAGGCGCGACGCTTCGTCCGGATGGGGAAACCAACCAAGAACTCTACGGGCGCGATGCAACGAATCGCGAAATTCTCACCGGCGACTTTAAAACTCCGGCGGCCGCGGGAAAGTTTGAAAGGGCGCTGCATCAGGAGTCGCCCCAACGCAAACGATAGGTGCGTCTTGACGTCCATTCCGTCATCCCAAGGCCCACAACCGAGCAATTGGGTTTCGTTCCAGTACTTGCCTGCACGAACTTGGGGAATCTTCTGATAGCACGATCGAGGGCACGCTAACGTAAAGTCGTTGAGCTCTCGGGGCGCCGAAACTTGCACCGGCACACCGGTTCGTGCATCCAGAGCAATGAAGCGATAGCCGGGCATGGATAGGTGTCGAATCTGACTTACGGCAGTTCGATTACACTGTGCAAAACGTTTTGGGTTCAGTTTGGCACCGAAATATGCTCATCGGCCACTGTCCCGCGCTTTCCATTGAGATTACGCGCGAGTGCCCGTTGCGGTGTCCCGGCTGCTACGCTTACGATCCGCATCATCTGGGTGGCAGAACGTAACAATGTGTGTGGGGTGGCCAAGGCGCCGTTCATCCGCAGCCACCCGTGTCCTAGATAACCGAGCCAGGCGTTACTGTCGGCGTCACAAGCCAGGCGAGCCTCGTCCGTCACGCTTTATCCTTGCTGCAATCGCAATTGCATCCACTTCAACTTTGTTCCTTCTCATTTCACCCGTTATGTTGACTCTATAGACGAACTTTTTGTCGGCACTCAGGGGAAGTCCGGCCGCCTTCTCGTTTCCCACAGGATCGAAATTGAAGTTCGATCCATCGTCCCACCGCACGACTGCGAACGACTTTGTTTTCTTGTCTGGCGTGCAATACCGGATTGCCAGATTTCCGTCCCAACTGACCTCTGTCTCGTTCTGATTGTCGAGCATGCTGGCATAGCATTTGGCGTCGACCAACCATCCCGACGTTGTCCCCGCAAAGCCCAGCACTGAGGCTAAACAGGAGAGGCACGCAATTCTTAGAATTACTGTCATAAAACATACCTCGGAGTGTAATCATTGAAGGTCGAAACTATTTGTCACTACTTCATGTCTGGTTTGCAGTGTGTAATTTCGGCCCACTTTAAGTCCAGCGCCATCGTAGGTGCTTTCTATGGATCGATCGGTTTATTTAATCTTTGGTTAAAGCGCGCGGGAATGCGTGCTCAAACGACTCACCAGTGAGACCCTCGACACCTCGCTCCGTAGACTGAGCCCGGCTCTACGTCGACCGCGTACTATCACCATACCCGGCAGGCCACCCCGCGCACCATCGGCTGTCCTACATGGCAGCTGAACGCTTCACGAAATTCCGGCATGTTTTGGACCACTCCGTTAACGCGATCCTTGCCGGGTGAATGTGGGTTGGTAAGCGCCGAGAGACGCGCAGCTTCATCCGTAACGTTCTCACACCAGACCTGCCCGAAGCCAAGGAACAACCGCTGCTCTGGGGTGAAGCCGTCAATCTTGGGGATGGTCCTACCGGCAATGTCGTCCAGTAGAGCCATATAAGCCAGGCGCACACCGCCATTGTCGGCTGTGTTCTCGCCCAAAGTCAGCTTGCCGTTTTCTTTTACGTCATCCACGGCGGTAAACCCAGAGTACTCGTTTACCAGACATTGGGCGCGTTCTTCGAACTCCTTGGCGTCTTGCGCCAGCCACCAGTCGCGAAAGTTGCCTTTGGGATCGAACTGCCGCCCTTCGTCATCAAACCCATGCGTCAGTTCGTGTCCTATCACCACGCCGATCGCACCGAAGTTCACCGCCTCGTCCATGTTCTTGTCAAAAAAGGGCGGTTGGAGGACGCCTGCGGGGAAGTTGATGGTGTTCATTTGAGGGTTATAGTAGGCATTAACAGTGGGAGGCGTCATCCCCCACTCGGTGCGGTCCACGGGCTTTCCGATCTTCGCCAGTTGGCGGCGAAACTCGAACTGGGAGGCGCGCTGGGAATTGCCAAGCGCATCCCCGCGAGCGATCTTCATGGCGGAGTAGTCGCGCCACTTGTCGGGATATCCGACTTTGTCGGCGACGGCATGTAGTTTGGCGATAGCCTTTTGTTTGGTTTGCGGTGTCATCCAAGACAGCTCTGCAATGTCCTTCGCGAGCGACCTTTCGATCTCGCGCACCATCCGCAGCGTACGCTCTTTGCCCTCCGCGCCAAGAGTGCGCTCTACATACTTCTGGCCCAGCGCCTCGCCCAGATCGCTATCCACGAACGAGACACAGCGTTTCCAACGTGGCCGCAATTCCTTGGCGCCCGTCAGGATCTTGCCATAGAAGTTGAAATTCTCGTTGACGAACGGCGTTGGCAGGAGCGCGGCCTGAGAGTGAACCAGGTGCCAGGTCAGGTACGCTTTCCAGTCGTCCAGGCTCGTATTGTTGATCAGAGAATCGAGGCGGGTGAAAAAGTCCGGAATTGCGACATTCAGCGTCTCGATGGGCGGCGAGTTTGTCTCCGAAAGGTACTTCGGCCACGCAAACGACGGATTCAAGATGATCAGTTCCCGCCGCGGCATTTTGTGATAGACCTTCGCCGGATCGCGTCGCGAGACGACGTCGAGCGATCCGGCCGCGAGAGCGGTCTCGATGTTCATCACGGCCAGAGCCTTCATCTCTGCTCTTTCCGACGGCTCGCCGAGCAGTTCGAATATCTTCTCAACGTGTTCCAAGTATCGCTCGCGCATCTCCACTGACTTCGTATCGTTTTTCAGATAGAAGTCGCGCTCCGGCAAACCCAGGCCGCCTTGATCGGCTTGCGCGATAACGTCGCGGGAGTTCTTGAAATCCTGACCCGAACTGAAACTGAATAGCACGTCGGCGCCCATCCCATGCAGCCTCGCCACTTCATCGGCCAGCGCGCTCTTATCCTGCAGTGCCGCAATTCGGTCGAGCTCCGGTTCGATCGGCTCGATCCCTTTTCGATCGATGGCTTGCTCATCCATGCAGGCCGCGTAGTAATCCCCGATTTTCTGCTCAATCGCACTGCGGTTGGAGTTATCGATCGAGGCTTGCTCCAGAATATTGCGTAAGGTCTCGAGATTGCGCTCTTGCAATTGATCGAAGCGGCCCCAACGGGAACGGTCTGGCGGAATCGGGTTCCTCGCGCGCCAAGTCCCGCAAGCGTATTGGTAGAAGTCGACGCATGGATCCACCTTCGTATCCAGCGCCGTGATATCGAAGCCGGGCGTCGGTGTAGCTTGGGGCGCGGTCTTCACAGGTGATACTAAGTCGACGGGCTCTGGGTCGGGTGACCCGTGCGGAGCGTCCGACTGTGTCTGGGCAGCCATAACAGCAAGCCCGATCAAAACTTGGAACATGAACGGCAACAAAAGCATACGATCTCGGTTAGTCTCCCTTTTTCAGAGATCCAAACATCGCTCTAATTGATGCATCGCGGCTTCGAGGACGACACATTTTGTTCAGGAACGAAAACCTGATGGCGTATCACCCCGAGCAAATTCCAGCCGTGGCGCCCAAAAAGAAAATGCGCGCATCGTGCGGACAAATGCATCGAATACCCGAGCAAAACTCAACCCACACGAGAGGACGTCGTTGCACCAGTATGGTCTCAACATAAGCGAGGTCTTATGCGTTTGACTCTTGGTGTTTCGCTCGTGCAGCCACTCTCTCGTCCGTGTGCCTGGCTCAGCCGTGGGAGTTGGGCGCTTCCGGCGGGCACGGATAGTATCAGGATCCGTCAATCGCTAACTCCACTGGATCGGCCAAGCCGGCATTCCGCCGAGAGCTCCCTTCGGCGTGATGTTTACTCAGAACATGTACAACTATGTCGCAGGCGAGATCCGCTATCTATTCCACTTCGGGGGCCAGAACTCATGTCCTCGGGGATGAAGCGAACCTGGGCGGCCATACCAACCTTGTTACTTACTTTCTGTTCTACACATCGCCCAAGGAATCCAGGATTCGTCGATATATCGCCGGGGGCGCAGGAATCAAAGTGTACATCGGTCTGGGACCCCGTTTTCTCAGTCTCGAACAGGCCTCTTCGTAATTCACGGGTGGCTGTATGATTTTGTGCCCTTGGGTGGGATCATTACGTCTTTTTAGCAGTACTCCATTGCTGAACGTCGACGAACCGAGCTCTGCTAACGGCCGGAATTTTAATACATCCGGAAGGCTGTCCCTGGAATCACTCCTCTGCCGCCGACAGGATGGCGACAGTCCGTTAAGAAAGGAGAAATCCGATGAATGAGACCCCCACAACACACAAAGGCCACGACCACGCTCATGGTCCGGCCTGCGGTCATACGGCGGTGAAGCACAATGGCCATGTCGATTATCTTCACAACGGCCATTTGCACAATGTTCAAGGTGATCATATCGACGAGCACAGGATTGACGTGAGCCGCTCCAATCCCGCCAACTGCACTCCCGACCACGACTGTGGGGCTCACGACCAAGATCACATTCATGGTCCGAACTGCGGGCACCAGGCTGTTCCACATGGAGATCATGTTGATTACCTGGTCAAGGACCACTTGCATCACAGGCACAACGACCATTGCGATTATCACGGTAAGCTGAAGATCACCGCGTAGCTTCGCTAGCTTATCCTCCAGCATCTACACCACGCTAGGGAGTTCATAGGCGTTCGCCGCGCCCTATGTTTCGCCGATTTTTTTGAGAGCGGCAAGATCGATCATCGGGATTAATTAATCCGCGCTCGAAATGCTCATTCGAGCGAGGTTGCCTCCTTCTTGGTCGATATCGACGGGGGGCCAACCGCTCGCGGCCTGCCAATCGGCACTCCGCTGCGAGTTCCAGCCATTTCTCCATGTCCGCAGCCGCCCATCAGAATGAGACACACTTGCCAGCTGCCCCTTCACCAACAGCCGATAACCAACGTCATCGTTGCGGCTGCCATTATCGGCGACCTGTGCTCGAATGGCAATCCGATTCTTAAAGATTGTCGCTTTAGAATCGTGCCTGACCTTTCTGTCCGCGATTTGGGATGCCGCTGGAGAAGTTGCTCTACTTCTATGCGGCCCAGCGCTCGTGGAGCGGACTGTCGCCGTGAACTTGAAGAAGCTTGCGAGCAGCCACAGCCATCATTAGTCGGGTGATTCCAGTCATGACCATGCTGATGCCCACCAGGGTCCCGAGCACCCATAACGAAGTCGCAGGCCATCGATTCCAGATCATCAAGCCCAGAACCAGAGTGACAATTCCATCCAGGAGCATCCACGACGAGCCGACACTCTTTCGAGTAGAGAAATAGGCGCTGACATCCACGAGGCCTACCGCGACGAAAAATATGGCGAGCGCAAAAGTGAGCCCGGCAAGTCCCAAAGCGGGGCGAGCGATCAAATAGGCGCCGGCCGCAAGGTAGAAGCCTGCGACCAGGACCTTCCAAACAACGTGGCCGATACCCTTGGACTGAAAAGCGTGAATGAGTTGCACCAGCCCGCTGAACAAAACCAGCCATCCGATCACGAGCGCGACCCCGAGTGAGGCGGCCACTGGCAGCGTGATCGCCAGGAACCCGAAAATGATCAATAAGATCGACAGCAGAATCGACGGCATGAGAACTCGCCTCGACACCGCTTCCGTTGCTATACGCATTTTCCCTCCTGATCTGCTTGACGTGCATATCCAATCAGTTTATGGACAGCGCACCACAGCGCAATTAAGACTCTCGTTCTACAAGATGAAGGCCACGATCTCTCAGCTCTAGAAAATGGAAATCGGCTTGTCCCGCAACCCCTGCGCAGGCCGGCCCTCAAGCATCAGGCGACCGCCCCTTGAACTTGAGAGCCTTCTCCCGATACTTCCGACTGCGCGGCCTTGCGATGATGTTCTTGTCGGCAGACCCCTAACAGAGTCTTCACCACGTCCTCGTAGGAGATACCTACACCGTTTTGTCGGTGCTTGGCATGGAACGCCACATCATTTAGAGACAGGATTCCGGTCAGCGCTCCATTCCCATCGACCACGGGTAGTCGGTGTACCTGTCGGTTAGCCATGATCTTGAGGGCCCTGTGCAAGTCGTCACTCGGAGCACAAGAGAAAACTTCCGGCCGCATGATCTCGCCCATGGTTAGCCCAGAAGCATTCTGCCCTTTGGTTCCTAGCGCGATGAGCAGATCGCGGTCTGTTACGATGCCGACGAGTCGTCCGTCACTGTCCTCGACCACGGGAAGAACCCCACAGTCGTGAATCCACATCAATTCTGCGGCCTCGGCGGCGTTTGTTCCCGCAGTGCAGGCTGAAACCGTTTTTGTCATGATTTCTTCAACGCGCATGACACTTATCTCCTTTTTCTGGTTTAATCCTAAGGATCAAGTCCTGAAGATGGGTGTTTCCATGAACTGTAGCTAGATGGCTCAGGCTCGACTATGGGTTTATTTTTTTTCATAAACGCTGACGAGGCGTCTTGCCGAATTTCAAGCCGCTTGCAGTCGCAGCTGAACGATGCGGACTGGGCCACCAAGCGTGAAATCGTCGGCGCCCTTGTTCGGCGCATCGAGATTGGGGCAGGGAAAGCCACAATCGTGCTCCGTCTACCAATGCAGGTGAGTGCCAGGGCATTGGAGCCGATTATGGTGACATTGTCCCGAGTGTGAAGTCGCCGGAGATCATGTTTTCGCACACGAAGACACGATAACCAACTGTCCTTCTCGGAAATTCCAATCTCTCTGAGATCATGGGGGTTGCCCGGAAGTCCGAGGGTGACTCGCCAAGCCAATGTTGAATGCCTTGTCTCCGTTTCTTACCACGCTTTTATCAGTGGCGGATCGTTTGTTCTGGGCGTGGTTGTTCTGGCGCCTGGTCCGACTGGCGATCGTCGCTGGTCATCGTCAAATTCGAGACCGTCATCGCCAGGCACCGTAAGGGCTTTCGCCTATTCTGGACATGGAAAGTTCGGCACGGAACAACTGGAAGGCCTACCGTGTCGTGCGAAGTCCGGGACTTGATTCGAACGATGAGACGTCAGAATCCGCTGTGGGGAGCGCCGCGCATCCACTGAGAATTACTCAGACTCGGCATCACTATCGGCGAGACTAGTCTCAGCAAATATATAATCCGTCAGCGATGTCCGTGCGGAAAATGGCGTTTGCAAAAAGGAGCTTTTGCATAAGGAGGTAGTCCTGGTTAAGCTGGCGATCCTTGCAGCGGTCATGCGCTCGCTGGGGGGTAAGTCGTGTGAAGTGGACGTATGCGCGGCAGAGCAAGGGCAATCTATAATTTGCTATATGCAACAATGTCGTGCGGCCGCGATCTGTTTCCTCCTAGCCGTTTTCTGTCTGGCAGCCATGCCACAGGCTCCGCCGGCGCGCCAACCCGCTGGGGCAATGGTTCTTCGAGCGGCGCACACATTCGACGGCGGGACCATGCACGAGGGTTGGGCGGTACTGATAAAAGGAGACCGGATCGAAGCCGCTGGGCCTGCTGCTAGCATCGACACTTCGGGCGCGAAGGTGCTGGATCTGGCGGGCGCGACCTTGATGCCGGGCCTGGTGGAAGGACACTCGCATGTCTTGTTGCACGCCTATAGTGAGACATCCTGGAACGATCAGGTGGCGCACGAGGGACTGGCTTTGCGAGTGGCGCGCGCCACCAATCATCTGCGCGCGACTCTGATGGCCGGTTTCACTACCATCCGTGACCTAGGCACCGAAGGCGCCGCCTACGCCGACGTCGAGCTGAAGCAGGCTGTGGAACAAGGGATCATTCCCGGCCCCCGCATGCTGGTATCGACACGCGCTATCGTGGCCAGCGGCACTTACGGTCCGAAAGGCTTCGTGCTCGAATGGACTGTGCCACAGGGCGCTGAAGAAGCTGATGGCATCGACAGCCTGACGCGTGTGGTGCGCGATCAGATCGGCCACGGCGCGGATTGGATCAAGCTGTACGGCGACTATCGCTGGGGGCCGCACCCAGGTTCGCACCCGACCTTTTCACTCGAGGAGATGAAGCTCGCGGTCGAGACCGCTAAGAGCGCGGGCGTGCCGGTCGCGGTTCACACGAGCACGGTGGAAGGCATGCGGCGCGCGATTCTTTCCGGCGCTGAGACGATCGAGCATGGCAATGAAGGGACGCCCGAGATCTTCAAGTTGATGGTTGAGCATCACGTGGCGCTTTGTCCAACTCTTACCGCTGGGGGCGGAGGGGGACGTGGCGGCCGAGGGTCAGAATCGCCGGCCATGACACGCAAGCGCGCCACCTTCAAGGCCGCGCTCGATGCCGGAGTGACCATTCTGAGCGGCAGCGATGTAGGCACGTTCCCGCACGGCGACAATGCGCGTGAACTTGAAACGATGGTCGACTTCGGGATGCCGACGGCGGATGCGTTGAAAGCAGCAACATCGGTGGCAGGCCGGGTACTTCACATGGATATCGGGTTGGTGAAGTCCGGGATGCTCGCCGATCTCATTGCTGTGGATGGCGATCCCGTTAACGACATCTCAGCGTTGCGGCGCGTGAAGTTCGTCATGAAGGGCGGCACTGTTTACAAGCAGTAGCGTGCGGCGGTCTACTGCCGCGGTAGTGCGAAGGCGACGATGCTACTGCCCGAGGGCGCGTCATTCTTGCCGCCTCCACAGACAATCACGACATACTCGCGTCCGCCGATCTCATAGATGGCGGGCGTAGCGTTGCCGGCCGCCGGCAGGGTAGTCTCCCACAGAAGCTTGCCGGTGAGCTTGTCGAACGCGCGGAATTTCTTGTCGAAATTCGTGGCGCCGATGAACAGGAGTCCGCTGGCCGTGACGACCGGACCTCCATAATTGTCACTACCCGTGTTCTTGATTCCCTTCGCGACCAGTTCTGGATATTCACCCAACGGAATCTGCCATCGAATCTCTCCCTGGTTGAGATCGATCGCATTCAGAGTGCCCCAAGGCGGCGTAATGGGGGGATAGCCATCGGGGTCACGAAACAAGATGTAGCCTTCGTTCCGGTACTTGAGCCAGTTGGGATCTTCCACCGCCGTTGCGGGGACGATCGCGCCGATGTCGCGGCCAGTAACGAGAAATTCTACGATCTCATTAATCCCTCGGCCCAGGTGGCTGAAGCCGGGCATGCGGCCGGAGCCCTCACGGATAATGCCGGCGAGCTCAGCACGAGAGCGGCGCTTCCCGATATCTACCAGCGACGGAAACGTCGGCGGCGTCCCTTTCAAATCGTTCCGATGACAGCTTGCGCAATTATTCTTGTAGAGTGAGGTCGTGTCGTGGGTAACCATCCGGATGATCCAAGGCTGTTCATTGGAATTGACGTAGAGCAGTCCTGTTTCCGGATCGAAAGCCGCTCCGCCCCACTCGCCGCCGCCATCGGTTCCCGGAAAAAGGATGGTGCCCCGCAGGCTGGGCGGAGTGAATATACCATTCGAATCGAGGTGTTTGAATGTTTCGAGAACCGCGGCATGCGCTTCCGGAGTGCGGTGGGTAATCATGTCTTCGGTGAACGCCTGACGTGTGAAGGACGGCGGTTTCACAGGGTACGGCTGAGTTTCGGAGAGCTTCTCTCCATCCAGCACCGATGCGGGCGCCTTGCGATAGGCGATGGGGAACAGCGGCTCGCCGGTTTTTCGATCGAGAACGAAGACGTAGCCTGTCTTGGAGATCTGAGCGACGGCGTCGACTTTGCGGCCATTGCGCGTGATGGTGACCAAGCTTGGGGCCGCGGGGAAATCAAGATCCCACACGTCATGTTTAATGCCCTGGAAATGCCAGATGCGACGGCCTGTGCGGGCGTCCAACGCAATCACGCAGTCGGCGAATAGATTGTCTCCGATGCGATTGGCGCCGTAGAAATCAAACGATGCCGAGCCAGTGGCGCCGAACACCATGCCGAGTTTCGGATCGACGCTCAGCCCGGCCCAGGCGTTCGCGCCGCCGGAGATCTTGTAAGCCTTGGGAGGCCAGGTATCGTAGCCGAATTCGCCGGGATGCGGAATGGTATGAAAAATCCAGCGTATTTTGCCGGTATTGACGTCGAACGCACGAATGTCGCCGGGCGAGCCCGGCAGGGTCTCGGGCACGGTGCTGCCGATGATCAGCAGGTCTTCGAAGATCACACCGGGGCTGCTGGCGCTGACGGTCATGTTTTCCGGCGGGCGATCTAGTCCTTTCCGAAGATCGATTCGGCCGTCGTCGCCGAATGTCTGAATCGGTTTGCCGGTGCGACGGTCGAGCGCCCACAGGTAATTGCGATGGCTGACGAAGACGCGGCCCTTGTATACGGTGACGCCCCGATGGCGATAGCGCCGCTGAGGCTGATCGCCGTGATTCGGATCGAAGCTCCAAATTTCGCGCCCGGTCTGGGCATTGAGCGCGATCACACGCAGCTTGGGCGTGGTGGCATAGAGGACGCCATCGATGATGATCGGATTACTCTGCATCTCCGAGTCTTTGAACGCGTCGTGCGCGTCGTAAGACCACGCTACTTGAAGGCGCGCGACGTTATCGCGATCGATCTGTTTCAGTTCGGAGTAACGGATGTTATACGGCCCACCATTGACCGGCCATTCTACATCCGCGGCTTGAACACACAGAACAGACAGCAGACAAGGGAGCAGCTTCGATGCAGGAATACTCACGCGTACAGATTCTAACTCATCGGAAGAAAAAGTTGGCAGGTCTAGGACCTACCCCACAGGCCTAGAAGCTGTACTTAAGCGCGAATTGCAGATTGCGCGCGCCTGGGGACGTGTTCACTACGCCTTCGTTACTTCTGCCATACACATCGATCGCATAACCCTGCACTACGAAGATGGGCGTATTGAAGCCGTTTGATGGCCTCAAGCCGGAATTCTATGGCCTGGCGTTCGGTGATCGGGAACTTCTTCGAGAGTCCGATATCCACCTGCTTAATCCCTGGGCCTCGTTCGGTGTCTACGCCGCATTTCCCAAAATGGCCTGCGGTCCGATTCGCCATGGTGCTGGAGTCGGACCAGATGTAGCAGCCGCCTGAAAAGTTTTTGTAGGGCGTCTGAATGGACGAGCGATACAGTCCGGCCGAGGCTCGAACGATCCTTTGCCTGGATCAGCTGCAAAATCGAGCATGGAGATCGGGAAGCCGCCGCGCACCGTAAAGACTGTGTTCAGTTGCCAGTCTCCTACCACCGCGTTGACGAGTTTGTTCACGTTCCGGCCGTACGTACGGTGCCTGTCGAACAGTTCATAAGTAGCCGTTGAACACGTTGGTTACGTCGTGATCGCGGAAGCCGTAATTCTGGTTGATGTAGTAAACGTACTGTTGGGAAGGAAACGTGCTGTTGGGAAGGAAACGTGCTGTTGGGAAGGAAACGTCCGTGCTGGCTTGACGGCCTAATGCAACAGCACCGCGTGCGGCTATCCAGTGTGGTTGTCGGGTCACCTCCGGCAAGAACGAATCTTCACTCACCTTGGCCGGAGAAAGCACGGCCCGAATTGGGTCTACCTCCACGCAAGGCGTGCGGTAGGAGCCACAAGTCGCTCGCATTGACTTGAGGGTTCGAGTTGCCGGCAGCTCTGCAACCTTACCAGGTTCCATCGCTGGCGAATCGGCAGGAGCAGGTGAGTGGGGTGCGTGCGGGCCTGGGTTTTCTGTCCCTGGCGCCCAACCGGATCGGGTTCCCGTTGTTGGCCCCAGTGTACCGGGCCTCCACTGGGAAAAGTGGATTTCAAGCATCTTTCGTACGAGGCAAACCGGCACGTTCAGAGACCGCCCTGGCGGCGCTGTGCCAGCAGCACTTCGGATTTGAGCCCGACGCCGGAACAGCCATGGATGCCGGTTGTCTTCCCACCAATTTCGCATCGACGGGGAATACCTTGAGGAGTTTGTCGCCGGCAGAGATTAGCTATGAAAGATGATCCGAGCCTAGTTTGTGAGCACCGGCT
>Ga0210406_10003808_pt1 | contig 16363 bp, 27 predicted proteins | sample IncBWC30MmetaG_FD_155454 | JGI IMG/M metagenome (GOLD analysis project Ga0210406, IMG submission 155454) | Forest soil microbial communities from Barre Woods Harvard Forest LTER site, Petersham, Massachusetts, United States - Inc-BW-C-30-M | ecosystem: Environmental > Terrestrial > Soil >... | reverse complement strand
GTATGCTCCGGCCACTGATGGGCCTTTTCGCTGCGATCGCTGTGTGCATTTCCTTAGCATGCAGGGCCATACGCTCTGCCAGCACAAGGATGTCGTCAAAGATCCGCAGATGAAAAAGGTCAAGGCCGAAGGCGAGGAATACGCGCAAGTGGACCGGGGAGGTTGTTGCGAGTACTTTAGACCCGTCCGCCAGCTGGTACATATCACTTTTGAAAAGCTCGGGCTATAGGATAGGAGATTAGATGATTGATCCAATCGCAGTGGCGGCAGTGGTTTTGGGCGGAGTTGCAATAGCCTTGGGATTTTTAAGGCATGGCACGGGCGTGCCGGGACTAGCTGGGCCTCAGGGCCCAAAGGGCGACCCGGGCTCTAATGGCGAACATGGCCTGCCTGGAGTGCCTGGACCAAAAGGCGCGGATGGCGCAAATGGCAAGGACGGCAACCCAGGCCGTGATGGACATGATGGCGCTCCGGGGGGCTCTGTAAAGGGCGACAAAGGCGATAAGGGTGATCCCGGTAAGGATGGCGCACCTGGACACGATGGCAAGGATGGCAAAGACGGTGCACCAGGAAAAGACGGTAAGGATGCGCCCGGGGCAGCACATTAGTTGAGCACCCCTGACATACTGCCCAATTGTCTTACCCGGGTTCCTAGGGTAAACCATAGCTTGCCCGAGCAGGGCACTTGGTTTTTTCTTTACTGCGCCAATTGCGGCGTACTGACAAGTTTTGTGCGCGCCGTCGAACTTCCTGGGGAGTATGCCTTCTCGCTTTGCAATGACTGTGTGGACAAATACGGCGAGCCCTCGGGCTTTGCCAAGACACCAGACGATGTATTCCGGGAGAAGGTCGAAAGCGCCATGCTTGAGGAACACGGGCACATTCTCGATGCGGATGAAATCTTGGTGCAGTTACAAGACGCCTCCAGTGCCATGAGCAAACTTGAAAAAGAAGCCCTAAGGAGAACTTAATGCCTGTTTACACATCTTCGTTGGCGACTGCAGGCTCCACCACGGGCAATGCCGCCAATACGGAAAGCCCTGGAACCTGGAGTCTCAAGACGGCCTCGCAGGGGCGCAATCTCTATTTGGAGCGCATGGATGTGGTGGGCAAGGCCAACGCGGCCACCACCATTAGTGGCTCGGCCATCCGCATACTTAGCTTCACCACGGCCAGCACCGCCGGCACGGCCTTCACACCCACCAGCACGGATGTGACGGCCAACGAGACCGCCACGGGCGTAGGGGCCTCGGGGCAAACCGTTTCTTCGACGGGCCGTAAGCAGCATGCCATTTTTGGCTTTGGCATAGCCGGCCCGGGTGGCTATGTGGCGGCCGCGCCGGATAAGCGCGTCGTCATCACGCCAAACGCCACTGCACCCAGTATCGATGCCGTACATGTGTCTGCAACGGCCGCTATCGTGTATGAGTGGTCGTTTCAGCACTCCGAATAATTCATGGCTCGTCAATACTTCAATGGTCTTCTAGGCGATAGCCTTATAACACCTATTGCTGGCGTGTCGCCGGGTACCACGGCGACCTTTTTGCTGTCAAATATCGCCGCAGGCACAGGTGGGCAATCTGCGAAGTTTCTACCCCTCCCTTATGGTCAAAACGCTCCATCGCCTGGACAGGTCTTTCATATGTGCGTGGGCGGTTTATTTACATCTGTCGCAGGCACGTTCATCTTCAATGTCTTTCATGGCTCTGGAACGTCCGCAACAGGGGGTGGAACAGCGCTTGGCGCCTCGCAGACCATTACGGGATTGGCCTACACTTCGGGCTTTTTTCGTGTTGAAGGCGACCTGATTTATAGAAGTATTTCAGAAGTAGCCGGAGCCTCAACGGCTTGGTTCAATGGCACAGTAATCACTGGCGGCCCGGCAGCCAACACGAATGCCGGCCAAGTTTATGTGTTAGGTTCCACAGCGGCAGTCAACGTAGATACTACGGGACAAACGGCCGGAGCATTTGGCGCCATGAATGTGTTTGTGACACCCGGCACCACGGGCTCGACCTTCACGCCAGAGTACGCCTACATCTATAGTATGAACTAGGCCCGAGGTCATGGCCTTCCACCAACCCGGCAGCGTTGGGGCACATGGTCCCCTTAGACCCCAGAAATTTTTTCTGGAGCCGAAGCAGCCCCAAACGCCGGCAATCTTCGATGGCGGAGATAACTGGTGGGGCGATGTGCAATGGCAGTTTACGGCTATTGTATTGGCCTCAACATTCGCCTGGTCTGTTCAAGCGGCCTTGGCGCAGTACGCGGCCAATCAACCGCAAGATGAGCCTGCTCTCACGGCCGGCTATGTGGATGAGCAAACTTGGTCCAATCAAGTTGCGCCCTACGTGGCTCCGAGCATTGTTCCGGCCAGTTGGCAGGCGGACGAACAGACGCCTTTCCTGCATGGCATCTATGAGGACAATGAGTTTTGGCTGCAGTTGGTGCAGCCCTATGTCGCGCCAACTATTGTGCCTTGGGCGTGGCAGGCCGATGAAGAAACACCCGGACTATTTGGGATCTCGGATAGCAATGAAATTTGGCTGAATCAGGTACAGCCCTTTGTAGCCAGTAATTTCCTGCCCAGCACGTGGGCCTTTGAGGGGCTGGAAATTGTTACACCTCCGGTGCCATTTCACCCCGAGGATGATTTTTGGTTGCAGCTGGTTTGGCCCTATGTGGCGCCCAATTTGGCGCCTTGGCCTTGGCAGTGGGACGAGCAATCCCCGGTCTTAATAGCCCCACCGCCCCCGCCGGTAATCGATCCTTGTATTTTAAATCCCATGCCTTTGCCAAACGGTATGGGGCGCTTCACGGGCATCTCGAATGACAAACTCCGGCACATTCCAACCGGCAATCAGGTCTTGATCCGAAGCGATTATGCCTGCTGGTGTTGTGCCCTGAATCGCTTCGTGCCCAAGAGCGAAGTGGGCATTGACATGATTGGGCTGACTGAAATCTTTAGAGGAGTATTCTGATGAGTATTTGTGAGGGCGCACATCGATTTTTCGTAATAACGGATGGTACGGTTGAGGGGCCAGACACGATCAAGATCTATGCCGTAATCTGCTGCACGGTGTGCAAAGAGAACCACTTGCTTGAGCACATCATGAGCAAGGACTCCACTAGACTGACGCAAAAAGGAAAATAAAGCATGGCCTCAAGACTCTCGGGTGGCGTTTACGCTGCCAACGGCTCCTACAGCAACTCACAGGCCGATATCAATCTCAGCAATCAATCCGGCAACCCCAAACTGGCGCAGATGAATGCCGGCGGGCGCGGAGCCAGCAACACGGCCTCTTCGCAGCTCTTCCACATCCTGCCGCCCAATAGCGCTCCGGGCGTTAGCGGGCTCACGGAGAGCGGCCCACGGTAACAGTAACCCTAGGCAGCCCACATGGCTTGGCTATCGCCTCCAGCGGTCAGACCATCACGGTGGCCACGGGCGTGGGCGGCTATAACGCCACCACGACCATCACCAACGTAACCGGCCCATATACCTTCACCTACACGGCCGGAAGTTCTGGTCTAACCAGCCCTTCGGGCGATGGCACGGTCAGCTTGCTGGGTGGCACAGTAGCGGCACTTGTGAACTACCAGCCCGCGCTCAATGGCCTGACGTTTGGCGGCAGCACCTGCGGTACGCTGGAGATTTGGTCGGACAATGCGTTGTGGGACACTGTGAACAGTAGGTATGTTTCTCCCCAGCTAGCCGGCGCCGACCCCGCCAACCTTCAATAAAAAGGAAAAATAGAACATGGCAAGCAGACTCACAGCAGTTTCTACTAGTATCAGCCAAAACGGCAACCAGTATAGTGCCGGACAGGCCGGCTCGGCCCAGGTGGATATCTTCCTAAGCCCAGTGCCCGCGCTCAACCTTAACTCCGCTCTCAGCAACGCCATCCTAGGCACCACCATCCGCGGCAACGTGGTCAACACCATCGAGTGCTGGAGCGATGGCGTGGTCTGGGACGTAACCAATACTCGGGCGCTCATCCCCAATCTGGACTATGATCCCAGTTTGCGGATGCGTTCGGGACTCTAAAAGGAGTATTAATGGCGAATTGTAGTGCGAGTATCTATCTTAGTCAAAACTATCTAAGCAAAACTGCGGCGATGGGAAGTACCACGCTCTTTACGGTTCCAGCTACTGGTCTGTATAGGATCTCGGCAGCTGTGGAATTTGATCCTACCGGTGGAAACAATGTGTCAGAGGTAGACATCACGTACATTGACACATTTAGAAACTCACATGGCGGAGCTATCGCAGGCGTTGCTGGTGGTCAAGATGGAGGCGTGGCTGTTGTCTATCTTACGTCAGGCGATGCTTTTAAATTCGATACTAGCCTGACTAATGGAAACTCAATAACCTATAATCTATACTTCGTTGTCGAACAGCTCTAAAAACTACAAAAGTGAGGGAGCTTTACCAATATGCCGGAGTTCATTAATGAAGGGTTGGATTCGCTGCAACCCGTTAAGAATAAAATTGGTCTAATCCTAGGGCTGCCTATGGGCAGAGAGGCCGTGCGCAGGGAATGGGCGCATGCCATGATGACTATAGGCTGGCCCTTGGGTATGACCATCATGCATAGCGTCGTCACCAACAAGGCCATTTCAGAGGCTCGCAATCTAATATGCCAGCAGGCCTTGGAAGTCGGAGCCAAGTATATTTGGTTCGTGGACGACGACACCGTACCGCCTAGTAGTTCAATCCGCATGCTTATGTACCAACTGGATCAGCATCTCGATGCCATAGCCGTTGGTGGCATTTATTGCGGTAAGACCAATCCCACAACCCCAATGGTTTTTAAGGATTTTGGACAGGGCTCCACCTGGGATTGGAAGGTTGGCGAGACCTTTGAATGCGATGCCATCGGAACGGGCTGTTTCTTGATTCGAACCGAACTATTAAAACAACTGCCCTATCCGTGGTTCCGAACCATTGATGTGGTATCAGAGGATGCCGAGCATACGCAATTACAGTGCACGGATGACTTCTACTTCTGCAAGTTGGCCAAAGTCGCCGGTTTAAAAATCTTGGCACATGGCGGTGTGCTTTGCCATCACTGGGATATGATGACCGGTGAGGTATATAAACTCCCGGAGGATAGTTTGCCCTATGTCAATTCCAAAGTTAAAACCGCTCAGCCTTGAGGAGTGGCGTAGGAAGATAGACGGCCTAGAGCGGGCAAAAGCTCGGGCTGCGAAGTTGCAGTCCTTGAAAACCAACAAAGAAAACAAAAAGGAAAACTGAAATATGGCTATTACAGGAACTGTTCTTACTGTTCAACCCGCCGGCTCGCCGGCACTCACACCAGCTGGACAAATTGTGTTTGGTCCCGGTGATGTGCAGGAACCGGCCTTTGTAGCAACCTATACCTTCATCGGGGATGGCACTAGTACCACGATCCCTGTCAACTGGATTGATGGCACGCAGACTTTGCCTTTCACTCCAAAGGGCGTGGTGGCATTTGCCATTCCAGCCCTCTCGGGCACTGCAGACACGGCCGGCGTACTTAAGGTAGAGGGCCTTTCGCCCAATGCCGCCACTGCGCGTGTCAGTAGCATCACCAACACTTCGGCCAACTTGGTCTACACCACATCCGTGGCCTCGGGCTCTACGGCCTCTGTCCTGCTTGTAGTGTATCGTTAAGAGCATAGGTTAAGGGAGACCATAACCTATGTCATCCACATTCAAGGATCAGGCATTAACCTATTTCAACCAAGACCTGCAGCTTCTAAGCAAGGTCTTTGGTATTTTCATCACCACGGCTACTTTGACCTATACAGCCATCACCATCGATACTACCCAAGTTCAAACCACACCCCTAAGAGGCGTAAGGCCTGTTAGCGGATCGGGCACGGCTCCCAACATCGAGCCCGGCGATTTTGTGATCGCCGTTCCAACCTCGGCCTTGGGCACAGCTGTATCCTTGGCAGGTTCTTACATAAGCGCTGCCAATACCCTATCGGTGGCTTTAGCTGCTAGTGCAGCCACTACGCCTGGGGCTATCACGTTCCAGATTCTGATTATCAAGTTCGGTCAGAACGACGGTATCAATAGCTAATGAGCCACCGAATCACAACCGTTCCCGGGGGAGTACAATATCCCCCGGGCAACGTCGCCGCTCAGCCCGTTAGTAATACCTACTACAACCAATCCTCCAGCAACATCAAGGCCTTCAACGGACATCCTGTTGAGGTGTTTAGCGATGGTGCGGTTTGGGATACCGTAGCTGGAGTCTATCTATATCCCGGAAGGGATTTTAATCTGGTGCCCTAATGCCTATTGAAAAATATTTTGGCGGACATGGCGATGAAGTCATGTCCGATATGCAGGGCAAGCACGGCGCCAAAAAGGGCAAGCAGATTTTCTATGCCACGGCCAATAAGCGCAAACAGGGCCCGGATGTTTCCGGGAAGTCCGAGCGAGTGCAGCATGGCTCCTTGTTAGATATCGAATTCCACGAAGAGGCCGCGCAACGCGATACCGTTATGAATGGCGATGTGCCTCCGCACCCCATGCACAAGGGCTACGATTACTTCGTGGCTGGACAGGATCAGGGTTGGGAAGAGGATGGCGATGAGCCCGCTGGCCACTCCTCAGCTGCCGTGCATAATGGCCGCTTGGGCATGAGTGCCAACCGTGATAATGGCTATGGCATTCACTATGGCGCTCCGGTAGACTACTTCGGACCAGACACGGACTACCGTGCGGAGGAAATCGATCCCTCTAATTACGGCCGCAGCTATGAGCCCTATCCCTTCAGGGACTACTTCAAAACCGACGACAAGATGGAAGAGCGTACCTTCCGCTTGCGCGAACAGGACGAGTACGATACCTTCGCCACGCCCGGCGCGGTCACCGATAACCAGCCGCAAACTCAGGCCTATGGCGCCGTTAATTATCAGGGTGCCGGGCCGGATGGCGACGATGGCAAGAAGTCCGGCTCTTGCGATAACCGTAGCTTCGAGAGTCAGATGAAGTATCTAAGGGCCAACAAGGACGCGCCGGAATACGACGCGGCCACAAGTGGCTTGGACACCAAGAAGGGCGACAAGATTCGGTAAAAGTTCCCAGTAAATGGGCTCCCTCGAATGAGGGCAACGAGGGCAACTTTCCACTCCAACAATTATGCGACTCCCTCACCGCATAGGCCACTAATGTGGCTTAGTTGGGTGGATCTCCGGCGGGGCGCCGGTCGGGGTATAAAATCAGGCGCCAAATTTTAGGAGCAACGTATGACAGCTAGTCTATCCGGGCCCTACGCCTTAGTGGGCGAAACGCAGCCCTCGCAGCCCGCGCACCATAAGGGCCTGCCGGCGCCCGCTGAGGTTCAGGCCCCGGTTGCGGTGGCCGTGGGACCCGTAAAACCCGTGGAAGAAGCTCGGCCTGTGGTGCCGGTTGAGCCGAAGGCGGCACCTAAGCCCGCGCCCAGACCCGTCTTGGCCGTGCCCTCGGCCCCAAAGGCCCAATGAGCGACATCAACGTAGCCAACGTCTTGGATGAGATAAACTCTGGCCGGGTCACACTGGTGTGCTCCAAGCACAACTACGTGGCGGCCCGCAAGCGTGCCAATGGCACGGTGGCCGTTCCGCCTGTGCCCAATGGCTGCAAGCAGTGCTGGGAAAATTTCTACGTGACGGACTTGGCCCTTACGCCGCCCAACAAACGCCAAGAGCGTCTGGATGAGCTGGAGCAGGTCATCCATCACGCTGTGGAGTACGAGAAGCGCGGGCAATTTGGCCGGGACTTCGATCTGTTTGAGCCCGGAGATGAGCGTTTCAGAGTGCACGTGCAGCGGGATGCCGCGGATGACGAAACCGGGCAGGACAAGGTCCCAGATAAGAGTGAGGAGGCATTAAACTAATGGCAGTTGACAGAGTGGCAGAATCCCGAGCGCTTTTGGATATTGCAAACAAAGAGGGCTCTTTTAACAACGAAGCGGATTTTAGAAACAAGCTGGAGGCCTTCCAAAATCGCTTCCGCGAAAGTCGACCCAGTGTGGTGGACGTAAGCACGGACGCGGATAAGATATTTCGCGCGGACTTGGAGAGCATCCATGCCTTGGCCAGTCTCACAGTGGATCGCGAAGTCAGTCGGCTGTGTGCGGCCGTGGTGCGCTGTTTGGCCTATCTGGCGCACCGACAGAATATAGAGTAGGGACTAAATAATATGGCAATTATGGCAGTAGGGGCCTACGGTCCCAAATCCGCCTCGGGCGGAGTTAGCGATAACCAACAGATTACCCTAGTCGCCACCACCTCACAGACCGTGGTGGTGGGCGTGCGCCAGATTATTGGCATCACCATCTCGGGTGCCACCTCGGGCGATACCAATGGCACGGTGGGTGCGCACATCCGATTCGGACTTACGTCTACGCCCTCGGCTGTGGCTACGGACTTCTTCTTGCCGGCCGGCCAACCTCCGGTTTATTTCGATCTGGGCGAGGAGTTTGATCGTGTGGCCTTCTTCTCCGCAGGCACGCCCGTGGTTAACGTCATGCGGATGAATCGAGCGGTCTAGTGCCAATAGCCACTCAGCAGCTAAGAATTTGCGATGTGTGCAGGCTTTTGTCGTTCGACACCACCGAGAAGCTTTGTGGTTATTGTGGTCTTTGCGACGCTTGGATTTGTGGGGAGGACATGAACAATTGGCCCCGTAGAATCCGTGCGGCCATCAAGCGGCGTATGGAACCGGGTTTTAGCGGCGATCCGTCTTATGCGGATAAAATCACCGAGGAGGGAGTTTTAAGATGAGTATGTCGGGTGTGCAATTTAGGGAAGCTTGGCTCAGTAATGCCCTGCAGTTAATTGACCAGCAGTCGGCTACTATAGACGCGCTACAGAAACAGGTGGCCGATTTGCAGAAGCAGTTGGCCGAGAAGCAGCCAATAGTAGCCCCAGCGAGCTAAAATGAGCGAATTTCGGGGCGTCACAACGCCCGTAACCATATTGCAGTTTGATCCCACACCACCGCCGGTGGCGCAAGCGGCCTTCGGCGCCTCCAATGGCGCTATGTGGTATGATAGCACAACTAACGGCTTCCGAGGCATCGTAGGCGGTGTGATATCGTCTATTGGAGGGGGTGGAGGTTCCTTCTCCACACTTGCGGGTGGCACAAATACCGGGAACGCGTTTGTTCTTGGCAATGGTTCCTCTATTTCGACTACTGGAACAGGAACAATTGGTGCCGCGGGCTCTACTGGACAACTACAGTATAATAACGGCGGTGTACTTGCCGGCGCGGCGCCTTTGGTTTTTTCAAGTGCTGGAGGTGCTACCTATCCTCTAACGATTACTGGGCTAGGCGCGGTGGCATTGGCATTGGCGCCTTCTGCAGTAGGCGGGGCAGGAGCCATTTTTACTGTCCTCGATGCGCCCGCCGGCAACACTATTTTTTCCATAAAGGGCACAGCAGGGGCTTATCAAGCACAAATAGGTGGAGCTTTTAATACGCATATAACACAGGGCACCGCTAACCAAGATTTTGCCGGTAAACTAACCTGCGCTAGTAGCACCGTTACAAAAACTTTTGCATCCGCCTATACAAGCACACCAGTTGTGTTGGTCTTTGACGAGACCACTAAAGGCGGAGCCAATCTTACTGCAATCTCAAACAGCGGATTTACTGTAAGTTGCACTGGCACGACAGACGCGCTAGATTATATCGTAATAGGAAATCCAACCTAGATGGCATTCTGGCAAGGCGCATTCGATAACAATTTTCAACTATACCGCGGACAGCGTGTGGATGTAAGGCTAAGCTACTGGGCCTCTGTAGGCACACCCATTAGCTTCAAAGAGCCCTCTTCAGGCATCGTGGACATATGGTCCGACGGGCGCTGCTACAGTCCCGCCACGGATAGCTATATCCGCCCAATTAATACTATTAATTCCAAATCCAGGGGCTTCCCTAGCTAATGGGCATCCGGCACGCCAAAATATCTAGTATCCAGACCACGGGCGACCCCAGCTTGGTTGGGCCCGGGGATTGGAATAGCGATCACACCATTGTCGGCACTCTCGACCTATCCGGAGCCTCTACGATTATTACAGGACCCGGTGGGATTAATGGTGTGTCGCCTGTGCCATTTACTGGGGCCCCGTCAGGTCCCTGTACGCAACTACAGACAGCTATAGATACCACAACTGGAAACTATTACGATTGTTTCAGTAGTGCTTGGCATGCTGTTGGTTCTAATCCCTTAGTTAGTTTTGCCGGGGCGCCAACGGGCTCCTGTACTCAACTACAAACTGCGATAGACACTACCACCGGAAATTATTACGACTGCTTTGGTGGTACTTGGCAAAGAGTTGGCCCAGGGGCAGCAACATTAACCAATCCGGTTATTTCTCCAAATCCGCTTAATCTGGATATAAACACCACCTTCAAGGGTCCAAATCCCTACATAGATGCCACACGCTTTGGTGTAAGGGCTGTTGCTGGTGATGGTTTTTCCACCACGGTTAGCTGCACTAGTGGCTCGGCAAATGTTAGTATAGGCTCGGCCAGTTCCTTTATAAACGGTGATGGTGTCGCGCTTTACAATTGCGGTCCCGGTACCGTCGCTGCACCGGCCGCACCAACGGTGACGCCTAGTGTGGCCGCTGCACAAACCGGAACTCTTATCGTCGTAAATGCTCCCACAGGCTCTACAACCTATTGCTATCAACTGGTCGCTCGAACATTTAGAGGTGCCACAAACGTTGGTGCCGAAACCTGTACAACCACGGGACCGGCTTCGCTTGGACAGCAAACAAACACGATTTCAACTATCACATTAGCTAATAACGTGGCGACCTATACAACTACTGCAGCGCATGGACTAGTGGTAGGGGCGCATATAGTGGTACAGGGCACTAGTGTGGCTCTCATTGGGGGAGACGCCTTTGATATTCTATCTAGGATTCCATTTGACGGGTGGTTCACTGTTGCAACAGTTCCTGATAATACGCACTTTACTGTTCTACTATTTTCGGACAGCCGAAACGGCGCCATCACAGCCGGTACTGGTGGAACCGTAAACTACTGGAACTCCATCCACATAAAAGCCACTGAAACCACTAATAACTACCAGTACTATGTATACGGTCGTGTTTCCGGCGGGACCAAAACCCTAATCGGAACGATGTGGCCGCAAAATTCAGGTTTCTTGGGAAACGATGATTATTTGGCATTTGACGATTTCGGCAGCCCTGTTACAACGTTTCCAAACCCGCCAACTTATATCCCAACAACGGTTCCAACTAGCGGGACGAACGATATGCTTTCCACAACAATCGTCTCCGGTGCGGGTACAACGTCTTTGGTATTGGCCAATAGTGCGGGCAATACGGCCTCAGGTACCATACTCTTTGACAACGCCGTTACGTTCCTTGCAGCTGCAACTTACGCGGCTAACGCCGCAGGCGGTACCCAAGGCGCATTAGTACTTCCGGAAATTGGGGCCACTGCTAATAGCTTAAACTACGTCTTCAATTCTCCGTTATCCTTAGGGGTCGGTCCTACTTCTAGACTTGTGGTTTATCAAAAGGGCTTAGTGCGTTTACACGAACCTATCCAGACAACCTTTATATCCTGGATAGGCCAAAGCGATACTGGAGCCGTGGCGGCTTCATTTGCCAATTTCATGGCTCCACAAATTCAATTTGGAAGGTGCAGTCCCTGCTTCATAGCGGAAAGTAATACTTATTTCTACAACCTTGTATGGAGTATGCTAAGTGCTAATGGTGCATTGGCATTTCTTCAAGAAAATGGCGGTATTCCATCGGCCGGAGCGTTTAGAGATATAGTAATTGGCACTAGTAATGGGTCTTCCAATGATTACTCTAACATGGGAATGCTCTTTAGGGGTGGCGCGGGATTTGAGTTCTCCAATATCGTACTAGGCGGTACACAACATGGCAGTTTAGTTGCAAATACTCCTGGAATGTACTTTGAGGGTGGTGGTAACTGCGCCTTTAGAAACCTATCTCTTTCTGGAGTAGGAACGACAACTCGTGTCGGTTTTGCCGGGGGCTTTATCACCGTAGAGGGCAATCTGTATTGTCAAGGCTGCTTCGAGCCTTATTTCGCTACTGCCAGGGGTATCTCTGACGCGCAAGCCGGTTTTTGGATGAAATTTGGGCCTGTCACATTTGACACCACAAGTGTCCCTCTTGTGGCGAATTACGGTGGTCATGGTGTTGTAGTTGACCTTACTAATATCAATGGCGTACCCAATAACGATCCAATAATGACAGGATCCGGAAGGCCTAGTAGCCCCTTTCCAGTATCAACTTTTAACATGAGTGGTGCGGGCGCACCATCTGTGAATATTGGTGCAAATGCAAATAACAACACTTTTTCAGTGAATGACGGGACCTTTGGTCGGGTGGCCTTGCCTCTTGATATCATAAATCGAAGTGTTACTATCGGCTTGGGATTCTCTCTTTTTAGTAACACGGCGCCTCCCGCTCCACCAACTAGTTGTACAGTTTCATCTGGCGGTTCTGTGCCCACGGGACAAACGTTCTACTTCTATGAACCCATATTTGCAAACGGTTCAGGTGGGACTATATCCACTTACTGTATAGCCACACCAACTACGGGCAACCAAACCGTGACAGTTAACTGGACGGCAATTCCTGGCGCGACTAAATACAATGTTTATAGGGGGCAGACCCTAAATGCCACGGGGCTAGTAACCTGTTCTGGTGCAGTATCGACTACGTCTTATGTGGACACACTTTCGACTGGTTGCGGTGGTTCTCCACTACAGGCCTCTGGTGGACCGGCTGGAATGCATGGGAGCACTGGCTGGGATCAAACGCACGTTTTGGGGCTGACTAGTGTAACCTCGGCAGCTACGGCTGCCCGAACCTTGGTACTGCCAGATTCCAACGCAGCCGTAATCGGTACTTCCACGTTCGCCAACTTAGGCACACCGGCAAACGGCACCTTCAACTATTGCTCGGATTGCACTTTGGCCAATCCTTGCGCGGGCTCGGGCACAGGCGCGCTAGCCAAGAGGCTAAATTCCATTTGGGTTTGCAACTGATGAAGAGCCTTCTTCTACTAGCTGGATTGCTGCTAGCACAGCCACTCTTAGCCACTCCGCACAAAGTTACTCTCAACTGGGTGGACGTTACCAACCCCAATGGCACAACCTACGAGGTCTTTCGGGCCACTGGGCCTTGTGGCGGCACGCCGGCCTTCCAGCAACTGGCTTCAGGCGTAACGGTGCTAAGCTACGTGGACAGCTCGGTGGTTTCGGGCACCTATTGCTATGAGGTGCTGGCGGTCTACAACGCCAAGGAGTCTGCTCCGAGTAATCAGGCCGCCGCGAGCATCCCGCCGGATGCCCCGGCCTCCTTGACAACTTCAGTGGATGTACCGTGAGCGTTCTAAAAGTTTTGAGGGAGAAATAAACAGGTATGGCTAGCGCCTTACAAACCACGGCCGCATCGGATAGCAATCCCCGTAAGGTCACGGGCACGCACTACACCACACCCGTTGGCAGCATGATGGGCTCGGAGAACCAGCCTGATGTTGGGGCGCCCGAGGAGGTTGATGAGCAGGAGCGCGCTCGACGCGTGAAGAAGCTGCAGTTCGTTGCGGCAGAGCTCAAGCGTATGCGGTATTTCCGCAGGCAATATGACCTGCGCCGTGCGCATTACTACCGCCAATACTTGGGCCAGCGCGATGACAAATTCTATCCGGACAACATAACCAAGCGCTCCAACACTTTCGTCCCATACCCCTTCTCGACCGTAGAGAACATTGTGGCGCGCACCATGGATGCCTTCTTCTCGATGGAGGATTGGTTCGAGACCAAAGAGAAGCCCCCCTATAGCCAAGAAGCACAGGCCGACCAGATGCAGATCGCGCTTGAGGACAAGTTGCACAAGGCCGATCTCATAGGCGCCTTCGAGCAGCTGGTGCGCAATCTGGTCATCTACGGCCAGAATGCCGTCAAGGTGGACTGGAATTTTGGCACCACTACGGTGGTTAGCAAGGAGCCCATCTACTATCAGCAGCCCGTGATGCAACCCGTGATGCACCCGCAAACGGGCCAGCCCATCCCCGGGCCGGATGGCCAGCCCCTATCTCAGCCTCAGATTGATCCACAAACCGGTCAGCCGGCCATGCAAAACGTAATCGGGCCGGATGGCCAGCCCATGATTCAGGGCTACAGGGCCAAGCAGGAAGAAGTGCCCAAGGCCTGCCCACGCTTCACCGTGATTGATGTGTATGACTATCTCTACGATCCGGATGGCGCCTATGAGGCCCACCTGACCGAGCGCACATGGCGCGAACTCAAGGAAGAGCAAACTGCCAGCCTACAGGCCATGCTCTCAGACCCCAACAGGCAGCCCAACTATTTCCAAGAGGGCCTAGATGCCTTGGAGCAGCGGCTAAACAATGAAGAAAACGCCAACGAAATCGTCATAAGGCTGGCCGAGTTCTGGAACAAAAACGATAACACTTGGACCATCATGACCTTTGGTGAGGACCCTGAAGGCATCAGCTTCAAGGACCTACGGGCGTCTTTTCGTGCCACGGCCTATAGCCCTTATAAGCGCCGAATTTATGGCGGAGAGAGCATCCTGTTGTTCGATGGCGATAATCCCTTCTATCACAAACGCTCGCCCATCTTGCACACGGACTTCATCAAACTGCCCAATGAGGCCTTTGGCCTAGGCGCCATCGAGATCATCTCGGACCTCTCTGAGTCGCTTAATCGGTTCGTGAACATGATCGCGGACAACTGGAATATTGGCATCAATCACCGATATGCCTACGATATCAATGCCGAAATCGACCACGAGAGCCTACAGCGCTTCAACGTGCCGGGCGGATTTGTGGGTACGGTTGGCGATCCCAGCAAAGTCATTTTTCCCTTGCCGCAATTTACGCCCTCGCAGGGCGACTACCAGATTCTAGAGATTTACCGCCCGATGATTGAGATGGCCGCTGGCATCTCGGACTTCTATAGCAAGGGCGTAGGCGGGTCGGGTGGAAACAAGACCGCCACGGGCATCCAGCAGATCATCGGGGAATCAAACTATCGCCTTAAGATGTTCATCCGAAATTTGGAGGTGGACATTCTTCAGCCCCTACTGGAGATGTGCGCCTCGATGGTGCAGCAGTTTGTGGATAGACCATGGGATGCCCAGAACCCCAAGGCCGATGTGCCGGGCCAGCCGGCCACAGTTCGCGTGGACCCCAAAGAGCTAATCGGCACCTACCAATTCAACATCGTGGCGGCCAACTACGCCACCAGCAAGATCGTAAGGCAGCGCAACCTGATGGCCTTGGCCCAAGTCATGAAGGACAATCCCTTCATCAATCAGGAGATGGCCACAAGGGAATTGCTCAAGACCTTCGAAGTCAAGCACATCGACCAGATCATGAAGTCGCAGCAGCAGGTTCAGCAGGAACAGCAACAGCAGCAACAAACGCAGATGATGCAGGCCCAGATGCAGCACCAGATGGAAATGGACAAGATTCACGCCCAAGGACAGGCCGATGCTCTCGTCGCCTCAGTTAGCCCCAGCCCCATTGCTCCTACTGGGGAGTCTATTGGTGGTAAGCACGAGCCTAACAATAATAAACAGGCTGCTAAAGAGGCTAAGAAGGGCGCACCTGGCCAGCACGGCCCAGAAGGTGCAGGGCATGCTGCGGGCCGCAGCCCCAAAACCGGCCGACCCACCAAGGCCCAACACGAAGGCCGAATCCCGGGATCCAACATAGATACCTTGGCCAAGAAGCTAGGTGGCGCGGGCGGAACAAATGCCTTGGGCCTATCTCAGCTTGGCAATTTGCCACCGGCGGAATAGCCCATGACCAAAGCCAAAGGACTGAACTTGACCAAAATAGCCGTAGTGGAACTGGATAAAGAGGATGTGAGGCCATTGGGCACAGGCAAAGAGCTCAGTGGGGCCATCGTCGCGCTAGGCGCGCAGTTGGGCTTTCAGGAGCTTTTGAGGCGCTTTAGGGTCACAAGGGCCATTTTGCGAACTCGCTTGGAACAGCCCTCGGAGGATGAAAACCGCCACCAACTACGGGCTCTAATAGAGGCCTATGGCTTCGTGGAACGCCAGCTTAGGCAAGAGGCCGGCCGGCCAGTTGAGGAGCCTCGTGAGGCCTATCAGGATGAGCGCTTGGAGTATGAGCGCTTGGCCAAGTATGTGGAGTTAATTGGGCGTGGGGGCCAATCCAATTAGCACCTCGGGCACACGCTATTACCAGCTTAGGCAGTCGTGCTGTTTAGAACTCAACATCACCCTTTGTCTACAGCATCTGGCCACACGTCTGAAGAGTGGCTGGACTTTGGATAAAGATCGTGGCGCGGATGCGCAGGCCTGCTAC
>Ga0210406_10003806_pt1 | contig 16364 bp, 13 predicted proteins | sample IncBWC30MmetaG_FD_155454 | JGI IMG/M metagenome (GOLD analysis project Ga0210406, IMG submission 155454) | Forest soil microbial communities from Barre Woods Harvard Forest LTER site, Petersham, Massachusetts, United States - Inc-BW-C-30-M | ecosystem: Environmental > Terrestrial > Soil >... | reverse complement strand
GGTGGTCCTGTTTGGGATGTTGAGTCTGGTGGCACAGCTTGTGTACTGGTCTCGAATTGTCAGTGGCCTCAATCAAGAGCACGCCTGAAACCTGAAACCATGAGGGTGACCTTTGAGGAGTTCAGCCCAACGCACAACTTTTTTGACTATATGAGCTTACGGAATTATTGCGGAGGGCAAGTGACCGGCACGATTTTTTCGCCATACGACATATTTATCGCAGAGCAAGAAGGCAAAGCTGTTCGAAGAGCAGGTTCGCAGCCAGCAGTGACGTGATCTCCGCGCTGTCATAGGGCGGGGAGACTTCCACCAAATCGCAGCCGACGAGATTCAATCCCTTCAGCTCGCGGACAAGATCCAGAATCTGCGCGCTGGAAAGTCCCCCGACTTGCGGTGTACCTGTGCCCGGAGCGAATGCCGGATCGACAACATCGATGTCCAACGACAGGTACGTCTTTCGGCCCTGAAACGCTTTCAGCTTACGGCGCACGAGCCGGAGCCCGTGTTCATGCAACTCTTCCGAAGTGATCACGCGGATTTTGTGTTCCCGCGCGTAGTCCATGTCGTAAGGATCGTAGAGCTGCCCGCGCAGCCCCACTTGCAGAATGTGCGGTTCGGCGAGCAGGCCTTCCTCGATGGCGCGTCGCACAGGCGTGCCGTGCGAATACTGCGATCCCCAATACTGATCCCAGGTATCGGAATGCGCGTCGAGCTGCACGAGAGCCACGGGCCCATGCTTGGCATGGATAGCGCGCAAAATGGGGAGCAAAATCGAATGGTCACCACCGACGCAAAGAGGAATCGTTTCCGCGTCGAGGATGGGCTTCAGCCCTTGCTGGATGCGGCGGTAAGTATCTTCGATTGAAAGAGGATTCACGGAGAGATCGCCATAGTCGCCGATTCGCAGGCAATCGAAAGGGCTGACTTCGAGCACCGGGTTATAGGGCCGGATCATCGCAGATTGGACGCGGATGTTGCGTGGTCCGAAGCGCGGACCGGGACGGTAGCTGGTGCCGCAATCAAACGGCACGCCGACCAGAGCAACGTCCAGACGGCTTGCATCGGTAATGTGCGGGAGACGCATAAACGTGGGCACGCCGGCGAAGCGAGGGAATTCGAGGGCGTTGAGCGGCGCGGGTCGAGGTTCAGAAAGGCTTTTAGTTTGGAACTCGCAAGTGGATGCTTTCTTCATGATGCGCCTGAACGAATTGGCCGCTGTTGCCGGATTCAAGCCGCGCTTTGAGAAACACGACGCAGCCTCCGTTAATATCATGCGGTGGGTGTGGGTCGCAACCCGCGAATACTTCTCCTGCCGCGCTTCGATGGGTCCACTTTCGGAAACGTGTTCCTCGCCAACATCTCATCCGTTCCAAAAATAGTGCGATTTGTACATGCGCGACGGTCAACAGCCTGAACTCAGGTGTGGCTGGCGAATTGTCATTTCGCCTGCCGCAGCTCATGTAACATTGTTCATCCTGTCCTCGGGTTAGCGCGGATTGAGTTGGTGGTCGCTGATTCTAAAGGCATTGGCGCGGGATAGCATTTGTGGCTAAGGACAAAGGCAAAAACACGTTTCCGCCTCTTTTTTTGCCTAAAGGCGGCTTCCTAGCACCAATTGAATCGTGGTGACCGATATTGCTTTGAAACGGAATCGGTGACCAGTAGCCTCTCCGGCTGGACTCGCATCCAATTCACAAACCGCACATTTCGTGTACGGTGAGAAGGAGGGTCTCGGGTGCACACCTCTCAAATTTTTCAAGCATGGGGCAAAATCCTCAAGGGGGAGCCACCCTCCCTCTCCATAGAAATCACCAAGGAATGCCCCTTGAAATGTCCTGGGTGTTACGCCTACGACGCCGCGCATCTTGGTGGCGGACAAACATTGCGGGACCTGAGCGATCGCCGTGGGCAGGCGCTGGTCGATGGAATCCTTGAAGTTGTTGATCGCCTCAAGCCTTTGCACCTTTCTATCGTTGGCGGTGACCCGCTGGTGCGCTATCGTGAATTGGAGTTGATGATTCCTCCTTTGCTGGCGCGCGGAATACACGTGCAGATTGTAACCAGCGCCTTCCGAAAATTGGGTCCTACGTGGCCAAGCCTGGAGCGGCTGCTCATAGCTGTGTCCATCGACGGCTTGCAACCTGAGCATGATGCCCGGCGGGCGCCGGCAACCTACGAACGCATTCTAAAAAACATTGTGGGGCAGAGGGTCACAGTTCATTGCACGATCACAGGTCAAATGATGAAGAGGCCAGGATACCTGGCAGAATTCCTGGAATTCTGGACACCTCGCCCGGAGATCAAGAAGGTATGGTTCAGCATGTTCACCCCCCAAGTGGGAGATGAAATGCCGGAAATCCTGAGCCTGGATGAGCGGCAACGGGCCATCGAGGACCTGGTGCAATTGCGAAAGCAATATCCGAAGCTGGACATGGCGGAGAAGGTGATCCGGCAGTTTGCCTCGCCACCACACCGTCCGCAGGATTGTGTATTCGCGCTCACGACTCAGACCTTGTCGGCCGACCTGAAGACCAACATCACCCCTTGCCAGTTTGGCGGAAATCCCGATTGCACATCCTGCGGATGCGTTGCATCCATGTACTTGACAGCAGTTGCTGCACATAAATTGGGCGGCATACTCCCGGTCGGCGCCCTATTCAAAGCCTCCATCAAGATTGGCCAGACGAGAGCGAGGTCGTATGATCCAAAAACTCAAAGGAGTTGAAATAGCGTAACTTGCAGCTTTCCGCAGGCTCACCACGAATGGGCTTCTCCGGCTGAAAAACAGCGTCTACAATCTCGCTTTCAATGGGTAGTAGATCCAGGGGGAATCCAAGAGGCTTTGGGCGCGGATGGTGGCCTACGTCACCGGAACGGTCAATCAAGAACTCCTGTTGCGGAACGAATATCTTAGGGCAGAGAAAAGGTTCCTGAGAGTCAGATCAAGGGTCGACTGCTGCTTTCAGAAGGTGAAAAGGCGACGATGGCTGAGATCGCCCAATTCGGGAATTGAAACTTCGTCATCGAACACAGCTGTCTTTGCAGGACATCGCCCGGCAGCTCAGTCCACTCCTGCGGGGTTGGATCGAGTACTACGGGCGCTACGCCTCATCGGCGCTGTACCCCTTGCTCAGGCACATCAATCAGATGCTGGTGGCCTGGGTGATGCGTAAGTTCAAGCACTTTAAAGGCCATACAGTCCGGGCGAGCCAGTTCCTACAAAGGCTTGCCAAGGCACAACGGGCTCTCTTCGTGCATTGGGATATTGGCATGACCGGAGTGTTTAATTGACGGGAGCCGGATGCGCCCGAGAGGTTCATGTCCGGTTCTGCGAGAGGCTCGCGGTGACATTCCGCGGGCCCACTCTCCCGAGATTCTTTGACCCACTTTTCACGACGGAAAGCATCGGCCAAAGGCAAGCAGCAACTTGGGCGATCCGTGAATCCGAATTTTCCGCGTTAATAGAGCCCAAATTAGATTTGCTTCTTTGCGCAGAAAGCGCACCCAAGTTTGGCTATCTGCAGTCAGTCGCAAGTCCGGCGTTCCGGTGTGCCCATCAGATACTTCGAGCTTCTTGTCCCGAATAACTACGGTCGCCTTCACTTCTTGCTGACCGGTGAATGTGAAGTGATAGGTCGCGTTTAGACCTTCGGATTTTCCGCGCTGGAACACAAAATTCAGCCCGCGCAGGAAGGCGCGAATCGTACCCTGCCCCGCGAGTCCATTCGACACACGCTTCGTTTTCTTGTTGGGAAAACGGCGAGCCACATAGTCCGCGGCGTCGGAGCCGGGAACCACATAGACCGTCTCGGCCTTGTCTTGCAGCGGCTTCACCACGTCTTTGAGAAATTCCTTGCGATCCTTCAGGAACGGTGCAATGACTTCCTCGCCGGCAGGGCAAACCGAGAGGCAGTAAGCAGCTTTGTAGTTCGCGCCGAACGACAGGCTTTGCCACATGGACACCGTCTCCGCGCCCGAGACTTTCTTGCGGTAGTCCAGCGCGCTTGAGCTGTCCGCGATCTTCTCGACCCAGTCATTGAATCCGCCCATGAACTCGCGATAGTTGTGTGTGTAGCAGGCGGAAAAGTCGAAGCTGCCATCCGCGCCGATGGCTCCCGTCGGGCACGCCGCAACGCACAGCTTGCATTCTAGGCAAGGGTTGTAATCGATGGGATGCGAGTAGTCGGAGACTTCAGCATCCATGAGCACCGTTCCGAGCAGAATGAAATTACCGAACTTCGGATGAATCACGTTGCGATGAACCCCCATGCGTCCGAGACCCGCAGCGACAGCCACAGGCTTGTGAGAAACGACCCACATCTTCGATCCCCAGCGGTCCGCTTCCATGGGGAAACCAACCGCTCCGCCATTCACCGCGCGGACACCGCTTCGTTCGAGCTCCGCGACAATCTTGCGGGCAGCCTCGTTGGTTTCGTCGGTTGTGTGATGGAATTCGAGATTGGCGATGGAGCGTGCCGGGGTACGAATATTCTCGCGGTTCATGCGAACCACAAAGCTAATGAGTGTCTTTGTTTTGGGAAGGAGCCAGAGGATGTCTGCTTTTTGGTCGGCGATCTCCGCGCGATCAATCTCGACAAAGCCGACATCGTCCGCACCAGCTTCGAGGCACACCTGACGAAACCACTCACGATCAAGCGATTGTGGCCGGGCGCCCCCGTTGCTTTGCCTTTCTCTCGCGTGAAATTGTTTTACCGTTGGGTGTTCAGCCAGTTGCCCCATCGAAGCCTCCTTTCGCGTACATGTATATGCATCTATAGAGCCAAAAAAACTTAGGTTTCAGCAGCCATTGCCGTAACCTGCGCCAAAAGACCCGTGAGTTGCCTCATCGTGTCTTCGCCGAGCTCGCTTTGCATGCGGTCCTGTGCCCGCTTCCAGTGCGGCAGAGAGTGCTGCAATTTGGCTCGTCCTGCGCTCGTCAGCCGGATCAGCCGAAAACGCCGGTCCTCGCCTTCCTTCTCCTGAATCCAGCAACGCTTCCTCAAAAGCGCCAGCATTCGCGTTAGTGTCGTCGAGTCCAGCGCCAATAGCTTACCCAGCTTCCCCTGAGAGATTTCACCCGCGCGATCCAGTGCTGTCAGGATGGTGAATTGCGTGATTTCGATTTCTCCTGACCGAAGCTCCTGGTTGTACAACCGGGTGACTGTTCGGGCAGCGCGCCGCAGGTTGGCGCACGTGCAAGGCAGCGTCGCTCGGAAGTCCGTAACTGAATTTTGCTTGCTCACAATACATGTATATACACATACAGTCCGCGCTTGTCAACTCTTTTTTGCGCCGCGCACGAGACCGTTGCGCTAGGAACTCGGTGGACCTGTGCGCGAACTTTTGCTTGGTCCCTCTAGCAAGCCCACCGCGGCGTGAGACGAGACAGTTTCGGACGACTTCGATCTTCCGTTTGGCGAAAGGAAGTCCACGGCTACAAGCGGGACGCATGGCGCGTTTTGCAAGCAGATTGGCGTGCTCGGCGAGGTCCTGGATGTGGGAACGTATCATTTCCTTGTGAGAACCGATCACCGAGCACGCCATTGATTGTCCCGAGAAGAGAAAAGAGACCAAGGAACCGTAGGAGTGCACCCAGCGAGCGACCTTCTGAGAAGGCAAGCTTCAGACGTGTGGCCGTCCCAAAACGCGGTGCGTGCGTCTGAGCGATGTGGCAATCATACGCCGTGAGACTGCGGCAGAAAGGTTCGCCTGAGATGGAACAATGCTAAGACTTATTGCTGTGGTTCGCCAAGACTCCAGCCGACCGTGAAATCAAGAACATAGCTGCTGTCATCTCACCACAGTTTTGTTATAAATCCTGACCGAAGGGGACACCTGAGGGCAGAATTCGTTCCGAAGCTTCGGGTCGGGTCCTTTCACAGGAGCGACTCGGAGGCCTGCACCATCGTTACAATCGAGCTGCATAGTTCGGATCGGCTTTCGGCTAGTCCTTCATATATGCGCATACATGCGCGTATATATGCGCGCTCCGAGCGCACCGGGCTCGCCCTCTTAAGGTCTTCTTGCTGTACCGAGTCGATAATCGTATTCACGTCTACTCCACCTGAACCACCCCGTTTCGGGTCTCGGCAGAAGTTTTGGCGAACTACAGGGCCAGAATCTCGACCGAAAATCATAGCCCCACATGTGATTGCGCGCCTCACTCAGCCTTCATGGTCCTGGCCGCTGAAATTGCCCAAGCACGCGTACCGTTACGATCTGGTGTGGCCGCAGCGCAACCTCCACCGACGAATTCTCGACCGCAAGCTCTTTTGAATCCTCTTCCATGGCATTGCACAGCCGCGCTCCGTGAAGCTGCAGCATGGGGAATCGGAGCATTGTCGTGCTTTCTTTTCCACCGGTTTCGAGCAGACGCAGCACTGTCCCGTTACCATCGTCGGCCGCTTTCCAAGCCTCGACGACCACATTCGGTGCATCCACTTGCAGGAAGCTCAGTGGCACAGGCGCCAGGGGCCGGTCTGGATTTCCGACCTTATCCTGATCGATCACCTGATCCGTTTCCAGCGGTGTCATCGCCGCTCGGCCGAATCGCGCCAGACTTTCGGGCGCCAGTGTCGCGCCGCTGGTCATCACGTAGCGAAATGTGGCTTCGCCGCCTTGCTCGGCACGATAGTTCGTGTGCCAGTAGTTGTTCATCACATAGGAAAAGATCGTCGGGCTCTTAACAGAGAACGCCTCCGGCCAGACGCCCCGGTTGATGTCGCCCAGTGTAATGAGCGGCGCATCCACAGGAACGATCGCCACCTCCGCATCGCCGGCCGAAGCCTTCACCCAGTGGCCGACGCTGAACCACTCGAGGCCCGCACCCTTCAGCATGTCCTTGCTCGGATCCACCCAGCCGTTCTGGATTTCGTAGCTGAAAGATGGCTTGGCCGAGGCCACCGGAAACGCAAAATAGACCGCTTCTTTGTCGCGAATGAACTCCTTCGTAACATGATTCACGAACTCGATTTTTTTCTCGGCATCATACAGCAGAATCTCGCTCCGCACCGATGGCGTGTGCACTCCCTTCGACTCGACCTCAAGGATTTGCCCAAACGGAGTCTTCCTGACCCCGACAAGTCGTCCGTCGCGGGATGGCGAAACTTTCAATTCCGCAAATGGCAGTGACTTGCGCATGTAAACGATCTGTGTTGGCGTCTTTCCTCCGCCTTCTACGTACACGTACTGATTGAAGCGGTAAGGGCTTGCGGCATCCACCAACTCACGGTTGAGCTGTTTGTCGAAGATGCTCTTCACCGCGCCTGTCGCGGCATCCACTTGCACGCGGTAAAAGGAATTTTCAATAGTAGCGGTCATCACTGCCTGCCGTTCCTTTGCAGCCGCAATGTTTCCACTCTCCTCCTTCTGTTCCTGAAGGGAATAACATTTGAAACCCGTTGCCGGGACGTCTGTCGCTAGAAACCGCACGTGCCTGTAACCCGGCCCCTCGCTCAGAACTTCAAACGGCACCGGCGTCTTTCCGGGATATTCCGTAACGATAGTGTTATGGTTCAGATCCAGTTCCACAAGCCCACTGCGCTGCCAGCTCAGCGAATTGAAGACCATGAACGATCCGGCCGGCATGTGAATCTGGTCCGCGATCTGGCTGAGCGACTGCTGAGCCAGTGCAGTGACGGCCTGCTGGCTCTCCGCGACGTACGCATCCTTTGTTGCCAGCTGCCCGACGGACTCCTGGCTATCCGGGCGGTACACAGAATCCCACGAATCCCAAGTGTGTTCCGCGTAGAGCATGAGATTTATCCAAATGCGGTCTAGGAGTTGCCGCGGGACAGCCAGGGTCGGATTTAGGTAGCGCGAAATCGTCGACAGTTCTTCGGCGGAAACCGCCCGCGTCTGGCTGTTGCGGTCGATCGCTGTGTTCTTTGCATCCGATCCTACCCCGTCCTCCCAGTACGGGCCGCCGTCGCCGGAAACGGTCGCTAGTTGCAAGCCGTATTTCCGCTCGATGTAACGAAAATAGTCTGGAAACGAGCTGAGAATGAATTTCGGATAAGCGTACGTGGCATTCCAGCTCGCAATAAATTCCGGTTCGCCCAACCGAGCGTCCGTGTTCTCCAGTTGGCTGCCGAACATTAGCACAGCATCGGGCATGTACTCTGGCGCGGAAAATTGTTGCAGGTAGGCCGGAAGCCCCTGGCGGCAATTACCCACATTCGGCGGCAGCTCGCATACGAACCAAAGCTGCGAATACTGCCGAGTATTCGCCATCAGGATTTTCGATCCGTCCGGCCCTTCCCGCCAGAATGGTGACTTTTCATTCCATTTCCCGTACAACACGATTGGGCCGCGGTCACTATTTGTAGCCTCCGCGAAATACCGAATGCCCGCGGCATTCAGTACGGAGGGATACGACCAAGTCACGCTCGGAACATCCGTGATATTCGCGTAGTCAAAAGGAACACCTTCCGTCCGGTGCAGCGTGTGCGCGTATGACAGCGAACGAATCAGTTCCTCCAGGTTTGCATAGCCGGTCAACAAGTTCGAGTACTGCGCCGGAACGCTGACCTCGCCTTCGTGAATGTACTGCAGTAGTCGTCTCCGCGCCGCCTCATTGCGCGTCGCAAAATAGTTTTGCGCAACCCACGAACCGTCCAGACTGAATCGCATCTCGGGATGTGTCGGCAAGAAATCCAACAGCTTGTCAATGTTGCGGTTCTGCAATTCCGCAACCTTCGCCTGGTAGTCGGTGTAGCCAATGTCGAGGTGCGCGTGTGGCACGAAATAGACCAACCATTTTCGCTCCGGGCTGACCTTCGCGCTTGATCGATACGTCTTCCTGCTGGCGTGAATCGCCACGTTCGCCATGACCTGTCCAGAGAATTCCGGCACGTCGAAATCAATTCGCTCCTGTCCAAAGTCGTTTGCGCCCGCCAGCGCCGCGCGAAAGTCCTTTCCTCCTATCGAGAGGTCTACAGAGCTGGGCCGGAGCTTTTCCGCAACGGTAACCGTCACCCTGGTTACCTCGTATGTCTGATTCTCTTTTTGCCGGAAAAACACGCTAGGCTTCACCACTGCCGACGGCTGGACTCTTCTGCTGGGACATTGCGTCAGTCTCAATGCGTCATAAATCAACGAGGCGCGGGTGTCTGGGTTATCCGCATCTTCGACGGCCGTCAGAACCAGTTTGTTTTCCCCGGCCTTGAGAAACTTCGCGGGCAAATCGATTTCCAGCGTATCTCCCCCATAAATTGGCGAGTCGATGCGATCATCGCCTGGGTAGTAGCTGATCTTGCGGTCGAAATAAAAACGTCCCTTGTGGCCGTTCACCTCAATCATCAGATCCGGCACGCTCGGATTCACAAGGAAGACGGAAATGGTGAGCCGGTAGACTCCCGATGGCGGTTTCGGCAACGAAAAGAGAATCGTGTATGGCGTCGGGCGTTTGCCGCCCGCGCCATTCACCCATGTGGTTTGCCACGCCGGCCAATCGGCGTTCTTACTCTGGTCAACAGTGAATATCGGCTTCAGCGTTTCGCTTTCCAGATCGAAATTGTGGCCGAACTCGCGCGAGGTCTGATCAAACTCCCCTATCTGCCAGACAAGAACATTCTTCGCTTTCATCTGAGCCGCGGCGCTGTACGCGAACAACCCCAGCAACAAGACAGCGATGATCGACGGACGACACATCCAGTTCCGAGTTCTCATTGTTCTCATCCTGTGGAATCGTGAACAGTCTTGCTCAATCTTGCCCAACTCTGCAAGACTACGAATTGTTGCCGTTCCCTCCCCAGGAATGAAAGAAAGACAGAAAGACCACAGGCGGAGCAAAGACGGAGGCAAAAAGGCTACGTAATCGGTGACGAAGACCTGGAAGATCAACAGAGCAGTCGTCAAAGCAAAGGTGGAGGGCACCTCTTTACCTGCCGATATTGCCGGCCACAGGTTACAGGAGATCGATTCAGGGGAGCAGGCGGATCAGTAACAGTCGGCGTCAGTTTCTTGGTGCACTATAAGCTGCAAATGAGGCCATCCCAGTGCAAATGAGAGGAGCTTAAATTACTGAAATAGGTGAAAATCGGCGAGCGCAAACAGGGCAGGTGGGTTTAGCAAACCGACCCATTAAACCACTCTAGCACCTCTCCGCTGAGTCTTTTCAATAGCTTAGCGCATCGATTTTGCTTGGTGCGCTTTTGGTGCACTATAACAGCGAAGGCATAGTCCCCGCGAAAATGCGGAGGGTCTAAGTTGCCCCGGCGAATTGATACAGTGGCAAGTTTCAATGTAATGAAACATTGTTACCTTAAGTTGGAATCCTGAGGAATCATGGGTTAAATAACAATTCGCCAGGCACAGGCATATCACCCGAGGACCTCGAGCGCCGTAATATAGTTCGGGGCAAGGCCGGTCTTGATCGTCTTACCATGCTGTAACAGATCAATGGGGGATAGCCCTTGATTTGTGGCGCCCCCAAGTTCGGCGTACTGTATCCACAAATTGGCTTCGACTTCTTCCAAGGCGCTGAGGAACGTCAGAATGGCGGTGTCGCCTTTCGTGGGCTTCTGAGGGCCATTCTGGGCAGCCAAATTGGTAGGTAGTAGGCCGACACTGACCCCAACCGCTCCGACCCCCACAACGCGTTGTTGAGAAACGAACGACGATTTTTCTTGGACCCAGCTTGAACAGGATTTTGCATGGATCGAAAGAGCCGCGAGAACGGACCACTTAACCGGTCTACCGAATCGATTTGGACGAATTTAAGTTGGTCAACGACAGGCATGGACACTTTGCGGGCGACGAGGCCATCCAACGGTTTGCATCGATTCTTAATGCAAATACGCGGGCTTGTGACATTTGCGGAAGGTCGGGAGGAGATGAATTCCTGTTGGTCATGAGTCACGGTGAGAAAGACGCGACAGTGCAAACCATCGAACGCTTGCGCGCTGACTGGGAAAAAGAACGCTTCGTTTTTAATGGGCGAGAACTTCAAGTCACTGCCTGCTTCGGCATCGCGGGCTATTGTGGTATCGGAGAACCGAACCTTCGTGAGTTGCTCACTCGAGCCGATCACGCGCTATACGCAGCTAAGGCAGCCGGACATAATCGAGTGAGAGCTGAGGTTCGACCACTCGTCTTGCAGGGTCAACCTGACAATTCCTAGTTTTGCCGTCTAACCTACTCAAATAGCGAGAAGGGGCGAGTACATCCGGTCGGATACGTAATATTCATTCTCTGAAAGTTGCCTAAAACCCTAAAACTAGAAAGACCATTCGATCAGCGCAGACAGGAAAGGCCAGCGGCATCATTGACAGCGGCAAAATCACGCTCGGCAATCGCGGTGAAGAGCTTTACAATCGGAGCATCAAACTGCGATCCAGCTCCTGAACTGAGTCTACGAACTGCCTCTTCCAAAGGCAGTCCCTTTCGGTAAGGTCGGTCAGAAACCATTGCGTCAAACGAATCGATGACCGCGATGACGCGTGATCCCACAGGGATTTCTAAGCCTGATAGTCGAGAAGGATATCCCTTTCCGTCTATGCGCTCATGGTGATGGAGCACCAGCAAGCTGGTCCTTTCAAATCCGGGGATGGTCCTCAGGATCGCCCAGCCGTACTCCGAATGTCTCTCAACTTTTTTTCGCTCTTCGTGGTCGAGTTGACCTGGCTTGTTTAGGATTCCTTCCGGCACACCATTCTTGCCGATATCGTGAAGTATGGCACCCGCTTCCAGATCGCGCAGTTCGGAATCCGACATGCCTAATAGGCCTCCAACCCTGACCGCCCACTCTGCCAACCGAGTCGAATGCAACCCTGTGTCTATGTCTTTCAAGTCCAACATTTCATTCAAGGCAAATATGGTGGCGTTGCGTAGCCGTGAGATCTGCTCTTGTAACTCCTGCACTAACAACCGATCCTCGCTACAAACAGCCGCTCGTTGTGCCCTTGACGCTAACGGCGAGAATGAATTCATGAGCCACGTCCGAGCAAGGATGCCTTTTCGCTGTTTAAGGGGGAGCTGCCACGTATTCCGCGCACCAACGGGATATCCGAACCCTCAACCTTTTTCGGATCGCTCCTCCGAGTCCTGCCTCGGAATGTAAATGCTGCCCAGTGGAAGGGGTTGGGATAGTATTCCCGAACTTCTGCCATCGTTTTCTGGAAAGCGACGGCTCGATCAGCCTCCGATGCGGCTCGTTCGTAAAACCGCTCGAGCAGCAAGCCTGTGGGATGGTGATGCGAATTCCATAGCGGCGTGAGGAGTGCGCCCGCACCCGCATACTCAAGACCGCGCGCTAGAGTCAACAATTCTTTGCCGTAACCATCTGCATGGATTCCCGGCCCGCTGCCCGCCAGTCCTAACACATCACAAGGAATGCGTAGGTGGAACGCGTCAAGAATTGAGATTTGGGTGCGGCCCAGAAACAAGGAAGAAAACACCGGATTGTCAGCTCTCGCCCGAAGAGTGCATTTCAAGAGCACGAATCGGCTTCCCTCATTGTGTGTTTGGAGACTCTCCAGGTTTGATAGCGTTGCGAATGTGGAGCAAACATTCTCGAGACCGTCGACTCCTGGATACGTGTGATCGGACGCGGCCACTTCGCCGAGGACGAAGTCCTCAGTACCTGGGCACACGGCCTTCGTGCAAGAAAGGTAGTGCGAGCTGGCACTCCCCGCATAGGACAAAGCATGCCGTTCAGATAGAAAGTGCGTGCCATCAAAGAGCGCTTGAAAAGGAACATAGTGAAGTGGGCCGTCAGGTGCGATTATCAGCCGCCGTCCCTCAATGCGATCTCGCAAGGGTTCAATGAGCGAAAAATGCAAAGCTTCAAGACTTGCTAAAATTCGACCAAGTTGCGATTCATCTGTACGACCCGTGCGCAGGTCGTTTGCCGCCGCGTTGCTGAACAGAATTTGGAGTTGCCGCAGCTGGTCACAAACAGCGCCAACGCGGGCCAAGGGCAGAATGTACAAATCGTCGTGGCTGAGAAGGCATACGTACGTTAACCCGCGAGCGTTAAAGAACTCCAGAATGACTTCGTCATCCGAGAGCTGTTCGCGCACTTTGTGGATCGGTATGGTGCTGGAACTCTGAACGGAATGAAACTCTTCTTCCGTTGTCCGCAATTCGCCGAGCGTCTTGAGCAAAGAGTTCTCTTGATTCCGAATGTGAGTTCGTAGCTCCTCCTCGCCTGGGCCGGACATTTGAGGAGTGTGAGTAACGATAGTAGCGGCCCGGTAGTACCAGTTCAGTTCCTCGCGTAAGCTCCTCAATTGCTCGACCAGCGCACTCTTGCTGCGCGAAGGCGTGGGCAGAGAATTCGCGCGAAAACTAATGAGCTCCGCGATTTCGCGGGACTTTGCCTTTTCAATGACTTCGAATATGGCCTCTGGGTCAGGCTGGCGTCCTGTCATTTCCAGGCTGACGATCGCCTCGTAAAGCTCAGATGGGTTCTTCGAATACGGGATTTTTGGTCCGCCGACGTGGTACCGCATGGGTATCGCGTCCTGATGTCGCAGGGCCTCCCGATAGGCGGAACACGCTTGTGGAATAGAGAGTTCAGCTTCCGCCAACAAACCACTCAGCAAGCATGCACGTTTTAAATGCACGGGTAGCCGCAGGCTTTCCGCAGTCGCCGTAGCGGTCTTTACCCAAATCGCTGCTTCGGACTTTTCGCCCAGGTCCAAATGCAATCTCGCTCTCAGCAAATCCGTATCCATCGCTCCCAGAGGGCGGGATGACTGTTCAAAAGATTCTTGTGCGCGCCGGCAGTAACGCATCGCTTCGTAGTACCGGCCCTCCTGCTGCAACACCAGTCCCTGGTATAGATCGAGGGTCGCGGTCCAAGAGGAATTTGCTTCCAGCTTCATGCGCTCTTGCGCTTTTGCAAACATTTCCAGAGCCTGAAAAGGTTTCCGGCTTTGGTATGCCCCGATCCCGAGCCAAATGAGTGCTTTGGTCCCCTCGTAGCGCATGCCCATGTTTTCGAAGACGCCGATGGCCCGCTCACCTAGCTGCATGCCCTCTTCGTGCAAATGCAATTCCAGAAACATCTCCGATTGATCGAGGTCGCATAACGCGACGTGATAGCTGTCATTTACCTTCTCGCAGTACAGTCGCGTCTTCTGATACAACTCGATCGCTTTTGTATATTCGTTTCGGTGGTAATGCAGGTAAGCGATGTTGTAGTCCGCTTGAGCGACGATCGTCGGCATGTTCTCCCGCTCGGCCACTTCGCGGGCGCTCGTGTAGGCCTGTTCGGCACGGCGGAAATCATTGAGCGAGATGTGACAGACGGCCAGGTTGATCAAGCCGATCGCACAGTCGCGGGTTTCCCCCAAACTGGTTAGTTTCGCGAGCCCCTCCTGATAACAGTCGACCGCTTCCTTAAAACGATCCTGGCGGTGCAGGATGTTTCCGAAGTTGATCTCCAGGCGGGCGAGCAGGCGTCGGTCCCCTTGTCTTGTGGCAATCTCTTTCGCTTTCTCCGCCCGCTGAAGAGCCTCAGTATAGTTCCCCTGGTAGATTAGCGGTTGTAGGGAGCCACTCAAAGTGGCGGCCTCCTCGATTGAGGCCCCCACTTTGCGAAATAGCTCTAAAGCGCGGGAAAACTCATTGAGCGCGTCAGAATGCTTACCCCGCAGGACCTTCATGTTGCCCACGCATCGAGACGCACGCGCCCGGCAAAAATCATCGTTAATCAGGTCGGCTAGCCAAACGACGACATCCGCCAGCCGCTCGGCGCGAGACAAATCCTCCCTGGCGAGACGATTCACCTCATCTGCCACGCCGAGAACGGCATCCCGCTCGCAAAATTCCGGGTGTTTCTCCGCGATATCTCGCGGGCAAAGGCCGCCGTCGAGTTCGGCAAGCCATGCGGTTAGCTCTGAGGAAGAAGAAGTCATGCCAATTGAGCATTTCATCCTCATTCGTTCAGGACAATGGACCGGAAAGAGTTTTTTGTCTTAGTACTAAAGGTCTATCACTTGGGTCAAAGCGCTGTGGCTTAATCTGAAGGACCGGACTTCGGGCTGCTGAACTTCGTAGGAAAGGAGGGGAGATGGCACTCGTGATCCCCAACCAAGAGCGCGATCACACCCAGCGTACGCTCACTCATGCGGCAATCGTTGTGAGTGTTGGAGTCCTTGCCACTTCCCTGGCACAACCGCAAATCCTAGCGGGAATTCCTCTCGAAAATCTCCTTAAGAACGAACTGCATGTCGATCGCGCCGCGAATGCCGCCTTTTTTTTCTGGGCTAGCCTACCGTGGTATTTCAAACCGCTGGCCGGTGTGATCACCGACGCGTTCCCGTTACTTCACAGCCGTCGCAAGAGTTACCTGGTGATTAGCGCGCTCTTGGCCGTGCTGTCATGGGTTGGTCTCTATTTCACACCGCATGAATATAACAAGCTTCTATGGCTGACGATTCTGATTAACGTCTTTATGGTCATCGCGAGCACCGTAGTGGGCGCCTATATGGTGGAAATCGCACAGGCTTTCTCGGGATCGGGCCGCCTAACCGCCATAAATAATTTCGTTGAACAAGTCTGCTTGATTATCGCTGGGCCAGGCGCAGGTTTCCTGGCAAGTGCAGCTCTTGGTTGGACCGCCGCCGCATGCGGCGGGGTGATGTTTTTGATTGTGCCCGTGGCCTTTTTGCTCATTCATGAACGGGCCACGTACATCGATTCCCGCGCTCAGATCCAAACTGCTGGTAGGCAAGTGGTCCAAATCAGCCAGGCCGGGGCTATGTGGGCGGCAACCGGACTGATGGCTTTTTTCTATCTGGCTCCAGGCCTTCAGACAGCGCTTTTCTACAAGCAGCAAAATGACCTACACCTGGGCACTCGGGCACAGGGGTTGTTTGAGCTGATTGGCGGCGTGTGCGGTATCCTGGCGGCGGTAGGATATGGATTTTTATGCCGTCGTGTCAATCTGCGGACGCTCCTTTTCTGGAGCCTGGCTTTCGGTACCGCTGCGAATCTCGCGTACCTGGCTTACACATCGGTACCGAGGGCTGGACTCATCGAGGGGTTTAACGGCTTCGGATATGCTCTGGCCGAGCTGGCGATCATGGATCTAGCCATCCGGGCGACTCCGAAGGGCAGTGAAGGTCTCGGCTTCTCGCTCATGATGAGTGTGCGGAACATCGCGCTTTTAGGAACCGATTGGTTTGGTTCCAAACTGATCGACCAATTCCACTGGTCGTTCAATTCCGTGGTATTGGCGAATAGCGCCGTTTGCGCCATCACAATCCCACTCGTTTTGTTACTTCCCTCGGTTTTAGTAAGGAGGAAAGACGCGGAACCCGTTTCCGAACCGATCGTAGCCGCCGTTTCCTTTCACGATGAGCGGCTTCCGTTGGAGTCCCCAGTCTGAGCATAGAGTCCCATTCCCGATTTCG
>Ga0210406_10003805_pt1 | contig 16372 bp, 10 predicted proteins | sample IncBWC30MmetaG_FD_155454 | JGI IMG/M metagenome (GOLD analysis project Ga0210406, IMG submission 155454) | Forest soil microbial communities from Barre Woods Harvard Forest LTER site, Petersham, Massachusetts, United States - Inc-BW-C-30-M | ecosystem: Environmental > Terrestrial > Soil >... | reverse complement strand
GACGCCTGGTCCACTCCGGGCAGCGCAGAGACGCGGCGAGAAAGCTCGAGAAGAAAATCGGCGCGCTTCTCCTCGACGCTATAAGGATCATTGGCCGGATTGTTGGAAATCGGAATCCAGATTTGTACCGTGGCCAGATGGCTGGGATTGAATCCGGGACGCACTTCGAGCACGTTCCAAAAACTGCGAAGCAGCAGCCCCGCGCCCGCGAGCAAAATAATCGAGAGGGCCACCTCTGACATCACAAGCATCCGCGAAACTCGAGTATGGCGTCTGCTGACACCGGACCCGCGGCCGCCCTCGCGCAGATTCTCAAGCTGGTCGGGATTGGCAGCTTGAAGCGCCGGCGCGAGGCCGAAGAGGACACCGGTGAGTATGGAGATGAGGAAAGCGAAAAAGAGGACGCCGGCACTGACATCAATCTCGTTGAGCCGTGGGATATCGGCGGGTGCGAGGGTTAAGATAGTATTTTTCAAGAGAAGAACTGTAAACATGGCAACTATGCCGGAAATTACCGACAAGAGCGTGCTTTCGGTCAAGAGTTGGCGTGCCAGACGGGCGCGACTGGCACCCATAGTCAACCGAATGGCAATCTCGCGCAACCGTCCGGAAGAGCGCGCGAGAAGAAGGTTGGCAATGTTCACGCACGCGATAAGCAGCACAAATCCCACGGCGCCGAAGAGGAGGAACAATTCCGTCCGCTGCGGGCCCACCAGGTCTTCCTTCAAGGGAACAAGGCGTACAGCCCATGTAGCGGCAGCGGGGTACTCGGCCGGATACTCGCGGCTGAGTTGCGATATATAGGCATCGAGGCGCGCTTGGGCTTGGGCAACAGTCAGACCAGGCTTCAAGCGGCCAATTGCTGCCGGAATCATTCTCTGCGACCTTACAGCCGGAACAGGAAACGGAAGTGCGTTGAAGCCGGTAGCGACCCAGACTTCGATGTCGGTATTTAGCGTCGGGCCCGGATGACGAAAGCCTGGGGACATTACCCCCACAATTGTGTACATGTCACTATCGAGGCGCATTTTCCGCCCGACTATGTTCGGGTCCGAAGCGAAATTGCGGCGCCAAAAGCCGTCGCTGATGACGACAGGCTCGAGGAATCCCGCTACGGCATCCTGCGGCGTGTAGACGCGCCCAAGTTGCGGCTTCGCTCCCAGCAGGGCGAAATAATCGGGACTAGTGACAAGACTTTCGGCACGGACCGTCCGCTCTCCACCGCCGACTGCTGAACTACTGGGGGCCACCGCCGAGATATCCTGAAACACGCCCGAACGATCTTGCAAATCCCAAAGCTCCGGTACAGACATGCCTACATCCTGGTCGTTGGGGCCGCGAAGGTCGTCGAAGACGCGCACGAGTTGTTCAGGATGCAAGAAGGATAACGGCCGCAGCAGAACGGCGTAGACGACGCTGAAAGTGGCGATATTGGCCCCGATTCCGAGCGCGAGAGTCAGCACGGCAACAATGGTAAAGCCGGGGCTCTTGAGCAACATTCGGAGCGCGTAGCGCAGGTCCTGGACGAATGAGAGCACGGGTGCCTCCCCAGCGCGCGTCCCGTCATCCGGCAGACGCGAGTGTCACTCTCGCTATATGGACGAGGAAGCGGCATCGTTGTTAGCAGGAGCATTGCCATTTGCGGGAGGTTTCCTTTTTCCCCGTTGCCGGGAGCGGAATCCTTCATTAAGATAGCGGCAGTTTAAGGCGGAGTGTTTTCGCTAGCGTCCCTCGACATCCGCGACACCCGTCCGCTGCAAGGAGTTTCCATGATGCTCAGCAGGTTCTCCCGTATTGCTCTGACTTTAGTTGCTAGCGCAATGATTTGTGCTTCTGCGTGGTCTCAGGATGCCGCCACTGCACCGGCGCCTGCCGCGGCCACAGGGCCAAAAAAGCGCGTAGCGGTGATGAATTTTGACTACGGCACGGTGAAGACGACCGTTGCGCAAATCTTCGGTTCCGATCAGGATGTGGGCAAAGGCATCTCCGATTTGCTGGTCCAAAAACTAGTGCAGGACGGCAAATACTCGGTCATCGAGCGGAACGCGCTCGACAAAATCCTCGCTGAGCAGAATTTCTCCAATAGCGACCGCGCCGACTCCGCAACCGCCGCGAAGATCGGAAGGATCCTTGGCATAGACTGCATCATCATTGGATCGATCACGCAGTTTGGCCGCGACGATCAGCACACCAACGTGGGCGGCGGCGGCTACGGTTTGGGCAGATTCGGGCTTGGCGGCGTGGGCACCAGCAAAGCGAAAGCAGTGGTGGGAGTCAGCGCGCGCATGATTAATACCTCAACCGGAGAAATCCTGGTAGCGGTTACAGGCACCGGCGAATCGACGCGCTCCAGCACTGCCCTTCTCGGCGGCGGCGGCGGGTGGAGCGGAGGAGGTGGCGGCGGCCTCGACATGGGCAGCAGCAACTTCTCGAACACCATCCTCGGCGAAGCCGTTCACAAGGCCGTCGACGACACCGGCGCACAGCTCGATGCCTCCGTTGACAAAATCCCCACCGTCAAAATGGAAGTCAACGGCCTGGTCGCCGATGTTTCCGGCAGCACTCTGATCATCAATGTAGGCAAGAAATCCGGCGTGCACGTGGGCGATAAGCTGATCGTTTCGCGCCAGGTGCGCACCGTGAAGGATCCCGCGACGGGCAAAGTCATTAAATCCGTGGAAGATAAAGTTGGCGAAGCAACGGTCACTGAAGCGGACAATGATTCGGCCACGGTCACATTCAGCGGTTCCGGCCCAGCCAAGGTCGGCGACGTGGTGAAAACTCCCTGAGTCTTAACAAATTGCCATAACTTCACGAGCCCGCAAAACTATATGCGGGCTCGTTTCCATTTTAGCGGTCTCTATTTGGTGTATTCTTTCCTTCACCGACCTATTCACCGGAGGTTTCCATGACGGCTGAATTCACACTCGGGCAACACATTGGCGATTATGAAATCCTTTCAATCCTCGGCGCCGGCGGCATGGGCAAGGTCTACAAAGTCCGCAATGTCATCTCTGATCGCATCGAGGCAATGAAGATTTTATTGCCCGACTTGCATTCGAATCAGAGTCTCGCCGATCGCTTCCTGCGCGAAATCCGCCTGTTGGCCACGTTGAACCATCCCAATATTGCGGCCTTGCGCACGGCGCTGACGCACGAAAATCAATTGGTGATGATCATGGAGTTCGTGGAAGGCGAAACGCTGTCCAACCGCATCGCGCGCGCTCCTATCTCTACATTTGAAGCGGTCAACTACGCCGACCAGGTTCTCTCGGCGCTCAGCTACGCGCACAAACAGAACATCATCCATCGCGACATCAAGCCGGCCAACATGATGCTGACGCCACAAGGAATTGTGAAGCTGATGGACTTCGGTATCGCGCGCTCGTCCACAGACGGCACACTCACTTCCACTGGCACCACGCTGGGCTCACTGAATTACATGCCACCGGAACAAGTGCGCGGTGAATCCGCCGACGCGCGTTCCGACATTTATTCGTTCGGCATTTCGCTGTACGAATTGCTCACCGGCAAATTGCCGTTCCACAGCGATTCGCAGTACTCGTTGATGACCGCACATCTGAACGTCGTGCCCACGCCTCCGATTACCTTGCGGGACGATCTGCCCGCTTCGCTGAACGAAATTATTATGATGGCGATGGCCAAGGATCCGGCGGAGCGATTCCAGTCCGCGGATGCATTTCGTGCCGCACTGAAAACCGTTCCAGTGTCTCCGCTTCCCGTGGCCGACACCACGTTGACGCCGACTCCGAAACCGGCAGCAACGCCGAAACCTTCCTCGGCCACGACCCTGGTGGAAACGCCGCTACCACCCCGTATATCCACGGTCGCCGCGCCATCGCGCACGCCCGCGTCTGTGCCCACGACGCCAGCCGCGCCGGTATCGACAGCGTCGCAGGTTCCGCCTCCCGTTGCTGCGCGGCCTTCCGGTGCCGGTCGAGGTGTGTGGCTGGCTCTTGGTGCTGTGTTGGGTGTAGGCGTTCTGATCGCCGCCGGCGTTTACATCCCACGGCGCATGGGTACGCATGCTGACCCGAGCAAGGCAGTCTTTACCGCGAACTCCGGCTCGACTGCGAGCAACGCCGCTACGCCGACGCCCGGCACGCCGTCCCCGGCAGATACCAAAACCACTCCCGACGCGCCGGCCGTTTCACTTCAGAGCGATCAGGGAAGTCTCCAGGTAGGTTCGGACGGAAATGTGTCTATGACTTCGCCTAAGGGCAGCATCCAAGTGGACGCGAATACGGGTTCAGTGAAAATGTCGGGCAAAGTCGGATCGCTTGGCGGGCTTCCGCCGCGGGCGGCTAGTGCGGCCGTCGCGAGTGGCAATCCAAAACCGTTCCATGACGGCGCCGCTCAGCAGGATGTCGCGCCCGCCCCTCCACCAGGGCCTTCGCCGGAAGAGCTGGCCAAGCTCGAAGACGAGGCCGACAAGCTGAATGTTCGCGCCGCGGCGGCTTCACAAAGCGTTGACACCCTGCGCAAGCAACAGGTGGCTGCGGGATATAACCTGCGGGCCGATATCGCGTCAGCGCAAGAGCGTATGCAGCTGTATCTGTCGAAGGGCGATGCCGCCCTGAAGGCTAATGACGCCGCCGACGCCCAAAAGTATTTTGATTTGGCGGACAAGGAACTCGACAAGATCGAGAAGTTCCTGGGGCACTGAGGCCGAGCATTCACGAGAGTGTCTTCTATTCATATTCACGGCCAAAGAGCCCAATGCTTGGGTTGAGATCCTTCGCGTCGCAAACGCCGCGGTTCTCAGGATGACGGCGCGCTGCTGTGGCGAGGAACAGAGCAAACTGCGTCGCCCGAAAATTCCCACTAGTGACAGATCCCCAAAAAACGGGCAACCGGCTCCGTTAGCACTTTGACCGATTGCCCGCATCCGCTTATTTCTTCGTGTTAGTCCAGCACGTGGATATTTTTTGGCGCAGATCTCCTTTACACTTTGCGCCATACGCTAACCGTCACTTCGCCAAGATGCGTTTTCCTGAGCAGCAGCATCATGGTGCGCTCCTGTCCGATTCCTCCGCCGATGCTCAACGGGATTTCGTTCTTGATGATTCCCTGGTGATACGGGAATTTCAGGAAGTCCGTCTGGCCGGACATTTCCAGTTGCCTCTTCAGCGCGGCCCTCTTGCACTTGGTGGCCGCCTGGACGATCTGACCATCTACGGCGTGTTTGTTTTGATCGTTGATGATGTGGAACTGAATGGGCGTCTCCGGCCGGTCAGTGCGCTGCTGTAATCATTGGGCAGGACCCTTTCAAGCTGAGTGTAATTGCCGAAGCTCGGACCAGCCAGGTCGGCCACTTTACTGTTCGCCATAAGGCACACCTCCACTGCTGCGACAACGGGGCTTGAGCGCGCCGGGAGGCAGTGCACTCCGCACGGAAGCGTGTGCGCGCGAACCGGCAGAGATCTCTGAATTCGGCTTTCTGCAGATTCGGCCGCTGGTTCTTTCGCGCGAAACCGAACACGATTCGCACCGCTTTGAACGCGGGCACAGCCAGGAAGTGGCGCGATTGGTTGCTTACTTCAACGCGAAGTTCGCCGGCGAGAATGCTCCTGCCTTCTGATTGGTGTGGGCCGCTGGGCTCGAATAAACCGTGGTTCGGCATTCCCGTGGCGTGGGACGAAATCCCCGGCGCGCGCGTGATCGTTGAGGAGGGCTTCCGCGACTTTCGCGTGACGCCTTCACCGGGGCAGCCATTTTTTTTTCAAAACCTTACTGCATTCCCGGTTGGATATTTCATGGTCAATCCAGATCTCGGCAAGGGTTCCGTGGATTGGAAGTGGTTGTCGGCGCAATCCTGCGTGGAAGAGCGCTGCTGCGTGCGGCATCTGCGCTTCAGCAATCCATACGTGCTGACGAATGGGCGATCCAGCCAAGGGGTGATTTTCAAGCCTAATTCGATACCGGATGGCACTCCCGGAGGGTGATTACTTTCGAGACATTTAGCTATTGCACGCGGCAGAATTCCGCGTCAGACTGCTCCGCAGTAACCGGCCCTGTCCCCCCCGGTGAACTTGTAGCGCGCTCGGTCGATGACGCTGCATCTTCCAATTCGCGGTGCGAGTTTGTTGCGGCCAGGAGTCGCCCTTTTCTGCCTGCTGGCCCCTCTGTCTCTCCGCTCCAATTTATCGGCGCAAGATCACGATGTGGCCGAAGCCGCGCGTCAACAGCAAGCCCAGAAATCGCAGCAGGCTGCCACTCCTCACCATGTCTATACCGATGTAGATTTGAAGCGCGCGCGCATCCTCACGCCCGAAGACAAAAAGTTGGCCGAAGCACGCCGCAAAGAATTGCCCGTGCCGACTCCGGCAGCGAAGAAGCCGCCAGCTGTCGATGCGACGAACCCGCCGCCGGAATCGTTGGGCGAGGTTGCGCGCCGGTATCGCAAGGAAAAAGCCGCGCGTGAAGCGGAAGCGGCCGCGGCAAAGCAAGCCCCCGCTCCATTTCGAATTGAACTCCCGTCCAACACCTTTGCCGAGCCAAAGCCCTCGGTTGCTCCGTTGCTCCCGCCTCCTAAGGTGGCAGCGCCGGTTGTCGTCGCACCTTCACCTTCACCTCTGCCACCGCACCGGTCCGCGGCGTCGTCCCGCGTTTCACCGTTTTCACCACGTCCGACGATGCCCTCTGCTGTATCGTTTCCGCCGAGCGTAAACCCATCGATGCTGCTGCCCAGTCGAGATTTCCAGCTACTTCAAGTGCGCCCCGGCGATTCCCTGTGGAGAATGGCTCGCCGCTATCTGGGTGATGGTGCGCGCTGGCCGGAACTTCTCATTTTGAACCCGGGCCTCGCCGCGCATCCGGACTCTCTGGCGGCCGGCAGCACAGTAGTCGTCCCTGCGGCGGTCGCATCAAGAACCGTGCGCGGCTCGGCGCCAATGATTACAGTTCAACCTGGCGACAGGCTATGGTCGCTCGCGCGGATTCATCTTGGCCGCGGTTCTGATTGGCAGCGACTTGCTCGTGCCAATCCGCAAATCTCCGATTACCTGCATTTGCAGGTCGGATCGCAACTGCAACTGCCGCCACAGTAGCCGAAGGTTTTCCCACCTCATTCGCGTGAGCTTCGCTCCTCATTCCCGAACTGCTAGCGCTATCGGGCGCAAAACCCTCAGGCCTGAAGGCCTGAGCTACAGGAGCCGACTACTGGCATGAAAGCCAGCTCTACATTTTCCCGAGCGACCAACTCAGAACTACCACTGGAGACGGCTGACTCGATTGATCGTCTTCCGGCCCGCTCAACCGGCCGGGCGCGGGATTCACACCGAGAAGCGAAAAAAAACTGCCCTCCGCAAAACCGCAATTCACGATTTGCGATTCCCGCCCATTGCCTCGCATTTGCAGTGGTTTGTACGAAGACGCAATCAGCCCGGAAAACACATCACTGTGGCCGCGCATCCAGTGGTAGGTCTGCAAAGAAAAAGTATTGTCGTGAGCCTCATGCGGGGCCGGATAATGGTGCAGCAGCGCTACAAGTTGACGGGGGTCACGCACCGGAAGAGTCCGTAGCATCAACGTATTAATCAGACTGAAGATGGTCGTGTTGGCACCGATTCCTAACGCCAGCGATAAACTCGTGAGAGCGGTGAACCCGGGATTGCGCCGCATGGTTCGTAGCCCGTAGCGGATATCCGCGAAGAACCTCTCGATGGCCGTCCAGCCCCACACAGCGCGGCTGTCTTCTTCTAGTAATGTCAGGTTGCCAAACTCGCGGCGGGCGGCGGCGGAGGCATCTTTCCGGGACATACCGCCGGCCACGAGTTCATCGATCTTTTCTTTAAGGTGTTCACGAATTTCCGCAGAGAGGTCGTCGTAGATCCGGCGCCGCGACAATAGTTGTCGGAACCAGCCCTTAGCTCACCCAGCGCTAACGACCCTTCATGAATCCGCATTCTCGTGCACAGACCTCACTCGTACCGCAATGCCACGATGGGGTCCACGCGCATCGCGCGCCGCGTGGGGATGTAGCACGCCATCAACGTGACCGCAGCCATCACCACGGCCACGCCTACATACGTGATGGGATCAAGCGGGCTGATGCCGTAGAGTTCGCTGGACATCAAACGCGTAACTAACAATGCGCCGATCAGCCCAACGGCTACTCCTGCTAGTGAGAATTTGGCCCCTTCTTTCATGATCAGATACAGCACGTCGCCGCGCTGCGCTCCCAGCGCGATGCGCAGGCCAATCTCGCGCGTGCGCTGTGCGACCAAAAAGGAGAGAACTCCGTAAACGCCGATGATGCCCAGCAGCAGCGCCACGGCAGCGAAGGCAATAAACAGAGAGGTTGTGGATGCCGGTGCGGAGACGGCTTCGGAAACAACGGCGCCCATGGTTCGCACTTCGCTGACGGGAACCTCGTGGTTGAGCGTGGCGACGCTTTCACGCAACAAAGTTGCGAACTGCGAGTCATCCGAGGCGGTGCGGATGGCTATGGTCATCTCGGACGGCATACTTCTATCTTCGAGAGTGGCCACGGGATTGTAAGGTACGTACGCAGTTCCTTCGATCCACTTGGGAATGTTTCGCTGGAGATCGTAAGCGCGAACATCAGAGATGACGCCAACGATGGTGCGCCAGTCCTTTTGGTCCACGAGTCTGATATGTTTGCCTACCGCGCTTTGATTGGGCCAATAACGCCGCGCAGTCTCCGCGGTCACGAGAGCGACCGGAGCACCCGAGGCGTCGGCATCCGTAAAGCCCCTGCCAGAGAGGATGGAGATGCCCATAACACGGAAGTACTCGGAAGTGACCATATTGAGCCAGAAGAGCGGAGCAATGTTGCCGGCGGGATCGACGAAGTTCTCGATTTCCAGCGAGCGCTTCGTCACTCTGCCGCCGAGGGGAAGAGTATTCACCAAGGCTGCGCCACTGACGCCGGGATAGGCTTGCACTTGATCGAGAACATTCCGATAGAACGCGACACAGCGCGCCGCATCGCCGCAGAACGATTGATTGGGTGTGATACGAGCGGTCAAGATGTGCTCGGAACGAAAGCCCGGGTCGACATGCGACAGCGCCCAGAAGCTTCGGATCATGAGGCCAGCGGCAATGACCAGGAGCACAGCAAGCCCGATCTCCCCAACAACGAGTCCACTGCGCAGGCGATGTGACACGGAAACTGCGGTACCGCGCCCGCCGGATTTGAGCGATTCCACAAGAGCACCACGCGAAATATGCAGAGCAGGAGCCAAGCCCACAAGGATCCCTGTCAAGATCGCTAAGCCCCCGGTGAAGGCAAGCACCCGCCAATCCATGTGCACGTCCATCAAGCGCGGCGTGTCCGCGGGAAGCAACGACTTGAGCAAAGAGAGTCCCTCCGCCGCAAAAGCCAACCCAAGCACTCCACCCAAGGACGCCAGCAGCACACTCTCCGTAAGAAGCTGCCGAATGATTCTTCGGCGACCCGCGCCCATCGCCGCGCGAATGCCGACTTCCTTTTCCCGGGTGGCGGCGCGAGAAAGCGTGAGATTGGCAACGTTGGTGCACGCGATCAACAGCACCAGCGCGACCGCCGCTAACAGCAGAAGCAAGCGCACTCGAATATCAGCGACCATACCATCCTGCAGCGGTACGACGCCGACGTCGGCATTCCAGCTTGCGGGCATTTGCCAGGGAAATAAGGCCCCCACGTGGGACTGGAAGATCCGAACTTCGGCCTGCGCCTGCTGAGGCGTAGCACCTGGACGAAGGCGCCCGATCACGGGCATGTAGTCGCTTGCCCAATAGTCGACAGTACTTCGCGGATCGTTGTGCAGCGGGATCCATATTTGTGCTTTTGTGGACGGGAAGCGAAAGTCAGGCGGCATCACACCAACTACCTGGCGGCCCACACCGTCTAGCTCGATGGAGCGGCCAATAACGGATGGGTCAGATGCGAAGCGCTGCTGCCAGAGTGCATGGCTCAGAATCACGTAACTGTCCTGGCCAGGCTTGTCCTCCCCCTGCTCAAAGACTCGCCCCAGTTCTGGTTGCGTACCTAGGATCGAAAGTAGTTCCGCAGAGACCAAGGTGCCCGTGAGACGCACAGGTTCGCCTTGGCCGGTCAAGTTGAAGTCGTGACCTTCGGCATAGCCAGCCACGTACATGGTGCGCACCTGCTGGCTCATGGCCACCAGCCCGCCTCGGGGATACGCGCCAGTGATGCTGACCAGTTGATCGGCATGGGGATAGCGCAGCGGAACCAACAGGATTCCATTCACAAGGCTGAAAATCGCGGTGTTGGCACCAATGCCCAAAGCAAGTGTCAATACAGCAATCGCGGTGAAGACCGGAGATTTGCGCAATGTGCGCGCGCCGAAACGTACGTCAGCAAGGAAGCTCTCCAGCGAAGGCCATTGCCACACTTCGCGGCCTTCTTCTTCCGCCAGACTGACGTTGCCGAATTGCCGGCGAGCCGCCGCAGTGGCTTCCTTCCTGGACATGCCGCCCGCAAGCAATTCCTCGATTTTTTCTTCCAGGTGCCCGCGAATTTCTTCGGAGAGCTCGCCGTAAAGGCGGCGTCGCAAAAGTAACTGTTGGAGCCAGCTCATCATTCAGTTTTCGCTGTGACCATTCCCGCAATTTCCATGCAGGCCTCCAGGCCCGTCACTCATACCGCAGCGCCACAACAGGGTCGACCCGCATCGCGCGGCGCGCCGGCAGGTAGCACGCAGACAGAGAGACCAGCATCAATAGACACGCGACACAAACGAACGTCACAGGGTCGACAGGCCGAACGTCAAACAACAAACTTCCTAGAAAGCGCGTGAGCATGAACGCCAACGCAACTCCAACCGCCACGCCGGCCGCAGCCAATAAAAATCCCTGGCGCAAGATGAGCCGGAGAACTTGCCCCTGCTGCGCGCCCAAAGCCATACGAATGCCGATCTCATTCCTTTGGTGCACCACCGAGTAGGACATGAGTCCGTAGATTCCCATGCACGCGAGGAACACCGCGACTATGCTGAAGACACTTGACAGTTGCGCCGTCAGTCTTTGATCCACAACCGAGCGGTCAACCTCTTCCGCAAGGGTGCCGACTCCGGTCACGGGAATCCGCGGATCGACTTGACGGATTGCCTCACGAATCGCCGCCACTATCGATCCGGCGTCGCCCGAGTAGCGCACTTCGAAATCCCACAGATACCCAACCTCCTGCGAGTACGGCAAGTACGCCGCGGGCCATCGCCGTTCCTTCAAGGCCATGTACTTCGCATCCTTTACAACTCCGATCACCGTTCTGTCGTTTTCCAGTTTTGCGTCTGCTCCTCCGAAACGGAAAGTGCGGCCGAGCGGAGACATGTTCGGGAAGAAACGGCGAGCCATGGTTTCGTTGATCACCGCCACCTTCAGCGAATTCGCGGTGTCCTGAAGGTCAAACGTGCGGCCCGCGACGAGCGGCAGCCCCAAGGTGGAGAAAAATCCGGTGCCGACTTTGTTGTAGAGAATTTCGCGGTTACTCTTCACCTCTGGCGATTCTTGCTGCGCCCAGGCGTCCTCCGACCAGGAGCCCTGATTGAAGGTAAACATGGAGAAGCTGGCAGCCTGTACGCCGCGGACTGCAGTCACGCGCTGTTCGATCTGTTCATACAGCCGCGCGAGTCGGGAATCCTGCTTGTAGCCGACCGAAGCTGGTTCGATCCGGAAAAGAAGCACGCTGTTCTTGTTGAAACCCATATCGACATTTGTCAAATTGACCAGAGTGCGAAGAAAAAGGCCGGCGCCAATCAGCAAAACCAGCGAGAACGCAACCTGAGCGACGATCAGAGCTTTTGCCAGCGGACTGTGAACCGGCGCAGTGCTTCGTCCATTCTTCAGGGAAGAATTGAGCTCGATTCGTGCGGCACGCCAGGCTGGAGCCATCCCGAACAACAGCGGAGTAACGAGCGAAACCAGCAGTGTAAAGAGCACCACGCGGCTATCTGGCGCCACACTAAGTGGAAGGGTCTGTGCGCCAGCGGAAACCATCAGGAGGAGCAGCTTGCTGGTCCAGGTTGCAAACGCGATACCCAAAATGGCGCCCAGCGTCGCTAGCAGAAAACTTTCCGTCATCAGTTGGCGGATCACACGCATCCGTCCTGCGCCAATCGACATGCGCACCGCAATCTCGCGCTGCCGGTTCGTCGCTCGCGCCAGCAGCAGGTTGGCAATGTTGGTGCATGCGATCAACAGCACCAGTCCGACGGCCACCATCAGGATGCGCAGAGGATTCGAGAATTGCGCGCGCAGCCGTGAAATTCCCAGGGCGCCAGGCGTCAGTTCGATGAAAGCACGCTGCATATCATCCAATTGCTTCTGGGTGGGCTGCGAACCAATGATTTCGTGCAAGAACCGCTGAAAACGCAGGTTGAGGTTCGCTTGGGCTTCTTGGACACTCACGCCAGGCTTGCGACGCGCGATGATGTATAGCGACTGGAAGAGCTTGTCGTGCAATCCCTTCCAGCCCGGCGGAAGCAATTCTTGCATGGAGAGAGGGATCCACACGTCTGGCGACTCGCCGACGGTGGTGCCGAAGAATTCTGCCGGAGCGACGCCGATAACCGTGTAAACGGTAGGTCCAACGCTCATTTTCTTGCCAATAATCGACGGATCGCCGCCGAATCGGCGTTTCCACCAGGCGTAACTGGCCACGGCAACAGGACTGCTGCCCGGGATCCGATCGTCGTCCTCAGTGAAGGTGCGGCCCAGGATCGGGTGCACTCCGAGGGTCGAAAAATATGTGCCAGAAACCAATCGCGCCTGAATTGCTTCGCTCTCCGAGCTTTCACCGATTGTGCCGTGGACTTCGTTCGGCATGCTTGCCAGGGCGGTCACATCAGTAAAGACGCTCTTGTCCGCTTGAACGTCTCGGTAGAAAGGAAACGAGAAGAGTTGCCAACTTCGACTTGGCACCTCGTCCATAATCCCGCCCCACTTGCCTGCGCCGAACAGAACCAGTTGCGACGGATTATTGACTGGGAGATTCCTCAGCAAAACAGCATTCATCAAACTGAAAATCGCGGTATTGGCACCAATGCCGAGCGCAAGGGTCAGGACCGCGACAGCAGTAAAGCCCGGATTTCTGGCCAGCGTGCGCAGCCCATAGCGAATGTCCATGAAGAAGTCTTCGGCGGAGGGGCAGCGCCAGACTGCGCGGCTTTCTTCTTCGAGTAGGGTTAGGTTGCCTAGTTCGCATCGAGCGGAGGCGGCAGCCTCTTTTCTGGGCATGCCTGCCGCTACCAGTTCCTCGATTTTTTCGTCCAGGTGGGCGCGAATTTCTTCGGAGAGCTCGTCGTACACGCGGTGGCGCGAGAATAGCTGCTTGATCCAACTCATAGTTCACCCGGCGCCAGCACGCGGGTGATGCCGTCGAGCATCCTCTCGAAACGCGAAACCTCTCGCTCCAGATGCTTAGTTCCCGCGGCAGTGAGCTTGTAAATCCGGACGCGGCGATTTGTGGAGGAAACGCCCCACTCCGCCTTAACCAATTCTTCCTTCAGAAGACGTTGCAGCGCTGGATACAGCGACCCTTCTTCAATCTGCAACAAATCGTTGGAGGTCTGCTTGATGTACTGCGCCAGGGCGTAACCGTGTAGAGGTTGGCGCTTCAGGGTTCGCAGGATCATCATTTCCAGAGCGCCAGGAAAAAGATCTCGATGCTCGCGAGTCCTCATGGGGGTTGCTCTCCAGACCACGACCGAGGGCATATTGGTCTAGGCCTAGAGCAAAATAGTATGCACGACTCACGCTCCTGTCAAGCGAGAATTTCTTGCCGCGCGAACAGCGGATTTCGATAACTGCATTGATCCCGCCATCCTGCCGGAACTTTCTGGATGCGGATTTCTAGATGTGGCGCTAGCCATCCGCGAAAAAGCGTTACTTACCCGATTGGTCAGCATCTTCGTGATGTACTCGGCCTCTGCTCCGATGAACAATTTCGCCACGACAACGGGGCAATCATATCGATCTTGGGTCAATTGTCGGGGGAGGCAAATTCATTCGCGCGACGCTGGGAATGGTAAGGCTGCTGGAAGATATCCGCCAATCGCACCTTCCACCCGTTGGTCCATTCTCCGCCGAGTTGGCATTCAATGGTTTTGCCAACGACGTTTTGGGATGACCAAAGAGGGTGACATTTCTAACGAGGCTGGGCACCTCCCCCGAATCTTCTCGACCCTGTCCTCTTCTGGTCGTAAGATAGCGCCGCATTCCATCTCCTGTTGGAGGGTCGCTCCGCCCATGTCCGAACCTTCTTCCGTGACCGCGCGGATGCAGCGTCGCGCGGTATCCGCAACCCTGACGGCTGGCCTGATCGCCGGAATCCTGGATATCACCGCAGCTTTCTTTGTGTATGGCCAGTACGGCGCCCAGCCAATACGAATCCTGCAAGGCATCGCCAGCGGAGTCCTCGGCCCCAATGCATACAGCGGCGGCTCGAAAACCGCCGTGCTGGGGCTGGCTTTGCATTTCGTGATCGCTCTTGGCGCGGCCTCGGTGTTTTACGCGACGAGCCGCAAGCTGAGATTCCTCACCCGGCACGCGGTGACCTCCGGATTCCTGTTCGGTATCGCGGTTTACTTTTTCATGCAATATGTCGTGTTGCCTTCGTCCGCGTTTCACAAAGGCCCGTTCTCCATGTCGCTAATGCTCATCGGCATCGTCATTCACATGTTCTGCGTCGGATTGCCAATTGCACTTACCATCCGCCGCTTCCCCATCTGAGTCCTAGTCCGTCCGAGGTGCTGCGGAAGCACGCATTCCCCGCGCTGTCCCGCTCAGTCTTCTGTCAGAACACGCACTGCGGCTGCGGCGAATGCCGCTTTCAGGCCTGCCCAAATCCTTGGCTAGCCCGGACAACGCTTCTAACCTCTTCTTTTTCAATCATTGGCAATCTCTCTTCTCATTCCCCCGCTTTGGCCCCGGTCCTGCGTTTTCTCGTTACGGGAGTCCCGGTTTTCCTCCAACCGGTCTAGGAGATCTCATGAATATTCCCACTCTGATTCGCAGCGATTGCTGTGCTGATGATCGGCGCGGTGGCCTTCGGCCTGACCAGGGCGGTGCGCTCGTACCTTCGCTATCGTGGCAAGCGCCTCGTCAATTGCCCCGAAACGGCAAAAGCATCCGGCGCTTGTCCCACTCCGTTCGCAATGATAGATTCGTCGCTTACCTGGCCCGGAGCCATGCCATGTCCACTCCCGATAAAATCGACGCGCACCAGAAAGCGCTCTCACTGAACCTGGACGCCAGCGCTTTTGGTTCGTTCGCCGAAATCGGCGCCGGACAGGAAGTCGCGCGCTGGTTCCTGCGAGTTGGTGGAGCTTCCGGCACGGTGGCGAAGACCATCTCTGCGTACGACAAGGAAGTCAGCGACGATCTGTACGGCTCCGGCACGCGTTATGTGTCGCAACCTCGCCTGCTGGCCATGCTGGACAATGAGTGGGCGCAACTTCTGTCGCAGTTGAACGCGACCCGGGGCGCCACAACACGGTTCTTCTCGTTCGTCGACACGATATCGGCGCGCAATTTTGCCGGCACCAACGAGTGCCACGGGTGGCTCGGGGTACGCTTCCAGACTCGCCCGAGAGGTGAAGCGAGCGACGTTGTTCTGCACGTCAATCTGCAGGACCCTTCAAACCTTCACCAGCAAGAGGCCATTGGAGTTCTGGGCGTCAATCTGATCTACGCCCTGTTTCATCATCTGGGCGCCCCGGAGGAGTTCCTGAAAAGTGTGGCCGAAGATGTTCCGTTGTCGCGCATCGAAATCGATTGCGTGGAGCTATCGGGACCGGCCTTTGAGAAGTGGGATCGCCGTCTTCTCCACGCTTCGCTCATCACGTTAGGCCTGGCGGAGGCAATCGTGTTCCCCGTCGATGGCAAAATCCTGCCGCCCGATGAGGTGCTTTACAAAAAAACCGTCGTGCTAGCGCCCGGAGCCTTCGATATCGTCCAGTATTTTGACGCGGAACTGATCCAGACCACCCTGGCGCAAATTCCGCAAGAGGAGGTTGCGCAAAGCAAGAGCGCGATCGGCTTCTTTTGTCTTAGTGGAGCAGGCAATCCCGTCACGCAGTCTCCCTTATCCGCCCCAGAGATTGTTGAACACGTCGACGAACTGCATAAATTGGGAAGCGGGGTGCTGGTTTTTCGGGAGCAGGAGCTATACAAGATGTGCGGGTTTGTGAACCGATTCACCAAGGCGCGCATCCATTTTGCGGTGGGACTATCGATTATGATCTGGGCGCTGCAGGACCGCTACAAGGATCTCGGTGGAAGCTTGCTGGAGGGCCTGGCGAAGCTATTCCGCGAAAATGTGCGTCTCAGTGTTTTCCCAATGCCGGAAGCAAATGTGCAGCAATGGCAAGCGTCCGGCAAGATG
>Ga0210406_10003804_pt1 | contig 16375 bp, 12 predicted proteins | sample IncBWC30MmetaG_FD_155454 | JGI IMG/M metagenome (GOLD analysis project Ga0210406, IMG submission 155454) | Forest soil microbial communities from Barre Woods Harvard Forest LTER site, Petersham, Massachusetts, United States - Inc-BW-C-30-M | ecosystem: Environmental > Terrestrial > Soil >... | reverse complement strand
ATCATGAGCGGGAATGACCAAGACGCTCGCCGGTCATGTTTACGATTCGTTGGCTTTCCTCTAAGCGGGCGTTCGTGCCTGGCGGCTTCGGGTCGATGGCGGAAGTAACCTCCCCATAAAACTGTCTTTAGCGTATGTCATACCGGTGGTCTGTTAAGCATCGCTCGCCATAATTCATCATTTTGTTTTCGGCGCTTTGCCATATCTAGATTGGATAGTGGTATCGCGCGAGACGGATTCGAATCGCTGACTGGGATGATGATCGCGTAATGATTGTGAAGGAGCAGTTCGTGCGGTTAGCGACAAATATAATTGTGCTTGGTGTTACGCTTCTGACAGCAACGGGGTGCGGACCGGCGACTCCCCCCAGCGACGCGTCGATCATTGCTCGTTTCAACGCACATCGCGCCGAGTTTAGCCAGCTATTGGAAATGTTCGATCATGACGGAATCAACGGTCGCTTCGGCTGTGCTGATTCCTTAGATGACGCGCGAGGTCCACAGCCTATCTCTCCGGAACGCCGGACCGAATATATGAAGCTATTCAGGACAATTGGATGCGATGGTGCCGTGTACTACAGGCCTGGCGGTGGAAAAGCCAAAGCCCAGTTTATGGTGTGGTCGATTGGTATGTTGTTCGCAGGCCAAGACAAGTCGATCATGTTGTTTCCAGGCGAGCCCCCCACACCCATCGTGGAAACAACCGATGGTTATCGCTGGACGCAGATGGATCACCAACGGGGCGCCGTGGAGCTGTATCGCCACATCGACGGGCCGTGGTATTTGGGGTACGTTGCGAATTGAGTTCGGCATCCCAGGCGCCGATTTCGTTTCCTGAAAGCTGCCGGCCACCACGGTCTGCAGGGGGTCGGGAGTACGCGTTGGCCGTCGCCGACGCCGCCGCGCATGGCTCGGCCAAATGCAGTTGGTCGTTACCTCAATCGACGGAAAGGGGAGCGACCATTCGTTTGAGATATTGTCGGAGGCGTCATGCATGCTGTTGAGAATGCTCGGCGATGGTGAAAAAAAATGGCGTGGTCGTTTTGCTTCTAATCGGAGTCGTGCCTATCGCGGCGCTATGGACCTATTACGCCTTGCAGGCTTTGAACGAATATGAAGGTACCTGCGGTCTTCTTGAAAGGGCTTGGCCATGCTCAAAGGCACAGTATGTCGAATACACTTTGTTCAGCGTTTTTGTGTTTCCATTTCTTGCCGCCGTAAGTATCGGTTGGCTCATTGCCGTGGGAATTGTGGCATGGACGTATTCCCGGCTGCGCAAGCAGCGGAGGACCGCATAGCCTTTGGCCCAATAGGAAAGAACCCGAGTGACCCGAAGCCGCAAAGCCGAAGTTTACGACTGGCGGCAGGGGGCACAACTCGGACATCGTATGTCAGATCGAGTCTGAGCTAATGCAACTCATTGCTTGGAGTCGCACTTTGCTACTCGATTTGCCCTGCCCTCTTTAGCCTGTGCTTTTTTAGTCCACTTTCTCCGGTGCACTTGCTTCCACGTCCATATTCATTCCACCCCATTGTGGTTGCTCGTTCGGATAAACGTGGGTCATCCAATTCAATACGACCGGTATCCACAATCCCCGCGCGGCGCTGCATGCGCCTTCGGTGTGGATACTGCCTTGCGGCCCGAAACGCGCGTTCGGTCCGAACTGTTCGGCAGCGGGCAAGGATTTCGGGCCGCCGCAGAAATCGACATGGCGATGCCACGTTGCGACGCTCAAGGGGGCAATCGCATCCAGCTGCTGTGGGGTGGCGTCGGTCGGAGCCGTGTACATGACGCCGATGGCTTTCAATCCCTCCGCCGTGCGCTTGTAGAGAATCGACCCCGGTCGGCTGTAATCGACGTGCTGCTGCTCCTTGCGCCGATAGCGATAATTGGTGTAGTGGATTTCTTCGCCGATTTTTCCGCTCGGGAGGAAGGGTTTGTAGCCGTCGTGCGCTGCTGTCTTAACGTTGCGGTAATGGACGAGCACGGCGGCCGCTGCTTTGAGAATATCGTCAGCGCGCTCAGCATCACCTGGCGCTGCGTCGCCTTTGAGGGACATTTGCATGTGCCCCATCTTCATCGATGGCACGGGTGTGTCGTCCGTCGAGCCGCTGTAGTGCTTGAGGATGCGCTCCCACAAAGGAAAGTGCTGCGCAGAGGCAATGGCGGCGCAGGTGGTCAATGTGACAAACAACAGTGTCTTTTTCATTCATCGAGGAAACGTAATTGCGGGTCTCGGGTTGACGCTCAAGAGTGAGTCGCGGACTACAATCGAGTCACGGCGTCCCGCAGCACCGCGGCCTCGATCCTCACTTCCTGAGATGTAAATCCGCTCAATACCATGGTGAGGGCGTTGATGGTGACGCAGATGTCTCGCGTGGACTGCGCCAAATTGTACTTTGTGTGTTGACCGGCTTCGGTTGCCGACTGTGAGACTCGGTCACGATGGGCGTAGATGTAAATCCAGACGCGCTGATCCTCTGAGGCTGGTGGGCCGCTGATTTTGTGCGGCGAGATCGGGCCATCGGCGTCAAAGAGCGTCGGGATGGGGCCCAGCGATTCGCGCGCGCCGTCGCAAAACGCTGCGTTGGTGGTCACATTCAATTGATCATGGTTGACCGCCGCGCGTATGTTGCGATCGGCGGCGAAGGTCAGCCGAACGACGTCGGTATGCGTTGCGATGGCGTCGCTGAACACAGGGTCTTGCGGTTGTGTGGGCTTGATGCGCTCCGCCGTTTCAAAGCGCAGCGATATATGGCCCAAATAGGCACAGCCGGCCAGGGACAAGAATACAGCGACTATCGAGACAGACGAGGATTTAGATATCAGGGCGATCCTCCGAAATGATGAGTCGTTCGTTTCCGTGCGTTACATCACAGTAGTCTCGATAATGATTGACGCCGCCGACCCAAGTCGCAGAACCCCGAAACTTCATAAAAGGGGGCTTCCAGTTGAGCTGCCGCGGTGCGGAAGCGTCGCTATGGCTATCCATGCCAACGCAAGCCGGGCCGCTCCGGATCGGGGCTTCGCGCCGCCGATCTCCATCGCCGCCGTTTGACTGACCGAGCGGTAAATGATTTATTCACTGAATATAGGTATAAGGACGACGCTTCGTCGTCTACTAGAAGTTATGCACCTCAGGAGTCAACATGCCACTCGTCACGCTCACCGTCCGCAAACCTAAGTCGAGCGCCTTCAAAACTACTATGCTGAATGCCGTGCACGCTGCCTTGGTCTCGGCTGGTGTACCTGCGTCGGACAAATTCCAGCGGGTTATAGAGCTCGAGGCTGAGGACTTCCGCTTCGATCCCACGTACCCCGACGTCAAGACCGAGCGAAACGCGGACTTTGCCCTGGTCGAGATCCTGTGGTCGGTGGGGCGCAGCGTCAAGGTCAAGAAGAAACTACTCGAAGAACTGATGGGTACACTCGCTCACGCCGGTATCGACACCGAGAACGTCATGATCTGCTTCAAGGAGACCTCGTGGGAAAACTGGGCATTCGCTGGTGGGCGGCTTATCCACACATGAGCCGGCGCGAAGCCTAACGACGCATCCGACATTGATGTCGCAACGTGTCGAATCGGCGGCGATCCGTTCGTCGTAGGTTCATGCAAGCCCTCATGCAATCACCCGGAGCCTTCCAATGAACCCCACCATTACCGCCTTTGAACGATCGCCCGATCGCGGCAAGGGACTGGCACGCGACATGCGCGTTCGCTGGGCGCTTGAAGAAGTGGGCCAGCCTTACGAAGTTCGTCTTGTTTCGTTCGGCGCGATGAAGGAACCCGCGCATCGAGCGCTGCATCCTTTCGGGCAGATTCCGACCTATGAGGAAGGCGATCTTGGCCTGTTCGAGTCGGGCGCGATCGTGTTCCATATCGCAGAGCGCCATGCGGGCCTGCTGCCTGACGATGCGAATGCCCGGGCGCGCGCGATCACATGGATGTTTGCCGCGCTTAGCACGGTTGAGCCGCCGATCCTTGATCTCACAATCGCCAGGCTCGTCGAGGGCGACAAGCCCTGGGCCGCGCAGCGCCTGCCTCTCGTCCAGGATCGCATCCGTGCCCGCTTAAGCGACCTTTCCGCGCGCCTCGGGCGTGGCGACTGGCTCGATGGTGCGTTCAGTGCGGGTGACCTGATGATGGTGGCGGTGCTGCTCAGGTTGAGAGTATCGGGCATGCTGGACGAGTATCCGAGCCTCTCCGCGTATGTCGCCCGCGGCGAAGCGCGGCCCGCCTACAAGCGCGCTTTCGACGCTCAATTGGCGGTTTTCACCGGCAAGCCACCGAACGGCCCCTGAAGGTCAGCTCTTGGCTCACCTGAGCCTTTCGAAAGCTCCGGGCGCGGATCCTAAGCGTCGGCCGCCAGCGATTCAATCTCATGCTCGGTCAGTACGCGCCATCCGCCCTTGGGCAGCTCACCTAATTGCAACGCGCCGATGCGCACCCGCACCAGGCGCAGCACGGCAATGTCAAAGGCACTCAGCAGACGGCGTATGTGTCGGTTGCGGCCTTCGGCGAGCGCGATTTCAAGCCACGAATTCTTGTTGCCGCTGCGCAGGCAGCGCGCGGATTTTGCCGCCAGCATTTCCCCATCAATGTTCATGCCGCACTGAAGATTCTTGAGCAAGGCCGCGTCCGACAAACGGTCGATTTGTACATGATAGGTTTTGTCGGGTCCGGAAGCCGGGTTGGTAACGCGCGCGGCCCACATGGGATCATTGCTGAATAACAACAGACCCTCGCTGGCCTTATCCAGTCGCCCAACCGGTGCGAGCCATGGCAGGTCAGCACCCGCGAAGCATTTATAAACAGTCTCGCGGTCCCGCTCATCGCTCGTGGTGGTGACCAAGCCTCGAGGTTTGTTGAGCATGACGACCAATCGCGCCGGCGTTTCTTCCCTGCCGGCCACGGCGATCCGGTCGGAGCTTGGGTTCACCGGAAACTCGGGATCCTTGACCAACCGGCCGTTGACGCGAACCTGGCCCGCATGCACCCACTTGGCGGCCTGCGTGCGGGAGCCCAGGCCTAACTTCGAAATCATGCGCGCCACCCCATATCGAGGCGGCTTCGAATTCATGGGTGGATCGACACCGCCGCTTTCGATACCGCGCCCAGAGCACTGCCGCTGCTGGGGTTGCCGAGAACCACGTAGAACACGTCGGTCCGCTTTCGAGGTGCGTTCGGAAAAAGCTTGACGAAGAGACTCACCGTGTTCACGCCGGCGGGGAAAGATATCGTTGCAGGCGCCTGCGGCGCGTAATCGGTGCCGGCCAGCGCGGAGCCAGGCTCGGTCCACCAATCGAAACTCGTCCTGCCTTTTGATCCCGGCGAACGGTGGACGCGGATTTCGGTAAATTTCTCGCCGCGCCGAACCGAGTACGAATCGGATGCGACACCGATCTTCTCCGTCCTGTCGATCGGCCGCGCGGCTGTGAGTGCGCCGGGAGTTCGGTTCTTGACGGCGGCCTTGGCGGGTACCGGTGCCGTCGCAGCAGGTTCTTGAGACTCTTCCGCTTCCGCGGCCGCCAGTGCGCGCTCGACATTCAGGGGAGCAGTCGCTGCAACATCGGCTTCGGCGGCGACGCGCGGCGCCTTGGGCCGGCTCAGCACCGCCCAGGTGATGCAGCAGATCAGGACGGCCGCGGCCAGTGCGATCAATCCGGAAGGCACATGGCCCTTCACCAATGGCGGCGCCTCCGAATCCTGCGGCGACGGCATCGGTCCCAACGGTTCGCTGCCCAGGTCGAGATCCGCCAGCCAATCGCGTACCGAGCGCGGCCGATCGGCGCGATCCCATGAAAGAGCCGCCGCGAGCGCCTTCCATTGCCGCCCCGAAACGCCGGGTGGACGCTGCGGCGTCATTTTGAGCGCACGCGCCTCGGTTGAACGTCGCTGCTCGAAAGGGTGCTCTCCCGCCAGCAATTCGTAAGACAGGCACGCGAGCGCAAAAAGATCATCGCGCGGATCCGGCTCGCGGCCTTCCAGCAGCTCGCACGACGCATAGGCAGGCGTCAATGTGGTGGCCGACTCACGCGACGTTCCAAAATCAAGTATGCGCAGTTCCCCATTGTCGGTGACCATCACGTTTTGCGGTTTCAGGTCGCCGTGAATCACACGGCGGTCATGCGCGTGCGCGAGACCGGCACCCACCTCGCGAATGACCGCCCAGGCATAGTTGCGCGGCAGCAGCAGCGGGTGAAAATTCTGCATTACGCTGCGCAGGCATTCCCCGTCGATCAACTCCATGGTGAAGAACGAGAAATCCTGATCGAGATCCAACTCATAGACCTTGACGACGCTGGGGTGCGCGAGAGCCTGCGCCGAATAGAATTCGCGGCGCAGTTTCGACACCACCTCTGAGCGGCTGCGGGTCTGCTCATGCAATATTTTTATCGCCACACGGGCATCGGTTTCGGTGTGCTCGCTGCGCGATCGGTCAAGCGCCCTGTAAACGGTGCCCATCGCGCCGCTGCCCACCTGACTTTCAATCAGGTATCGGCCACGCAGTACAAAGCCGCTGCCCAGCCGCGCCGGTGCCGATTTGGGCGGGGCCGCGGGCGCCGCGCGGGGAGCCTGCGGGGCCACTCGCAATAGGTCCACCGAAATCCCGTCGCCCGCAGTCGTGGTTTCGCGCTGCGCGATCCTGGACCGGATGGAGTGAAATAGGTCGTCCGGCTCTAGCGAGTCGTCGGCCGGGGTACGCCGCTGTTGCGTCATGGGTGTCCGTTGAGGTCCATTTATCGGCCGAAGCCTACATCGTTAGTGACCCCAAGACTGAATACCGATCCGCACAAAAACGGCGCATTGACCCCGAATATGTCCGTATGTGCGCTAAATCACATCCTTCCGCAGGCTTGGCAGCGCGACTCAAACCGCAGGGAGGATGTATGACTGATCAAAAACCATTTGGTTATGTTCAATGCCCTTAAGGACTGCGCCTTAGCTTAAGGTTTCAGCGCAGGCGCGAAAGGCTTCACGCCAAGCTCGCCCCACAGTTCAGCCGGGTAGTAGGCATCGCCGTCCTGCATGACGAGGGCGACCTTGCGGATGGTCGATATATCTTGCGTCGGATCCCCGTCGATCAGTATCAAGTCGGCGCGCTTGCCGCGCTCGATGGAACCTCGATCGGCGAGCACACGGGCATAGGTAGCCCCGTTCCAGGTGGCGATGCGCAGCACCTCGTTCGCGGGAATTCCCGCCCTGACGTACAACTCAAGTTCCCGCTGAAATGCGAATCCCGCCACATCGTCCGTGCCCGCGACGATTTGAATGCCGGCGCGGTGAAAACGCGCCACCGCCTCGAGCATCTTGGCATAGGAGGCACGCCATCGCGGCGCCATCTCCTTGGTGATCTCGCTCTCGCTCTTGAAGAGCTGCCGGTGCAGCGTGATCGGAAGATGATCGCCGATTGCGCCGAGCGACGGGTTCATCTCGCCGGGCATTTGCGTGAATTGTGCCTCGAACGCGGTGAGCGTCGGGTCGAGGACCGTCTTGTGTGCGACGAACAACTTGACCAGATCCTGGAACGGCTGCGCATCCAGATCGAGCGAATTCACGTTTTCCGCGATGAGCGTAAATCGCTGCAGCGAGCGGGTATCGGTATCGGGCTTGACATAGAAATTCAAGAGCACTTGATTGATGTGCTGAATCTCATCGTAACCGTCCTTGACGGCATCCTCGGCTTTCATGAATGCCGGAATATGGCCGCTCACGCGCAGGCCGCGCTGGTGCGCATACGCAGCCGTTTCCTTTACCCATTCCGGTTTGAAGGAGTTGTAGATCTTGATCTGCGGGTAGCCGCGCTGCGCATAGAAATCCACCGCCTGCTTGGCGGCATCGAGGCTGTCCACCAGTATGCCGCCGCTCGCGTTGAATTGGCTCTTGCCTTCGATAAAGCCGGCGGGAACCACGTGCGGCCCGATCGAGTCGTGGCGATTGAGACGGCCGATCGCCTCTGCCAGGACCGCATTGTCGTTTCCCATGTCGCGCACCGTCGTGATGCCCGATGCGAGATTCAACAGATAGTCTCCCGGGGAAACGTGCGCGTGCATGTCAATGAGGCCGGGCAGCAGCGTGCGGCCTTGCGCATCGATGACCGTGCCCGGAGTCTGGCTCGGCGAGCCGGCCGGATAGAGCGCGCCGATGCGGCCGCGATTGACGTACACATCCTGTACGGGACCCAGCACGGCATGCTCGGCATCGAACACCCGCGCATTTCTGATGAGGACCGGCTGCGCCAGTTCGTGGCGATCGCGCTTCGCAATATCGCGCTGGTAGGCGCCCTGCGCTTCCAGCTGCAATTTCTCCAGGGCGTCGGCTTGCGCCTCCCAGCCTTTGAGAATCAGCTGCGCAAATCCCGGGAAGATCGTCGCGAAGGCGCGCTCACCATCGGCAGTCATCCAGACGTAGCTCGGTTCAAGGTCCGCGCCGCGTACGGCATACAACGTCAATGCACGCGTCTCTTTGCCGTTCGTCACGTTGGTATCGGTGAGCTTGACGATCGACAATTCGCCGCCGGGAATTCCCGGCAGCTTACGAGTGGATTCTTGGATCAGCGCGCGCACCATGATGCCGGTGACTTCGATGGTCGACTCGATCGGCACATACAGCGCCTTGCCGCTGATCTTCATCGAACCGTGATCGACTTTGCCGGCCCACTCGGCGCGATCGCCCTTGCGCTCGAAGCGCTCGTCGACCAGCGAACCGAAGGTCGACTTGCCGGTAATTGCGAAGCGCTGCAGCGTGCCATCGCTTGCCAGCGCGAGCTTTTCCTTGTAATCGGGACCGCGTCCGTTGTCGCGGTAGCTGAAGTCGGTGGCGATACTGCCGTCATCGGCGATTCGCGTGACGTGCTCGCCGCCGGCTCGGCCGGAAAAGAGCATGGTGTAGCGATACTCAGCAGCCGCCTGCGCTGCCGACGCTGCGCAACCAGCGAGCAAAAGCATGCCCAATTTGAGGCCTGAAATCATGCGAATCTCCGATTTTATTGCTGTTATGCACTCCCGGATCTTCGTTCCGGCGGTGAGTGGCTACGCGATTGATGAGCGAATCATAACTGCAATGCGAGGGCTTCGCGGGTTAAAGCGTGCTCGGCGCCAAGCCCGTTTGTCAGACAGCGCGCGGCTCGCTCGAGCAGGGGCCGGGCTTCTGCACTTCGGCCCTGCGCCATGTCGGCCTTGGCGAGAAGAAGCAGTGCCTCGCCGACATCGGCGCTGGTATCAGGCCCTCGCGCCACAGCCTGTGCGATGTCCAGCGCTTGGCGCGCGAAATGCTCCGCGTCAGCGGATCGGCCCATCGCCAGTGCCGCGCTCGCGGCGAGATCCAGTGACGGGCGCTCATCGAAGGGTTTCCCGTTCGCGCCGCCGGCCATGGCTGCGAGTGATGCGTTGGCGCTCTGCAACGCGGCAGCGGCATCGCCGCGCTTCAGCTCGAGAAGCCCACGAAGCCGCTCCAGCAGACCCCGAAAGTGCTGATCCATGGTGGCGCCGTTGCCAAGCGCGGTTGCCGTTTCTTGGATGGTCGATTCCGCTTCGGGCAGCTGCCCCAAATTGATGTAGGCGATGCACACCGTGCGCAGCGTGAAGATCAACCACAGCGTATTCCCTGAGCTGCGAGCCCGCGTGCTTGCGGCGCGGGCCATCTGGAGGCCTTCTTGAAGCCGGCCCAGCCTGATCAGCCGATCGGCATAGGTGCCCGTCATCGACAAAGGCTCCGAGGAGTCGCCTTGGATCGCCAGGCGCCGCCGGCGAACGTCCTCGATGGCGCCCATCGATCCCTGGATTTCACCCATATTGAACAGCACCACGGCCTCATTTTGCAGTGCCATGACGCGTCCCGTCGTGCCACCCCGGCCATAACGTTCGTGCGTTGCACCGATGAGCTTCGTCATCGCCAGCGCTTGCCCGAAGCGGCGTGTTTCGTTGTAAATCCCACCCAGTTCACTGAGCACCGACGTATAGGCAGCGCGATAGGTTTGCCCCGACTGTTCGAGCAGGCGCCGCGCGCCCTCGAGGATCTGTTCTCCCGCCGCCATGTTGCCCTGCTTGACGGCAAGCGCGGCCTCAGCTCGACGGCAGTCGACTTGCAACGCAACCGATGGTGCGTCGAGGCGCGCGATGAGCTGCTTCGCCTCAGCGAGACGTTGCGGCGCGTTCGTTACTATTCCTGCGCTGGCCTCGGTGTCCGCCGCGGCGCATTGTGCCAGCGCCATGAGTTCGGGATCTTGTGCGCGCTTGCCAAGATCATAGGCGCGTGTGTCGAGCTCAACGGCCTGGCGCGTAAAGGTTTGTCCACGATATTGAGTACTGAGCTGAACCAGCATGCGTCCGGCGAAGCGCGGGTCGTCGCGGTATTGAAGCTCGAGCATCTTGGCACCCAGATCAATGCGATCCGCGGGTGACAGCGACGCCTGGTTGCTACCGCCGTCGGACAAAAGCAGCAGATTCAGGAACTCGTTCGAGGATTCTGCGCGGCGGGCCTCGAACTGCGCGGCGTCCCGCTGGCGGTTTGCTTCGATCTTTTGCAAAAATGTCGTGATGGTTGCCGCACAAAGAACCAGTATGGTCAGTAAGGCCGACAAGACACCGCCGCGATGTCGCCGGACGAACTTCGTCAATCGATAAGTCACCGTATCGGCACAGGCTTTGACCGGCTCGTGCGTCAAATGGCGCTTAAGATCGTCAGCGAAGGCGCCCACCGATGCGTAGCGCTCCGCCGGCACCTTCTTCAGCGCCTTGCCCAGAATATTATCGAGATCACCCTGCAGCGATCGGCGCCAGGGAGTAGGCATGACGGTGATCATCGACGCCTGCGGTGGGTCCTCCGTGAGTACCGCGTGAATCAGTTGGGCACTCGAGTCGGATGCGGCGGCGACAGGATGCTTGCCGGTCAGCAGGACGTACAACACCAGGCCAAGGGAATAGACATCCGTTGCCGTCGTGACGGGATTGCCGAGCAATTGTTCCGGCGCTGCAAATTGCGGTGTCAGCGCCGTGCCGCCCGATTTCGTCAGCGCGGCCGAGCCGGATGCGTCATCGAGCAACTTCGCGATGCCAAAGTCGAGGAGCTTGACCGTGCCGCTGCGCGTAACGAAGATGTTGGCCGGTTTGATATCCCGGTGCACGATCAAATGACTGTGAGCGTGGGCCACCGCGGCAAGAACGCCGAGAAAAAGTTCGACACGCGCCTCGAGGGTGAGCTTCTGCGCGGCGCAGTAGGCATCGATCGCCTCGCCCTCAACGTATTCGAGTACCAAATAGGGGTGTGTTGCATCCAGGAGGCCTGCATCGATGAGACGCGCAATGTTTGGATGGTCGAGGCGCCCGAGCATCTGGCCTTCACTGCGAAAGCGCTGCTCCCCCTGCAGCCCAATCCAGCTTGCATGCAGGAATTTGACGGCAACGGTGGTTTCGAAGCGATCGTCGACGCGCCGGGCGCGCCAAACGCTGCCCATGCCGCCGCGGCCAACTTCCGCCTCGATGACATACGGGCCGACGTTGCGCCCAACCAGTGTCGCGCCGACGGGGCGCTGGCTCGAGAGCAGCAGCGGTTCCGCCAGGAACTCGGAATACCCAGCGCGATCGCGCTGCGCCAGCGCATCGGCTACCGCCGCCGCGAGCTCGGGACTTCGCTGTGCGAGAGCAGCCAACCACGCGCCGCGGTCCGCCTCAGGCAGATCGAGGGCTTGATCGAGATACTCGCTGAATGGGCCCCATTGTTCCGGCGGCACTGTCGCCATCTCGATCCCCCTGAAGGTCGCGGCCCGATACCAATTGTCTTAGCCCGTATTAACTAGAATCGGATTCGCGGGCTAAAGTTGGACATCGCGGGCACAAAGTCAATGTTGGGTTGGACGGCTTCCGAAAAGGTCTCGGCAGCTTGATGACGCGATCATTCTTGGCATACCACCCCTCCGGCGCATACTCATTTCCGTGCAGATAGCATTGCGCCGTCACCTCGTCACTGCCGTCGGTGAATGTCAGCAGCCAGCTTCTCGGGACGCCGGTTCCCGGCTTGGTATGGTATTGAGTCAGAGCGGCTACGTTGATAAAGGTCGTGCCCCAACGCCGCTCGATATGCGATTTCCCGCCATAGGTGTCATCCGGGCTGGTGTGCGTATGCGCGCCGAACCACAGGGCGACCTGCGAGGGCGATTGGGCCAGGACAGTTTCAAAAGCGCGCGAGTCCCGTTTGCTGTCGACCCAGTAAAGATACGAAGCGCCCTGTGGTGTGCCTTGAGGAAAGTAGCCGTGATACGAGGATTTCCACGCACCGTTTTCATCGCGTTGCATGCCCTCCCATTCGCCAGACGCGACGGTGGTGTCTTTAAGCACGTAGTGATGTGCGCTGATGATGATGGAGGTGCGGTTTTGCGCGACCATTCTCTGCCACCAACGGAACGTCTCGCCGCTTACGACACCACCAGGATTCCCGCCGAGCGTGCCGCGACCCACTCTTTGCGACGGTTCATTGATGTCGCTCATCATGAGAAAAAGAAGATTCCCGGCCCTGAATGAGTACCGCTCCCAGGATCCTTCGATCGGAAACGGCCGGTTGGTTCGATCGACTTTGGAAAAAGCAGTGTGCTCACCGGTAGGGTCGATCCATTTGCGCCACCACCAGGCCTGCGGTTCATTGAGACCGCTGCGATCGTGATTGCCGGACAAATCGTAGATCTGCTCACGTCGATGTTTCTTAAGAACGCCGAATTGCCGGACGATCTCCTCGCCTTCCTCGTCCTTTGGCGTGCCCTGGGCGCCAGACATATCTCCCAAGTCCAGTGCGATATCCCAATCAAAGCCCGATGCCCCTTCGGACTGCCGGAGGGCCGTTGCCAGACTATCTCGCCCGTTTGCCTTATCCGTTCCCACGTGGGCATCGGAGAATACCCATAGCCGAAAGGTGCCGGCCCATGGATCGTCCGCTCGCGCGAGACCGAAGATAAGAGAGGCAGTTACCGCCATCGCCAAACTGGGCAGTATTTTCATTGCAGTCCTCATCGATCGCGCCCCGTCCGTTGCGGATTCTACCAGCATGAAATGCACGAAGGACTGTGCAGAGCTTCGCGCTTTCCGGGATGTCATCATGTAAAATCCCCGTCCGCCGCAATAAAACGGCTGCTTACAGGGACGTTCCATATGCCTATTACGACCTGGAATCGACTCAGTTTTGCGTGGGTTTTGAGCGCAGCGCTCCTCGCCGGATGCGGCGGTGGCGGAGGCGCCGCGTCTTCAGCCGGGCCGCCACCACCTCCCTCCTGGGTGCAAGGACAGTTCGCGGCCGAGTCGACGTTCGCGGCCATGTGCGTCAATCCACGCACGGGCATCGATCCGGGAACGAAGAAGCCATATCCGGACGCCCAAGGCACGTTGCTCGACGAATTGAATTGGCTGCGCTCCTGGACCAATGATCTTTACCTGTGGTTTGATGAAGTCCAGGATCAAAACCCGGCAACCTTCACGACAGACTCCAGTTATTTCACCGCCCTCAAGACCACGGCGGTAACGGCTTCCGGAAAACCAAAAGACAGGTTTCACTTTACCTACCCCACGGCCACCTGGGAGGCTCTGGAGGCGTCCGGAATTCAAGCCGGATATGGTGCGAATTTCGTGATCATTGCGGCGACACCCCCGCGCAACGTCGTCGTTGCCTATACAGAGCCCGGCTCAGAGGCGGCGACCGCACCTGCAAGCATCTCGCGCGGCGCGCAGATCCTTGATATCGACGGCGTCGACCTGGTAAATGCCACCGATCAGACCAGCGTCAACACACTCAATGCGGGACTTGCGCCGCAGACCGTCGGCGAGAGCCACACTTTCACGATCCGCGACCCGGGCTCAGTGGCATCGCGAACGATCACCTTGGTGTCGGCCGATGTCACAATGTCCCCGGTGCAGAACACGCATACGATCACTGCTCCGAGCGGCGCCCTCGTGGGCTACATGCTCTTCAACGATCATCTCGCGACCGCGGAAAAAGCGCTCGTCGCTGCGTTCACCCAGCTTCAGAGTGCCGGCGTGCAAGACCTGGTTCTCGACATACGTTACAACGGCGGTGGGCTCATCGATATCGCCAGCGAGGTCGCGTATATGGTCGCGGGCCCGGCCGCCACGGCGGGAAAAACCTTCGAGTTGACCCAGTTCAACAGCAAGCATCCGACGCTCGACCCGGTGACGGGTGCGACAATCACGCCGGTTGGCTTTCATGCGACGGCACAGGGATTCTCGGTGACGTCCGGCCAGGCGTTGCCTACCTTGAATTTGCCGCGTGTGTTCGTGCTCACGACCTCCGGAACCTGCTCCGCGAGTGAGTCAATCATCAATAGCCTGCAAGGCGTCAACGTTCAAGTCATTCAAATTGGCTCGACGACATGCGGCAAACCGTACGGGTTCTACGCGGCTGATAACTGTGCCGTGACGTATTTCTCGATTCAATTCAAGGGTGTGAACGCCAAGAGCTTCGGCGACTATACCGACGGGTTCACCCCCCAAAATACGGTTGCGACCGAGGGAGTGCCGGTGCCGGGCTGTTCGGTTGCCGATGATTTCGCTCACGCACTCGGAGACAGTGCGGAAGGGCTGCTCGCATCGGCGCTCAGCTATCAAGCGACCGGCGTGTGTCCCGTCCCGCCAAGCGGCTTGGCGCCCGTACCGCCGCTCTCGAACGGCGCTTATGTGCCGCCGATCGCCAACGGTACGGTCATTAAATCAATCTGGCAGCAGAACCGCCAGCGCCGGGCCGGGACGCACTAAAGCCTACTTGCGCGCGGCCAAGATATCGTCGAGCAGCGCGCGCGCCGCTGGTTCGCGTTCCAGGTGCGGATAGCGCAGGCCATCGTGATAGTCGAGGTTGAGGACTCGAAATCGATCGCCGTTCTTGACGATCAGTTCGATCGGCAGCTTGGTCGTCCGCGCCGATCGGATCGCATCTTTGAGTACTTCGGCGCTGTAAGCGGCGCCGTTCACGGCCAGCAGGACACTGCTTTCCGTCAGCTTCGCCTTGAACGCGGCGCTATCCCAGAGCACCTCCAGAACGGTGCCGTCCTTGTCATCGAGTTCGACGCCGATGGAGAACAGCAGGTTCACGCGCTTGCTCTGATCGTCATGCGCCTTCAAGTATTCGCTCGGCGTGTCGGAAAAGACCAGCTTGTAGCCGCCGCGCCGCAGTCCATCCAAGGGCGCCGCCTTACCCATCGAATCGAGCCGCGCACGCAGAAATGCCGCCCAGTCGTAGGGTTCCACGCTGTTCAAGGCCTTCACCAGGTCTTCGAAGGTATACGTGACCGTGGTGAAACTGCCGTCGTCGATGCCGAAGAAGGTGCGCGCGAAGTCGTCCAACGAACGCTTTCCCTGCGAGCGCTCGCGGATCAACGTGTCGGCGTCGAGCCAGATCAACTGGCCCTCCTCGTAGTAATCCTCGAAGCGCTGCCAATTGCGCCAGGACATGGGCCGGCGCGGATTGATGATCTCGTCGTTGGTCGTATCCTGCAAGGCGCGCCAGCGGCGACCTGCCAGGACCTGGTAGTACGCTGCCGTGAGGGCGAGCTGATCGAGCGCCTGCTGCTGGGTCCACAGGCCGGAGCGAGCGGTCAGCACCTGACCCCAATACTGGGTCTGCCCTTCATACACCCACAACAGACTATCCTGCATCGGCACCTGGTAATTGGGGGTCCACAGGTCCGCCGGACGCCGGAACTTGCCGTTCCAAGAGTGGGTGAACTCATGCGCCAGCAGATCCCGGCCGAACGCGGTTTTGCCCCATTCGGTCAAGGACTCAGGATCGCTGCCGTCCTCGCTCGATTGATGGTGCTCGAGTCCGTTCTGCTGAATCTGATCGCTCAACGAATACAGAAAATCGTAATGCGCGTAGTGGTGCGAGCCGAAAACCTTGTAGGCCTGCTGCACCAGATTGCGGTGAGCCTCGAGTTGCTGAGGTGTGATCGCCAGAAGCTCGGGCCGGTCGGCGAACAGGTTCAGATGCACCGGCGCCGCGGCGTTGGGATCGAGATCGAGACGCGCCGTATATCGGCCCGCATACACCGGACTGTCGATAAATGTGTTGAGGCTGACGCGCTTGAATTTGGTCTCCCGACCGCTCGTGGTCGCGATTTCCAGCGCCGATCCGAATCTCCAGTCGACGGGCAACGTCAGACTTGCCTCCACCGGAATCTGCCGCGTGAAGTAGCCGGCCGGGTAGAGGACGAGAGCGTTCCACTCGAGCAGCAGGATATCGCGTGTGATCTCGATGGCGCCGACTTTGGGGCTGGTGGGAGAGAGGTAGTCGAAATCGATGTCGATCGATTTCACCCCGGCGGCCGGATGCACGCGAAACGCGTAGATATCGACGGGATCGCGCGTCCAGGACACCGGCGCA
>Ga0210406_10003802_pt1 | contig 16376 bp, 14 predicted proteins | sample IncBWC30MmetaG_FD_155454 | JGI IMG/M metagenome (GOLD analysis project Ga0210406, IMG submission 155454) | Forest soil microbial communities from Barre Woods Harvard Forest LTER site, Petersham, Massachusetts, United States - Inc-BW-C-30-M | ecosystem: Environmental > Terrestrial > Soil >... | reverse complement strand
TCCGCGCGACCCCTGGACTTCGGTCACTGGTCTGCCCACAAGCTCGAGACGCTGACGCATCACACCCTGCGCCATGGCGAGGCGGTGGCAATCGGCATTGCGCTTGACTCTCGCTATTCGGTGCTCGCCGGCCTGTTGGCGGAGGGCGAGGACACGCGCATTGTCCGGCTCCTACAGGCGCTCGGGTTCACGCTCTGGGACGATGCGCTCGACCTCAGGGACGGAAGCGGCCGCCGGCGCATCATCGCCGGGATCGCCGATTTCCAGGAGCATCTGGGCGGCGAGCTGACGGTCACGCTTCTCGCAGCGATCGGGCATGGCGTCGAAGTCCATACGATGGACGAAGAACGGATCGAAAGAGCCATCACATGGCTCAAGGCGTACCGCAAATAAGGGGACGGAATTCATGCAACTCAGTCACCTGTCTGGCGCGCATCTCACCTACTGTACCAACATCCACGCGGGCGAGAGCTGGGACGAGGTGCGCCAGAGCCTCGAGGCTCATGTCCCACACATCAAGGCAAGGGTCTCGCCGCACAGTGCATTCGGACTTGGTCTTCGGCTCTCGGCGATCGCCGCCGAGGCGTTGAGCGCGCCGGCGGTGCTCGACGAGTTTCGCGCGTTTCTCGACCGCGAGAATCTCTACGTCTTCACCATCAACGCCTTTCCCTATGGCCCATTTCATGGGCGTCGCGTGAAGGAGGATGTCTATCAACCGGATTGGCTTACGCCGGAGCGGCTGAGCTATTCCGATCGCGCCGCCGAGATCCTGGCGATGCTTCTGCCGGACGGGATGGTCGGCTCGGTGTCGACGGTCCCGGGGACGTTCAAGGCGGTAGCGGCGGCGCGGCCGGACGCCGCGAGGGCGATGGCCCACGCGCTCGCTCGCCACGTTGCCACGCTCGTCTCGCTGCGACGCCGAACCGGCCGCGAGATCGTGCTCGCCCTCGAGCCCGAGCCATGCTGCTTTCTTGAGACCGTCGAGGAAACGATCGCGTTCTTTCGCGATCATCTCCACACCGATGCCAGCGCCGCGATCGTTGCGGATCAGACAGGCACGTCGCTCGCCGACGCGCACGACGCGCTGCGGCGCCATCTCGGCGTCTGCTATGATGTCTGCCACGGTGCGGTGGAATTCGAGGAGCCGGCGCGCGCCTTCGCGCAGCTCGGCGGCGCCGGCATCCGGATCGGAAAGCTGCAGCTGAGCTCGGCGCTGCGAGTGCCCGAGATCGATGCAAACACCGAAAAAACGCTCACGGCTTTCAATGACGGCGTCTACCTACATCAGGTCGTGCAACGGCGGAACGGCTCGCTGGTCCGCTATGTCGACCTGGAACCCGCGTTTGCGGCGCTGCGCGCCGGCAAGGCCGGGGGCGAGTGGCGCATCCATTGTCACGTGCCCGTGTTCCTGGAGATCGCAGGAGGCTTTCATTCGACGCAACCGACGCTGAAAGCCGCGCTTGCTGCCGCCAAGTCGGCCTTTGTCGCGTCGGCCTTTGTCGCACCTCATCTTGAGGTCGAAACCTATACCTGGGATGTGCTGCCGCCCGAGTTGCGCCAGTCGAGCCGCTCGGATGCGATCGCGCGCGAGATGCTCTGGGTGCTGGAGGAGCTGTCCTGATGGCGATGACAGCACAGCGCCCCCTGTCGCTGACTGCTCTGCTGACGCTTGGCCGGGTGTCAAACCTGCCGACGGTGTGGACCAACGTCCTCACCGGGGCGGTGCTCGCCGGCGGGGCCTGGTACGACGGCCGAACCGGCGTCGTGCTGGTGGCGATGTCGCTGTTCTATGTCGGCGGCATGTATCTCAATGATTACTTCGATCGCGGCATCGATGCGCGCGAGCGCCCGGGACGGCCGATCCCGGCCGGAGACGTGGCAGCGGACCTTGTCGCGACCATCGGGTTCGGCCTGCTCGCCGCGGGCGTCGCGCTGCTGGCTACAATCGGCTTGGTAGCTGCGATCTGCGGCCTGGTGCTCGCCGCGCTTATCGTCGCCTATGACCTGTTCCACAAAGGCAATCCTGTCGCTCCGGTGATGATGGGTGCCTGCCGCATGCTGGTCTATCTTGGCGCCGCCGTCGCGACGACGGGCAGCATCCCTGAACTTGTTTGGATCGCTTCGCTTGCCCTTCTTGCCTATATCGCCGGCCTGACATACGCGGCCAGGCAGGAGAGTTTCGACCGCGTGGGCAATCTGTGGCCGCTCGCTGTGCTTTCAGCGCCAATGATTGTCGCGTTGCCAGCACTCGCCCAGGGGCCGCTGCCAGCAGCGATCTATATCGCCCTGATCGGCTGGACAATCGCCGCGGTTTACCTTCTGGCGCGGCGGCCCGCGCCCGGCGCGGTCTCGCGTGCCGTTGCCGCGCTCATTGCCGGCGTCTCGCTGGTTGATGCCGCACTGATCGCGAGCACCGGTGCGAGCGCGCCGGCCCTGCTGGCGCTTGCCGGTTTCGCGGCCACCATCCTGCTCCAACGATATATCGCGGGGACCTGACGCCATGGCGATGGAAACCGCAATGGATCCACGTGGCCCGACCAGTGCCGAACCTGCATCGATCATGGTGCTTCTGCTGCGCTGGCTTTCCCGTCAGCTTGCGCCCGAAGCTATGGACTGGCTCGCGGCCGAGCTCGAACGCCAGCGCACCACGGTCGACGCGCGCCGGCTTGCGCTTTCGCTCGGTCTTGTGGGACGCAAGGTCGGCCGCACCGATCTGACACTCGACCCCGACGATGAATTGGCAGCACAGCGGCTGCGCGCCGGCTGGCAGCCGCGCCTGTGGGGCACCGACGAGGCGGCGCGCGTCGCCCTCCTCATTTCCACCTATCGCGGCGATGACCAGCCCTTTGCGGCGGGCATCGACCGGCTGTGCACGACAGCCGAGGTCACAGAGCATGTGGCCTATCTGAAGGGTTTCGCGGTCTTTCCGGCCGGCCGGCAGCTCCATGACCGGGCGCGCGAAGGTGTGCGCTCGTCGATCGGACCAGTGTTCGAGGCAATTGCCTGCCATAACCCGTATCCGTTCGATTATTTTGATGAGGCTGCCTGGAATCAGATGGTGGTGAAATGCGTGTTCACCGGGGCGCCGATCAACAGCATCGTCGGCCTTGAGCAGCGTCGCAATCCCGAGCTGCTGCAGATGCTCCGTGATTTGGTGGCCGAACGGAGTGCAGCCGGCCGCAGCGTGCCGGATGCGGTTCATGCGTATGTCGGCAGTGGATGATCCGGATGTGGCGGTGCTTGTCTGCTATCATGACTTGGCTCCTGAGCTGGCTCGTCCTCTCGGCGACGCCGCTCCTTGCTGGAAACGCCCAGCTCGGCGAGGTCCTCTACCAGCGTTATTGCTCAGGGTGTCACGGCGCCGACGGTCGCGGCGGCGGCAAAGGCTTCATGCCCCACGTCGGAGCTTTGACGCGGAAAGGCTACATTGACCTGATCGATGATGCTTCCCTCGCCATGGTGATTGCGGAGGGCGGCGAGGCGATGGGCAAGAGTGGATTCATGCCTTCCTGGAAGGCGACCCTGTCGAAGGACGACATCGGGGATGTCATCGCATATATCCGAACCCTCCCCCTGTCGGATGGCCCTCAATGAAGAACCGACCCAAACGATCCGAACGGAAACGAAAACGCAGGAAACGCACTTGGAAAGAACACTTAGAAACATACGGGAGTTGAAACCAAGCCAAGGGAGGAATGTCATGAGATTTTTCGTCAGCATGACCGTGGCCGCAGCGGCGCTCATGTGCCTGATGCAGGCGAGCGCACAGGAGCCGCGGGGCGGTCCATGGCCGAAACGTGAGCCGTTCAAGCCTGACGCCAGCAAAATTGTCGTGCCGCCCGGCTACAAAGTTGGCGTGTTTGCTGCCGGGCTCGATACCCCGTCGTCTGCCACAGTCGACAAGGACGGAAACCTGTGGGTGGCGATTTCCGGCGTTCTCCTGGGTAGCCCGGAGGCTGACAAGTTCGACCCGCCGCATGTCAAGATATTCGACAAGGACGGAAAGCTCGTGCGCGAGGTCGGCAAGGGCACCTTCAAGACAGTAATGAACGAGATCGGCTACTGCGCGGAGAACGGCAAGACCTACATTCCCGAATATGGTGAGAAGATTTGGGAAATGGACGGCGTCAACGGCGAGCTCAAGCTGATCATCAAGGACCTGCCGATCGGCGACCACCGCAACGGCGGCATCACCTGCAAGGATGGCTACATCTATTTCGCCCTGGGCTTCCCGAGCAACAGCGGCTTCGCGGATCCCGACAACCACGGCTGGACGGACATCCCGAACGATCCGTTCTGGGTCAAGCATCAGGACGGCCATGGCACCACGCCGCATGATCCGGTGTGCCGCGACATCGTGCATACCGGCCTCAACGTCAAATCCTCAGACGGCCGCGTGACCGGGGCGCTGCTGCCGGTCGGGGTGCCGGCAAAGCCAGGCATGGTGATCAAGGCGCAAGTGCCCTGCGGTGGCTCCGTCATGCGCGTCAAGATGACCGACGCGGGCGCCGATGGTGTCTATCCGCATGAAAAAATGGAAGTCTACGCCATGGGCTTCCGCAATCAGTCCGGTGTCGCCTTCGGTCCCGCCGGCACCAAATGGGAAAACGCGCTGGCCGTCTCCGACAACGGCGCCAACGACCTCGGCCACCGTCGCATCGCCAATGGAGCTGAAAAGCTCTATATCGTGACCGAGAAGGGACAGGACGCCGGCTTCCCCGACAAGGAGGGAATGGGCTTCGTCAGCAACAAACGCTTCGGCTTCGAGCTTTACCGCGGCAACGCGGTCGACCGGCCATACGCGCAACTCTTTATTGGCGACAAGCCGTTCGTGCCGAAAATGTGGCCCTACCGCTTCCAATTCCATGTCGACGGCGTTCGCGGCGTTCCATTGATCGCCGCAAACCCGAACCCGAATGGCTACATCAACCCGGTGCTCGAATGGGACACCAACAACCCGATCGACGGGATCTCCTGGAGCGTTCGGGGCTTTGGCGCTGACAACGCGCTGTTCGGCGCCGTCTACGGCATCCTTGATACCGGGCCGGAGAGCCTCATTCCAACCTGGCCGGCGGTGCTGCGGATCGACTTCCTCGAGCCGACTGGGATCAAGTGGAGCCAGTTTGCCCACAATATCGATCCCGGACCCAACGCTTATCAGAAGGCGGAGAATCGCGGCGGTCTCGAGCGGCCGAACAAGGTCGTCTTTGCCAATGATGGACGTACCATGTATGTGGTGGATTATGGCGAAGTGTTCACCGACTTCTACAAGACACCGCCGTTCTACACCGTGCCGAAGTCCGGCGTGATCTGGACGATCTCTTACGAGGGGCCGGGTGCGACGCATTGAACTGTGGTCTGGCGATACGCCGCTCCCCCGCACGCAGCGCGCTTGCGGGGGAGCGACAAGAACCGCCGTTACCGCCGCGTCCGGATGGGCGGTGCCGCAAGGCCTTGCGCAGGTCAAGCGTTCATTGACGCGGTGACCTCACTGCCTGCTTGTTCAGTGCGCCATCAATAACGGCAAGTCTGCGTGGTGCATGATGTGGCTGGTGGCGCCACCGAAAATCATTTGTCGGAACCTGTGCCTTGTAAAGGCTCCTTTGACGAGCAGATCGCAGCCTTCCGCCTTGGCCGCAGCAAGAACCGCTTCGCCAGTGCTACGACCCCCCAGTTCGACCTGCATGGACTCGGCAGCAATTCCGCCATAGCGCAATTGCCTGCGCACCTGATCGGCCGAAGGCCCCGGCACGTCCTGTCCACCGATGACAGTCAATACTGTCACGCGCCTGGCCAGGCGCAGCAATGGCATCGCCAAAGCGTTGGCGCGGGCCTGCTCGGTGCTGCCGTTCCAATGGATCATGATGTTGGTCGCGATCTGTTTCGGAGGGATCGGCGGCGATAGCAGAACAGGCCGGCCGCTTTCGAACAGTCCCGACTCAATCGCGCGGTTATGGAGAGAGGCTGTGTCAGCGTCCGGCCTGCTCATGATGATCACATCGAACACGCGGCCATGGCTGCCGACAAGGCTTTCGCCCGGCGGCACCTCGGCAAACCAGCCAAACCATGGTCGGTCCGCGGTCGTTCTCGTTCCGGCGACACCATGCTCCTGCATGAAGGTCTCGAAAAGTTTACGTGCGCCTGAGGTTTGTTCTTCGCGCCGCGCTCGAAGGGTTTCGATGGAAAAGCTGCTGGCCAGCTCGGCCACGACAAACTCCGGCGCGCCAAACCACAACGGAACACCCTCGATATAGGCGCCGGTGCGCTGCGCGAGCAGCACCGCCGTCTCCAGCGTGGATTTCATAGTCGGGATATTTTGGATTGGCACCAAAATCGTCTTCATCGTCAGCTCCCCCGCTCGTTGCAATGAACGATAGGCCAGGCAGCAAAAACGGCACCGACTTTGGGCAAGCTAAACCCTCGCGCCAAAGCCGACAAGACATTCGGCTAAATGTTTCGTCGCCGTTGCTTGCCGTCCTGGCGACTCGACGCACCAGCGCGAGGTGTGATGGTCGCGCGTCCCCGAGCGCGCGCAATAGCTCGCGCTTCGTTGAACACGCGTGATGAAATATTTCCCGAGGCTGGCCGCTCCTCACAATAAGGAGGCGAGCGCTTCCTTGGCTTCCAAGAGCATATGGAGAAACAAATGACCAAAGTGACTTTCGTGTCAGCCGCGCTGATCGCAGCAGCCGTATTCACAACTCAGGCCTTCACAACTCAGGCCATGGCCGCCCGCCGCGATGTCGCGGTGCGGCACGCCGCGGCCAAGGCGCATACCAGCGTCACGGACTGCGTGCGGGCCCCAGACATCGGCGCGTATGCCTCGGAGCCCTATACTGTACCCCCCTGCATGCCCAATACCGCTACTGGCACGTTTCAATAACGACGAAGAGTCGGGCTGGCAGCCTCGCCAGCCCGATTGCCTTTGAATCCAAGCACCTGTCGACGCTTAGCTGATTGAGACCGAGCCATGTCAAGCAAGATTGTCTTTGGGGTCGCACTAGCTCTGGCATCGTTATTGCCGGCAAACATCGCATCGGCAAATGACGCCCCGTCACTTCACAAGGGACCATGGCCGATTCGCGATGGTCGCAACTACCAGCCGACCGAGCGTGAGCTGAGAGCCTTGCATCAAGAGGATGTCACGCCCGACCAGGCGCGCGAGATCGATCGATTGTACGATCAGCTCCTGGCGAGCAGTGAAAAAGTCCGCAGCCGGCATCCCGCTGCCAAACATTGAGCGCTAGATTGCTGCGAAATCGTGCCGAAGGGGTCCGATATTACTCCGCCTGAGGACGCGTTGTGAGGCGTAACCGTTAACGTCAGTCGCGTTCGAAGATCTTGGCGCCAGGGTAAACGCGCCGGGCGTATGCAATGACCATCGCCCGGTCCTGAGCCTCCAGGAATGGAGTTCGGATCTGGCACGACCCGACGACGAGGTGCCACATGCCATTAAGCTTTTGAATGACGACGTTCATCTGAGTGTTCCTCGAATTAGCCGCAAGTCGCACACACGGGACGGGACTGGATCACGAACAAGGAGGCCAGTGCTGTAGTGGAACAGGACGGATGCCCTATTGTTCCACCAAACTCTTATTTATCCCGACACCCAAAGCCGTGATCCTGATCACAGATTTCGGAAAACAACTCGCCCCCTCTACAGAACGACGATTGCCTACGCGTTAGAGCGTTTTCGAGCGAAAGCCTGCCCCGCACTGGATGCGGGGTGGGTACCGGTTCGCGGGAAGAAAACGCGTCAGAATAAGAGACTAGAGCCTCCGTTCCGATTCAATCGGAACGGAAAAGGCTCTAGTCGCGCTTCTGGAGAGAGAAGTGGCGGACTGTTTGTCCTTGCTGATTAGAGATAAGAATCTCTTGCCTCAATTATACGAGCGTAAGCGCAGGGCATCAGAAGCGATATGGGACGTATACAAAGGTATGCTGTTGGGGATTCCGTGCGCGCAGGAACTAAACAGGAAAGATCCCAACGGTTAATGTCGGGCGCTCGCTGCACTCGAGCTTCTCGTGACCACGAGCGTGCCATCGATGGCCGCAAGTTCAAGGCCGTGAACAATCGGGACAAGAACTTCAAAGGCCGGCATCCATAAGGCCGTTTCTACACGGCCAAGACCCAAGCCGGACATCGGAACGCGAATGCGCTTGGCATTCATGCGCGATGCCGCGGCGGCAGCGTCTTACTCGCGCGGCTGGATGGCGGTCCTCAGATCACCTTGCCTTGCCGCATGTCCCTGACCTCGTCCGGCGAGCAGCCGAGCCACTCGCCATAAACTGCCTCGGAATCCGCGCCGAGAACCGGGGCGCATTCCAGCGGGACCTTGCTGTCCGACATCCGCAGCGGCCAACCCGGCACGATGACCGGCCCGCGCACCGGATGCTCGATCTTCTGCATCATCCCGCGCTCATGCAGATCCGGGTCGTGCAACAGCTCGAGCGTGGTGAGCACGGCGCCGCAGGGAACACCGGCGCCGGCGATGATCCGGGTTACTTCATGCTTGGTGCGCATCGACGTCCATTCGGTGATGGCCGCATCCACGGCCACGCGGTTCTGCGCGCGCGTGGCGCCGTCGACCATACGCGGATCGTTGAGCAGGTCCTCGCGGCCGATCGCCTTCGCCAGGCGGCGCCAATGCTCCTCGTTGCCCCGCGAGGCAAAGATGTAGCACCAGTCGTCGAGCCCCCCCGGCGAGCACTTGTACAGACCGGCCGGCGCAGTCCCGACCACAATGTTGCCGCCTCGCGGCATCTGGTCGTCGCGGCCGGCCTGGCGGCTCATCGGCGTGCGGCAGTAGTTGAGCATCGCATCGCGCATGGCGATCTGGATGTGCTGGCCGCGGCCGGTTGTCATGCGCTGATAGAGCGCGGCGATGATGCCCATGGCGCAAAGCATGCCGGTGCCGGTGTCGCCGATGGTCGGCCCCGGCCGGACCGGTGGCTGGTCGGGATGGCCGTTCACCCCCATCGTGCCGCCCATCGCCTGGGCGATCATGTCGAAGGACAGATAGTTCGCGTGCTCGCTCTCCGGCGCGAAGCCCTTTACCTGGGCGAAGATCAATCGCGGATTGAGCGCGCTCAGCCGCGGATAGTCGAAGCCTAGGCGCGCGAAGGTGCCCGGCGCCATGTTCTCGATCAGGACATCGGCCTTGCCGATCATCCGCCTCAGCAGCGCCTTGCCTTCGTCGCTCTTGAGATTGCAGGTAACGCTGCGCTTGTTGAGGTTGTAGTAGATGAAATAGTGAGAATCGGCGTCGGCGCGATCGCTCAATCCCCAGCGCCCCGGCTCGCCGCGATTGGGCTCCTCGACCTTGACGACATCAGCCCCAAGCCAGGCCAGAGCCTCTGTGCAGGACGGTCCCGCCTCGAACTGAGTGAGGTCAAGCACCTTGATCCCCGTGAGCGCTGGCTGGATCCCGTTCGCGATCTCTGGCTGCACTACGCGTTCCGGCATGGCGACCCCTCCAATTAGGAGCCGCGCCGGCAATAGCGCGGCCCTTTGATGTGTCACTCGATTTGATGTGTCACTCGATCAGCTGTGCCAGGCGAACTCCTGCGCCTTGCGGGCGGAGCCCTGCGAGATCACGACGTTGACCAGCGCGGGGCCGCGGAAGTTCATCGCCTCGTCGAGGGCTCCGCGCAGGTCCTTCGGGTCCTCGACCAGGAAGCCTTTGCCGCCGAAGGCCTCCATCACCCGGTCATAGCGCGCGCCCCAGATCAGCGCGTTGGGCTTCAGGTTGAACATCGGGTTTTCCGGGATCTGCGGCATGCCGGGGCCGATGCCGCCATTGTTCAAGACGACGATCTTGGCCGGCAGGTTGTAGCGGACCAGCGTCTCCATCTCCATGCCGGAAAAGCCTATCGCGGAATCGCCCGAGAGGTGGATGACCGGCCGGTCGGGATGCGCTACGCAGGCCGCGATGGCTTGGCCGAGGCCGACCCCCATTGTGCCATAGGTGCCGGCGTTGAGGCAGGAACGGGCGTTGAAGCTCGGCAATTGCGTGAGGCCGATGTCCATGGTGCCGGCACCCTCGGCGCTAAGGATCGCGTCCCGCGGCATCCAGGCGGCGACGTCGCGCAACGCCCGGTAATAACCGGCCGGCGCCCGATCGTCGTCGATCTGCGGCCGGATCTGCGCCGCGTTATCGGCCGTCTTCTTGTCAATCGCCTGCCGCCACGGCGTGTCCTTGGGATGGAACCACTGGCGCTTGTCGAGCGCCTTGTTGAGCTGCCCGACGATGGCCTTGCCGTCACCGACCAGCGCCACTTCCGTTGCCTTGTTGTGACCGATCTCCTCGGGCGCGATGTCGAGCTGGATGACCTTGACGTCCTTCGCGTAGCGCGGCGGCTGGCCGAAGTGAAAGATCCAATTCAGCCGCGCGCCCATCAGGAAGATGACGTCGGCCTGCTGCAGCGCCAGCGTGCGCGCCGCCGCGGCCGACAGCGGATGGTCGTCCGGCATCACGCCCTTGCCCATCGGCGAGCGCAGGAACGGCAGTTGCGTGCGTTCAATGAAGGCGCGGACTTCGTCCTCGGCGCGCGACCACGCCATGCCCTTGCCGACGAGAACGAGCGGCCGCTCGGCCCGTGCAAGCAGCGTCAGCGCCGCCTCGACGTTCTCCGCCGGCGCCACCATGCGCGGCGGTTCGCCCACGCGCTCGACCTCAACGATGTCGTCGAGGTCGCATTTGCCCTTGATGATGTCGTCGGGCACGTCGAGATAGGTGGCGCCGGGGCGACCATAGATCGCGTGCCGGGTTGCCATCTCGACATGATAGGGGATGCGCTGCACGCTCTCGATGCCGTGCGCGAACTTGCAGAACGGCGAGGCGATCAGCACCTGCCGCTCTTCCTGGAACGCGCCCATGCCGCGGCGATAGGTTTCCGACGCGCCGCCGATCAAGATCATCGGCCAGCAATTCTGCTGGGCATTGGCGAGCCCCGCGAGACCATGCACCACGCCCGGGCCGGTGACGACGAGGCAGGCGCCGGGGCGGCCGGTGAGATAGCCGTAGGCCTGCGCTGCGTAGGAGGCGCTCTGCTCGTTGCGCATGCCGAGATAGGCGACGCCTTCCTTCTGCGCAGCTACGGCGATCGGGGTGACCGGAAACCCGACGACTCCGAACAGGTGATCGATGCCCTGTTGTTTGAGGCTCCTCGCGATCAGGGTAGCGCCATCGACTTCGCTCATGGTTTCCCCCTCCCGACCGATTGAACTTGAGCCGCCAGATTATGCATAGATGGCAGGGTCGCGAAAGGGCATGCAATACAGCCGTGCCATGCGGCTCCGAGCGTTCCGACGCTGTTGGCCCTTCGCGACATCTCCGTTGCTACGCAGCAATTGCGTCGCTTTTGGATCGAAGCGGACATGAGCCGCCCTCACCTCAACGGCTCACCTAAAGTCGGCCTAAGCCGAAACGCGATACCCTGCTTGTCCTTCATCGCGCGCTCCATGCGCTCCAGATAGCCAGGGTCAGCCTAGAGACGCTACATCACGAGATAGAAGGCAGTTCTGACATAGATCATGTTTGCCAGACTGCGCCGAGGCCGGACACACCCTCCGGCCCTTGCAGTGTGCTAATCTGAGCCGGCACCATCCCTGCCCGCAGCCCGGAACCGTTGCGCCATGACCGATGATCATGACCCGGCATGGGCCGAGGAAAGCCGCTTCAGCGGTTCCCTCGACGATCTCATTATTATCCCACTTATTTGTATCACGCTCGCCGCAAACAGGATCCTGCGTTTCCTTGTTTCAATCCTGATACGGCTGCTCGACTACGCCTTCCCCTTGGCATTGGAGATTGTCTGGCTTCCGCTCCTCGCGGCCAAGGTTCTTGGCAAGGTCATCGTGACTGTCATGGACGGTGTGTTGCGCTTTCTTCCCGTTACCGAAACGAAACGTCGACAGTGGCGGATGTCGATCCGTAGGAAGTGGTCGCGGTTCCGGCGGAAGATCAGCTATCGCGCGTTCGAACAGGCTATACATAATGCCTTTGAGAGCAGTATGGCGTGGGTGTTCCGGGAATGTCGGCATCTCACGCCGAACACCGCATTGCTCGTGATCCTGGGCGCGATCCTTTGGCTCCCGATCTCTTTCGGGGTTGCAACGGCGATGCATGCGGTCTTGCTTGCCAAGGTCACGTCCTGGCCAGCTTGGATGCAACTCTTGCATCCGCTGGCAACCGTCATCGCCAAGAGCAAGCTGTTGGTGCTGCCGGTGTATCCGGCAGCCTGGCCACAGGCCAAGCAACATCCGTTCGTTCAGCTCGTATTCAAGGGCTATGAAACCATCAGGAGCATGTATGTGGTCAGAAAGGTCAGCTTTCGCTACCGGCAGGCGGAGATTGCTGGCATCGCCGCGGTTGAGAGGCTCGAGCGTACGGCTGGCCTCGCGTCGGCGATGAGTTGGATGCGCGAGACGCATGTCGCCAATCGACTCGGCGTCGAAAAGCGCGCTCAAAAATTGCGTTCGTTCTTCTCGCAATGGTCAATCAAGTTCTCAGCCGAATACTACGAAGCGAAGGAACGGCAAGCCTCAGGTGCCCCATCATTAGAGAGCAGCAAGCTACGCGCGCCGAATGCCTAGAGCCTTTTCCGTTCCGATTGAATCGGAACGGAGGCTCTAGTCCTTTGTTTTGAGGCGTTTTCTTCACGCGAACCGGTACCCACCCCGCATCCAGTGCGGGGCAGGCTTTCGCTCGAAAACGCTCTTAGAGCGCGCATGACAGACACCACGTTGACTTCCGCTTTGGGAATGACAGCCAACATCGCCGCACACGCTGCTCTGCGGGTCCCGGTCGAATCCGATCGCCCCCGTCGCTTCGCGCTGGTACGTGATCGAATCAACGGTTGAGTGTTTTAATGTCGACTACAATGCTATCGTTGATCGCGATGATACGGCATGGCGCTTGGATCAGGAATCCGCAACGTTCAAGTGCCAGGCGCGCGGCCTCATTTTCGGTCCTCAGTTGTCCGCCAAACGCGTAACCGTAATAGCCGCCCTCGCCTAGCGCGATAGCCTTCGGGCCCGGAGCAGGAGAATAGAACTTCCCTATGTACTGTCGAGCTGCGTCGGGAAAGACTCCGGGCTCGTTGACAACCAAAGGTGTCTCGCTTGCGTGGCTGAACCAGGGGGTGATTGGAAGGTCCGGTGGAGTCTCCTTCCAGACCACCTTCCCGTCGACGGCATAGACAAAGCACATTGATTGAAATGCCCCCAAGCATGCCCCGAGAACGCGCGTGCGTGCCTCCTCGGCGCTCCCCCGACCCCATGTCGTCCAGAAGCCCCCCGACAAGGAGACGGCGACCGCCGTGTGGGGAGGCTTAGCGCTTAGCTCTTCCTCGATCTGCTCGCGACAATGATCACAGACGAATGGAATTTCGCCTGACCGAAGTTGCGGACCCGTCAGCGCGTAGTCAGGCCCGGTTATCTTTTCCGACAAAGGCATCGCGGGTATCGTGCGAGGCACGGAATCCAACGCGTTTTGGTCAACAACAAAGGAATCGGCAATCGCGACCACGCGACACGGCGAATGGGTGATGTAGCCACATCTCTGCAATGCTACACGAGCGGCTTCGTGGTAAGAGTCCGCTCTGCCCGTCAAAGTCCACTGCCAGTCCGGCCCGACGGCCAGGGCCTTGCCGTGAAATTCGCGGTACAGTCGTGCTGCCTTGTCCCGATCGCCTTTGTAAATCGCTCCGATTTCCTGAACGTCCAAGGGCCGGACTGACGTGGAGTTCAATGAGAACCACGGCTCTATTGGAAGCGGCGGTGGGGGCTCATCCCAGTAGATCCGCCCATCAATTGCGTAGACGAAACACGCCTGACGATTTGCGTTCAAACATTGAGCCAGCGCGCTGGCGCGCGCATCCAGGACGGTGCGTCGTGCCGTCGACGAGTAGTGCCCACCATCAAACGACAAGACCAGTGCGGAATGCAACGGCCGGCCTTCGAACGATTTCTCTATTTCCTCGCGGCATTGATCGCACAGAAAGGGTACTTCGGCAGCGACAAATGGCGAGCCGAACAAAGTGCGCGACAAGCCCGACCTTTCGGGATTCGACGAGATTTCCACCTTTCCATGCAGGTAAAACTCGCCGATGATCGACAGCGAAAGTTCGGGCAATTGGGCGTGGTTTGTCGACTCGTACACGTCGGAGCTGATCCTGCGGAAGATCGTTCCGATCTCTTCCGGCGCTTCGATGTTCTTGAGAAATGCTGCGGTGTACGGACTATTACGACCATTGCCGTCGTCCGCTGTCTGTCCGGCCTGGGTGGCGTAGGCGACTATCATGCCCTGTGGGTTCTCCAGCTTGGCCAATCCGCGCTGTAGCGGAAGGGCTCGGCTGCCGCTGAGAGATCGCCGGAGTTCATTGGCAAATGGGTTATCGCGACAGGCATCAAGCACCAAGATGCGCAAATTCTTGGCCTGTTGAAGGTCCGCAACCATGTCGTCAAGGCGCACTAATCGTCGTAAGTCCGCCGCGTCCGTCAACTGCGTATCGACCGGGGCCAAATAATTGATTCCGCCAAACTGGAGGGCGTGGCCGCTGTAGTATAGCACCGCGATGTCGGCGTTCCGCGCCGCTCGCGCGAAGCGGACCGCAGCGTCGTCCATACCAGCCCTATCGAGGTTGGTCGCCAGGATTGTCTCGAACCCGACGAGCTTGAGTGCAGCGGCGACATCGACGGCGTCGTTTGGCGGATTGATCAACCGCGGTACATTTCGATAGGCACCGTTTCCGATTACCAAGGCCACCCTGGTATCGGCAAAGCACTCGTTGCCAAACGCTATAACCAATAGACCCACGAGAAGCGCCGAAAGGGACGACAGAATTCTCATCCGCACCTCTCTTGATCGAAGGGAAATCAGCGTTTCGCAAAAATGTGCCATGCATCAAAGGCAAATCGTGATCTACGGCGCAGCAAGCTGTGAAGTCAGCATATCTCGAACGAGCCAACAAGCGGTCATGCTTCTCCGCGTGGCCCCTGATCGATGGAGGTAGTACTAATCTGCTCAACGAGATGTGCCGAAGTCCCGTCTAATGTGGTAGATAGCGATTGTGCGTCGACGGGCTTGCTTCTACACTGATTGCCGTCCCTTTTTGCAGTGCCTTTCTCTCACGCAAGATGTGTGTACTGCAGCCGAACATCGCCCAAGGAGCACGAGGCTAAACCAGTATAAATAAGGGGGCACGATGAAGATTGTTACGGCCCTGCTTGCGTCAGCCATCGCCTGCGCAACATTACCGATCACTGCGGCCGCCACTGCAGATGACTCGCCGCCGCGCTGGGCTTATCCGGAGAACAATCCCAACTACAAGCCACCGGCCGACGATGGCAATCCGGTGCGCGTACCCAACAGCACGGCCGGCTATACCTGGACCCAGCTCCGCGACCGATTCATCGCGCCGATTTGGCACCCAGACGACCATCGGCCGCTGCCGGATATTGTGGCTGGCGGCCGCAAGCCCGACGTATTCGCTTGTGGGTTTTGTCACCGCGCGGACGGGCCTGGCGGACCGGAAAACGCTGACCTCGCCGGGCTTCCGAAGAGCTACATTCTTCAGCAGATGACTGAGTTTAAGACCGGCGTGCGCACCACCTCCGTTCCCGGCCGCTTGCCGCCCAGCCTGATGATCGGTCTTTCGAAGGCGACCACCAATGCAGAGTCGGAAGCGGCGGCGGCCTATTTTTCCGCGCTGCGGCCCCGCAAGCGCATCAAGGTGGTTGAGACCGACACCGCGCCGAAAAGCGACATTGCGGGTTTGGTCTGGGCCGTGAAGGACAGCAACGAACGCGAGCCGCTCGGGAGTCGGATACTCGAACTTCCCGACGATCTGATCCAGTTCGAGAGCCGCGACCCGCGGTCGACGTTCACTGCCTATGTACCGATAGGCAGCCTGGCGAAAGGCAAGGCGCTGGTTACGCAAGGCGGGCCTGGAAAGACGTTCCCGTGCGCCCCGTGCCACGGCCCGGACCTGAGGGGGCTCGGGCCTTTGCCGAGCATCGCCGGCCGGTCGCCGAGCTATATGTTTCGCCAGCTCTACGACTTCGGCCATGGCGCGCGGACCGGCGAGTGGAGCCCGCTCATGGTGCAGGTGGTCAGCAATCTCGACCAGGACGATATGCTGGCGATCGTGGCTTATCTTGCTTCGCTTGATCCGTGAGGCGGATCAATCGGGCTCGTTCGTCCGGCGGCTCTGAATGATGGTCTCGACACTCACCGCCCCCTGCGCTCCTGCCATTTTTTTTCGCCGATCAGACAGGGCACCCGGGGCTTTTTCTCGGCGGCCGGGACGATCCGGCGCTCCGGCGTGAGGCCTGCAACTTCGAGAACAAGCTTGGTCCGGATCGCTTCCCG
>Ga0210406_10003801_pt1 | contig 16386 bp, 12 predicted proteins | sample IncBWC30MmetaG_FD_155454 | JGI IMG/M metagenome (GOLD analysis project Ga0210406, IMG submission 155454) | Forest soil microbial communities from Barre Woods Harvard Forest LTER site, Petersham, Massachusetts, United States - Inc-BW-C-30-M | ecosystem: Environmental > Terrestrial > Soil >... | reverse complement strand
AGCACCAACTTTACCCGCTGGCGTCGTTTTTTCTTGTGGCGCAGCTCAATCAATTCGCCGCCATGCAGCAAGTTGCGGCGGATCGTTCTGCGCAAGTCGACCAGACCGCGGCGGTCGGTAAAACGGAGTCGCCTCGATATCCGGTAAGACATTCGCCGGAGTAGACGAAGCGACAACCGCTCCAGCTCTGCTAAATCTGCGTGAGGGATCTGGGCGAAATCGGTTTTCGTCAACCGCTCGGCCAGGCTGGCGCCGGAGAAAGCCTTTTCTGGGCGAGAGTCCAGAGTCAAAGAATCGGAGTCGGTAAAAAGCTTGAGAACGCGCTGTTCCCGGCCTAGTCCGTAGCTGGAAAACCGGTTTCTGCCCGACTTCTTGGGAGATGGTCTGGTGGGCGCTGGGCCCTCCCAGACGAGCGCGAATAATTTAGCAAAGAGATCCCAATCTTGTTTCGAAGAACAGAGCACCGATCGTAGCGCGGCCTCGATCGCCACTACTCCAGCGTCCTGCACGATATGTAACGCTTGCAAGCAATCGAGCGTCGTTCTACCGGAGCCTAATCCGTTCGCTCGAGCGCAACGACAAAATCGCACTACGGCTCGTTCGAGAATGTCAGCATCGGTGGGCATTCTCGCGTTCACAGTTTCTTTTCATCCTCGTACTCGTTGTCGTCCTCGTCCTCGAAGCCGTTCTTCCCCGAGATTAACGAATTACCCATGGGCTCATTTCGGACGCACCACACTTCTCGAGGCTGTAAGAACCAAATCGAGGACGAGGACGACGACGAGTACGAGGACGATTTGGCTAGCAATCTTTTAAGGTCGCTTTTCATCGAGGGGCTAATAGCTTAGCAATTCCTTCTTCGCGGACCTTAGTTAGATCATCGGCGGACTTGATCACACACCCGATGGTCCGGTCAGCGGTTTCCGTATCCAAATTCGTCTTCTCCAAAAGCGTCAGGGCCTTCGATAGATCTAAGGTTTCGGCTACCCCTGGAATCTTAGAAAGACTCATTTTCCTGAGTGAGTGCAGAAAGCTGACCACTTGCGCACCGAGCTCCGTACCAATCCCCGGCAGCCTTGCTTGGACGATATCCATCTCCTTCTCGAAGCTGGGATAGTCGATCCAATGATACAGGCATCGCCTCTTTAACGCGTCGCTCAGTTCGCGCGCGCCGTTCGAAGTCAGAATCACATAGGGCGGCCTGGTCGCCTTGATAGTGCCTAATTCCGGGATGCTGATCTGGAATTCTCCTAACACTTCGAGCAGGAAAGCTTCAAAGGCTTCATCTGCTCGATCAATCTCATCCACGAGCAGGACTGGGGACTTTTCTTCTCGCGAGATCGATTTCAAAAGCGGTCTTTGAAGTAGGAAATCCGTACCGAAAATATGTGCCTCCAGATCTCGCAGCTGTCGGTCGCTACCCTCTTGGAGCTTAATGGCCAAGAGCTGCTTCTGATAGTTCCACTCGTACACCGCCGAATTCACGTCTAACCCTTCATAACATTGGAGTCGGATTAGTTCGGTTCCTAGAATGGATGCGAGTACCTTGGCTGCCTCGGTCTTGCCGACTCCCGCGTGTCCCTCGATCAGTAAAGGCTTGCCCAGCTGGACTAACAAATAAATCGCGGTCGCCAGCGACCGATCCATGACGTACCCGAGCGTTCGAGAATTCTCGATCAGCGCGTCAATACTCGGGATTTGTTTGCCTGCCATAGGAATGAGTAATCAGTAGGGCATTAATCAGTGTGGTGTAATCGGTACGAGCCAAATCATTCTCGTCCTCGATTCCGTTTTTGCCGCGCCTCTGATATCACTGAATGCTCAATACTGATTGCTGACACACTGACTACTCTATCTGCTATTCCTTTGGTTTCGATTTGAAGAGCCCCAGCACAGCCGATGCCGCCACTGAACCGGCATCGATCGGCTTCACTTCTTCGGGCACTGCGCTACCGGCTGCTCCTGAAGCTTGTTGCTGAAGGCGTTGCCTTAGGTTTTTCGAGAACTGTTCAAACATTTGGTTGGCGACTTCTTGAATCATTCGGTTGCCCATCTGAGCGAGAATACCGACCACATTAAGCTCGGAGATCGTAACCACCTCTGAGCCTCCCGCTGGCAGTTCCCGAACCATTCCGATCATCTTCATCGAAGCGCTGCCCTTGCCTCGGACATCTTGCCCTTTTCCGATCAACTCGATCTCCCGGTTCTGATCGTCCAGCCGCTCAATGTGCGCCTCACCTTTGTAATCAGTGACCGTAGGCCCGAGCTTTACCTTGATGACGCCCTTGTACGTCCTGTCATCGACTGCTTCGGTAACTTGGGCCCCAGGCACACAACTGGCCACGCTTCTTGGATCGCTAAGGATCTTCCAGACCTCTGCTGCAGATTCTGGTGCCTGAAAGTTTTTCTCAATCTTGATCGCCATAGAGCCTCACTGCGTTACGCCTTTTTCCTTTAGGATCTGCCAGATTTTCCAAGGAGAGAGCGGCATATCGATATGCTTGACTCCGAGATGAGAAAGGGCGTCGACCACTGCGTTTACGAAGGCGGCGGGCGAACCGACGTTTGGAGATTCGCCAACTCCTTTCGCTCCGAATGGGTGATGGGGTGAAGGGGTACAGGTATTGCCTGTCTCCCAGCTAGGCGTCTCGACCGCGGTCGGCACCAGGTAATCCATGAAGGTCCCTCCTTGGACGTTGCCGCTTTCGTCGTAACTGATCTCTTGCATGAAAGCGATCGCCAGGCCCTCGGTTAACCCACCGTGAACCTGTCCTTCAACGATCATTGGGTTGATTATGTTCCCGCAATCGTCTACCGCGACAAATCGCCGGACTTTTACTTCCCCGGTGCCTTTGTCGATGTCCACTACGGCAACATAGGTACCAAACGGGAAAGTCAGATTCGGCGGATCATAATAGTGGACGGCTTCCATTCCCGGCTCCATTCCTTGCGGGAAATTCGTGTAAGCGGCAAAAGCGATTTCTTGGATTGTCTTCGACTTTCCCGGGGCGCCTTTCACAGAAAACTTGCCCGGCTCCCATTCGAGGTCTTCTTCGCTGACTTCCAGCAGATGGGCAGCGATCTTTCTGGCTTTTTCCCGGACCTTACGAGCTGCTAACGCCGCGGCTGCGCCGGACGTGGGCGTGCTTCTGCTTGCGTAGGTTCCCAGACCGTAAGGCGCTGTATCTGTGTCTCCTTCTTCGATAGCAACGTCGGCTGCCGGAATCCCAAGTTCCTGCGCAACAATTTGCGCGTAGGTAGTCTCGTGACCTTGCCCTTGGGACTTAGTTCCCATTCGCATGATCGCTTTGCCGGTCGGATGAACCCGCAGCTCCGCGCTATCGAACATCTTCAGCCCAAGAATATCGAACGTGTGAGAGGGTCCCGCTCCGACGATCTCGGTAAAGCTGGATATGCCAATCCCCATGAGCTCGCCTCGTTTGCGCTTTTCTGCCTGTTCTTTGCGTAGCTCGTCGTATCCGATCTTCTCTAACGCTAGCTCCAGTGCGCCCTGATAGTTGCCGCTGTCATAGCTCCATCCTAGCGGGCTTGGATAAGGGAACTTTTCCGGTGGAATGAAATTCCGTCGGCGCAATTCAGCCGGATCCAGCTTCAACTCTTGGGCCAAAACATCCATTGCTCTTTCGATCAAATAGGCCGCTTCGGTGACTCGGAACGAACAACGGTAGGCAATACCGCCCGGAGCTTTATTTGTGTAGACGCCGTCGACCTCGCAGAATGCCTGTGAAAAGTCGTACGAACCGGTACAGATACTGAACAACCCGGCCGGAAACTTCGTCGGTTGAGCGGCGGCGTTAAAGGCGCCGTGATCTGCCAAGGTCTTAACCCGTAACGCCCTAACCCGACCGTCTGTGTCCGCCGCGAGTTCGGCTTCCATGTGATAATCCCGAGCGAACCCGGTTGATTGCAGGTTTTCCGAGCGAGTTTCAATCCACTTCACCGGACGCCCGATCGTGAGCGCGGCAACAGCAGCGCACACGTAGCCAGGATAAACGGGCACCTTGTTACCGAACCCGCCTCCGATATCGGGAGAAATAACGCGGATATTCTGTTCCGGTAATCCTGCCACCAACGCGAAAACGGTTCGGTGAGCATGAGGCGCCTGGGATGTAATCCAAGCCGTTAACTTCCCGGTCGCGGAGTTAAAATCCATTACGCATCCACACGTCTCTAGCGGCGCCGGATGACACCGCGGGAAGAAGGCTTTCACCAGTGCCGTCACCGGTGCGCTCTTCATGTGCTGTTCTGTTGCCGCGCGATCGCCGACTTCCCAGTGAAAGATCAGGTTCGATTTTTCTTCACGATCGTCTCTTAGGATTGGCGCATCTGTGTCTTGAGCTTTGTGCGGATCCACCAGCACCGGAAGCTCTTCGTAATCTACCTCAACTAATTCAGCCGCATCCGCAGCCGTGTATCGATCCTCGGCCACGACGAAAGCGACTTCCTGCGATTGGAAAAGCACCTTGCCGGTGGCCAACACCATTTGCTTGTCGTGGAATAAGGTCGGCATCCAGGCCAGGTTTGCTTTTGCCAGATCTTCGCCGGTAATAACCGCGAGCACTCCCGGCAATTTCTTAGCCTCCTCTGTCCGGATGGCCGTGATCCGAGCATGTGCATAAGGGCTGCGTACCATATGTCCGTACACCATGCCGGGCAGTTGCACGTCGTCGATGTAGTTACCTTTCCCTTGAATGAATCGCAGATCCTCTTTGCGTTTAATCGGGTGCCCCATTCCCCCAATTTCAGGTGATGTCTTGGCTAGCATCTTGAATTCCTCCGCATTCTTTAGGCTTGGGGTGCTGATGCGCTCATTTTCTCAGCGGCGTATTGGACCGCTTTCACGATGTTCTGGTAGCCGGTGCAACGACAGAGGTTGCCGGAAATTCCCCAGCGAATGTCTTCCTCGGTCGGATGCGGTTTTTTCTCGAGCAAGGCACAAGCCGACATGATCATGCCGGGTGTGCAGAACCCGCATTGGAGCCCGTGTTTTTCTTTGAATCCCTCTTGCAGCGGATGCAACGCGCTAGTGTTACCAACCCCCTCAATCGTGCGCAGCTCGCGCCCATTGGCCTGAACGGCAAAAAGCGTGCACGATTTTACGGCCCGACCATCCAGCAGAACAGTGCAGGCGCCACAGTTCGTCGTATCGCAGCCGATATGCGTTCCGGTTAGCCCGAGATATTCCCTAATAAAGTGAACCAACAACAACCGTGGTTCGACTGCGGCAGAATGTTCTTTGCCATTTACCTTTACGGTAATGTCGACGGCTCTTTTGCTTGTCATAACGTGCTTGATCTGTTTGCGGTTGCTAATGTGCCTGACTCGCCCGGTTGAGCGCCTTGGTTAGTGCGCGTTTGGTTAATTCTCTCACCATCGAAATCTTGTATTCAGCCGGGCCGCGCAGGTCCGAGCTCGGATGTGCATCATCGGCAGCTAACGAGGCCGCTTGGCTGATATTGCCGTCGTCGAGCGCCTTGCCGCGCAGAAACTCCTCCGCTTTTTTGGCTTTAATGGGCGTTCCACCTACGTTCGTGAGACCGATCCCAGCTTGTTGGCAGGTCCCGTTCGCGTCGACTGTCACTTGTGCGGCTACCCCCACAGTAGCGAAATCTCCTACCTTGCGTTCTAACTTGAAGTAGGCCCCACCGCTGCCGGTAGGTGGTATTGGAATTCGGATCTCGCTGAGTATTTCGTTCGGCAGAAGCGCGGTTGTAAAAAGGGATACAAAAAAGTCCTTAATCGGGATGCTTCTCTGTCCCTCGGGACCAGTGGCAATGACCTCTGCGTTAAGTGCCAACATGGTTGCCGGATGATCGTTAGCCGGATCGCCGTGGGCTAGATTGCCGCCTACTGTCGCCAGGTTGCGCACTTGGGGATCAGCGATCGAAAAAGCGGTGTCTAAGATCAGCGGATATTTGGACCGGATTAAATCCGAAGCTTCAAGATCGGCTTCCCTGGTGAGCGCACCAATCTTTAAATAGCCTTCTTCTTCCTTGATGTAGTCAAGGCCGCTAATTTGATTGATATCAATTAGATACTCTGGCTGAGCCAGGCGCATCTTCATCATGGGGATCAAGCTTTGTCCGCCGCTTAATATTTTCGCAGCATCACCGTGCTGTTGTAGTAACAAAATGGCCTCAGGAAGGGACTTCGGCCGGCAATAGTCGAATGCTTTCGGGATCATATTTCAAAAGCAAAAATCAACTCATCTGGGCAACTTACTCTCGACAACCGGGCGAGAGCGTACCCGATACAGGTGAGATGAGCAGACGGATGAGTGGGGGTAATCCAAATTACGCACGAAAAGTGTGGATGGCATAGAAGAAGATTGAGTTAACCACCGACAAAACAGATGAACCGCCTGGCGCTGGGCGAGCTCACCCTCCGCGCTTCGTTTGTCGTCTTTCCGGAAACCGTTTTGCCGGCGCAGTGCCTACTTCCGTGCTTTCTTTGCGGCCTCGACCACCTTGTGCTCTAGCTCAGCGGGCAGCTCTTGGTAATGGCTGAATTCTTCGCTATGTAAGCCGCGTCCGCCAGTGAGGGACCGGAGTTGGGTCGAGTATCGGTAAAGCTCACGAGCGGGAACTTGCGCTCGGACAACCTGGAAACTGCCGTCGGTGTCCATGCCGAGAATCTTGCCGCCGCGACTGGACAGGTCGCCAATCACTTTACCCATACAGTCATTTGGAATTCGGATTTCGAGCAATTGGATCGGCTCTAACAAACACGGTTTGGCTTTCGTGAAGGCCTCTTTAAAAGCCCAATAACCGGCAATCTGAAACGAAATATCATTGGAATCGACAGGATGCATTTTGCCATCGTAAAAATCGACCGCGACGTCCACGACCCGGTAACCGGCAAGAATTCCTTCGTCGCAAGCATGGTGCATCCCACGCTCCACGGATGCAACAAAGACGCGGTCGACACATTGGCCGGAAAGCGATTCCTTAAATTCGAGGCCCGCATTACGCGGTCTGGGAGCGACGCGTAGCACGACTTCCGCGAATTGCCCGGCGCCACCGCTCTGTTTCTTGTGCCGGTAAGTTGCCTCTGCCGGAATTTTGATGGTCTCCCGGTAGCGCACCTGCGGTTCGATCAGGTCAAAATGGACTTTGAACCTCCGGCGCAAACGTTCAGCCAGTACATCGAGATGCAGTTCGCCTTGGGCCGCCAAGATGGTCTGATGCAATTCAGGATCGGTGGTTACGACGAAAGTCGGGTCCTCTTCATGCAATATTGCGAGTCCGGCCGCGATCTTGTCCTCTTCACCCTTGGCTTGCGGCTGCAAGGCAGCATGTACCATGGGTTTAGGATAGGCCGGCTCCGGTAATTTTACCGGCCGGTGTCCTGAACAGAGCGTGTTCCCGGTATACGTGTTTTTGAGTTTCACGGTTGCCCCCACCTCGCCGGGGCCAAGCTCGGTTACGGGAAAACGGTTCCGTCCGTTCAGATAGTAAATTTGGCCGACTCGCTCGAACGTGTTTCGCGAGCTGTTGAATAGGTCGCTGCCGCTCTTTACTCCTCCAGAATAAACCCGGAAAAACCAGAGCTCGCCAAACTGGTCCTCGTTCATGGTTTTGAAAATCTGAGCGACCGGCTCTGGATCGGTGAGGTTGACTTCAATGTCTTCGCCGTCGCCGTCAATGGCAGCTACTTTCTCACGGTCTACCGGCGAGGAGCCGTACTTGGCGATGAAATCCATGAGGCGAGCCACTCCGACGCCGGTCTCGGCCGAGACAGAGAACACTGGGGTAAATATTTGCGATTGAATCGCTGAATGGATTCCGCTGCGAAACTCCTCTTCCGAAAGAGAGCCCTGGTCGAAAAACTTATTCAGCAGCGTGTCGTCGGACTCGGCGATGAGCTCGATTAGCTCCTGGTGCAGCTCGCCCACCCGTTTTTTCCACGGGCCGGAAGCCGGTTCTTCGCTGAACCGGCTGCGGCCCGTGGTTTCGTAATTGACGATATCGCTGCGGAGGACGTCTAGGATCTGGTTAAAACCTGGTCCGGGATTGACCGGTATATTCATGGGGAAAATCCGTCCGTACTGGGCGCGAAGACCGGCAAGCACGTCATCAAAATTGGCATGCTCTTTATCCATGGCGTTCACCACGATAATCTTGGGGATACCGCATTCAGTGGCGTAATCCCAAACCCGTTCGGTCCCAACGCCGGCTCCGTGTTGGGCATGCACCACGATCAGAGCGAAATCTGCGACCCGTAACGATGCGAATGTCTCGTTCATGAAATCCGGGTAGCCGGGGCTATCCAAGATATTAAATCGCTTACTGAGCCAATTGGTGTGTAAGAGCGAGGTCTGAGTCGAAATCTGTCTCTGCCTTTCGCTGACGTGATAATCAGACACAGTCGAGCCTTCACTGATCCGGCCCATTCGTCCGATCGCGCCGCTACAAAGCAGCATGGCTTCAGTGAGAATAGTTTTTCCGGACGAAGCGTGCCCGGCAATGGCGAAATTGCGGATGTCCGCGGGGGCTAGCGGCACCATATGTTACAATCATGTAACCGATCCGGGGCGGGTGCAAGCCCGGGCTGACCTGAAGCCCGCTCCAATGACAAATAACAAATGACAGATTACGAATTGGCCGTGTTATGCTGTCATTTGTCAGCCGGGCAAGCCTCAAGGGTGCCCGAAAATCGCTCATCATGAAGAAATTCTTTCAGACTCCTATTCGCACGTTTGTGGCCGGCTTGGTTGCGGTGCTGCCAGTGGTATTGACCGTGGCGGTTATTGTCTGGGTCGGGAGTGTGGTGGATCAATTTGTTGGCCCTTATAGCACCTTCGGTAGGTTGCTCACTTCGATCGGGCTTCGGGTGGTGGACACGAAATTCGTCGCGTACCTGATCGGGGTAATCGTCGTTCTTACAGCCATTTATATGTTCGGGGTGTTTGTCGAAGCAGGCTTGAAACACCGATTACAGGATTTCGTCGATCGGAGTCTTGGGCGAATCCCGGTGATCGGGAATGTCTATAGTCTGGCGCACCGGTTTGTAGCCATGCTCGATCGCAAACAAGAGACCGATTTGAAAGCCATGAGTCCGGTCTGGTGTTATTTTGGCGGGGAAGGCGGGACCGCGATGCTAGCCCTGATGCCGACCTCAGAACCGGTCATGCTCGGGGGACAGGCCTATCATGTGATCCTTGTCCCGGGCGCACCAGTGCCTATGGGGGGCGCGTTGCTTTATGTCCCGATCGATTGGATCAAACCGGCACCCTTCGGCGTGGATGGATTGACCAGTATCTATGTCTCGATGGGGATTTCTACCTCCCAATTTTTACGGACGGGGTAGAGGGGTTCAGTCGTCCTCCCGTCTTGACCCCGTCGTCTAAAGCTCCGGGGAGGTTACGCCGGGCAGGCTGTGCTCATCCTGGGCTTCCAATGGAGCCTGCGCGATTTTATGCGAGTCCTATAGGTCCCATCCGTAGTTCGGCCCTGACCTATCGAGCACGAGCATGTTCGAGCCTACACCACCTAATTCGAACGCGTCGGGCCTGCCGAGCCCGTAGCGTCCGCTACAACTTCCGCCATGATTTGCCCTAGAACCTTTACCCTCTTGGGCACCTGCTGAAGCCGAACGCTACGCCCAAGTTCCAAATACTGATCTTTCCGCGGTTCGTACGCCGGCCACTCCGGTAATCCATTAAAATTTGGGTTACCAGTCTTAGCGAATTGGACCCAGTATGCACGTATCGCCTGGCCGAGACGTTTGTCGTCGCCGTCGTGCGCCCAGTCGGTGGGATAGGAGTTGCTTAGGAAATAAAGTTCTTCACCGTGATAGGCACCGAGCTTCGCGCGTTTCCCTTCTTCCGCGAACGTGAACAGATACAGATAAGCGTTCTGACCCCACTGCGCCATCGTTCGGGCCAAAGAATAAGCGCCGTAGCCGAAGAGATCGTTGTGATACTTCAGAAATTGTTCGGGAATCGCTGCGTCTGATCCTGCCGGGTAGTCTGCAAATTCCTTATCCGCAAACCGGCCGGTATCGAGTTGCAGATAGGCCTTATACTCATCAACGGTTTTCGGAGCGACCAGACCAAACACCGTTGTTTCGTCGGCATTGCTTCCGACCAGGATGGGGATTTTGAGTTGTTTCCCTTGTGCGAAAATCTTTGCTGGCTGCTCTGGAACCACCCAACCATCTACGATCGCCCCAAAGCTGACCTGGCGATCCTGTTTCCAGGCCGCCAGAACCTTGTCAGCGGGAATGCTCCGCAGTCTTTCCAACGTGTCGTGGCCGCCGCTGATGCCTAAATCATCGGCGAATTTTTTTCCCGAGTCTTCTCCGGTGCCCGAGATCCGGTTGTACGGAATCGGTGACCGGATGTCCTGGTTAAGCGTGCTCTGGGCTTCGCCGCTCTCGAGGATCGCTCCTTGAAATAATCCGGTGGCCAGCGGGGAAGCCATTAACAGAGTGATGTCCAACGCGCCCGCAGATTGTCCCATCACGGTCACTCGATTCGGATCACCTCCAAAACGCGAGATATTGTCTCGCACCCAGCGCAAAGCTTGCAGTTGGTCCAGTAGACCGTAGTTGCCGGAAGAATGGTGCTCCGACTCCGCGGTCAGCGCCGGATGGGCAAAGAATCCGAATGGTCCCAATCGATAGTTGGCGCTGACCACCACAACCCCAAGTCGCGAAAGAGGGGGGCCGAGCGGCGTCGATTGGCTGTAGCCAACCTCATTTCCTCCGCCGTGAAAGAAAACGACAACGGGTAGCTTCGCACCGGGCGAAAACTGCGCCGTCCATATGTTGAGATAAAGACAATCTTCTTTCCAGGCAACTTGTGGTAACCAGCCGGCCGGAAGCTGTGGGGCCGCCGGACCGAATTGGTTCGCCTGCCGTATCCCGGTCCATCTGCTCACGGGTTGAGGCGGCTTCCATCGAAGCTCGTCCACAGGCGGCGCGGCATATGGTACGCCAAGAAACGCCACTTCATTATCGGAACCGAAATAGGTTCCTTCGAGCTCCCCAGATTCAACCGTCACTTTCGGTAGAGTGGGAGATCCAAGCGCGAGAGATGCATCGCCTAGGCTCGCTAAGGCCAAGCCGGATAGACTTAGTAAGAACCGGATTTCGATAGGTAGCCGCATGGAACATCGTTTCCGGAAACGCGATTTGGCGCAAGACAGCGCTTGCGGCATAATATAGCTCTAATGCGACAGATCCTCCTAAAAGAGAACGACCCGACTCCGGGCGTATCTGTCGCGACTCATTCGCGAGAATACCCACGTGGTTCCCGGATTCCCGTGCATGCACATGGCTCAAACCAATTGGTTTATGCCAGCCGCGGAGTAATGGAGGTTTCTTCAGGTCAAAGTCTGTGGAAAATCCCGCCGCATTTTGGTCTTTGGATTCCGGCGCGCACGCCGCATCAGATCCGGATGCCGGAAGCAGTATCGATGCGCACGTTGTATCTTCGGCCGGCGCGCGCACGCCTCCCTCTATTATGTACCGTGCTCCACATCGGGACCTTCTTTCGTGAGCTCATTGTCGAGATTGTGAGAGTCGGCCGGCTCCGAATGCACAACCGAATTGAGTGCGCGCTGGATGATCTCCTAATCGCGGAGTTGGAACGGGCATCACCAGTGCCCACCGGAATCAACTTTCCGGCAGACTCACGCGCCTATAGCGTTGCGCAAATCGTGATGGAACATCCCGGTTGCCCGATCTCGTTAAAATCGATGTGTGTTTCTGCCGGGGTCAGTGTCCGCACGCTTGAGAGAACCTTTCGGCGTGAAGTCGGCACCGATTTTGAATGTTGGCGAAGGCAAGTGCGTTTGATGAAAGCCATCGAAATGTTGGTAGCAGGGTGCAGGGTGAAAGAAGTCGCTTTCGCCGTCGGTTATCAGCACCCCGGCGCATTCGTCACTCTTTTCCGGCAGACCTTCGGAACTACACCTAAAGCATGGATGTCGGCGTTAGAACGGTTGAGTTGAGGGTAGAACGCGCTGGTCCGTGATTCGGCGGCTCGTGGAGCGCTACCTCGCTTGCCAGGCCGAAAGGGGTCGCCACCCATGGGGAACCCCTTGTTGCAAGGCGGTGGTTCGAAAGAAAATATCGTGCTGGACGGTCTCCTTAAGCGCGCCGTCGTCAACGCTCGGCGCGGCTCAAATCCGGCGCGGGACGCCCACACAACGAAACAACGCTGTCTGCGCGCCGAGATTTTCGCCCTACCGTCTGCTGCGGCTATTCAATCTGTTTCTCTTAACCTTTGCGCCCTTGCGTCTTTGCGCCGAGATTTTTCCGCTTGTTAAGACGCAAGAGCACAACCAGTTCGAGCGCCTTCCACGCCGCGATCCCTTCCAGGTAGTCCGGCTGGGCCTACCTTGTTACTGAATACTAACATTGACAATAGGAATAACCGTCCAAGATCCAGGACGACCTGGCTGGGTACTACATCATCTCCTGCACGGGCTGATCGAAAAGTTCCGGTTGTCTACTATCTTGCTCAGCGCGTCCCGGCTCACCGCGAACTCGTCCTCTTCTCATCGTGGCCGGTCGTCCAATAAAACGGACGCTCTAGCCTGATTGGCGCATCCGGCGCGAGTCTAGCCGCGTCAAAAATTAGCTACACTCTTACCGCGCGATTTTCGCCCTACCTTTTTGTGCTTCTTGCGCCTTTTTGCGGCTATTCCTGCCTATTCGGGACCTCTGCGGTGCTTTCGCGCCTACAAAAATCGAAAAAGGGGATTGTCGAGGCTCAACAAAAATAATATACGCTTTCCGGTCAAAAAAGCCCGCCAGGTAGAAGTATGAGTATTGCCGCGCAAGTTTTAAGTGCCGTCGTTCAAATTGCCGCCAATTACGGCGGAACGCTCACTCAGCCCACCAACTCCTTCAATAATTCCGTTACGACTGGCGACGCTATTGTGGTTTTTGTCAGCTGGCTAAGCACCGATGGCTACGTCGTCAGCGTCACAGATAGTCAAAGCAATCTGTACTTGGCGGTCGATCCAATCCAGGTTGGGGTCACTTCCAGTCAAACCTGGGTGTGCTACGGAGCCAGGGGCGGTCCTTGCAGCGTTATGGCGACCCTGAGTGGCTTCCAGAATGGCGCGGCTATCAAACTGGCTGAGGTCAGCGGACTCTCGGGTGATCTCGACGCATCCTACACATTGGACGGCACAACCGCGAATCCGACCATCGGTCCTATCACAACGAAAAACGCCAACGATATGCTCATTGGCCTTGAGCGTGGCGCTACTCCGCGCGCCGTTGGAGTGGGTTGGACCGATACCGACACCCAGGCCAACAACATCCAGTACCGAGTGGTGAACGCGACTGGTTCTTATGCGGCTCATTGGACAGCGCCGGCTACTAACTGGACCGGAGGGATTCTAGCGTTTCAAATAGGCGATCCAATGAACGCCTGGGTTACTACGGATGGGTATGCTGCGAACGGCTGTTTCAATGCAACCGATGCACCAAGTGGATTTGTGTGCGGGAATGTCCTTCAATACGAACGTACCCAACCTTGGACCGCGATGGCAGCCATCAAAATGTTTTCTAAGCCGCCCGAGGCCAACATCATTTTCACCAATGTGTTGGCTGGAAAACCTTATTCCGGCTACGAGTTCTGGGTTGATTGGAATGGCTTTTTACACGTTCGCATCATAAACAACATCGCAAATAACTACATTGGAAAGGTCGGAACAACCAATGTATGTGACAGCACCTGGCACTTTGTTGCCGCAACCTATGATGGCTCAAGCTCGGCCGCCGGGGTGAACATTTACCTCGACGGCGTTTTGCAGCCAATGACGACCGAGAGTAATAGTCTTACGGGATCCATTGTTGCTCCCGGCCAGCAAATGCTCATTGGGAACCAAAATGGCCGATCCTCGACGTTTTATGCTCGGGGGTACATCGATGAATTCTCTATTCACAATGTTGTCCGTTCGGCGGGCTATATAGCGGCGATTTCACCAACTAATTTGCCTCAGGTCGATTCTAACGTTCAGCTGATGTATCACTTCACTGAAGGCGACGGTACCATCGCCCACGACGCTAGCGGCAATCATTTGAACGCTACCTTTTCTGTACCTCAATGACTCGCGCCTGATGCGGCTTTGAGCACTCCGTCGGAACGTTGGGTTGGTCAGAGCCTCGCCGCGCCAAAGTTTGGCGCTCTAGAACTCTTCCCCGGCCAGTTTCCCAATTGCAGCGAACGCTGCGTTGATCTTGTCGTCGGGAGCAGGGGATTCGACGGTATAAACAACGATGAGAATTGGCGCCCGATTTGCAGGCCGCGCAATTGCCAAATCACCTCGGGCTGCGTTTTCACCAGTGCCGGTTTTGTCCCCGATTTGCCAGATCGACGGTAGTCCGGCACGCAGCCGTTTGTCGCCCGTGGTATTCTTTACCAGCCAGCCCTCTAATCTTTGTCTTCCCGCAACAGATAACTTCTCGTCCAGTAGCACTGATTTCAGATCGTCTAACATAGCGGCAGGAGTCGTGGTATCGCGTTCATCTCCTTTAATTGCCGTATTCAAGGACGGTTCATTGCGATCAAGCCGGGTGACCGAATCACCTAGAGAACGACAAAATTCAGTGAGACCTTGCGGACCGCCGATCGTTTGTAGAAGAAGGTTTGCCGCCGTGTTGTCACTGTACTCGATCGCCGCAGCGCAAAGTGCATCTACGGTCATGCTCTCTTCCTGAACATGTTGCTTGGTCACTGGCGCCCATTCTAACAGATCGTCCGGGCCGTAAGCGATTTTGCGATCCAGCTGTTCTTTCTGTTTGTCGACTCTTTCCAGAACGTCTGCGACCAGCAAACACTTGAATGTGCTGCACATTGGAAACCGGTCGGTTGCGTGATAGTCGCTGCCTTTATTGTTCGCCGTATCCAGAATCGCTACGCCGAGATGGCCTTGGAGATTTCGCTCGATCCCAGCAATTTCTGTGACTGCGGGTTGGGCCGCCTTTTGTTCATCCGCAGCCGGAGCCGTAAAGCCTAACAATAATTGAACTCCGCCAATAAGTAGCGCCGTTAGTGACAATAAATCCTTCATTGATCTCGCGAGGTACCAGCAAGCTTTTGGGAAACCGAAGGTGTTTAGGAGTGGAGAGCTATCTGGGACAGACTGAAAAGGATGCTGATCACGCTACTGGTAGCAAACACTGCCCATACTGCAGACTCTGCCAAACCGGTATTGCGAACTGCCCTTTGGGATTCCCGTTGAAATTCCGTGGTCGAAGAAAAAGGGATGATTTTCATAACGAGAGGCCTATATGCACGTGCTGTGCCACGCCTTTTTGATCTCGTTAAGTGTTTGATAATTAGATAGTTACAGAAATGTAGAAGAATTGATGGTTCCACAACTCCATCTCAAATTAGGATTCGAAATCTCAATTTGAGAAGGAGTTGGTCCGTCCGGAGGGGAGCCGCTTTAGAGGATGTCTCAAGACCTGGCTTCATGTCGCTCTATCACCTGTTGCGGCCGGAAAATGTGAAAGCAGGCGGCTCCCGCAAGTTACCCAGCGCGGCGCTTTGACTCAACGTCTCTGTTCGATAAGCCAGCGCCACGTCATTCTCAGGAGCCGCCTGCTTCTCAACGTGCTTCGGCCAAACACGCCATAGATCAAATGTCGTTCGGTAAAAGCGGCACGCGCCACAGCGGCTTGCCCGACGTAGCCTCCTGGAGTCTAGACGACGGGACGAAGTCTGGCTCCACTCCAGTCGTGGTGTAGCTTGCCTTATTCGGCAGCTGTCGTCGGAGCTGAAACCTGCTTCAAACCGTCCGGCGTGAATTCGGAATCGCTGAAAGTGACATTATGTTTGATGCGAGAGCCATCGAGCTCGGTTACCGAGCCTTTTTGCGGGGTCTGGACGATGAGATTTGCTGGGATCGGCCGGCCTTTGTCGTCGTTCGCGACGCGACTAGTCTCGATCCGTACTTTGACTTCTCCTGAAGGCGAATATTTCTCGATTCGCATTTGAACCAATCGATTCGGATCGATCCAAGAGCGGACTTTGGCGTATTCCGATTCTCCCTTGTTTGGCTTCGACTCCAGAACCGTGCAGTTTACCCCATTAACGGCCTCCGTGCCCGTGATAGTCTGGTTCTCCCAAGATAGTGGGTCTTCAATTACATCCAGGTAAGAGAGGTCACTGCCGAAAAACGGTTGGCGTAATTGTGAGGCGGTCAATGCCTGCGCCTTATCGGGAGGTGTGAAAAGTGATCCACTCGCCGAGTGGCCGGCCTCCTGATGCAGGAGCACAGATTCGCCCTTTCGCGGTTGCGGCCAAAGCACTTGATACACCAAGTCGGTTGCCGTCTTAGTTCTTCTTTCTTTGATCTGAAGCTGTAGTGTCTCGTCCGCACTGTTTCCGGACGGTTT
>Ga0210406_10003800_pt1 | contig 16392 bp, 11 predicted proteins | sample IncBWC30MmetaG_FD_155454 | JGI IMG/M metagenome (GOLD analysis project Ga0210406, IMG submission 155454) | Forest soil microbial communities from Barre Woods Harvard Forest LTER site, Petersham, Massachusetts, United States - Inc-BW-C-30-M | ecosystem: Environmental > Terrestrial > Soil >... | reverse complement strand
TCAATTTTGCGACCTGGACCGCGGATAACCTTGTGCGTCAGGCGTCATTCAAAGGGCTTCGCGAAGACAAGCCCGCCGCGGAGGTTCGCCGGGAGGAGCCGAAGATGGCGCCAAGGGGCCAAAGCTCGGTGCGAGCTTCGCATGCTACTGCGGCCGGAGTGGCGGCTAAGGTTGAGAGTAAGAAGGCGATGACGCCCGCGAAGTCATCGGTCACGAATGCTCCAGTACGGCTGACCCATTCCAGCAAAATTCTCGATGAGGAGTCGCAACTCACCAAGCAGCAACTTGCGGATTATTACTGGGCGGTCGCGCCGCATATGCTGCCGCATATTGAATCCAGGCCGCTGTCGCTGGTGCGGTGTCCTGAAGGTAGCGGAAAGCCGTGTTTTTTTCAGAAGCATGTAAACCACATGCTTCCGCCTGGCGTTGGAGGCGTTGATATCGCGGATAAGAAGGGAAAGGTCGAGCCGTACATCACGTTATCGAGTGCCGAGGCGCTTGCAGGATTGGCACAGATGGGTGTGCTCGAGGTGCATCCGTGGGGCTCGCGCAACGATGATTTGGAACATCCGGACCGGATCATCATCGATCTCGATCCGGATGCGACGATCTCCTGGACGCGGCTGGCAGAGAGTGCAGCCGAGGTTCGGAAGCAGCTCAAAAAACTTGGACTGGAGAGTTTTTTGAAGAGCACGGGCGGCAAGGGACTGCATGTCGTTGTGCCGATCGTTCCGGAGTATGACTGGGTGGCCATTAAGCAACTCGCCCATGCCTTCGTTTTGCAGATGGAGAAGGAACAGCCCGGTTTGTATCTTACGAAGATGAATAAGGCAGCACGCAAAGATCGGATATTTCTTGACTATTTGCGGAACGAACGCGGTGCGACCGCGGTGGCGGCGTTCTCTCCTCGGGCGAGGGCGGGGGCGCCGGTTTCGCTTCCTCTCAATTGGAGCGAGCTGAAGTTGGCGGAGCGGCCGGTTGCTCATGTGGCTGATTTTGAGGAGTGGAAGGGGCGGTTGAGCCGCGATCCCTGGACGCAGCTTCTCAAGTCGCCGCAGCGAGTCACTGCGAAGATACTGGGCCTCTTCAAAATCTCCCCCACAAAATAATTCCTGGCTGAAATCGAGTGTTCGGGAATGGACAGTTTTTTTCGATTGTGGACGATGCCGTGCGCGCGGCGCCTACTAAGTGATTGAAAGCAGGTGGCTGGGATTGGTCTTGCGGTTGCACTTAGACCTGCCGCAATGGACATCTCAAGACCAGATATCAAGAAGAAAAAGATGCGGCGGCAGGTGATTCTGGCTGGCTGCGGAGTTGTGGCGCTGGCGGTTGTGGCGTTTTTTGTGACGCGGTTAAAACCTGCCGCTCCCGAGGTGGACCGGGCGACGGTTTGGACGGACGCTGTGAAGCGGGGACCCTTGCTGCGGCAGGTGCGCGGGCCCGGTACGCTGGTTCCCCGCGAGGATAAGATTCGGCTGATTCCTGCTGAGACCGCCGCGACGGTAGTGCGGATTCGTGTGCTGCCGGGGGCCAAGGTTGAGCCGGACACCGTGCTGATGGATCTGGTGGATCCGCAGCTGCAACAGGAGTTGCTGGACGCGCAGCTGCAGTTGAAGGGGGCGCAGGCAGACTACATCAACACGCGGGCCAAGGTGCAGAGCGACCTGATGGATCAGAAGGCGGCCGGGGCGACGGTGGGGGCAGATTACACCCAGGCGCAGTTACAGGCGCGAACCGATAAGTCGCTGTTTGAGCTTGGGGTCATCAGCGGGCTGACCTACAGCGCTTCGAAGGGCAAGGCCGACGAACTGACAACGCGCAACGATCTCGAGAAGCAGCGGGTGACGATGAATGAGAAGGCGATTGAGACGCAACTTGCCGTGCAACAGACGAAGGTAGATCAGGCAAAGGCTCTGTTGGGGTTGAAACAAAAGCAGTTGGACGCGTTAAGCGTACGCGCAGGCATCAGGGGAGTGCTCTTCGAGATCGATCACCAGGTGGGGGAGCACGTGGACGTCGGGACCACTCTGGCGAAGGTGGTGCAGCCGGAACAACTGAAGGCCAGCCTGAAGATCGCCGAGACGCAGGCGCGGGACATTCAGATCGGGCAGCCGGCTGAGATCGATACCCATAACGGCGTCATCGAGGGCAAGGTGATGCGCATCGATCCGGGAGTATTGAACGGAACGGTGACGGTTGACGTAGAGCTTGCTGGAGCCCTGCCGCTGGGCGCGAGACCCGACCTGAGCGTCGATGGGACGATCGATCTGGATCGCATGGCGGACGTGCTTTTTGTCGGACGACCGGCATTTGGAAATGAAAACAGCACCATCAGCCTGTTCAAGCTTGGGCCGGATGGCAAGACTGCGGTACGGGTTCCAGTGAAGGTCGGACGGGCTTCAGTGAACAGTATTCAGGTAGTCGAAGGATTGCAGGACGGCGATACCGTCATTCTGTCTGACATGAGCCGATGGGACAACACGGACCGGATTCGATTGAATTAGCAATTTGAGAGAGGGAGAGCAAACGATGACGATGACGGAGACGATTATTCAGATCGAGGATCTGACGAAGATTTTCTACACGGACGAGATTGAGACCCATGCACTGTCGGGCGTGCATTTGAACATCAGCCGCGGCGAGTATGTGGCGATGTCGGGGCCTTCGGGATGCGGAAAGTCAACGCTGCTGTCGATCATCGGGTTGTTGGATACTCCGACTGCCGGGCGCTACACCTTGAATGGCAAGGAGGTCGCGAACCTGAACTTTGCCGATCGTTCGCGGATTCGCAACCAGGAGATCGGGTTTATCTTTCAGAGTTTCAATCTGATCGGCGACCTGACGGTTGCCGAGAACGTGGAGCTTCCGCTGACGTATCGCGCGGGGATGCCTTCGAACGAGCGAAAGCGGCGGGTGCAGGAGTCGCTGGAGCGGGTGAACATGGCGCATCGCATGCGGCACTATCCGGCGCAGCTCTCGGGCGGTCAGCAGCAGAGAGTTGCTGTGGCGCGAGCGCTGGCGGGTTCGCCGTCGATTCTGCTGGCGGACGAACCAACCGGAAACCTGGATTCGAAGAACGGCGAAGCGGTGATGAAGCTGCTGCAGGAGCTTCATCAAGAAGGCGCGACGATCTGTATGGTGACGCACGACCCGCGGTTTGCGGCGCATGCGGAGCGGCAGATCCATCTATTCGACGGCAAGGTCGTAGCGGAGGGTGAACTCAACAAGCTGTTGGCGGAGGTAGAGGCATGATGATGCTGGAAGACCTGAGACTGGCACTGCGGCAGATTTGCCAAGCGATAGGGTTGCAGGGAAATGCGGCAACCGTGGCTTCGCTGGTTGTGCTGGGAGTTGCGTTGAACCTCGCCGCGTTGCGCGCGGTGCAGTATGTGGGGATTGGCGGACACGCCTGCCATAAGCGGACGAATCTGCAGAGCGCGGCTCAGACCGAGTTGAAGGTCATGCGAACCGTGATGGTGTCCACATTGAAGAAGATCGGTGATGGCGGGCGGAGATTGTGCCTGGCGGGGCAATGGATGATGGGCAAGGAGACGAAAGGCACGGAGGATCGCAAAGACGCGGGTTGTGATGGGGCGGCTCCTGCTGACGGCAACGGCTGTGACGTGATGGTTGTGAGCAGGTACAGCCGGAGAATGGCTATCGCGTTTGTGCAGTGTTGAACCCTTGAGGAAATCGCTGGCGTGTTTCGTTACCCTTCTGAGTCTGCCGGCGGGCTGGACGGCGGATAGAGGGTAGCAATCATGTGCTGACGCGGCATTGTGCTGGATGGTCTGTCAACGGCATGAGAGGAAAACAGGAGAGCAAGGAATGAATTCGATCATGCCGGATATGCGGTACGCGCTGCGACAGTTGCGAAAGACGCCGACGTTCGCGTTGACAGCGATTGTTACGCTCGCATTGGGGATCGGCGCGAATACTGCGATCTTTACGGTATTCAACCAGGTGCTGCTGCGTGCGCTTCCAGTGGAGAAGCCGGGCGAACTGGTGCGGTTGACCTATACGGGCACCTTCAAGGGGCGGTTGAGTATCTTCGGCGGGGATATTCACGATTATTTTTCTTATCCGATGTATCGCGAGCTGCGCGACAGGAATTCTGTGTTCAGCGGGTTGCTGGCCAATAGCGAGACGCAGGTTGGAGCCGTGTGGAAGAACCAGCCGGAGCTGGTGAATGCGGAGTTGGTCAGCGGGAACTACTTTGATGTGCTGGGGGTGGGTGCAGCTGCGGGCAGAACTCTGCTCGAGAGCGATGACCGGGTGAAGGAAGGCAGCCCGGTGGTGGTGTTGAGTTACGACTATTGGAAGACGAAGTTTGGGTCTTCGAGCGACGTGGTGAATCAGACGTTGCTGATCAACGGCCATCCGTTTGTGATTGTGGGGGTAGCGGCACAGGGTTTTAGCAGCGCGATAAGCGGATATAAGCCGAGAGTTTTTCTGCCGATGACGATGCGATCACAGGTGACGCCAGGAGTGGATGATATCGCCGATCCGCGGTCGACGTGGCTGAACATCGTTGGACGTCTGAAGCCAGGGATGAGCCCCGCCGCTGCTCAAGCGGCGCTGACGCCGCTGTGGAAGAGCCTGCGGACCGAGGAACTGGCAAAGATTACGGCGGGGTCGGCTTCGTTTCGCGAAGGATTTGTAGCGAAGTCGAGCATCCTGCTCGTGGACGACGCGAAGGGTTTTTCGCCGTTGCGTGACGACCTGCAGACGCCGCTGATGATTTTGATGGGCATGGTCCTGCTGCTGGCGGCGATGACGTGTGTTAATCTGACGAGCCTGCTGTTGGTGCGGGCGGCCGCGCGGAGCCGGGAGTTTTCGGTTCGCTATGCACTGGGCGCTGCGCGTGGACGGGTTCTCCGGCAGATGTTGATTGAGGGGCTGCTGCTGGGAACGATAGGCGGCGGTCTGGGTCTGCTGCTTGCACCGATGGCGGCATCGCTGTTGGTAAAGCAGATTACAGGAAACAGTGGCGAGCCGCCGATCTCAACCGCACGGGGCGGCGCGGTGTTATGGTTCAACGTCGCGCTGTCGGTGGGGATCAGCCTCCTGTTCAGTCTGGCGCCGGCCTGGCAGATGATGAGGCCTCGCCTGGGTGAGGCGTTGCGACAGCAGTCGGCGAGCACGCTTGGAGGAGCACAGCGATTCCGGCGGACGGCGATTGCGATGCAGATAGGACTGAGCGTCCTGCTTCTGAGCGGTGCAGGATTGTTTCTGCGCACGCTGCACAACCTGAAGAGCCAGCAGATGGGAATCGCGACGGATCACCTTCTGGGGTTCACCATCGATCCTACGCTGGCGGGTTATGCGCCGAAGGATTCGCTGGCGGTTCAGAATCGCGTGCGGAGTGTCCTTGCGGGATTGCCCGGGGTGCGGGTCGTTGGGGGGACCACAGATCCGGTGTTATCGGGAAATCAGTCGATCAACGGATGGCGAGTGGAGGGATATCCGACACCTGCGGACGAGACGGAGAGTGTGGAGTCGCCGGCGATTACGCCGGACTACTTCAAAACGATGGGGATCTCTCTGGTTGCGGGCCGTGATCTGACAGAGGCGGATGGAGCGGCAGCGCAAAAGGTGGCGGTGGTGAATCAGAGCTTTGCGTTGAAGTACTTTGGTTCACCGCAGAAGGCGTTGGGTCATTATCTCGAAAAACATTCGAAGATGGATACGCAAATTGTGGGAGTGGCGGCCGATTCCAAACAACGCGGCGTGCGCGAGGGCGTGATCCCGATGGTGTACACGGCGGTTGCGCAGGATCCGCTGGCAACGGGCATGCAGTTCTATGTGAGGACGACGCAGAGCCCTGAGCTGGCGGAGAATACCGTTCGTGCAGCGTTGCATGGGTTGGATTCGAAGCTTGTGATTGATTCGATGATGACGATGGATGAGCAGATCGACAACAACGTTTCGAATGAGCGGATGATCGCGCTGCTGGCAACGAACTTTGCGTTCATCGCGTTGCTCATGACCGGTGTGGGACTGTATGGCGTCCTTGCGTATGCGACTGTACAACGCACCAAAGAGATTGGGATCCGGATGGCGCTGGGGGCGCAGCGGTTCGCGGTGGTGAGGCTGGTGCTGACGGATATGACGAAGGTCGCACTGGCTGGAACAGCCGTGGCGATTCCCTTGGCAGTCCTGCTGGCACGATGGATGCGCAGTCAGCTCTTTGGCGTGCAGCCGTTCGACCCGGTGACGATGGTGGGTTGCATTGCCCTGACGGTGACGATGGTGCTCGTGGCTGCAGCGCTTCCGGCGCGACGGGCAGCCTCTGTGGAACCAACCAAGGCGCTGCGGACAGAGTGAGGAGAGCGCGATGAACAGGCTAATGCAGGATATGCAATATGCGCTGCGGCAGTTGCGGAAGGCGCCGGGGTTCACGCTGACGGCGGTTTTGACGCTCGCCTTGGGGATAGGGGCGAATGCGGCGATTTTCACCCTGGTCCACGCTGTGCTTCTGCGGAACCTGCCGGTTGCCGATCCGAAGACCCTTGTCCGTGTAGGCGACACCGACGACTGCTGCGTGAACGGCGGGACACCGGACGAAAACAAGTATTCGCTGTTTGCTTATGACTTGTATAAGCATCTTCGCGACAACACGCCGGAGTTCGAGCAACTTGCCGCGATGCAGGCTGGATTCGGCTACGGATCGGTTACGGCGCGAAGCAGCAAACCTCAGGCGTTGCCGAAGGCGCTGGTTGGAGAGTTTGTCTCGGGCAATTATTTCCAGACCTTCGGGCTACGGCCCTATGCGGGGCGGCTGCTGGCGGCGACGGATGATGTCGAAGGCGCTCCGATGGCGGCGGTGATGAGCTATCAGACGTGGCAACGAGATTACGCGCTGGATCCGGGCGTCGTCGGAAGCACCTTCGTGCTGAATACCAACCCGGTGACGATCGTCGGCGTTACGCCGCCTGGCTTCTATGGCGACCGCATGACGTCCTCGCCACCCGATTTTTTCATTCCTATGGTGATGGAGCCGGTCATGGGGCCCACCAGCATACTGCACCAGCATTCAGCCAACTGGGTCTACATCCTGGGGAGGGTGAAGCCGGGCACGGCGCTGGCTCCGCTGCAGGCGAAGATGAGCGCGGACCTGCGGAATTGGTTGGCGCAGCTTCCTCTCTATCAGAGGGAAGATCAGAAGAAAAACCTGGCGCAATCGCATGTTGTGCTGACGCCGGGCGGAGTGGGTATTGCAAACATGCAACAGGAATATGGCAAAGGGCTGAAGTTTTTGATGTGGATCTCTGCGCTGGTCCTGTTGATCGCTTGCGCCAATATTGCAAACCTGATGCTGGTACGAGGACTGGCGCGGCGTGCTGAAACTTCGATACGCATGGCGCTGGGGGCGCAGAGAAAACGGTTGATCCGGCAGATGCTCACAGAGAGCGTGGTGCTGTCCTGCATGGGGGGCCTGGCCGGACTGATCGTTGCCTATGCCGGAACCAAGGTTTTGCTGGCGATGGCATTTCCCAATGCAACGAATCTTCCGATCGACGCGAGTCCGTCTCCGGCCGTCCTGGCATTTGCGTTCGGACTGTCGTTGATGACGGGGTTGATCTTTGGGATCGCTCCAGCGTGGGTAACATCGAACTCGGAGCCGGCTGAGGCGTTGCGCGGATCGAACCGATCGACAAGGGATCATTCAGGATGGGTGCAACGGTCCTTGGTGGTTCTTCAGGCAGCGCTTTCCGTTGTGCTGCTGGTTGGCGCGGGCTTGATGGCGAAGAGTTTGAACAAGCTGGAGAACCAGGACTTTGGAGTGGAGACGGAGAACCGGATCGTGGCTCATATCAGCCCCGACAATGCCGGCTACAAACCGGAGCAGTTGCAGGCGCTTTATGAGCGCATCGATCAAGGGCTTCGCGGTCTACCGGGCGTCCAGAGGGTCGCTTTGTCTCTGTACACGCCGCTGGAGGGAAACAACTGGGGTGAGGGCGTCTATATCCAGGGACGTCCTGAACCGGGACCGAATGATCATGTCGGCGCTTCGTGGGTTCGGGTCGGACCGGAGTTTTTCGACATTGTCGGACATCACGTTCTTCAGGGTCGCGGAATTACGACCCAGGATACGGCGACATCGCTTCCAGTTGCCGTTGTGAATCAGGCGTTCGTCAAGAATATGTTTCCGAAGGGGGAGAACCCGATCGGAGTTCATTTCGGTGTCTCGGGAGTGAAGAGCGCGGGGGACTTTGAAATTGTCGGAGTGGTCTCAGACGTGAAGTACAACAACGTGCGGCGTCCGACACGATCGATGTACTTCCGTCCCCTCTTGCAAGTTGCGCATACAGATTCGGGTGGGGATATTCGTTCTTTGTTTGCCGGGGCGATCATGCTGCAGACCAAAGGCTCGGTGGATGGCCTGGAGTCGCAGGTGAGGCGGGCGCTTGCGAGCATCAATCCGAATCTGACGGTGATCCGCTACGATACGTTCGCAGGACAGATCAGCGGACAGTTCAGCCAGGAGCGCTTGATCGCTCGCCTGACTCTGATGTTCGGCGTGCTGGCCCTGGTCCTCGCGTCGGTCGGATTGTATGGAGTGACATCGTACACCGTTGCCCGGCGGACACCGGAGATCGGTATTCGCATGGCGATGGGTGCAGGTCGAGGAAATGTGATCGGCATGGTGCTGCGCGAGGCCATGATGCAGGCCGTCACAGGTTTGGCGATTGGAGTCCCTGTCGCGCTGCTGTGCGTTCGCTATGTCCAGTCGCAGCTTTACAGCGTAGCCGGTCATGATGTCGGAGTGCTCTCGCTGGCTATTGCGACTCTGGGGCTCTCAGCGTTTGCGGCTGGATTGATTCCGGCACGACGAGCAGCCTCCACGGACCCGGCAAAGGCACTGCGGACGGAGTAGAAAACGACCACGATGCAAGACCTGCGATATTGCGGCGAGCTGCATCGATAGAACCAATACAGGCATTACGGACGGAGTAGAGACGATGATTGAACTGAAGAGCTTGGAACGAAGCTACAAAACGGGACACACCGAGACGTGGGTATTGCGTCGGATCAATCTAACGATTCGCCAAGGGGAATTTGTAACCGTGATGGGTCCGTCGGGAGCGGGAAAATCCTCCCTGTTGAATGTGCTGGCGATGCTCGATGACCAATGGAGGGGTGAATTTTATTTTGCCGAGCAACCCGTACATGCAATGAATCGCAAGCAGCGAGCCGAGCTCGCGCGGAGGCGGATTGGAATGGTCTTTCAGAGCTACCATCTGCTGGATGACCTGACGGTGGCGGAGAATATCGATCTGCCCCTTTCGTATAAGGACATTCCGAAGTCGGAGCGGCAGGCCCTGGTTGCGGATACGCTCGATCGCTTCAACATCGTTGGCAAGAAGGATCTATTCCCCAGTCAGCTCTCCGGCGGCCAACAGCAGTTGGTGGGGATCGCTCGGGCAGTGATTCACAAGCCCGATCTTTTACTGGCGGATGAGCCCACGGGAAACCTGCATTCAGAGCAGGCAAAGGAGATTATGCAGTTGTTTCGGACGTTGAACGAACAGGGAACGACAGTGGTGCAGGTGACCCACTCGGAGACGAATGCGGCGTATGGCACGCGGACGATCGAGCTGCGCGATGGTTGGCTGTCGCGCGATACCGCGGGCCTGCCTGCGATGGAAGCGGGGGTAAGCGCGTGATAAGGAGTTTTTCCTTGCTTCGTCCCCTTGGTGTGGTGATGCTTCTGGAGAATGCTCTCATGGCCCAAACACCGCAGACGGCTGTGATCCAAACTGCTCCAGCCGCGCCTCCGCCGGCATTGCGGCTGGACATACCGCACTCCAGGAATCCTTTCGACGCCTACCGTTCTACGCTGGTCCCGCAGCCGAATTTGGCGAACTCGCCGCGAATCGATGCGTTGGTGAAGGACGGTGTTCTCGAACTCAGCTTGAAGGATGCGATCACGCTGTCGCTGGAGAATAATCTGGACATCGCGATCGCTCGCTACAATATTCCGATTGCAGCGGCCGACGTTCTTCGCACCCAGGCCGGCGGACTATTCCGCGGTGTCAATACTGGCGTCGTGCAGAATACGCCGGGTGGTGGCGTGGGCGGGTTTGGTACGGCTGCCAGCGGTGCAGGCGCGGGCGGAACGTCGGGCGGAGCGGGCGGCGCCGGTTCGGGCGCTTCGGGGCTGGTATCGTCGACCCTGGGTGCCGGAACTAACGTTCAGACTTTCGATCCTTCAATCTCGGGACAGTTGAATAACGAACACTTCACACAGCCACTGTCGAACATCGCCATCTATGGAGTTCCTACGCTGCAGCAAAATACGACGAACGGAAATATCAGCTATGTGCAGAATTTTCCAACAGGGACGTCGTTTTCAGCGGTATTTGATAACAGCCGTGGGGCGACGAACAGTCCAAATAGCTTTCTAAATCCGACGCTGAACTCTTACTATCATGTTTTGCTGCAACAGCAGGTGCTGGCGGGATTCGGCTTTGGACCGAATCTGCGCTACTACAGAATCGCGAAGAACAATCAGAAGATATCGGATGAGGCATTTAAGCTTCAGGTAATTTCGACGGTTACGCAGATTGCGAATATGTACTGGGACCTCGTAGCTGCGTATGAGGACGAACAGGTGAAGAGCCGGTCGCTGGATTTTGCCAACCAGACCCTGGAGAGCGATCGAAAACAGTTGTCGTTGCAAGCAATTCCGGCGATGGATGTGATGAGGGCCGAAGGTGAGGTTGCGACTCGCGAGCAGGACCTAACGATTGCGAAGAGTGCGCTTCAGTTTCAGGAGTTGCTGATTAAGAATGCACTGACGAAGAACCTGGATGACCCGATTCTCGAGGCGATGCCGGTACGACCGACCGACCATACCGGGACGCTGGAGGTCACGCAGGGGCCGACGGAAGATATGATTACGCGGGCGCTGCGGGATCGAATTGAGTTGAGCGAGTCTGACCTCGATATTGATAGCCGGCGCATCAGCCAAAATGCTGCTCGTAATGCTGTGCTGCCATCTGTTTCGCTCACGGCGTTCTATGGGGGTACGGGTCTGGCAGGATTGCCGAATCCTGTATCGGGCACCGTATCGACGGCGCCGACCGACTGGGGCGGAGCAGTTAAGAATGCATTTAATGCCAGCGCCCCAGACTACTATTTCGGCGTGTCGGTCAATGTTCCTATCCGAAATCGAATTGCGAAGTCTGACCAGTATCGCGCTGAGTTGGAGACCCGACAGTCGGAGTTGCGGCTACAGCAACTGAAGAAACAGATCCGGATTGAGGTGCGTAACGCTCAGTATGCACTTGAACAGAATCAAGCGCGGGTCGTATCCGCCCGGAAAGGACGCGACCTGGCGCAGAAGACCTTTGACATTATGACAAAAGAGCAGGAGCTCGGTGCGGGGTCGAACTATCAGACCTTGACGGCGCAACGCGATTTGGCAGTGGCAGAGTCTATGCTGGTTGCGGCGATGACGGCGTATCAGAAGGCCAAGATCGAGTTGGATCGGTCGGTTGGGTCTACTCTGGAGGCGAACTCAATTTCGATAGAATCGGCGAAGACGGGGAATGCACCCCAGTGAAACGGAGCATGGGAAGCAGGGCACATGTTGGCGCAGAAGATCGATAAAGACGCATTAGCTGCGGAGGATGCGGAGGCGCCGTGCAAACTTCTGATTGCGGATGACCAGCCGCATATTCTGGAGGCGCTGCGTTTGTTGTTGAAGCCTGAGGGCTATCAACTGGAGATGGTGCGAATGCCTGCGCTGGTCCTGGAAGCCTTGGCCCATCAAAGCTTCGATGGCCTGCTGATCGATCTCAACTACACGCGCGACACAACCTCGGGTCAGGAGGGCCTGGACCTGGTGACACGGGTCAAGGAGATGGACGCCCAGCTGCCCGTGGTGGTGATGACCGCGTGGGGCAACATCGACCTCGCAGTAGAGGCAATGCGGCGCGGAGCGGGGGATTTTATTCAAAAGCCGTGGGAGAACGCGCGGTTGCTGAGCATTCTGCGAACCCAGATGGAGCTGCATCGCAGCCAGAAAAGAACACAGTGGCTGGAGGCGGAGAATCGCATTCTGCGCGCGCCCGGAGCTCCTGACTTCATCGCCTCCGCCCCATCGATGCGGCCGGTCCTTGAGGCGATGGCGAGAGTCGGGCCATCGGATGCAAACGTGTTGATCACAGGAGAGCATGGCACGGGGAAGGAGGTAGTGGCGCAGACGCTGCATCGCTTATCGACCCGGATGGACCGGACGCTTGTGACCGTAAATACGGGCGCGCTGCCTGAGGGTACCTTCGAAAGCGAGTTGTTCGGACATGTGAAAGGCGCGTTCACGGATGCGCACACGGATCGCATAGGACGCTTCGAGCTGGCAAATGGGGGAACACTTTTTCTGGATGAGATTGCGAACATACCGGTGCGGCAGCAGTCGAAGTTGCTTCGCGTTCTGGAAACGGGCGAAATGGAGCGCGTAGGCTCTTCGAAGACCCAGAAGGTCAATGTGCGGATGCTTTCGGCGACCAACGCGGATTTGAGAGCTGAATGCTCTGCTGGACGATTTCGTGAAGACCTTTTGTTCCGTCTGAACACAGTCGAGATCAGCCTGCCTCCCTTGCGCGAACGGCGTGAAGATATTCCGGCGCTGGCGGCACATTTTCTGGCACGATATGCGGCGCGCTATCGCAGGCCGATACAGGGCTTGGAACCGGCGGCGCTCCAGATGATGCTGCACTATGGATGGCCGGGCAACGTGCGAGAGCTGGATCACACCATTGAACGTGCTGTCCTGATGGCACGCGGAGAGCGAATCGAAACTGCAAATCTGGGACTAAACGCGCAACGAGGTGCGGCGCAGAGCATGGATGAGATGAGCCTGGAGGCCGTAGAGGCAATTCTGATTCGTAAGGCGTTGGCGCGTGCGAATGGTAATGTGAGCCATGCGGCCGATGCGCTTGGATTAAGTCGCGGAGCGCTGTATCGTCGCATCGAAAAATATGGGCTCTGAAGAACCGGACGGAACGATAGCAGGTGGCGACCCGCGGCTTACCCGTGTGCCGTTTGCAAGATCGGGACGGCGGCTAAGCTTCGAGAGGCGGCTGCGACTGTGGCTGTACTTGCTCGGCATGCCGATGGCGTTCCTGTGCTGGCTTTTGTTGCGGCAATATTCAATTGACCCGTTGGAACAATTCTTTGTTCTGCTGGCTTTGGTGCTGGGATGGGCATTCGCTGTTTCTCTTCTGATGGAGCAGATCGTTCGACCGCTGCAGACGCTGGCGAATGTGGTGGCCGCGCTACGCGAGGATGACTACTCCTTTCGTGCTCGGGGAGGACAGAGGGATGATGCGGTGGGCGATCTGGCTCTGGAGGTGAACCGGCTCGCGGGCACGCTGCAGGGACGGCGTGCGGGCGCCCTGGAGGCTATGGCTTTGGTCGAACGAGTGATGCGTTCCATGCAATCGCCAGTGCTCGCGTTCGACACTGAAGGCAGGTTGAGGCTGTTGAATGCCGCGGGCGAACGGGCATTCGGGCTGCGAGGACAAACCGCACTGGGGCGTCCTGCGACGCAGTTGAAGCTGGAGGAGCTGCTTTATGTGGGAGACGACGATGTCATCTCGCTGGGCAGGGGACAGCAGCCGGCGCGATGGGTGGTGAAGAGGACGAGCTTTCGGTTGCGTGGCGTTCCACATACACTGCTCGTGCTTTCGGATGTGAGTGCGGCGTTGCGGGAGGAGGAGAGGCTTGCGTGGGAGAGATTGATTCGCGTGCTCGGGCACGAGATTAACAACTCATTGACGCCGATTAAATCGATTGCGGGCAGCCTGCGGAGCCGGCTTGCGGCACTGAATGATGTATTGGGCGAGCGGGCCGACTTTGAACGTGGGCTCGAGGTGATAGAGAATCGGTCGGAGTCGTTGAATCGTTTCTTGCAGGCGTATCGACAGTTGATGGGCCTGCCTGCGCCAAAGCTGAGTGCGGTGTCGCTGGCGGCCCTGGTGGAACATGTTGCGCAATTGGAGCGACGGGTCGCTGTGACCGTGACATCGACCGCGGACGTGGTGTTGCAGATCGACAAGGATCATATTGAACAGGCACTCATCAATCTGGTACGCAATGCTGCTGACGCGGCTTTGAGTCCGGATGCCATCGACGGAAATGAAGCGCAAGTCGATATCTCATGGCAGACCAGCGGGGCAGAGGTCGTCATTGCGATCCTCGATAATGGACCTGGGTTGACCAACGCCGGTAACCTGTTCGTACCGTTTTATACGACCAAGCCGGGTGGCACCGGAATCGGCCTTGTCCTTGCGCAGCAAATTGCTCAGGCGCATCGAGGATCAGTCCAGTTGGCTAATCGAACGGACGGACATACAGGATGCAAGGCGGATCTGAGATTGCCCCTGGCGGGATAGACCAGGCTGAAAGAACCGCGCCCTTCGGTGAACCCTGCCTGTCTTCTCCTTTTAATTACTGAGGTGAAAAACAAGGCGTGCCAAATGCGGGTGCACCATGCACAATAGCTCACAGATCAAAAAAATGAGGTGAGCGATGACTTGTAAAGCGGAAGACCTGCGACAGATTCCCCTGTTTGCCTTGCTTGATGACGATGAAATGGCCGTCCTGGCGGCGCAGGTCGAGATCAAAAAGTTTGCCCCGCGTCAGCGCATCTACAAGATCGGGGAACCTGGTAAACACGCCTACGTGATGATGTCCGGCATGGTGCGGGTGACGACTGTGGACGAGGATCATCAGGAGGTGCTGGTGGATGCGCCCAGTTGTGGCGATTTCTTTGGCTTTGCCTCGATGCTTGATGATACCCCCCACCAGACCACCGCACTCGCAATGGAAGAGACGGTCTGTCTCGAAGTGAGCCGTGATGATATTGCGGTTCTGCTTCAGCAGAAGCCGATGGCGGGAATGGATATGCTGACCGTTGTGAGCCGCCAGTTTCACGCCTCGCAACAGTTGGTGCGAGTTCGAGCCAGCCGCAATTCGAATGACGTAATCGAGGAGGAGATGAGCTTTGGAGACCGCGTCGCCGATTCGGTCGCGCGGTTCGGCGGTTCGTGGACGTTCATCATTCTGTTCGGCACCGTACTTCTGCTTTACACCACGACGAACACCGTGTTGAGAGGGAGGGCCTGGGATCCGTATCCGTTTATCCTGTTGAACCTGTTTCTGTCGATGCTCGCGGCGATCCAGGCTCCGGTAATTATGATGAGTCAGAATCGCCAGGACACGAAGGATCGCGTACGCGGTGAGTTGGACTACGACGTGAATCTTCGCGCAGAGTCCGAGATTCAAACGTTGTCAAACAAGTTGAATCTGCTCAACGAAAAGATCGGCGATGTCGACGACCTGTTGCGGGAGCAGCTGAGGCTCAACCGGAGTTGAAACGCTCGGTCAATCATGTCATCAGCCGTGCCGCTAGGCCAGGCGCGGCTGCCGGCTCTTCAGGTCTTCAAGCAGGCGTTCCACTCGTTCTTCCCGATCGATTGCCGCGAACTTATCCTCAAGGGTGTCGTCTTCAAGGATGCTGTGGGCGGCGGTATTGGCGGCCTCGTTCTGCAGAATGCTGGAACGCAGGCGATTCAATGTGCTGGACTTGTGTTGTGCGTCCGCCATGGCTCTGGCGCTGTTGGCTTTGCCGACGACGCGTGCGCGGCGATTTTGCGCGACGAGCATCTCGCATGTGGACTGAGTCTCCTGCAGCTTTTGCTGTAATTTTGCGAAGGCGCTGCGGAGGGTTTCGGCTTCAGCGGTCTGGTCTTCGAGCTGCTGCGTGAAGCTGTTGGCCAGGTTCTGATGACTCAGGCTGCGCGTAAGTGCGGCGCGGGCAAGATCATCCTGCTGACGGTTGACGGCGAGTTCGGCTTTACGATGCCATTCCTGCATGGCGTCCTCATGTTCCTTCTTCTTCTTATGCAGAAGATGCTGGTCGGCGATGGCGATCGCGACCTGGGTTTTGACTTGAAGCAGCTGGTTCTCCATATCGAGGACGAGTTGTTTGGCCAGCTTCTCGGGATCTTCGGCCTTCGATATGAGGTCGTTGATGTTGGCTCGTAAGAGGGTTCCTACACGTTCGAGTAGTGCCATGGTGAATCTCCTTTCCAAGAGGGTGCAGAAGCGGATGGACGAGTTGGCATAGGAGTTACCAACGGCGTCCGAAGATGCGGTCAAGAAAAACGAGCAGTGCGATGGCGAGAAATCCGCCGCCGGGGAAGCGATGCCGTCTGTAGCCGCGGCCGTATCCGTAGTACCCGTAGGGCCCGAAGTAAGGGCGATGGAGACGGTAGGGGTTCCAGAGCGGCCGGAAGATAAGGCGGAGAACCGCCGAGACAGCGACGAGGATGAGTATGGTTGGAACAACGATAAGAGTGAGCATTGTGTTTTCTCGGT
>Ga0210406_10003799_pt1 | contig 16393 bp, 14 predicted proteins | sample IncBWC30MmetaG_FD_155454 | JGI IMG/M metagenome (GOLD analysis project Ga0210406, IMG submission 155454) | Forest soil microbial communities from Barre Woods Harvard Forest LTER site, Petersham, Massachusetts, United States - Inc-BW-C-30-M | ecosystem: Environmental > Terrestrial > Soil >... | reverse complement strand
ACGGCACTTCGCCGGGCAATGTCCTGCTCGCCTTCTCGGTGGATGGGCAATAGTTCACAACGGCACGCCGCGATATTCGCGGTTCGCGAGACTTGCTTCCTCCAGGTCGAGGTCGCGCTCGATGCGCCGCCGGGTTTCGTCGGTGATCTTGCCGTCGCGCAGCAGCACGTGAATGAATCGTCGTTCCTCGGCGATCAGTTCGCGTGTCAGATCCCGGCCTGCCATCGTGACGTCGTGGCGGTCGGGGTCGAGCGATTCCGGCAGTTGGCTGACGCGGGTCTCGTGCCGCGCGCGTAAGAGCCGGACGACCTCGTCGGACAGGTCGCGGTCTTCCGTCAGCGCGTCGAGCGATTTGAGCGCGACGTCGAGCGCCTCGCGCCGCGCCACAATTTCCGACTCGTGCTCGGCGATAAGCTCGATGTGGCCGGCCTCGCAAACGCCGAGCGCGCGCACCACCGCGGGCAGGCTCAAGCCCAGCCCGACCAGTGTGACGAAGATGACGCCGAAGGAAACAAACAGGATCAGGTCGCGGTCGGGAAAAGCATCGCCACTCGCCAGCGTAAAGGGCAGCGCCAGCGCCGCGGCCAGCGACACCGCGCCGCGGAGCCCGGCAAAGGACAGAATGAACACCCATTGCCAGGGCGGCGACGGGTCGCGCCGGCGCAGGCTCGGGCTGATCAGGCGCGGCAGATAGGTGGCGGGATAGACCCAGGCAAAGCGGGCGACGATGATGATGGCGGAGACGAGCGCGGTCGCGATCAGGATGTCGTCGAGCGGAAACGCTTTCGATCTCTCGTAGAGGATCCGCATCTGGAATCCCATCAGCAGGAACAGCATGCCTTCGATCAGGTAGATGATCAGGTCCCAGAAGAAGATGCCCTGCAGCCGGGTCGCGGAGGAAATCAGCATCGGCCCGTTCCAGCTCACATAGAGCCCGCAGGCCACCGTTGCGATCACGCCGGAGCCGCCGAGATGCTCGGGCACCCAATAGGCGACATAGGGCGTGATCAGCGACAGCGTGATCTCGACCTGGGGGTCGCGCGCAAAGTGGCGCGCGCGCAGGCTTACCCAGCCGACGGCGACGCCGAACAGGATCTCGCCCACGACCACCGCACCGAAGGTGCCGGTTGCCTTGGACAGCGAGAAGGTTCCGCTCAGGATCGCCGCCAGCGCGAAGCGATAGAGGATCAGTGCGGTCGCATCATTGGCGAGCCCTTCGCCTTCGAGCACGACGCGAATGCGGCGCGGGATGCCAAGCCGGCTCGCGATCGCGAGCGGCGCCACCGTGTCGGGTGGGGCAACGATCGCGCCCAGCAGGAAGCCGACATTCCAGGGCAGGCCGATTAGATAATGCGTCGCGGCCGCGACTGCGCAGGCCGTGAATATGACGCAGCCGACCGCAAGCAGGATGATCGGGCGCAGACTGAACTTGAACTCGCGCCAGCTCATCGCGACGCTCGCCGAATAGATCAGCGGCGGCAGCACCAGCAGCAGCACCAACTCCGGCGGCAGCTCCAATTTCGGCATGCCGGGCACGAAGGCGAGTGCGATCCCGGCAAGCAGAAGCAGGATCGCGGGTGCAAGATCCATCCGCCGGGCCAACAGCACCGTGCCCGCCAGCACCGCGACCAGGATCAGGAAAATCTGGAACTCAGCTTCCATCTCTCAAACACAGCGCCGCCGCGCCGCACTGCGTCAATCCCGCAAATCGTACCGGTAGGATTTCGAGACGATCTTCCAGCCATCGGCCAATTTCATCGCAACCAGATAGTCGGTGAAAAAGCGCGGCGGCAACTGGCAGCGCACCTTGATGAAGGCGGTGTTGTCGTCCGACCGGTCGATTGTGACGATGAAATCCTTGCGAGGCTTGCCTTCGGCCCTTGCCGAGGGGCGCTTGCGCACCCAGGCCAGCCAGTCCGGCACCGTCAGAATCTTGAGTTCCCCCTTTTCCACCCAGCGCAGGTCGGCCGACGGATGGAAGGCCGCCGCCAGCTTGTCGGCGTCGCCCTCATAAAGGCCGTCGAAATAGGTCTGCACCACGGCTTCAACGCTGGAACGCTCGGGGCTCATGGCCAGGACTCCTCTTTTGCATGGGGTTGATCAAGTCTTTAGCGGAAAATCGTGATTGGCAAGGGCGAACCCGCAGACATACGTCGCGACAAAGAGAAGGGGGCGGAGGGGTGTTTGACGCCCGGCCGTTGCTCCGGTTGAGTGATCTCGCTCACCAGGTGTGGTGACTAACCCTGGTAAGCAGGTCCAAATGGCTCAAGCGTCGTCTTTCGATGAACTGCCTTGGAGTATCGCAATGATCAGGCCCGGATCGCTCAAATGGCCCGGTTTTTGGCCCGGTTTTCGGCCCGGGTTTTTCCTGGCCGCGGCCTTGCTTCTGCTGTGCCAGCCCGCCTTCGCGGAAAAGCGCGTGGCGCTGGTGCTCGGGAACGCGATCTATCAGAGCGTGCCGCCCCTGTCGAACCCGACGAACGATGGCGCGCTGATGGCGACAACGTTCAAGAAGGCCGGCTTCGACGTCGTCGAGGCCCGGTTCGATCTTTCGGCCGTGGACACGCGGCGGGTGCTGCGCGATTTCGAGGATCGCGCGCGCGATGCCGACATCGCGGTGATCTATTACGCCGGCCACGGTATAGAGGTCGATGGCACCAATTACCTGATCCCGGTCGACGCCCGGCTCGAGCGCGACACCGACATCTATGACGAGGCATTTTCGCTGGATCGCATCTTGGTCGCGGTCGAACCGGCCAAGCAGCTCCGGCTCGTGATCTCGATGCCTGTCGTGGACAATCCGTTTGCGCGCGCCATGAAGCGCTCGATTGCGTCGCGTTCGGTCGGCCGGGGCCTCGCCAAGATCGAACCGATGAGCCCGAACACGCTGATTGCCTATTCGGCCAAGGCCGGCTCGACCGCGCAGGACGGCGACGGCAAGAACAGCCCGTTCACGATCGCGCTGTCGCAGCACTTGACGACGCCGGGGCTCGACGTGCGCAAGGCCTTCGGCTTCGTGCGCGACGACGTGCTCAAGAGCACCGGCAATCGCCAGGAACCGTTCGTCTACGGTTCGCTCGGCGGCAACGACGTGGCGCTGGTGCCGCAGCGCGATGCTCCGGCGCAACCCGCGCCCAATTCCCAGGTCGAGATCCGTCACGATTATGAGCTGGCGCTGCAAGTCGGCAACAAGGCCGCGATGAACGCCTTCATCGCGCAGCATCCCGATGGCTTCTACACCAGCCTTGCGAAATTGCAGCTTGAGAAGATTGCGGCCGAGGAGGCCCACGCGGCGGCTACTGAAAAGGCACGCCTTGCCGAACAGGAGCGCGCTCGTCTCGCCGCCGAAGGCGCGAAGAAGGAGGCCCAGGCCAAGGCCGAGGCCGACGCGAAAGCCGCCGAAGAGGCGCGCCTTTCGGCCGAGAAGGCCAAGCAGGCCACGCAGGCGCAGGCGCAGGCGGCCGAGGCCGAGCGCCAGCGCGCGGAAAAGATCACAAGCAACCCGATCGTTGCGTCCAACGAGGCCGGCGATTTGCCCGCGCCGCCCGCACAAGCGACGGCGCCGGAGCAGCGAACGAACGTGGCCTCGCTCAGCGAGGGCTCGTCACAGCCCGACCTCACGAAATCGGTGCAGAGCGAGTTGCGCCGCGTCGGCTGCCTGAAGGCCGATGCCGACGGCAACTGGAACGCCACCTCGCAGCGGTCGCTGACGCAGTTCAACCGCTATGCCAACACCAAGCTCGACACCAAGCTCGCCAGCAGCGACGCGCTCGATGCGATCAAGCAGAAGCCGTCGCGCGTCTGTCCGCTGGCCTGCGAGCACGGCTACCAGGCCGAGGGCGATAGCTGCGTGAAGATCACCTGCGCTGAGGGCTCTTTCCTCAACGACGACAATCAGTGCCAGAAGCGCCGCGAGAAGAGCCGCGAGAGGAAGGCGGTCGCCACCCGCGACAGGCCGGAAGCAAGGCAGGCTCTTCAACCAAGGCAGGTTGAGCCAAGGCAAGTTGAACCAAGGCCAGTTGAACCAAGGCAAGTTATCGTCAGGCGTTATCAACCGCACAATCCATCGACGGCGGCTTCAGGCCGGCCGCTGACCGGTGATGAACGTCAGTGGGGTTGCAACTCGCACGAAGCCATCATGTCGGGAAAGTGCCCCTAGAGCGTTTTCGAGCGAAAGCCTGCCCCGCACTTGATGCGGGGTGGGTACCGGTTCGCGTGAAGAAAACGCGTCAAAACAAAAGACTGGAGCTTCCGTTCCGATTCAATCGGAACGGAAAAGGCTCTAGTCACTCTGGTACGACGTATGGAAACTTGCTTTCCCGTTGGTTCTTCGCGACAGAGGGCTTCAGCCCTGAGTTCACAGCGCTGCCGGTGACAAGGGAAAGCATCACTTCGGGAGCGTTGTCCGCCAGCGTTCGGCCGTTGCGGGTCGCGAAGCCGTATGTCGCGGGCGTCCCTACGACGTATCGCAAGACATCAGGGAATAATTCCCTGGCTACAGTCTGACCATAGCCTTCCGGATCGTCCGAGGTCCCGCTGGCCGCCACGACGGCGGCAACATGCTCCGCAATGTGCTCGCCTTCCGCATCAAAGTCTTTGGACGGGTGCCTGGTGTTGGCGGGATTTGTAAAGTGAGTGTCATCCGGCCAAAAGAGCGGCCACATCATAGGATGGCCGCCGCGGTTGATCTGCCGCCAGCCGCCCGCATCGGTCGCGAGTTTCGTGGCGCACCAGACACCAATGTGTGCACCGGGTTTCAATTGGGGATGCTGGTGCGAGACCTCAAGCACGATCGTTTCGACTTGAGTGCCCGCAAAGCTGTTTTTCGCGCTCTCCGGACGCCACTCCGACAAGTCTACGGCGGTCCCGCTTTTGATTGGCCCGTTGACCTTTGCGAGCAGCGAGAGATCGATGTAGAACGGGTCTGCGATGCGTCCTGCCCATAACCGGATGCCAGCCGCGCTCGCCGGCTCGCCTGTCCGGCCTTCCAGCACAAGTTCTCCAGATGCGGAGTCCTCACGCGCCTCCTTGCCGGCGAGAGCGTGCAATCTCATCACCTGTCGTCCCTGCGAATCTGGTTCGCCGAAGGAGACCCGATACGTCAAAGCTTCGAAATCTGCTCCGTCGAAATGAACCTTGAACTCATAGCGTGCTTCATGGTGAAAGCCTGGTTTGACGTGGACGCCGGTAATGTTTGAGTTGACGTCCATGATAAACACTGTGCTCTCGTCGCCCGAGAACACGTACAAGTCATCGATAAAGAGCTGGCCATTCTGTGCTGCGAGAGGGGTATCGAGATGATGAGACATAGGAAAACTCCCTTCGTTCCGGTGATGCGGCGATTCATCGGCGCGCAACGATGACGGACTTGCTGCAGACAAGGCGGTACGGAGACTGGCTCTTATAGCACCGCGGCCAGTCACGTTCATCGGAGTTTGCTTCCGAGCATCGGCCAGGAACATGACAACCGCGCAACAGCCCCTGGGACGCCTGCTTTGGGTCGAAGGAGGTGAGATTCAGGCCGAGTCAATGTGATCCGGTTTGCACCTCAGAGCAGACGCAAGGCGTTGAAGGGTACACGCCCGGTCTCGTGTTTTGACTTGACGCGATGTCTTCACGCGAACCGGGACCCACCCCGCATCAAGTGCGGGGCAGGCTCCCGCATCAAGTGCGGGGCAGGCTCCCGCATCAAGTGCGGGGCAGGCTCCCACATCAATTGCGGGCAGGCTTTATCATGCTCTAGATCGCGCTCGCCGCGATGTTCACCATCAGCGCCAGCAGCGCGGTGTTGAACACGAACGAGATGATGCCGTGCACGGTCGCGGTGCGGCGGATGATCTTGTCGGTGATGCCGACGTCCGACACCTGCGCGGTCATGCCGATCACGAAGGAAAAATACACAAAGTCCCAATAATCGGGCTTTTCCTTGTTGTCGCCGCTGGGAAATTGCAGGCCGCCCGGCTTGGCGTCGCGATAATAGGCATGCGCATAGTGCAGCGCGAATGTCGTGTGCACCGTCGTCCATGACAGCGCAATGGTGATGATGGCGAGCACGAGCCCCGGAACGCTCTTGTTGGAGGCGCCAAGCTCGAACACGATCGCGGCAATGCTGGCGAGCGCGCCAAGCTGCGTCACCAGCAGGATCAGGAAGCGGCCGTCATCCTGCAGCACCGCGTTGCGTTTGATGTGATCATGGTCTTTCCGCAGCATCATCAGATAGACCAGTACAACGTAGACTGCGACAAAGGCGTCCCAGCCGATGAGCAGACGCGTCACCACCCGCAGCGAGACCGGCAGCAGCAGGAACGTCACGATCCCGACGGCGATTGCGATGAAGGTGCGCGGCCGCGCATAGACCAGGCGCACCGGCCGCGACATCCGCCGAAAGCGGACAAGAATCGGATCTTCTTCCTTGTCCGCCGCCATCGAAGCCAGCTCAGTTCTTGCGCTCGGCGACGAACCGGGCGGCTGCGCGCAAGACGTCGCCCTTGGTGCCGAACATCGACAGCGCGGCGTCGGCGCGGGCGAGCAGATCGCGAACGCGCTGCTTGGCGCCCTCGATGCCGAGCTGGGTGACGAAGGTGGTCTTGCCGAGGGCCGCATCCTGGCCGGCCGGCTTGCCGAGCGCAGAAGCGTCGCCCTCGATGTCGAGCAGGTCGTCGGCGATTTGGAAGGCTTCGCCGAGCGCGCGGCCGAAATCGTCGAGCGCCTGGTATTCCTTCGCGGATGATTGGCCGAGGATCGCGCCGGCGATGCAGCCGAAGCGCAACAGCGCCCCTGTCTTCATCTGTTGCAGCCGCGCCACGTTGACCGGCTCGCGGTCGCCGAAGCGGCCTTCGCCGGCGAGATCGAGGATCTGGCCGCCTACCATGCCGCCGATCCCCGCGGCCCGCGCGAGCGCGCGTGTCAAAGCGAGGCGCACGCCGGGCTCCCGGTGGATTTCGTCGCGGGTGATGATGTCGAAGGCAATGGTCAAGAGCGCGTCGCCGGCCAGGATCGCGGTGGCATCGTCATAGACCTTGTGCAGGGTCGGCCGCCCGCGGCGCAGGTCGCTGTTGTCCATCGCCGGGAGATCGTCGTGGATCAGCGAATAGCAGTGGATGCACTCCAGCGCCGCACCCGCGAGGAGTGAGGCCTTGCGGGGAACGCCGAACACGGCCGCGCTTTCGACCACGAGAAAAGGGCGCAGACGCTTTCCGCCGTTCAGGCTCGAAAAGCGAATGGCATCGACCAGCCGTTTCGGCCGGACGATTTCGTCGGGGACAATCGCATCCGACAACAGCTCCGAAAGCAGGGCTTCGGTCTCCTCCGCGGTCTTGTCCAGTCGCGCCGCGAAACCGGTAGGGGCAGTGCCAGTCATCAAAAATGGCTCCAGATCAAATTTGGCGGGACAATCGTTGATGGGAAACGCTTCGTCAATTGTGAGGCGGAGCACGCAGCTTTGGAAGCAATCTTGGAAGAGGCCTCGGAAACAGCTTTGGAAAATGACTTGAAAAAGACGTGAGTGGCCAGGGAGATATGAGCTATTGGGGGGGTGTGACGTCGTCCCGGCGATGGATTTGGTTGTAACTGTCTGTTGGAAACAGAAGTCCCGTTTTGCGCGCAGTCCGAATTTTGCTCCTGATTCTGTTGGCCGCACTGCTTGTGCCTTATTTGCTCACGCCGCTTTATCGCGTCGGCCATCCGGTCTCGACGCTGATCGCTTGGCGCTGGTTGAAGGGTGCGCCGGTCACCCGGCAATGGATCGATCTGACGGCGATGTCGCCCTATCTGCCGCGTTCGGTGGTGGCCGCCGAGGACGCGAGATTTTGCAGCCATCGCGGTATCGACTGGGGCGCCCTGCGCGAGGTGATGGACGATGCGGAGGACGGCGAGATCGCGCGCGGCGGCTCGACCATCACCCAGCAGGTGGCGAAAAACCTCTTTCTGTGGCAGGGCCGCAGCTTCATCCGTAAAGGCCTGGAAATGCCGCTGGCGTTGTGGATCGACCTCGTGCTGCCCAAGCCGCGAATTCTCGAGATCTATCTCAACGTCGCCGAGCTCGGGCCGTCCGGCCAGTTCGGCGCCGAGGCGGGCGCGATGTACGCTTTCGGGCATTCGGCCGCGAACCTGTCGCCCCGCGAGGCGGCGCTGTTGGCGGCGATCCTGCCCAATCCGGTCAAGCGCAGCGCCCGCAATCCGGGCCCCGGGGTCCGCCGCCTGTCGGCGACCTACGTGGTCCGCGCCCAGGCCCAAGCCGTGCAGCGGTGCTGGGAGCAGAATCGTTAGCTCTGGACCCGATTTCAGGCGCATTTTGTAGCTCGATACGCGAGAGCTTCCGTTCCGATTGCATTGGAACGGAAGCTCTAGTCTCTTGTTTCGACGCGTTTTCTTGACGCGAACCGGCACCCACCTCGCTCGAAAACGCTCTAGCCTTCCGCGCACCCATCCTCTATAAGCCCGGCCTTGACCGGCATCCCGGCTCGCCAGCCATTCGGCGACAGCCTCTGCAATCCGATGATGCCAAACAAACACCCCTAGAGGACACCGACATGGCCGTTCCCAGACGAAAAACATCGCCCTCGCGGCGTGGCATGCGCCGCTCGGCGGATGCGCTGAAGAAGCCCACTTATGTCGAGGACAAGGATTCCGGCGAGCTGCGCCGCCCGCACCACCTCGATCTCAAGACCGGCATGTATAAGGGCCGGCAGGTCTTGAAGAAGAAGGAATCCTGACCATGGGACACGGGCGGGGACATTTCGCCTGCCCGAATGCGGGCAACGCGTGGGATGACGGTTCCCGCCGACGAAGCACGACGCTTTTTCAGCGCTTTGCGGAGCGCCTGCCAGATCTTTTTAGTTTGTGAAGAAGGCCCAGCCGATGTCCACGGTCGGTTTTCCGCTGCTTCTGATACCGTTTGCGATCTACAACATCATCGCCTTCCTGATGCCCAGCGTCTCCTTTTCCGAGCCGCTGGTGAGGCTGACGCTGGTATCGGGCGCGGAATGGCCGATCTCGCTCAGCGACGTGCTGCTCACGCTGGGCATCCTGCTGCTGCTGCTTGAGGTCATGAGGGGCGCGCGCCCGGGTGGGAAATTTCTCACCGACCATCTGCTGGCGCTGCTCGTGTTCGGCGGTTCGGCCGCTCAGTTCGTGATGTGGCCGAAGTTCGGCACGTCGACCTATTTTCTGCTCGTTCTGATGGCGATGGTGGATTTCCTCGCAGGGATCGCGCTGCGCGGCGGGCGTGCGAGCAGGGTGCAACCGGCGTCCCGAGGTGCCGTCGCCCGCGGCGACGCCAAAGGGGTCGATATCAAGGGAAGCGACGCCAAAACGGACGATGCCAAAACGGACGATGCCAAGGGGGGCGATGCCAAGGGGGGCAATATAAAGGGCGGCGACGCAAAGGAAGCGGCCGCCGAGCAATCCGGCACGGCGCCGGCGGAGCTGCCGCGCGAGCCCGCTTCCACGCCGGCGCCGGCTTCGCCCGCTGCTGCGCCGACACCTGCATCGGAGTTGCCGTCTGCGACCTCGGTTGCCGAATCCGTGCTGATCGACAGTCCCGAGCCGAAGGTGGCGCAGCCCGCCGCCGCGAGCGAGCCGGAGCCAGCCACCGCAAGCGAGTCTGTGCCAGTCGAAAAAGCCGAGCCAAAGAGCGAGCCTGCTTCCATTCCCGCCGCCGCGAACGATCCATCGCCGCAGGTCGTCTCACCTCCGCCAGATCCATCCCCTGAATTGCAGCCGGGTAGCGGCGCACCCGTGCCGTCCGAGACGCCGAAGCATTGAGCCCATGTCGCGCTCAGCGTGTAGCGACCATTGAGCTACAACGTCATTCCGGGCGCGCGCAAGCGCGAGCCCGGAATCTCGAGATTCCCCGATGCGCAATTGCGCATCTGAGGTCTGGTGCTAGCGCACCATCCCGGAATGACGGAGGAACTGTTACGCACCGCTGTGCATCGTGGCTCAGATGACCTGCCGCGTGCGAGAGCCTGTTCCAGGCGCGCTTGCCTGCCGCGCGCGATAGGCGGAGAGCGCATCCGCTTGCGCTGCCCGTCGATGCACACGGGTCTGCGGGACCTGCTCGGCGGTCGCGATCAGATGCGTGATGAAGGTCGGATCGGGCCGCGACAGCCGCCGCGGTGCCGGTGAAGGCCGCGCCGGTTCTTCCGCCGGCACGAGCGCCACGCAGGCCGGTTCTGCGTCGCTCACGTCGTTATCTCGGGTTTGCTCTGGCCGATCGTTCGTTAACATCGCAAGCCGAAATCCAAACGAATTGTCCTGTTCCGGGACGTCGCGTCCCCTGCAGCTTCGCGCCTCGCAAGAGCCGTGCCGAGGCTTGCCAGCGGGGTTCCAATACCGGTCCCGGCGTGGTTTGGGGAATATTTATCAAACTTATCTACGGTCATCCCGCAAACCCGGCCTATGCTGACGCCGAGAATCCTCCGGCACTGTCCCAAATCGAGGCGATCTTGACAGCCGCCCCTCTGGAAACCTCGGCGAAAGCCTCCGCGAAAACTTCCGCGATTCTGGCCTCGCTCGGCCAAGCCGCTTTTGTCTGGGATATTGCAACGGATGCGATCTGCTGGAGCGATCATGCCGGCGCGGTGTTTTCGGATATTCCAGCGGTGGCGCTGTCCAGCGGGGCGGGCCTCGCCGGGCTGATCGAGCCGGACCGCTCCGTCCGGACCGATGCGCTTCGTCTTTCCCCGCCCGCCCACGGCGCCGGTGGAACGCCCTATCGCATCGAATATGGCGTGCGGGCGAACACATCGGCGCCTCTGCTCTGGATCGAGGAAACCGGTTGCTGGTTTGCCGGTCCTGACGGCAAGCCTGCGCGCGCGCAAGGCATCGTTCGCATCAACAACGAACGCCACGCCCGCGACGAGCAGCTCCTGAAACTGTCGCGCAACGATCCGTTGACCGGCGAACTTAATCGCACCCATCTGGTCGCAGCACTGGCCGAGGCGATCGAGCAAGCCCAGCGTTTCCGCACCTCCTGCGCCTTCATGCTGATCGGCATCGATCATCTGGCGCGCATCAACGACGCCTTCGGCTTCGACGTCGCCGATGCGGTGATCTCGGAAATCGCTGGACGCATTCGCGCGCGCCTGCGCGGCGGCGACATTCTCGGCCGCTTCTCCGGCAACAAATTCGGCTTGATCCTGAAGCACTGCACCGTCGATGATATGAATGTCGCCGCCGAGCGTTTCCTGGCCGGCGTGCGCGACGACGTGGTGCCGACGATATCGGGCCCCGTCTCGGTCACCGTCTCGATCGGGGCGATCAGCGCGCCGCGCTATGCGCGGTTGGCCGATGAGTCGATCAACCGCGCCCAGGAAGCGCTCGACGGCGCCAAGCGCCGCCGCGCCGGCTCGTTCGCGATGTGGCGGCCCAATGTCGAGCGCGACGCGCAGCGCCGCGTCAACATCCGCGTCACCGACGAGATCGTCACCGCGCTGAACGAGCAGCGAATCGCGATGGCGTTCGAGCCGGTGGTGGACGCCGCCTCGCGCGATGTCGCATTTTACGAGTGCCTGATCCGCATGGAACGGGATGACGGGCGGATGCTGCTGGCGCCGGACGTCGTCCCGGTGGCCGAACGGCTCGGCCTGATCCGGCTGGTCGATCATCGCGTGCTTGAGCTTGTGGTCGCCGAACTCGCGCGCGCGCCCGGCGTCGAGCTCAGCCTCAACATCTCGCCGGATACGACCATGGACCCGGATTGGTGGGCGGCGATCGAATCGCTGATGCGCGCGCATTCCGGCGTTGCCGAGCGGCTGATTGTCGAGATCACCGAGACCGTGGCCATTCAGGATCTCGACGAGTTGCGCGGCTTCGTCACGCGGCTGAAGAATTTCGGCAGCCGGATTGCGATCGACGATTTCGGCGCGGGCTACACCTCATTTCGAAATCTGCGAAAGCTCGGCGTGGACATCGTCAAGATCGATGGCGCATTTGTGCAGAACATTGCGCGCTCGGCGGACGATCGCGCCTTCGTGCAGACCTTGATCGACCTGGCGCGCCGGCTGCAAATCAAGACGGTGGCCGAATGGGTGCAGGACGAGGAGGCGGCGTTGCTCTTGCGCGACTGGGGCTGCGATTACATCCAGGGCCGGCTGATCGGGCTCGCGTCCGCGGCGCGGCCGTGGCAGGCAACGCCGTTGCCGGCGGCCGAATGAGCCGGCATCCGCGTTGACGCCGAACGCTGCAGAAAGCTATCTCGAAACTTGATCGCGGCGTGATGTGCTGGAGAGCGAGAGCGACGCTTGGTCGCTCTTCTTCATCATTCTTCCTTCTTCGACTCTTTCGACATGCGGTCGAGGCGCTCCTGCATGTCCTTCATCTGACGGCGGAGGTCGTCGATATTGTCCTCGGCCGCCGGCGTTTGCTCCGGTGGCTTCTCTCCGTCGGTCGTGCCGCCACGTGGCGGCACAAACGGCTTGAACATCGAGAAGGTCTGCTGGAACAATTCCATGTTGCGGCGAACATGCTCTTCGAGCGGCGCGAAGGGCGTGCCGCTCAGCGTGTCGGCAAGCTGCTTGCGGAATTTTTCCTGCTCGCGCGTCAGCGTATCGATCGACTGTTCGAGATATCTCGGCACCACCATCTGCATGCTGTCGCCATAGAAGCGGATCAGCTGCCGCAGGAATGTGGTCGGTAGCAGGTTCTGCCCGGCCTTGTTTTCCTGCTCGAAGATGATCTGTGCCAGCACGGAGCGGGTGATGTCGTCGCCGGTCTTGGCGTCATAGACGAGGAAGTCCTCGCCCTCCTTTACCATCGCCGCGAGGTCTTCCAGCGTCACATAGGTACTGGTGCCCGTATTATAGAGCCGGCGGTTTGCGTATTTCTTGATCGTCGTAGGTTGGTCTGATTTCGCCATGGGCTCACACATGCAAACCGAGGACAGGGAACCCGGCGGCAGCGCCGGCGGGCGGGCAGGCTACGCAACGCAACAAAATAAGCATGTTCGTCTCACTTCGGCTACCGTTTTGTGCGACACGGTTAATCCCAAAGCATAGGTGTTGCTCAGGAATCCGCCAGGGACACTAATTTGAATGCGCTGCCGCGCATATCGGGCGTCCTGCCAATTGACATGGCTCAACGAGGTTAACAGGATGGGGGCTACGATTGGCTAGCCATAGGGCTGCCTGCCCTATTCGCGACCCCTCAAGCCAGGCCCTCAAGAACCAGGAGAGATGCTCATGTCAGACGATGTCGTCATCGTCAGCGCCGCCCGCACCCCCGTCGGAAGTTTCAACGGTGCGTTTGCCACAATGCCGGCCCACGACCTCGGCGCCGTCGCGATCAAGGCCGCGCTGGAGCGCGCCGGTATCGAGCCTGCGCGCGTATCCGAGGTGATCATGGGCCAGATCCTGACCGCGGCCCAGGGCCAGAACCCGGCGCGCCAGGCCTCGATCGCCGCCGGTATTCCGGTGGAAAGCCCAGCCTGGGGCGTCAACCAATTATGCGGCAGCGGCTTGCGCACGGTGGCGCTGGGCTACCAGGCGTTGCTCAACGGCGATTCGGACATCGTGGTTGCGGGCGGCCAGGAATCCATGAGCATGGCTCCGCACGCCCAATATCTGCGCGGCGGCGTCAAGATGGGCGGCCTCGAGCTCGTCGACACCATGATCAAGGACGGGCTGTGGGATGCCTTCAACGGCTACCACATGGGCAACACCGCCGAGAACGTCGCCCGGCAATATCAGATCACCCGCGCACAGCAGGACGAGTTCGCGGTGTCCTCGCAGAACAAGGCCGAGGCCGCGCAGAAGGCCGGGAAGTTCAAGGACGAGATCGTGCCGGTCACGATCAAGACCCGCAAGGGCGACGTCGTGGTCGAGGCCGACGAATATCCGCGCCACGGCGCGACGCTGGACGCCATGGGCAAGCTCAAGGCGGCCTTCGAGAAGGACGGCACGGTGACCGCGGGCAACGCCTCGGGCATCAATGACGGCGCGGCCGCGGTTGTCCTGATGACGGCCAAGCAGGCGGCCAAGGAAGGCAAGAAGCCGCTCGCGCGGATCGTGTCCTGGGCGCATGCCGGCGTCGATCCCAAGATCATGGGCACCGGGCCGATCCCGTCCTCGCGCGCCGCGCTGAAGAAGGCCGGCTGGAACATTGCCGATCTCGACCTCATCGAGGCCAACGAAGCCTTCGCGGCCCAGGCCTGCGCCGTCAACAAGGATCTCGGCTGGGATACATCGAAGGTCAACGTCAATGGCGGCGCGATCGCGATCGGCCATCCGGTCGGCGCGTCGGGTGCGCGCGTGCTGGTCACTCTGCTGCATGAGATGCAGAAGCGCGACGCCAAGAAGGGCCTTGCCACGCTGTGCATCGGCGGCGGCATGGGCATCGCGATGTGCATCGCGCGTGATTAAAGGATCAGCGGGTTGCGGCAAGATTGACTCTTCGCAACCGCACACCGCTCAACTAAACGAGAACGCCCGGAAGCTGTTCCGGGCGTTTTGTTGTTGATGTTCGTCAAACCGGTCGCATAATCCGTCAATAAGAAAAGTAACTGTAACTCTGGGACGCCAAAGGGAAACGATCGAGCGACGGATCAAGGGAAGGATTCAACATGGCACGTGTTGCGTTGGTGACAGGAGGCACGCGGGGCATCGGAGAAGCGATCAGCAAGGCATTGAAAGCGGCCGGCTACAAGGTCGCCGCCAGCTATGCCGGCAATGACGCGGCGGCCGAGAAGTTCAAGGCCGAGACCGGTATCCCAGTCTACAAGTGGGACGTCAGCTCGTTTGATGCCTGCACGGCCGGCATCAAGAAGGTCGAGTCCGATCTCGGGCCGGTCGAGGTGCTCGTCAACAATGCCGGCATCACGCGTGACGGCGCGTTCCATAAGATGGCGCTCGAGCAATGGACGGCCGTGATCAACACCAATCTCGGCTCGCTGTTCAACATGACGCGGCCGGTGATCGAAGGCATGCGCGCCCGGAAGTTCGGCCGCATCATCAACATCTCGTCGATCAACGGCCAGAAGGGACAGTTCGGCCAGGTCAACTACTCCGCGGCGAAAGCCGGCGACATCGGCTTCACCAAGGCGCTGGCGCTGGAGAACGCCAAGGGCGGCATCACCGTGAACGTGATCTGCCCGGGCTACATCAACACCGAAATGGTGCAGGCGGTGCCGAAGGACGTGCTGGAGAAATCCATCCTGCCGCTGATCCCGGTCGGCCGCCTCGGCGAGCCCGACGAAATCGCGCGCGCGGTTGTGTTCCTTGCCGCCGACGAGGCCGGCGCCATCACCGGCGCGACGCTGTCCATCAATGGCGGGCAGTATATGGTGTGACGCCGAAGACGTCATTCCGGGGCACGCCTCGACGCGTCGCCATCCAAGTCGGCTGGTGCCGACTTGGATGTTTGTTTATGGACTGCATTCGCCTGGACCCGAGTGCGGTCTCTCGCGCCCCGGAATAACGAGACCTGATGTCCTCCCGCACGGCTACGTTGATCGGATTGACCGCGATCCTGATGTGGTCGCTGCTCACCGTCATGACGGTCGCGACCGGCACGATTCCGGCCTTCCAACTGGCGGCGATGACCTTTGCAATCGGCGCGCTGGTGGGATCGCTGACCTGGATCGGACGCCTTGAGGCGCTCTCTGCGCTGCGCCAGCCGGCGCTCGCCTGGGCGGTCGGCGTCGGTGGATTGTTCGGCTATCACGCGCTGTATTTCCTGGCGCTGCGCTTCGCGCCGCCGGCCGAAGCAGGCCTGTTGAACTATCTCTGGCCGCTTCTCATCGTGCTATTCTCCTCGCTTCTGCCAGGCGAGCGGCTGGCGCCGCATCATATCGTCGGCGCACTGCTCGGCCTCGCGGGCACGGTGCTGCTGTTCGCCGGCAATCGCAGCGGCGGCGGCTTTGCGCCGGGCCAAATGCCGGGGCTTGTCGCGGCGTTCGTCGCGGCCTTTGTCTGGGCGAGCTATTCCGTCATGTCGCGCAGGCTGAAATCGGTGCCCACCGACGCGGTGGCCGGATTCTGTGGCGTGACCGCGCTGCTTGCGGCGCTGGTGCATGGGCTGGTCGAGCAGACAGTCTGGCCGGATACGCTGCTGCAATGGCTCGCTGTGATCGGCCTCGGCATCGGGCCGGTCGGGGCTGCGTTCTATGCCTGGGATGTCGGCATGAAGCGCGGCGATATCCGCGTGCTGGGCGCCGCGTCCTATGCGACGCCGCTGCTGTCGACCGCCTTCCTCGTTCTCGCGGGATTTGCCAAGGCAAGCGCCAATATCGCGCTCGCCGCGATCCTGATCGCTGGCGGCGGCCTGATCGCAGCGAAAGACATGTTGCGAAAGCGCTGACTCAGACGCTCTTGCGCGGCGACCAGCCTTCGGGCGCCATCTCGAATGTCGCGAATTCGAAACCCGGCGCGACCGTGCAGCCGACCAGCGTCCAGTC
>Ga0210406_10003798_pt1 | contig 16394 bp, 15 predicted proteins | sample IncBWC30MmetaG_FD_155454 | JGI IMG/M metagenome (GOLD analysis project Ga0210406, IMG submission 155454) | Forest soil microbial communities from Barre Woods Harvard Forest LTER site, Petersham, Massachusetts, United States - Inc-BW-C-30-M | ecosystem: Environmental > Terrestrial > Soil >... | reverse complement strand
CAACTCTCAGAGATCAGAGATCAGAGATCAGAGATCAGAGATCAGAGCTGAGACCTGCCCTATTCCACCGCATTCCCAAACGTGGGCACATTCTGCTCCACGAGAAACTTCAGTCTCTCCGCGCGGGCGGCCCAATCTGATTGCGGATACTGCGAGATAATTCTTTGTGTCAGTGCAATTGCCTTGCCCTTGGCCTCCTCGGCCTTCTTCTTCTCTTCCTCAGTCTTGTAGATATCCACCAGCGCGGCGCGCCGCTTGGCCGCCTGGTACAAGGCTTCAGGCGCAGCCGGAGAGCCAGGCCGGTCAGCCGCGTATTTCTCATAATGATCGGCTTCCTTTTCCGGGCACTTCGACGTCCCCTGCCATTCACCGCATAGCTTGTTTTCGATCAGATGGTAGGCGGCCAGATCCGCCCACTTGCCGCCGGGGAACTTCTTCATGACTTCCTTCATCCAGTCTTCGTTCATCCCCTCGCGCAGTCCCGGGTCGCGCTCTTTCGCTGATGGCCTCGACATCACATCCGCCCGCTCCACCTGCCAGCGAATATCGGCAGCTCGGTAGAGTGCTTGCCCCGCGAGAGGCGAGTTCGGGAACAGGTCATACACGCGGTAATAAAGTCGCAACGCGTCCTTGTCGGCATCGCGGCGTCCGTGACGGCGGCTGGCTTCGTCCTCGGCGTCGGCAGCCTCGCCAAATACGATCTTGTCTCCATTGGGATTGGTGCTTCTCACAAAGCCCTTGTCCAGAATCCAGCCGCTTACCGTCTTCTCTTCGCCCAGGAGAGCCTCGACATGTGCCCAGTTGCCGTTGGTGTTTTCAAGGACGACGAGTTCGCGCCCACGCTCGATCTCGGCCAGTGTGGTCGAGTTCGGATCGGGGGTGAGATACATCTTCGCTACGCGAATCAGCGTGCCATGCTCTCCGGCGGCGAACGCCACTCCGAGATTCAGATGCAGAAGGGAAAAAAGGAAAACGACAGGCAAAATCTTCGATGAAATCCGCGCACGGGCGGAAACCGGCATGGTTCAACCTCAAAGAACGAGAATGTCGGCAGTAAGTGGATTCTACACCGCCGAAAGGAAACTCATGGCCCAGCTTCTACATTGAGAAAGATGCGTAGTTTAGCGGGAAAGTTGGATTTGAGGCGCCCGAAGGGAAGCGCATGAGTGCCGGCTCGGCCATAGCGTCAGCCGGCGCTAGCGTAGGACCGGCTACATCCGCAATTGCTCGAGAATCGCGGGTTCGATATTGCCACCGCTGATGACGGCAACGTGCACTGTCGCAGCAGGCAATTCCTTCCCATGAAACAGAAACCCCGCTACCGACACGGCCCCGCTCGGCTCCGCGACTGTTCTTGGATTCATCGATAAACGCCGCGTGGCCTCCCGGATTTCTTCTTCCGACACGGTCACAATGTCATCCACGAATTTCCGGATGTGCTCGAAGTTGATAGCCCCGATGCTCTGCGTTCGCAGTCCGTCGGCCATCGTGCGTGTCACTTCTTCCGCTGCGAGATTCACGACCTTGCCTGATCGAAAGCTGGCCTGTGCGTCAGCCGCGAGGGCCGGTTCGACCCCGACGACCTTCACGGACGGCCGACTCAACTTGATCGCCGCCGCGACGCCACTGATCATTCCTCCTCCGCCCACCGGAACCAGTACCGTCTCAACATCAGGAACCTGCTCGAGAATTTCCAGCCCCATCGTCCCCTGGCCCGCGATGATTTTTTCGTCGTTGTAAGGAGGAACGATTGCATAGCCATGCTGCGCGGCTAGTTCTTCGGCCTTGAGTTGACGCTCCTGGCTGCCGGCGCCGACCTTCACGATTTCCGCTCCCATGCCGGCGGTCGCTTCCAGCTTGATCGCGGGAGCGTTCCCGGGCATTACGATCACGGCTTTGGTGTTGAGTGCGCGCGCGGCGTAGGCCACGCCCTGCGCGTGGTTGCCGCTCGAATACGCGATGACGCCGCGCTTGCGTTCCTCCAGAGTGAGGGACGCGATCTTGTTGTAGGCTCCGCGCAGCTTGAATGCACCGATGGGCTGCAGGTTTTCAAGCTTCAGAAAAAGCCGCCGTGTGTCGCCAGGATCGGCGATCTCAGCCGTGACATCGATGGCAGGCGTGTGAGCGGTGATTCCGTTCAGACGGGCATGCGCTTGCTGGATATCTTCGAGAGTGACGATGGTGGACGCTCCTGGGAAGCCACGAGCTGCGAGCCGCGAGCTATGAGCAATCAGTAAGTCATAAAGATGATTTTCGCAGGTGATAGGACTCGAAAGATCTAAAGCTGCCGGAAGGGCAAAACAACCGACGGTGGCCCCACGTTCGCGCGTTTTCTGCGCTAACGTGGGTCGGCAGACTGTTGCAGGGCGTGAGCTTTACCGACAAACCCACGCTCGTGCCCAAAGAAGCGGCGTGAACCTGGAGCAGCCGGCTGCAGGATTCGTAGGATCTTGCGCTGGCTCGAAGCTCATGACTCGTAGCTAGCCGCTAGATCTCGAGTATCACCGGCATAATCAGCGGCCGCTTCTGTGTCTCTTTGCTGATGTAGCGCTTCAGGTCCGCGCGAATCTTTTCCTTGATGACGCCGTAGTCCGCTTTTTCTTCGTCGCTGGATACTTCCAGCGTTTGCATCACGATCTGCTTGGCGCCATCCATCAAGCCGTCTTCCCCAGGATTGAACCCGCGGGTCACGATTTCCGGCGCGGTCTCGACTACCCCGGTCAGCTTGTTGATGGCGATGATGGGCAGCACGATGCCGTCTTCGGAAATGTGACGGCGGTCCTTGACGATCAGGTCCTCGATGACATCCGTACGCGATCCTGAGTCGATGCAAACGCGTCCCACGTGCACGCGGCCGGCCTTGCGCGCACCCAGTTCGTCAATTTCCAGGATGTCGCCGCTCTCGATGAGCATGACCTTCCCGACCGATCCGTGCATCGATCCGGCCATTTCCGCGTGCAGTTTGAGCTGGCGATATTCGCCATGCACCGGAATGAAGTAGCGCGGCTTGACCAGGTTGATGATCAGCTTCAATTCTTCCTGGCTGGCATGACCGCTGACGTGGATCGGCGGCGATGAGCCATCTTCGTAAATCACGTGGGCCTCGCGCCGGAACAAGTGATCGATCATTCGATAGATCGCTTTCTCGTTTCCGGGGATGATGCGTGACGACAACACGACCGTGTCGCCCTTCTCGATCTTGGCGTGCTTGTGGTTGTCCACGGCCGCGCGTGATAACGCCGACATGGGCTCGCCCTGTGTTCCGCTGATCAGCACACACACTTTCTGCGGCGGATGATTCTTCATGTCGCCGGGATGGATCAGCAATCCTTCGGGGATCTCGACATAGCCAAGATCCTCAGCAATCTCGGCTGAATTGTTCATAGAGCGCCCGATGAATGCGATCTTCCGCCCGTGCTCAAACGCCAGGTCCACCGCCAGCTTGATGCGGTGGATTGACGACGAAAAGCAGGAGATGAACAGACGCCGCTCGGTCCTCGCGAATACTTCGTCGAACTTGCGTCGCACCGCGCGTTCGCTCGGCGTGTAGCCTTTGCGTTCGACGTTGGTGGAGTCCTGCAGAAGGGCGAGCACGCCCTCTTTGCCGTACTCGGCAAAACCGTGCAGATCGAACAAGCGGTTATCGGTCGGAGTCGGGTCGACCTTGAAATCACCGGTGTGAATCACCACGCCCAGCGGCGTATGCACCGCCAGGGCCACGCAATCGACCAGGCTGTGCGTTACCTGGATGGGATGCACGGTAAACGGACCTATCTTGACGCGCTCCCCCGGACGAATTTCCCGCAGGTCCGCGTCATCAAGCAGGCCGTGCTCGTCCAGTTTGTCCTCAACGTATGCCAGCGTAAATTCCGTGCCCCACACGGGAACATTCAGTTCGGAAAGAACCCAGGGCAGCGCGCCGATGTGATCCTCGTGCCCGTGCGTCAGGACGATTCCGCGCACCTTCTGCCGGTTCTCGGTCAGGTAGGTAATATCGGGCACGACGATATCGACGCCCAGTAGTTCGGCTTCCGGGAACATCAGCCCGGCGTCAATTACGAGAATGTCGTCTCCCCAACGCAGGGCCATGCAGTTCATACCGAACTCGCCCAGCCCGCCCAGGGGCACAATTTGCAGTTTTCCAGATGCCATGAAGAAATGATGCTAGCACGAGTGAGGCGGAAGGCTCTTTGCGATATCGCGCGAATGCAGGCTCGGCAGCACCCGCTCTCCCCAACAAGTTGTCATCCCGAGCAAGCGAGGCGACAGCCGAACGCAGTCGAGGGACCCTGTGCTTTAGAGGAGGAACAGTGCTACGCAAAAGCCGTCGGGCGGGGACGCCCGACGCTCCATCGGGGCAGTTCCTACGAACGCCGGGTGCCCCGTTCAAGCTCCGCTTGGGCGGGTTTTTTACCAGAGGCGCCGCGCCAAGCCGCAATGAATCCCCTTTAAACCACATCGCGGCCTGCGCTATGTTGAATTAGGTGGCCACTGGGACCAGGCAACCGCATCAAACCATCATGTCGAACGATCACAAATCCTGGCTTCGCCGCCGCATTGAAGGTGGCTTGGTCAAGGGACTCACCCACGCCTACGAGACGGTCAGGGTGAACCCCGACAAATTTCTCATCCAGCTGCGCGCCGCGTACGACCTGCCAGTCACGAGTTTCAAAGGCATGCACAACCTGGACGTCGGCCAGCTCGATGATGTGGCCACCTCGATCCTGCGCAGCAGCACAAAAATGGCGGCTGTCCAGGGAGCCGGTTTCGGGCTGGGCGGACTACTTACCGTAGTGCCCGACCTGGGCTTCCTTTCAGCCATCACCGTTCGCACTATCGAGAAGCTGAGCCTCGTCTACGGCTTCGAGTTCAATACCGACGAGGAAATGGCCGAACTCTGGATCGCGGCCGCCAGCGCGGCGGGAGTCGACATCAGCCGCGAGCTGCTCGAAAAAGAAGTCATCAACAAGTTTATTCCGCGCGTGATTCAACGCATCGCCGCGCAAGCCAGCGGGGAAGTGGTCGAGAAGTGGGCAGGCCGACTGATCCCAGTCGCCAGTTCGTTGATTGGCGCCGGACTGAACTACTACTTCGTGCGCACCTGGGGGAAGCGTGCCCAGGCACATTTTCGGCAGAGGCATATGGAACTGCGGCGGCGGATGGCTGACAGTGCAGTATCGTCGAACGTCGTAGAGTTACGAGCTTCGGAGACGTAGGGCTACAGGCCATCCTTCCCATGTTGGCGATCTACATAAAGGACAGTACACTTACGCCCAAGTTGCGCGGGACTTGCGACTCATCCAAAAAGATCTCACGTTCTTGGCTCGCAGGATCGGATCAGCCGTTTGGCATAGTTCAGTCAGAGGTGGACGAAGCATGCTTCAGCGAGTGGTCGTCGTTGCGATGATCTTAGGCAACGCATTAATCCAAGCGCAGGTTCCCGTCGACCAGTTGGCCAAGCCGCCGGCCGACGCACAGACCTTCTCTCTGGTGTCGACCGCTGGCACCCATGGCAAGTCGGCACTTTGGGTACGACCGGATGGCCGGCGCATGTCGCGCGAGAGTCTTCTGTTAAGGGGCCAGGTTTGGGAGAGCGACGAAACCGTAAAGCTCGGCGACGACGGGATGCCGGCGGCGCTTGAGATCCGCGGGGTTTCACCGCAAGGCGATGTCGCCGAAAAATTTATGATCGCGGATGGCACAGCAAGCTGGAAGAGTCCCGTGGATTCCGGAAGTCACCCGTACCAGACGGCGTTTTACGTGTCCCAGGGCGGCCCGCTTTCCATTGGTACTCAATTGTTGATCGAAGCGCTGCTGAAGTCACCCGACAAGTCGATCGCTTTGCTGCCCGGAGGCAGCGCGCATGCGGAGCGGCTGACGGAATTCGTGGTGGGTAGCGGACCGGCATCGAAAACAATCACAGATTGGCTGGTCACCGGCTTGTCCCCTTCACCTACGCCGGTGTGGGCGACGGCCGACGGCAAGTTCTTCGCGTTTGTGAGCCCCGGTATGTCGCTCCTTCCCGCCGGTTACGAAGGCGATCTCACGAGACTCAACAAGATACAGGATGATGCCTTGGCGGCGCGCAGTCCGGCCCTGGTGAAAGCACTTCTCAAGACGCCGACTGGGCCCATCCTTTTCACTCACGTGCGCGCGTTTGTGGAGGGGGGGCGCTTTGTCGAGGACCAGACGATTGTTGTCGACAAAGGTGTCATCACGCAGGTCGGGCCGGCGGGCTCTATCGCTGTACCGAAAGACGCGGAGGTTATCGAAGGCCAGGGAAAGACACTTGTTCCCGGTCTGTGGGATTCTCATATGCACGTCCAGGATGATTCTTCGGGGCCGTTCTTGCTGGCGCTGGGGATTACTTCCGCGCGCGATCCGGGCAATGACAATTCGCTGACGATCGCTCGCGCCAAACGGCGCGCCAATGGCGAGTTGCTGAGTCCGAACGTCTATCCCTCAGTGCTAATGGACGGAAGAGGCCCCAATACAGCGCAGCTGGGGACCGTAGTCACTTCGCAGGCTGAAGCCATCGACGCCGTGCGCAAGGCGAACGCGGACGGATTCACGGGAATCAAGTTCTACGGTACTTACAACCCCGCATGGGTCGCACCGGCGGCCGCAGAAGCGCACAAACTGGGATTACACGTTCACGGTCATCTTCCCGCCGGAATGCGGACCTCCCAAGCGATTGTCGCTGGGTATGACGAAATCACGCACATCTACTTCGTGATGATGGAGGCTATGCCGGACGCTGTAGTGGCGACCTCGAACGGCATCAACCGATTTGATGGGATCGGCCGTTATGCCAAGGATGTTGATTTGAACGGACCAGTCATGAGTAAGTTGATCCAAAGTATGTCCGAGCACAAAATCGTGTCCGACCCGACCTTGGTAGTGGCCGAGTCGCTATTCATGCCGGAGAACGGAGATCTTTCCCCCGCATACGCTCCCTATGTCGGCACCATGCCGCCCGCGACCGAACGCGGCTTTCGCCAAGGAGGGTTTGCGGTCCCCAAGGATCTAACCCGCGCGGACTATCGCAAGAGTTTTGCTGTCCTGTCGGACCTGGTTGCACGGATGCACAAGAGCGGTGTACCCATCGTTGCTGGCACGGATGGTTGGGGATTAGAACTCGTCCGCGAACTCGAACTGTACGTTGCAGCGGGCTTCACTCCAGCCGAGGCTCTGGCGGCGGCCACTATCACTCCAGCGCATATGGTAGGCGTGGACAAAACTACTGGCTCGATCGCTGTGGGGAAGATTGCGGATGTCGTGCTCGTGGAAGGAGACCCGTCCAAGAAAATTGGCGATTTGCGAAATACGCTCAAGGTGATGTTGGGCGGCAAACTGATGGATGCGGATGCGCTTCGTGAAGCCAGCGGCTTTTCCGGGAGACCTAAAAGCTCCCAGTAACGCAGTGCGGGGGTATCCGCGGTGCCCGTCTTTAACCTTCAGCCTAGTTTTCGCGTAAACCAATTCCATTCCTGTAATCTCTAAGCATTCGCCATGGCCTCATTTCACTGCTCTGCCATCCTCTTCGACCTCGACGGCGTTCTGCTCGATTCCACGCGCGTCGTCGCCGACCAATACACCCGCTGGGCGCGCGAAAATGGCCTCGATCCCGACTACGTCATGGAAGCTGCGCATGGCGTGCGGACCGTGGAAGTGATTCGCCGCGTGGCGCCGCATCTCGACGCCGTTGCCGAAACGAAGAAAATTGAAGACCGCGAAGCCGCCGCCGATGGAATCGTCCAGATCTCGGGCGCGCTGCCGCTGCTGAACTCGATCCCTCGCGGACGCTGGGCTGTAGTGACTTCCGGCACACGCTATCTCGCCGTGACCCGCATGCAGAAATTTGGCATTCCGGTCCCCGAAATCATGGTCACCGCCGACGACGTATCGAACGGCAAGCCCGACCCGGAGCCCTATCGCAAGGGCGCCGAATGGCTGGAGGTTAATCCCACCGACTGCGTTGTGATCGAAGACGCGCCCGCTGGAATTCGCTCGGCGCACGCCGCCGGAATGAAGGTCATCTCGCTGCCCAGCACCTATCCGGTGTCAGAGTTGGGCGAAGCTGATGCCATCGTCTCGGGACTCGCAGATATCACGGTCACGCTGAACGGTGCGGGCGGCCAAGGCAAGATGACGCTGTCGCTGAAATAGCAGGAATCTACCCGCGATTAACTATCGTAGAACCCAGGTTAGCGCCCCAAGAACAGGCGCGAACCTGGGGCACCATCGTGAGCGAGAAGCAGGCGAGCAATAACACCCCCGCCCAAGCGGAGCTTGGAACGGGGCACCCGACTGGAATTTGAGCTGGTCCGAACGTCCTGAGACCTGACACCTGGGATCTAAGACCTGGGTTTGCCCGTGACCTTTCCTACCGCAACCACTCCTCCAACTCAATCCCGCGATCCGTCTTCTCATCGCGATACTTCACGATCACGGGCGTATACAACGACAAGTTCCACTCGGGACCCTTCTTCACCGCGCGTGACCCCGGAACCACCACGGCATTTTCCGGAACCTCGAGCGGTTTCTCTCCCGAGGCCCGATGAACGTCGCCGCGCACTAGATCGTAAAGCGGCGTCGACCTCGTCAGAATCGTCCCCGCACCCAACACCGCCCGCGCGTGCACCAGCGTTCCTTCGTACACTCCGCAATTTCCGCCCACCAGCACATCGTCTTCGATGATCACCGGTGCCGCGTTCACAGGCTCGAGCACGCCGCCGATCTGGGCGGCCGCGCTCAGATGCACACGCTTGCCGATCTGCGCGCACGATCCCACCAGCGCGTGCGAGTCGACCATTGTGCCCTCATCGACGTACGCACCCACGTTAATGAACATGGGTGGCATGCAGATCACCGAAGGCGCCACATAAGCCCCGACGCGTACGGACGAGCCACCCGGCACCACGCGCACCCGGTCGGCGACTGAAAAACGCTGCGCGGGGAACGTATCTTTGTCTACGAAAGCCAGTGCAGCATCGCCCATCTCTTGGAGCACGCCCAAACGAAATCCCAGCAATATGCCTTGCTTCACCCATGTGTTTACGATCCACCGGCCATCTTTTTTCTCGGCCGCGCGCACTTTGCCTTGTGTCAACGCTTCGCGAAATTCAAGGAATGTCTCCCGCGCCTCGGGCTTGTGCTCAACTTCGCCTAAAGAAGACAGACGCTCAATGGAGGTTTGAAGAGATTTCATGGGGACCTTGATTGAAGAGGGAAATGCGCCCGATGTCAAATCCTGATGGAGTGAAAGGAGTGGATGGCACGTTCGTTTTTGCACGATGAGGTGCAGAGTCTCCAGTCCTGTCGATCGCTATTGTCGACGACGCATGAGATATCGGAGGAATGACAGCAGCCCCGAAAACCGGAACTCGGAATCGATGTAGTTTTCAATCACATAAAACGCGAAATAGTAGGGTCGGCAAAACGCCCACACCGTTACTACCAACAATACAGCGGAAGTCCAATTCGGAGATCGTAACAACAGCATCGACCCGCCCAACAAACCCAAAATAAGGAAGAGGCCACCCTTTAAGAAGAGCAGCCTCTTGTTTGTCAGATCTTTCATGGGCGCGGGTGCAGGTCGCGGTACGATTTAGGCGTAAGCACCCAATGCTAAGAACGTGTCTCCTAAATACACTTGCACTCGCTGCGGATCAAAATCCCCTGCATGTCGTGCGCAACGGCCCGCGCCTCGGCCAGCGTTCCGTACGGGCCGTGCCACTTGGCGTGATTCGAGTCATGTCCTGCCGGACGTCCTTTCCCATGATTGCACTGACCGCACGTCGAGCGATGCAACACAATCTTGTGCGGCCCCGCCAGCCAGTTCTCATACACGAAAAACTCAGTCGCATCCGGAGAAAGCGCCGCCGGCTTCGAAATCAGGCCGACTTCAGTGGCGATCTTCTGAAGCTTCGACCGCGTATCGCGCCGCATGGGTAGCAGTGGCAACCGGTACACTTCCTCAAGTTTGCCCATCATTGCCAGCGCTGCCTTGACGGGAAGAGGGTTCGACTCGATAAAATTCGCCTGCATGAGCGGCAGATATTTTCGATGAATGCTCCGCGCAGTGGTCCAGTCGTTATTCAGAGCAGCCCGTGTCATAGCCGCCATCTCAGCTGGAATCTCGTTCGATGCCACTGAAATGATCCCGACTCCACCTAGAGCGACCACCGGCAACGTGATGGCATCGTCGCCGGAGAAGACGAGAAAGCTCTCCGGTACCGCATTCAAAACGTCAGCGATCTGAGAAATGTTTCCGCTGGCTTCTTTCACTCCGGCAATGTTCGGCACGTCCGCCAACCGCGCCAGCGTGCCCGGTTCAATGTTGGCGCTCGTGCGACCCGGCACGTTGTAAAGGATCACGGGCTTATCGATGGCCTCAGCGATTGCCTTGAAGTGCCGGTACTGTCCTTCCTGCGTGGGCTTGTTGTAGTAGGGCGAGGCGGTCAGGATTGCGTTCACTCCCGGTCGCGATGCGACCTCGCGCGCTTTCTCCACCGCGTCTTGCGTGGAGTTGGATGTCGCGCCCGCCACCACCGGCACGCGTCCCGCCACCACTTCAATCGTTGTATCGATCACCTGCAGCCACTCGTCGCGGGAGAGCGTCGGCGTCTCGCCCGTTGTTCCACAGGGAACTAGGAAGTCAATGCCTGACTCCACCTGCCATGTCACCAGATTGCGTAGGGCCGTGTCATCGATGAACCCGTCTTGCTGAAATGGGGTAACGATTGCGGTACCGCATCCACGCAGTTCCATATGGCCTAGCATAACTCCAGAAGTGTGCGCGAGGAAAATGGATCTATCGGCTCACGAAATGCCTGCAGGCGATTGACAGGTTGTCTGCCGCGCCCAAGTTGTCCAGACTACAGCTCGCGCCAGATGTCCTTGAAATCGTAGAAGCCCGTCTTGCCACTAAGCCACTCGGCACCCAGCACCGCGCCTTCAGCGTACCCGTACCGCGATTTGGCGTCGTGGCAAAGGTAGATACGGTCGTTCGGGGAGTCGAAAATCACTTCGTGCATTCCCACTACATCGCCCTCGCGGAAAGACGTGATTTCCAACCCCGTACCCGTTACGTCCTGGATGATTCTTTGCAGCACCAGGCTCGTTCCGGAAGGCGCATCCTTTTTCTGCTGATGGTGCCGTTCAAAGATTTGACCAGAATACTTGTGCGTCAACGCCGCTGCCGCCGATCGCAGGGTCTCAAAGAAAAGGTTCACCCCTACGGAAAAATTGGCGCCGTGCAAAAACCCAACGCCCGTCCTTTCCACCTCTGCACGCACCGCGCCGGCCTGCGCATGCCATCCCGTCGTGCCGACCACTATGTTCTTTTTCTCGCGCAAGCACGCCTGAATGTTGTCCATCACGGAGGTCGGAGCAGTGAAGTCGATGACGATGTTTACATCCCGCAACAGATCTGACGTAAGCGCTTTGCCGCCCCGGTTCTCGTCGGCACCCAGTACGCGAACATGGTGGTGCCGCTCCTTGGCGCATTGCGCCACCAATGATCCAGTCTTTCCGCGGCCAAGTATCAAAAAATTCATGAATGCACTCAAGCGAAACTGATGTCCTTCGCGTCCTTTGAGGTTAAAGGCTCTTAGCTGGGGGACGCATCACGACTATGCAAAGACATCGGCATCCAACTCCGCAAAGAAAGAGGAATGAAGCCGCCGGATGACCCCAGGCACATCTTCCTCTTCTATGACGAAGGTGAGATTGATTTCCGACGCTCCCTGAGAAATCATCCGCACCTTCAAGTCCGACAATTCCCCGAACACCCGCGCCGCCACTCCCGGTGTCTCGCGCAGGTTCTCTCCTACCAGGCAGACGATGGCCTTCCGTCCTTCATATTTTACGTCCGCCAGCTTGGCCAGGTCGGCCGCCAGTGCCGGGATCGCCTCGTTCGAGTCCACCGTCAACGAAACGCTGACTTCGGATGTCGAAACCACGTCGACGGCGACCTTGTGTCGGTCGAACGCCTCGAATATCGCGCGCAGGAATCCATGCGCCAACAGCATGCGCGGCGCGGCCACGTTCACAATCGTAATTCGTTTCTTGGCCGCAATGGCTTTGAAGATGTTTTTACAGTGTGGCGCTCGCGCTGTAATCTTCGTCCCCTCGCACGAGGGATTCCGAGAATTCAGGATGAACACTGGGATGTTTTTCTGGATTGCCGGCAGCATCGTAGCGGGATGCAGCACCTTGGCCCCAAAGTAGGCAAGCTCCGCCGCCTCATCAAAACTGATCACCCGGATGCGATGTGCATCCGGACATAAGTTGGGATCGGTGGTCATCATCCCATCGACATCGGTCCAGATTTCAATGGCTTCCGCGTTCAGTCCCGCGCCCACAATGGCCGCAGAAAAATCCGAACCGCCACGTCCGATGGTCGTGGTCACTCCGTTACGTGTCGACCCGATGAAGCCGCCCATCACGGGAACGCGCTCATGTTCGAGCAGTGGCTTCAGTTGGAGCACAAGCCGCTCATTGGTGTCGTCAAACACAGGCACGGCGCGCGTATGTGTTGCGTCGGTCACAATGCATTCGCGCGAGTCGACCAGTGCCGCATTCAAGCCGCGCGCGGCGAAGGCTTCGGTGACAATCTTGCTTGAGAGCAGTTCGCCATAGGCGGCGACGTGGTCGGTCGTGCGCGGAGTCAGTTCTCCTACCGCCGCAATTCCGCGCAGCAATTCGTCCAGCGCGTCGAACTCGGCTTCCAATTCGCCGTGGAAGCGCGTGAAGACGCCAGTCCCCAGCAGTTCGCCGGCAGTGTTGTAGTGACGTTCTCGCAGCCCGCGCGACAGTCCCAGCGCGGTCTCCCGATCGCCGCTGCCGGCCGCGTGCGCCATCTTCAGCAGCGTGTCGGTGACCTTGGCCATGGCACTGACTACGACCACGGGCTTCCTCGTAGTCCGCCCTTTCACGATCGACGCCGTGCGATCAATCGCCTTGGCATCTTCCACCGAGGTCCCACCGAATTTCATGACAATCATGGATAGGAAACCCGCGAAAGGTACCGCCGTCGTGTAGTTGCAAAGTAGCGCCGGCGTCTCGCCGGCAGTCGCGAGAGCATCCTGCCCTCGCATTTCGAAGGGTGAACAGCAAGAGCGTTGATGCCCGGCTTCACCCCAAATATCCCTGCGCCTTGAGCAACTCAGCATTCAACAGCGCAGCCCCAGCCGCTCCGCGAATCGTATTGTGCGACAGCACTGTGAACTTCCAGTCCAGCACTTTGCACGGACGCAGCCGCCCCACCGTCGTCGTCATGCCCGCGCCGCGCTCCGCGTCAAACCGCGGTTGCGGCCGATCATTCGCCTCCAGATAAACTACTGGTTGCTCGGGAGCGCTCGGCAGCCGAAGCTTTTGCGGTTCCGCCGTGTATGTGTTCCACGCGGAGATGATTTCATCTTGTGAGGTCTTGTGCTTCAGCCGCACCGAGACCGATTCCGTGTGCCCGTCTTCAACAGCCACGCGATTGCATTGCGCGCTCATCGAGAACGCCCCGGGCACCACTCCCGCCCCGTTCAGCTTCCCGAGCAGCTTGAGCGTCTCTTCCTCCATCTTCTCTTCTTCCTTCGCAATGTACGGAATCACGTTGCCGAGAATATCGAGCGAAGCCACTCCGGGATACCCCGCTCCGCTCACCGCTTGCATGGTCACGGCCATCACAGTATCGAGTCCGAACTTGAGATCGAGCGGAGCCAGCGCGAGGACCAGCCCGATGGCCGAGCAATTGGGATTCGTAACAACGAATCCGCCGGATTTTTGCCGCCACGCTTGCGACTCGATGAGCTTGACGTGTCCTGCATTGACTTCCGGAATCACCAGCGGCACATCTTTAACCATGCGCAACGCGCTGGAATTCGAAATCACCGCGCATCCCGCAGCGGCGAATGCCGGTTCCATCTCGGCCGCGATGCTCGCGTCGAGCGCCGCGAAAATTACTTTGGGTGCGCCTTCCGGCTTGGCCGGCGACACTGACATTTTTGCGACCAGCTCTGGAATGGCCGTCTTCAGGCGCCAGCGCGCCGCTTCTCCATAACTGCGCCCCTCCGACCGGTCCGAGGCCGCGAGCCATGCCACTTCAAACCATGGGTGATGTTCCAGCATCTGCACAAAGCGTTGCCCGACAATGCCGGTCGCGCCCAGAATGCCAACAGGGATCTTATTCGACATAGATTGTCTTGGATTTTACAACACGGGAAAGAATGTATTTAAGATTAGGGATTTCAGATTGCAGATTTGAGGTCAAAAGCCCGCGACGCGCGGGATTGGACTTTCAATCTGAAATCTTCAATCTGAAGTACCGCTACCGTCGCGGCTGAATTTCCCCGCCAAATGTGTATTCGTTCAGAGGTCCGAACCGTTTCTTCTCGATATAAATCCGGCTGCGCCGCCATACGATTCGCAAGCTTGCCATCACGGGAATTGACAAATACACGCCCAACACGCCCGCGATCTCTCCGCCCGCCATCACTCCAAAGATGGCAGCCAACGGATGCAACTCCATACTCGTGCCCATGACGCGTGGGGAAATCACGTAATCCTGCACCACGCGCCACACCACGAGAAACAACAGCAACACCGGCCAATAGGAATAATTCATCAAAATGGCGACGCTCAAAATCACAAGCCCCGCCACCAGCGGGCCCACGACCGGGATGAACTCCATCACGCCGCCGGCCGTGCCCAGCACCAGGGGGTAGGGTGCTCGCATCAACCCCATGAAGCTCGCGTACACGATCAGGGAGAACGCGGCCAGAGTGAGTTGCGCGCGGATGAACTGTGCCAGCATCTGATTCAGGTCGCTGATCACCGCCTGCAGGAATTCCCTTTGTGGTCGCGATTGCACCACGGATAGCGCCACATCGCTGAAGGCGCGGCCGTCTTTCAGGAAGAAGATCGCGAGCAACGGCACCAGAAAAACAAGCCACGCATTCTTTGCGACAGCCGCTGCGCGCAAGCCGAAGCGTTCCGCATACTTCTTGATGTCGTCGGAGTTCCGCAGGAGAATATCGCGAAGCTTTTCCTCCGTCGTGCTGCTCCACCCATGCTCCTGGCCGATGTCATGGGCAATGGCTCCGGAGCTGACGCGGTTCAGAAGGTCCGGTAAGGACTGTCCGAAGCGCGCTGCCTCGTGACCAATTCGCGGTCCGACCGAAGCGAAAAACAAAATCACTCCGCCGAGGAGCAGCATGTAAATGAGTGCGATCGCACGGCCCCGCCCGCGCAGCACCTTTTCCAGTCGCGAGACGGCCGGCTCCATGAGGTATGCGAAGAAGACGGCGAACAGGAAGACAATTAGCGTACCGCGGATGACGTAGAGAAACCCGAGGCCCAGCGCGAACAGCAGTGCCGTAAACAGCACCCGCGACGTTCGTGTATCGATGAGAACCATGTCATGCCGGCTGCCCCGTTTCCGGCTTCGATGCTCCGACCCAATCTCAGGGCCGGGTCTTTTTAGTCTCTCACCACTTCCGTACTGTCTGCGGCCACCAGAATCCTCTGCAGCTTGAACTGATCGTCGAGCCACATCACCCAGTCGCCACCCTCGCTGTGCAATACGAATTTATTCATTTCCTGCTCCGCGCCGCGGATGCCTACCTTATCGCGACCCTGAAATTCCACGCTCAAGGGAAGGGAAGAACGCTGATGCGGATTGATGGCCCCAAACTGGGTTTTCTGGTTGGCGGGACACTGCACTGCGCCCTTTTCCCGTTTACAAGCCGTCGCCAGATAGCGCCAGATCAAGACCTCGCGATGGATAAAAACATAATCGTCGAGCACGCTGGTCGAAGCCGGGAGCATGAAGGGCTGATCCTCGGGCTTCTCGTTGCCACTGCCCGTAATGTGTTCCATCAGGTATTCGTTGCTGGGCGCAACCGTAGCTTGCGCCTTTCCCGGAGCGAGTTCCTTCCATTCGTATTTCCGGATGTCGCCACTGGGAGTGAGTTGTAATTCTGATGACTGGGCCGCCTTGTCGACGACCCCTTCGTCGGTCTTGAACTGCGAGGAGATGACGCTGCCAGTCGCGCTCTGCTGAATCGAGAAAGTTTCGGTAGCGATCCGCTTGCCGTTCAGGAAGACGCCCATGGCCCCCGAATCGACCAGCTGGCCTCCGGTTTCTTTCTTGTCTACTGCCGCAGCGATGAGCGGCACCAGCACTGCCCCCGTGATCGCCCGCTTTACTATCTTCGAGAACTGCACGTCACCTCTCCTGGCCGGAAACCCGGTCGTCCAGCTTCAACTCGCTTGCGATTTCTTGAACGATCTCTGCGATGGCCCGTCCGCCGGTCTCTACATGGATGGTGGCTTGCAGATAGCGCGGACGGCGTGCGTTGTACAGACGCCGGAACTCCGATTCCTCCCGGCGCAGT